>ULSE01021605.1_pt1 | contig 38417 bp, 30 predicted proteins | sample 1956061 | NCBI WGS metagenome assembly ULSE01 (sample SAMEA4835700, study PRJEB28245) | human gut metagenome | biome: gut microbiome; material: fecal sample | place: Denmark | collected 2008 | reverse complement strand
GCTGTGAGAGGACGGCGGTTAGTCACCGCCTCCAACTCGATCAGAGTTCAGAAAAGGGCAGCTTTTTGTCTCGCTTCACGGCGGCGTTTGTATTCTGCCTTGTCGAGGGGTACAATCATGCCGCAGCTTTCGCACAGGATGCCGCGTTGTTTTTCAAGACTGACGATGGGGATAAAGAAAAGCGTTACCTGATCGAGCTGGCGGCAAAGGGTTTGGGGAGCATCATGTCCGCAGTTTTTACAGATCGCATGTCCGCATGCTCCTTCCCGCTTGAATAAGGTTCGGGTTCCGTAAGTAATCACCATTGCATACCTCCGTTTACAGACTGTTTCAGCATATCCAGTGCAGCGTTAAAGTCTTTAGATACATTCGGGCAGGCTGCAACAAGGATTCGCTGTCCGTTCTTGTGCTCCAGAGCAATGTAATTGGATGTTGTAGGATTGCCGTTTACCATGTTGCATTTAAAAACATTATAAAACTGATCGAGGGGATATACAGAAAAACCATACTGCAAATTGGAAAAGTCAAGGAGATAATGGGGAGAGACAGCGAGACCTAATCCGTCATAAAAAGCAGCGTCAGCTGACTGGAAATCCTGACAGAGCGGTTCGAACTCACCGTTTTGCATAAGCTCCTGAATACGGGTCTGAATGTGATTGCCGTTTTTCCTGAAGGAGATCAGGACAATCACACTGAGGATGAAAAAGACTGCAGCAAATGTAAAGAGCACAAGGCTGCTGCCCATCAAAGGAACGGTGGTATCGAGATAATGATCACCCAAGGTTTGCTCATAGTCGGAAAGGGAGAGCTCAAAGCCGTTGTTGTTGAAGTAGTCTACAAGGTATCCGGCAAGCTTTTTGGGTATCTTTTTGCTTTGACCGACAGCGGTCTGAGGAACCAGTGTTTTCAGATCGGCATCGGAAATGGTTTCATTGTAAACAGGAAAGGGACAGGAGCTCTCGGTGCTGACAATAGACCAGTAACCTTTGTCGTTTTCGGCAACATAATATTCCTTTACAGTCCTTCCGTCAGAGGTCTGCTCTGCGAAGGGTCCCATAACATAGACGATATTGAGGGAAGCATAGCCGCCGGAGGTCGGGTCAAAGGGCTGATCTTTGTGGGGGATCATAAAGATGCCGAACAGCAGAAAGAAGACAGCAGCAATCAGTAAAATCGCCGGGACAGTCCGGTTTGTTTTTCCCATTTTAAGCAGGTTCTTTTTAAAGTCTTCCATTAACGATAACGCTCCTCCCAGAGCTGAAATTGTGTGAGATTTCAGGTTGATCTGTGTCATAGGAATAGCATAACAAGTTAATAACGGAAGATAAAGCAAGAAATTTAAGCTGTGATATCAGTTTTTTTAGATAAACAGCTCGATCAGGAAAACCAGTGCGCAGCAGATCACGGATACCGGAAATAATCCGGCGCCGAGCCATGCGGCGATGATTCCAGCGATCAGGGCAACTGCACCGGAAATCGGCGACTGCGTTGCGTGCAGGATGGCTGGAAAGGTCATCACAGCGAGCGTAACATAAGGCACATAATAAAGAAACGACTGGATAAATGTGTTGCGGATCGGTTTGCGGATCAGCGTCAGCGGAAGGACGCGGATTGTATAGGAAACCAGCGCCATGACGGCGATATAAAGCACATTACGACTCATGTTCGGATTCCTCCTGTATATTTTTGAGCGGGAAAAAAATTGCTGCGGCAGCGGAAATCAGCACGGTAAGCAAAATCGTGCGGGTTCCGTCGGACAATGCAGAGATTCCGGGTACATAACTGCCAAAAAAGCTCAACGCGAAGCTGATGACGATCAGGACAGCAACGACTTTATTTTTCCGTGCGGGGGGGATGATGATTGCGAGGAACATGCCGTAAAGGGCAACGCTGAGCGCACTGACAGCGCGCAGCGGAAGCGCATTTCCTGCCATGATGCCGAAGGCTGTGCCGAACGCCCATGCAGGAGCGGCAAGCAAAATCGCGCCATAGGTATAGAACGGATTCAGGCAGCCGGGGCGGGAAATCGTGATGCCGAACAGCTCGTCCGTTACATCATAAGCGATAATCAGTCTGTGGAAAAACGGTGTGCCGGGTGCAAAGCGCTGCGCGAGCGCACAGCTCATCAGCAGATACCGCGCATTTGCGATCAAGGTAATAAGCGCTACCTGGAAAAGCGTCGCATTGGCGGCGATTAAGGTGAACGCAGCATATTCTCCGGCGGAAGCATTGTTTAGCAGACTGGCAAAAAAACCCTGCAGCGGCGTCAGACCGGCGTTTCTTGCGGCGATGCCGAGGGAAAAGGAAACGGCAAAATAGCCCAGTGCGATGGGAACGCCGTCGCGCATGCCGTTTAAGAAAATCCTGCGGTCGAACGCCCAGGCGGGGCGGCCGGACAGACGGGAGGTTTCGGAACTGGAAGTCATGATAATAGAAGTCCTTTCTTTGGTGCGTGTGAACTGCACACCAATGGCGTGCAGAATTTATTATAGCGCACCCTATCTTTGAAAAAAAGAGGAAAAAACTGAATTTACATAGAAAATAGAAGGTTTTTTTCTACAGGAAATGATTGACGGAAAGGAAGAAAGAGACTACTATAGAACAGAAAAAAATTTATAGGAGGTTTATAATGGAGGAGAAAAGTGTGGCAATTAAAGACGCCAGAACACTTGGTGTACCGAAGATGCTGCTGTTAGGTCTGCAGCATATGTTCGCAATGTTTGGTGCGACGATTTTGGTACCGATTCTGGTCAACAACTATTTTGAAGGAGAAGGGCTTTCCATTCAGGTAACCCTGATCTGCGCGGGTCTGGGAACTCTGTTCTTCCACCTGTGCTCCAAGCTGAAGGTACCGGCTTTCCTTGGTTCGTCCTTCGCATTCCTGGGCGGTTTTGCTACGGTAGCAAATCTGAACACCGGAATTTTCGCAGACATGACCATGGGAGAAAAGCTGCCTTATGCCTGTGGCGGTATTGTTGTAGCTGGTTTGTTGTATCTGGTGCTTGCCCTGGTCATCAAGCTTGCAGGTGTACATCGCGTTATGCATTATCTGCCGCCTGTTGTAACCGGTCCGATTATCATCTGTATCGGTCTGTCCCTTGCACCGTCTGCAATCTCCAACGCATCGACCAACTGGCTGATTGCCCTGATTGCACTTGGAACCATTATCGTATTTAACATCTGGGGAAAAGGAATGTTCAAAATTATCCCGATTCTGATGGGCGTTGTGGTTTCCTATGTTGTTGCAGCTGTTTTAAATGCAATTGGCCTGACAAATCCGGACGGAAGCGCTATCCTGGATTTCTCCAACATTGCATCTGCATCCTGGGTTGGCCTGCCGCCTTTCCAGCTGTGCAAATTTAACCTGACTGCAATTTTAGTTATGGCTCCGATCGCGCTTGCTACCATGATGGAGCACATCGGCGATATGTCCGCGATTTCCGCAACAGTCGGCGAAAACTTCATCGCTGATCCCGGTCTGCACCGCACTCTGGTAGGCGACGGTCTTGCAACCGCTCTGTCCGCTCTGGTTGGCGGTCCTGCAAACACCACCTACGGTGAGAACACCGGCGTTCTGGAATTAAGCCATGTACATGATCCCCGAGTGATCCGTATTGCAGCTGTATTCGCAGTAATCTTAAGCTTTATTCCGAAGATGGCTGATGTAATCGGCTCCATGCCGTCCGCAATCATCGGCGGCGTAAGCTTCATGCTGTATGGTATGATTTCCGCAATCGGTGTCCGTAACGTAGTAGAGAACCATGTAGACCTGACCAAGTCCCGCAACCTGGTTATCGCAGCAGTAATCCTGGTATGCGGCCTGGGCTTCTCCAGTGGTCTGACCTTTACGGTATTCGGCACATCCATCACGCTGACCGGTCTTGCAATCGCAGCGCTGGCAGGTATTATCCTGAATGCAATTCTGCCTGGCAATGACTATGAGTTCGGTAAGGATTTAAAGGGTGATATTAACAGAGGCGTTACCCTGAAACCGAATCCGGAAGAAATTAAGTAAAAATCGAGGGCGCGCCCCGTTATAAGAGGTGCACAGGAACAGCCCCGGCAGTTTTCAAACAATAGAATGCACGCTCTGCGAGCATTCTATTGTCATGAATAAAAACTGTCGGGGCTGTTTTTTGTTTCATGGGAAAATGCGTCCTATGAAATAAAAACGCTCCGCGAGAATGTGCCAAGGCACATTCTTTTTTACATCAGCTTACGGAATAATGCGGTCAGATCTTCGATGCTTGCATCCTTCGGGTTGCCGGGTGCGCATGCATCTGCATGGGCAGATTCTGCCAGGAACGGAAGATCCTCTTCCTTAATGGCTTCGAGCTTGGACGGAATGCCGACATCCTCGGAAAGCTTGCGGACAGCATCGACCGCAGCTTTACGGTAAGCAGCCTGATCCATCTGATCAACGCCTTCTACGCCCATTGCGCGTGCGATTTCACGGTATTTTTCACCGGTGCAGTCTGCGTTGTATTCCATAACGATCGGAAGCATCATTGCGCATGCAACGCCGTGAGGGGTGTCATAAACAGCGCCCAGGGTGTGTGCCATGGAATGAGCGATGCCGAGACCGACATTGGAGAAGCCCATGCCTGCGATATACTGACCAAGAGCCATGCCTTCACGGCCTTCTTTGGTGTTAGCGACGGCATTACGCAGGGATTTGGAAATGATTTCGATTGCCTTTAAGTGGAACATATCGGTCATTTCCCATGCAGCCTTGGTGGTGTAGCCTTCGATTGCGTGGGTCAGAGCATCCATACCAGTAGAAGCGGTCAGACCCTTTGGCATGGAGGACATCATATCGGGATCAACGACTGCGATGATCGGCATGTCGTGGGGGTCAACGCATACGAATTTGCGCTTGCGCTCTACGTCGGTGATAACGTAGTTGATGGTAACCTCTGCAGCGGTGCCGGCAGTGGTAGGAACAGCGATAATCGGAACGCAGGGCTTTTTGGTGGGAGCAACGCCTTCGAGGCTGCGGACGTCTTCAAATTCCGGGTTGGCGATGATGATGCCGATGGCCTTGGAGGTATCCATAGAGGAACCGCCGCCGATTGCGATGATGTAGTCAGCGCCGGAAGCCTTGAACGCTGCAACGCCGTTCTTTACGTTTTCGATGGTCGGGTTTGCTTTGATATCGGAGTAGATTTCATAAGTAAGACCTTCGCGGTCTAAAATATCCGTTACCTTTGCGGTTACGCCGAACTTGATCAGATCCGGATCGGAACATACAAATGCTTTCCGGAAAGCATGAGCCTTTGCTTCGTTTGCGATTTCTTCGATTGCGCCAGCTCCGTGATAGGAGGTCTGGTTGAGCATAATTCTGTTTGCCATTGGAAAAACCCCTTTCTTTCGATCGATTTTTGACAACTTCATTGTAATACAAAAATGGAAAGAAAAAAAGGAAATTTTTATAAAATCGACATTATCCTAATGGAAAAAAGGAAGAAACGTTATTGAAATTTACCAGAATCTGCTTTTTTTCAAAAAGTTTTTTGGCTTTGTTGACAATCTACGATTCTGCAGATGGAAATTCCTTTTTGCAGTTTTTAGAAGCTGCGTCGTCCGGCGCTTGGTGGGCGCAGCAAAAGCGTCTGGAATATTCCAGGTTTGCCTGAATCAGGTTGTATTCCAGTAAAAGACGGAGCGTGCAGGAGAGACATTCGGGAGATTTGGCGTGCGCTTCGCACACGTCCTTGAAAGAGTGGGACAGATTCAGAATATCCAGAGAAGAGACTGCCATGCAGATCACCTGAAACGCTCCGTTTCTATATAATATGGCGCGCGTGCCGTCGGGGTGCGTAAACCGCTGCGGTGGATACCTCTTCTTTCCGGATAAAAACAGCGATGACCAGACTTTCCTGCTTGCATCCTGTCCTACAGATGATAAACTGGGAGTAAGAATCGAAAGGGACAGGAGGCACATAGCATGAACCTAAATCCGCTTGTGGCAGAGGAACAGTTTTTAAACCCATTGGATCGCGTCAACGGATTCGATATCCGTCCGGGGCTATATGAAATCAACGGAGCGACTTCCTTCGGAAGCTGCGTCAATTTTACAATTCATTCTCAGAATGCGGTTTCCTGTGAGCTGCTGCTGTTTCACAGAGGGGAAAAAGAGCCTTACGGGACGATTCCTTTTCCGGAAAATTACAGGATCGGGCGGGTATATTCGATGATCGTGTTCGGTCTGGATATTTACGATTTTGAGTACGCCTATCGGATGGACGGGCCGAACGTACCGGAAAAAGGGCTGATTTATGATAAAACAAAAGTGCTTTTGGATCCGTATGCGCGGGCGGTGACGCAGCAGAGCATCTGGGGAAAAGAGCCCGACCGGGAGAAGGGGTATCATGGGCGGGTGGTGTTCAACGATTTCGACTGGGGTGACGCCAGAGAGCCGAAAAAGCCGATGCAGGAGCTGATTATTTATGAGATGCATGTGCGCGGTTTTACAAAGCATGCCTCCTCGGGCGTGCAGTTTCCGGGAACGTTTGAGGGTATCCGGGAAAAAATCCCCTACCTGAAGGCGCTTGGCATCACTGCGGTTGAGCTGATGCCGGTGTTTGAATTCGACGAGACGATGGGAAAACGTGAAATCGGCGGCAGGACGCTTCTGGATTACTGGGGCTACAACACGGTTGGATTTTTTGCACCGAACACAGGATACACGGCGCGTCAGGAGTATAACCGGGAAGGGACGGAGTTTAAAAATCTCATCCGGGAGCTTCACCAGAACGGAATCGAAGTCATTTTAGACGTGGTGTTCAATCATACCGCGGAGGGAAACGAGCAGGGACCGTTTTTTGAATTTAAGGGAATCGACAACCGGATTTATTATATGCTGACGCCGGAGGGAAACTATTATAATTTCAGCGGGTGCGGAAATACGTTAAATTGCAATCATCCAGTCGTACAGCAGATGATTCTGGAATGCCTGCGGCATTGGGTAATTCATTATCGGGTGGACGGTTTTCGCTTTGACCTTGCGAGCATTTTGGGACGAAACGAGGACGGGACGCCGCTGTTACAGCCGCCTCTGCTTCGGAATCTGGCGGAAGATCCGGTGCTGAAGGACGTCAACCTGATTGCGGAGGCATGGGATGCGGGCGGTTTGTATCAGGTCGGAAATTTCCCGGCGTGGAACCGGTGGGCGGAGTGGAACGGCAAATACCGGGACGAGCTGCGCAGCTTTTTAAAAGGAGAGTACTGGTTCGCTGTACAGGCAGCAAAGCGGATTACCGGCTCTCCGGATCTGTACGGCGGACAGTATCGGGGCTACAATTCGTCAATCAATTTTCTGACCTGTCACGACGGCTTTACGCTGTACGACCTGTATTCTTATAATGAAAAACATAACGAGGAAAACGGCTGGAATAATACTGATGGTGCAGATGATAACCGGAGCTGGAACTGTGGGTACGAGGGAAAATCCGACAACCCCGGAATAGAAGCGCTTCGGAAAAGAATGATCAAAAATGCCTGTGCGGTGTTACTGTGCAGCCGCGGAACGCCGATGTTTCTGGCGGGAGACGAATTTTGCAATACGCAGTTTGGCAACAACAACGCCTACTGTCAGGACAACGAAATTTCCTGGCTGGACTGGTCGCTGTTGGAAAAAAATAGAGAAATTTACGAATTTTTCCGGTATATGATTGCATTCCGCAAAAAACACTCTGCAATCCGCGGAGAATGCAGTCCGTCCGGGCTTGGGTTCCCGACGGTCAGCGTCCATACGAATCAGCCCTGGGACAATAATGTGACCCAGGAAAGTAAATTCCTGGGCGTGATGTTTGCGGGGGCGGTTCCGGCCGGAAGCAGCCAGAAAACAGGACGAAATCAGGAAAACGCGTGGAGTCAGGAAGCAGAGAGACGCCGGGAATCCGTGTGGAGTTTGGAAACGGAGCGAACCCGGGAATTGGAAACGGAAGATCTCGTGTACCTGGCGGTCAATGTTTTCTGGGAGGATCAGCAGTTTTTTCTGCCGAAGCTTCCAAACGGCTTTGTATGGAGGCTTGCGGTCAATACGGACCAGCCGGAAATGCCCGAAAAGGAGTCACAGATGACTGTCATTGACAGTGAATTTATCCTGAAACCGCGCAGCGTCGCCGTTTTTGTGGGAGGCCCATCCTTTTAACAAAATGCCGCGAAATGGAAAGAAAAGCTGATGATGTCTCCACATTATAAGCCAAACATTTCGCGGCAGATTTTTTTCCCGGTCTCTGTGCGGAAAATGTTGTCATAGGTCGCCCGGATATGGGCTGTGTCCGTGTTTCCTTCAAAGAGGTTGACCAGAAAATCCGCCTCCACCAGAATCTGATAATCGAGACCGTCGATGCCGGTATAAGTATGATGATGACCGACTAAAAAGCTGACGCGCTCTATCACATCTTTTTCAAATCCCAGCTCGGAGAGCATCTGCTCTGCCAGGGCAGGACCTTCTTTTTCCTGCAATTTTCCGTTTCCGTCTCCGTATTTTTCCAGACACAGCCGGATGCCGATATCGTGCACGATGGCGGCAGCTTCCGTAATGAACAGTGTTTTTTCATCGAGATGCTCGGAAACAGCGATCGTCTTTGCAAAGCTGTGCACCTTCAGAAAATGCTGAATGCGCTCCGGGCTGCCGTGATCGTAGGAAATCATTTTTAAAATAAGCGGTTCTAAAGTCATATGAAGCTCCCTTCTTTGTGTGATACATAAGTCAGTTAAAAACATCATAGCGCGGTTTTCCGGATATTTCAAGCGCAGGAAAACGGTTGACAGTTCTCTGCGGATAAACTAGGATGAAAGAAAGATGTAGATACATCCATTTTGAAAAACTATCGTGCAGGAAAGCCCCTGCAACTCAAATTCAGGAGGACGATCGTGATGGACCCAACCGAACGGAAAATGACAAAAATTGCGCGGGAGTTAAATAAGCTGACGGTACAGACGATGAAAGAGGAAGGAATCGGGACGGCGGAGTTCGATTTTATCCATCTGGTGCGGCACCATCCCGGCATCACACAGGCGCAGCTGCGGGAAGAATTAAAAATCGACAAGGGAGCTGCGGCGCGCCGGGCGGCAAGCCTGGAAGCGAAGGGCTACCTGATTCGCCGGGACAATCCGGAGGACAAAAGAAGTCAGCTTTTGTATGCGACAAAAAAGGCGGAAGGGCTGAAAAACTCCAAGGTCAGCATTGAATCGACGTTTTATGAGTGGCTGATGGAGGAATTGGACGAATCAGAAACCGAGCACTTTTGCGAAATGCTGGATCGACTGTATCTGAGATCGAAAAAAGAAAGCCGGTCTGGATTTTTGCAGGTAAAGGAACGGATGGACAGAGGAGAAAAGGATGGCTGAAGGGACGACGATGTGCGACAGGAAAGAATCGGGAATCCGGACTGCCTGGGAAAAACCGGATCAGATCGGAAGCTACTTTGTGACGGAGTGGAAGCCGCTGCTTGCGGTGACGGTTTCCGGCCTGATTTATAATATCGGACTGCTCGCAGGACCGTGGTTTGAAGGACGGCTTGCACAGTGCCTGCTGGATGTATTTACAGGGAAAAAATTTTTTACCGATATGTTGCTTTTGGTGTGCGCGTATGTGGCAGTGATCGGATTCGTGCAGGGCGCGCGCTACATCAAGCGGTTTTATGTGCGCCGGTTTGCGAACGATATCAACCGGAGCATGAAGCAGGTGCTTTACGGGAATCTGGTACATAAAAGTGTAGGGGAGCTGGAAAAAGAGGGGGCAGGAAGCCTTCTGACAAAAGCGGTGTCTGACGTGGATGCGTGCGTAGAGGGAATCCGGAAGTTCACGACGGAGATTTTTGATACCGGTATTGCGCTGCTTGCCTATGCTGCGATGCTGTTGTGGTATGACTGGCGGCTTGCACTGCTGTGTCTGTTGTTCCCGCCGTTTTCCTATTTGATGGCGGAAAAGATGAAAACCGTGGTAGAGCGCAGCAATGCCGCATATAAGGAGAGCGCCGGACGCTTGAATACAGCGACGCTGGACCGTGCGGGCAACGCGGTGACTTATCGGATTTACGGCTGTGAAAAACAGCGCAGCGGCATGTATGAAAAACAGCTGGAGGATTACGAAAAAACAGCAGTCCGTGCAGGGATGCAGGTCGTAGCGATGCCTCCTCTGTATCAGGTGATTTCCATGGGAAGCACCGTGCTGATTTTGTATTTCGGTTCGAAAAATGTGTTAAACAGCGGATGGACGGTTTGGAACATCGCAGCGTTTACGACATTTTTATCCTGCTATGGAAAGCTTGCGGTCAAGTCCTCGAAGGCGGCGAAGCTGTTTAACTCCGTACAGAAAGCGAACGTTTCGTGGAAAAGAATCCGTCCGCTGCTGACAGAGCCTCCGGAAGAAACAGAAGAAAAGACAGCCGGGGCGGTCAGCCTGAAGCTGGATCAGGCGGGCGGCGCATATCCGGGCGGAAAGCAGATTTTTGACGGATTGACGATAAGTGCAAAGCCTGGACAGATCATCGGGATCACGGGTCCTGTTGCGTGCGGCAAATCGACGCTTGGTAAAATTTTTCTGGGAGAAGTGCCTTATACCGGACATGTTTTGTTAAACGGGAAAGAATTATCTGAATATTCAGACAAAGAACGCAGGAGCATGGTCGGATGGCAGGGACACGATCCGGAACTTTTGGCGGACAGTGTCCGAAACAATGTCGCGCTCGGAGAGGAGCAGATCGACGTCGGCAGGGAGCTTTCGCGCGTCTGCCTGGACCGGGAAGTGTCCGAAATGGAAAACGGCATCGATACACTGGTCGGCAGCCGCGGCGTGCGGCTTTCCGGCGGGCAGCAGGCGAGAACGGCGCTTGCACGGACGCTGTCCCATGCAAAGCCGTTGATCGTTCTGGATGACCCGTTTGCGGCGCTGGATCGGAATACGGAGGAGGAGATTTTCCGGGAATTAAAAGCGATGTCAAAGGATCGGATTATCCTGCTGATTTCGCACCGCCTGTATTTGTTTGATCAGATGGATCAGGTCATCTGGATGGAAAACGGACAGACGCAGACAGGAACGCACGAAAAAATGCTGCAGATCGTTCCGGAATATGCAAATTTGTGCAAGGGATGGAAGGAGGGAGCAGACCATGCGTGAGCGTTTGAAAAAAACGATGCCGTCAAAGGCGCATCATGAAATTCTCACTGCGGTGGGATCGATCTGCACACAGAATCTTCTGCTTCCGATTGCATTGGTCATCACCGTAGTCGGCGCAGTCGTCACTGCACTTGTGCCGCCGCTGATTCTGGAAAACATCGTGGACGGGCTGACTGCGGGAAATCCGATGCCGATTGCACAGGCATTTTCTTATTTCGGCGTGACAGCACTGGCGGGATTGCTGGAATCTACGCGGGAAAGCCTTTTGATCGTATTCGGACAGAAGCTGACTCACGGTCTGCGCAGTCAGATGTGCGAAAAGCTGTCGCAGCTGTCCGCAGATACGTTGAGTAAAATGGACGCAGGAACGATCGCATCCCGGTTCGTCGGAGATGTTGATACGCTGGAAACGCTGTTTACCTCCGGTATCATCAGCATGTTTGCAGACGCTTGCACGATGATCGGTATTTACGCAGTGCTCTGGCAGAAAAACCGCGGACTCGCGATTACTTTGCTGGCGATTCTGCCGCTGATCGCACTGTTTACAAGACATGTTCAGAAAAAAATGCTGGCTGCGCAGATGGACAGCAGAAAGGCTGCCGCGCGGACGTCGGGTCTTGTGCCGGAGACGATTCATTGCATTCGGATGATCCATGTTTTTGGAAAAGAAGGCTTTATGCGCAAACGTTATGACCGTACGCTGCAGGAGGGATATGCTGCGATGGAGCGTACAAATTTTTACGATGCACTGTATTCTCCGGTTATTTTGATTACAGATGCGCTGGTGACGGGCGTTGTCATGCTGCTGTCGGCTTCGTCCGGCCCGGAAGTCAGAATGTTTTTCGGCATGTCAGTCGGTACGGCGGTTGCGGTAATTTCCTATATTTCGAGAATCTTTTCCCCAATCGAAAGCATTGGCATGGAAATCCAGACGATCCAGGAGGCGCTGGCAGGTGCGAAGCGTGTCGGAGAATTTCTGGAGCTGCCGACGCGGCTGGAAACCTCCGGGGAGGCGGGAGAAAAAGTGATGACGGAGCTTGGCAGAGCCGGCGCGGCCTCTGGTTCGGATTATGCTGCGGCCGCTGGTTCGGGTTGCGCTGCGGCCGCTGGTTCGGATCGCGCTGCGGTCGCTGAGCCGGCAAAATCGCCTGCGGTCGCATGCATTTCCCTGGAAGACGTCAGCTTCGGCTATGAAGAGGAAAAGATGGTTCTGAAGCATTTGAGCTTCGAGATAAAAACCGGCGAGCAGGTAACGATGACCGGGCGCACCGGCGCAGGAAAGAGCACAATTTTTAAATTGCTTTTGGGGCTGTATCGTCCGCAAAAGGGCTGTGTAAAAATATACGGACAGGACGCTTATCTGCTTCCGGACAGTATCAGACGGCGTCTGTTTGGCTGCGTGGAGCAGAGCTTTAAGCGGGTTCCCGGAACCGTTCTGGAGCAGATTACGCTTTCTGATCCGATGATTTCCAGAGAGGATGCGGTCGAAGCGGCGAAGCTGGCAGGACTGCATGAAGTGATTGCCGGAATGGAGCAGGGGTATGATACGCCCTGCACGGATGCACTGTTTTCACAGGGACAGTGGCAGCTTTTGTCCATTGCCCGGGCGGTTGCAGCGAAGCCGTCGATTCTGCTGCTGGATGAAATCACGGCGAACCTCGATGTAGGCACAGAGCAGGAGGTTTTGTATGCGCTCAGGCGTGCCGGAGAAAACCGGACGGTGGTTTCCATTTCCCACCGTTTGTATGAAAAAATGGGCGGCAGGGAGATTGTAATCGGGTAACCAGACATCGTCGCAAAATACAATATGCCGCGCAAAGCCACAACCGGTCGCCTCTGCGCGGCATATTTCTCCTCCTTTCTGCACATGTTTTTTGCGCATGTCGAGTTTGTGTCAAGTGAGCGCAGACACAAATCTCGCGATTGAAAAATTTTATTTTTCAATCTTTGCCCTCTATGCAGCGGAAACCTTCTTGTCTTTTGCTACAAGAATGATATACTGGGACTGAAATGATGTCGGGATCAAAAAGGTCTTTTGTCTCCTATGATACCGGATCAGGCATAAAAGCGATGACAGACAGGAGTGGTATACGATGGACATGCAGGAGAAATACAGACAGCAGTTGGATATTTCCTATTCCTATCATCTGGCGAAACGGATGGAAAAACACCGCACCAACGAAGAACTCGGCTATCGGACGGCGGGGTCGAAGGCAGAGCTTGCAACCGGGGAAATGCTGGAGCAGGAGATGCACACAATCGGTTTTCCGATTATCCATAAGGATGCGATTACAGTAGATGCGTGGGAATTTGAACGCGCGAAAATGACTTTTTTAAACGAAAAAGGCGAAGAGGAAACGATACAGCTTGGCGCGTATCAGACAAATTTTGTGACGGACGGACCGGAGTGCTATTCGGTTGTGTATGCAGGCAGAGGAACTCTGCAGGATTATGAAGGAATGGATGTGACCGGAAAGCTCGTATTAGTGGATATCAACCAGCGGGATGAGTGGTGGATCAATTATCCGGTTTATCAGGCGCATTTAAAAGGCGCGGCAGCTGTCATTGCCGCACAGACGGGCGGCTACGGAGAGGTAGACGAACGCGCACTGAACGCACAGGATATCGCGGGACCGTCGAATGCACCGGCGTTTTCGATTGCCCGGCACGATGCAGATCAATTGAAAAAAATGCTGCAGGGCCGCAGCGAGGTAAAGGTGCTGTTTGACGCTTCGACAAAGGTGATCCCGGCACAGACGACCTATAACATCGTCGGGGAGATTCCCGGAAAAACGCACCCGGAGCGCAGAATTATGCTTTCCGCACATTACGATTCCTATTTTGACGGTTTTCAGGATGATAATACCGCAATTTCGATGATGCTTTCGATGGGAAAAACGCTGCTGGAAATTGGATATCAGCCCGAAAATACGCTGATGTTCTGCTGCATGGCGTCTGAGGAATGGGGCGTGGCGGATTCGCAGTTCGACTGGTCGACGGGCGCGTATGAACAGGTATTTACGGTGCATCCGGAGTGGCGGGGAAGCGTGATTGCCGACCTGAATTTTGAGCTCCCTGCGCTGGCACACGGGACGCGGGCGAGGATTCGGAGCACGTTCGAATACGTTTCTTTTCTGGAAGAATTTCTGGAAGAGCTGCCGAGCCTGACCGGCGCATATCCGGAGGAAACGAGGATTACCGCGCCGATTGAAACCTGGTCGGACGATTTTTCCATTGCGATTGCCGGAATCCCGTCAATGGTCAATGATTTTACGGGCGGAAGCTTTATGGAAACGAACTATCATTCGCAGTTCGACAACGACGGCTTTTACGATGAGGATGTTTATCGGATGCACCATGAGCTGTTTGGACTTTTGCTGATGGCGATTGACCGTACGGTTGTTGTTCCGCTGGATTTTTCCAGAGTATTCCGAAAAGCAAGGGAGCGGCTGGACAGCGAATGGTGTGAAAAAACCGGCGCGGACGGACAACGGCTGTTGCGGGTGCTGGAGCAGGCGACGGCGACGGCGCAACAGCTGTATGCAAAGGTAGAGAAAACGAACCGGAACGCGAGGCACGCTGACGCATCGGCGGCTGGTGTGGAAAATGCATCTGGACTGCGCACGGCGGAGACTGACGATGCCGGGGCGGTGAACGGAGATTTTATCACATGTGTGCAGGGAACGAACACTGCTGCAGAAGTACCTGCGGCAGACACCCGGAAGCTGGAACGATCGCTTTTACAGGTTTTTCAGCAGGAGCAGGACGCCTATGTCCGGATCGACTGGTATGGAAACGTGTTGTTTCCGCATGGAATTTTGCAGGATCGTTTGCAGCTTCTGGAAGGTGCGGTGCGCAATCTGAAAGAGGGAAGGCTCTCGGCGGCACTGCGCAAGCTGTATGAGATCGACAGCAACCGGTACGCATTTTTGTTTGAAGAAGAGGTTTATCGACATTTTACATCGTATGCATTGGATCAGAGCGCAGATCGGCTGAAATGGGGAACCGGAAGAATTATCGGGTTTGAAAACTTTTTCCCGGTTGTGACCGGACTTCTGGAAAAAGAAAAGACGGACTGCAGTGATTTTACGGAAGAAATTGCACAGCTGGAGGCTGCATATGAGCGCCAGAGCGATTTATACCGGAAAGAAATCGATACGCTGTGTGTGCAGACGGAAAGGATGGAGCGGCTTTTGAGAGAAGCCGGAGTGGAATTTTATGGACAGTGAAAAACTGTATCGGGTACAGGAAGAGGATTTGTCAAAGCTTGAGGAGCTGTTGTGCCGTTCGTTTGCGGCGGATCCGCTGTATGTGGAGCTGATTCCGGATGAAGAGGTGCGGAAACGGCTGATGCCGGAGCTGTTTCAATGCGACCTGACGGAATTTTATGAGACGTGTGAAATTTTTGCAGACAGCAAGGATTTAAACGGCATATTGGTCGTTTCGGATGAAACGGAGCCGTACCATCTGCTGCATCGTTATTTTACGGAGGTGCAGGCGACGCTGCGCACGGAGGGCTATCTGATCCGGGAGGATCACAGCCTGAAAACATTTTTTAATTTCGTGCTCGGCAGGGATTACCTGAATTCCAGCTGGACGGATCAGCTGCATCAGGATCGGAGACTGCATATCATTTATCTGGCGGTTGATCCGGAAATGCAGCATCACGGAATCGCGGCGACGCTGGTGGAAGAGGCAGTTGCATACGCGGAACGCAACGATCTGATGATTTCGCTGGAAACGCACAACCCGCGTAACGTTGCGTTTTATCAGCAGTTCGGGTTTAAGGTGTACGGAGTCGTGGAAAAGCATTTTTCCCTGAAACAATATTGTCTGGTGCGGGAAATCCAGGCGTAATATTCTAACAGTTCACCGCGCCATTTCATTCGCAAAAGCGCATCTTCGATGCTTTCCGCTGCTTCGCAGCTCCTTTTGCTCATGAAATGGCGCTCCCTTCGTAGTTTCCTGGGAGCAGATTTTCCCGCAAGCGCGAAATCTGCTCCCAGGAAGCTACGAGTGAACTGTAGTACCATATTTGGATCGGCTTGAAAGTCATACCGTTTACGGTATTCCCTTTCAAGCCGATTGTGCTATATAATGAGCACGAAAGAAAAACAAGCGACGCTGAAAGCGGCATTTGTTTTTCTCGTGCCATTAGAGAACGAGCAGCCTGCGGAAGCAGGCGGTAGAGCGCGTCAGCGCGGGCTCGTGATCGAAGGAGAGTAGCGCAAGCACGAAAGAAAAACAAGCGACGCTGAAAGCGGCATTTGTTTTTCTCGTGCCATTAGAGAACGAGCAGCCTGCGGAAGCAGGCGGTAGAGCGCGTCAGCGCGGGCTCGTGATCGAAGGAGAGAAGCGCGAGCGGGGACAGCCGGGCTGTTCATCGCAAAGGGCGAAGCCGGTTGCTGATAACCGGTTCATTCTGACATGTTGGTTTGATCTTGTTATTTCTTTTATTATTCTGATGTTTCTAGTTCAATTCTACACAAGATTCCAGGCATGTACGCAATTTTTCACAAGGAGGGAGAATGGACGACACACAAAAAATGGAATATGCGAGGGCGTTTCTGCAAAAGGAGGTAGAGTCGGAATTTCCTTACCCGTTTCAGATTCTGACGGAGGAGGACAGTTTTTTATTCTGCTTTAAAAATGGACGCAGGGACTGCTGCGCCCGTTTAAAGGCGACAGAAGGGATGCTCGATAGGCTCTGCAGTGGGGACAAAAAGACGCAGAAGCAGGAAAAAGAGCGGGTGCTTCGGGTTCTTGAGGCAGCAGTGGAAGCGCAGGAAAATACGGCTCTTTCAGAAAAAAGTGAGTACGGAAAAATGAAAAATATGCTGATTCTTCGTCCGCTCAATCTGGATTTTTACCGAAGCGAGCTTGTAAACGTGCCGTATATCCGCATCGGGGATGTAGCGCTGGTGCTGTACTGCGTTTTATCTCATCTGGGAGGAGATTATTTTACGACGAAGGTGTACCGGGATCAGGTTCAGAAATGGATGGTCCCCGAAGCGGAGGTAATGCGGGCGGCGCTGGTCAATACGAGCTTTTTGTATCCGCCGCGGCTGTATTCGATCCAGTGCCTGATGGGCTGGGACGGAAAGCGGTACGAGAACGGCATTTTTATGGGGGAGGACGACGAACAGAAAATCCCGCCGGGCATGCGCAGCTATCTGTTGACAAATACGCTGGAAATCAACGGAGCGATTGCCGTTTTTTATCCGGGTGTTGCGGAGAAAATCGCGCAGGATCTGGGCGGTGACTTTTATATTGCGTTCACGAGTATTCATGAGGCACAAATTCATGGCGTCGGAATGATTTCTCCGGAAATAGTGGAGTACAGTTTGCAGGAAACGAACCGGGAATGTACCAGACCGGAGGAGGTTCTGTCCAATCATGTATATCTTTACAATCAGGAGAAAAAGACATTTTCAATGCTTATGGACGGCGATTTTCTGGAGGTAGAACATGAAGAATAGACGGGGAGAGTATCTGTATTTTTGCAGCGCAGAGCAGGACAGTCTGTATGCGTTGACGCTTTTTCGGAAAAAAGAAAAACAGGGAACGTTAAACGTACAGGAGACAGGATTGCTTCTCTGCATGGAACAACGCGCCGAAGACAGCTGGATTTATTTGATGCCTGCGGCGGTCTATGCGGCTGCCAACCAGAAAGGTGCGAGAAGCTGGATGAACCGGCAGAAGCAGGAGAAAATAGATCTCTGGAATGAGAAGGGGATTGCATGGATGCGCCGATATCCGGTATTTTTGGAGCAGTTTGGATGGAAACAGCGGCGCTACGCGATTCTGGCAGCGGGAATTTTTGAGCAGCTGGAAGAGGAATCCATGGACGAGTTTGAAAAAGGAAAAAATCAGGTTTGCCATTTTTTACAGGGAAGCTGGGGATTTCTCTGGAAACGTATGCAGCAGTGCGACAGGCTGAGTGTGCAGGAATGGAAAGAAATGAAAGCGCCGTGGAAGGATTCTGTGCGGATGGACTGCGCGATGTCCGGCATTCTTTTATTGATGGCACAGCTTCTGAAAAAAGAACTGGAAGAGCGCGACCGGCTCTGCGTGGGATTTATGAAGCTGCAGCAGTTCACACAGGAGAGCCTGCGAACAAATGGTATCGCTGCGAAGCAATCTGCAAAGGTATCGGGAGCTGAACCAGTGGATGCATGCGGTACAGAAATCCGTTCTGTGAGCGTTGGTACGAATCCTACCGCGCTTGTCGAAACCGAAAAGATGGGATGGCTGTTCCAGAAATTTCGCAATCCGGAGCGCCCTGCTTATATCCATGAAAAAAGGCGGATTTCCAGTGAATGGCTGGAACAGCTGCATCAGATTATGGAGCTGGCGGGACTTCCGGCAGGAACATTTGAAGCGGTCAGCCTTTCTGTGCAGGAGGTAAACGGCCTTGTAAATCTGATGGGAGAAAAGCTGACTGCGCGCCAGTATATGACGTTTCTGATGTTGTATTCGGTGTCGCGGGAGCTTGCACAGGCAGGGCGCACGGCAGCAGCGCTGCAGTTTATCCAGACATCCCGTCTGAGGGGAGCACCGCCAGCTGCGATGGGGACAGGGATGACAGCGGCGGCACTGATGTCAGGCGGGGCTGGTGCAATGGTGGCGGAGCGAAGCAGGTACGGAGTAAGAAAAATGTCAGATGCAGATGGAAATCTGGTATCTGCAGAGCAGCCGGCTTTGTATACACAGTCCGTGCCGCAGGCGTCACAAAACAGCTATTGATCGTACGAGGTTCCTTCGGTGTAAGGCGCCTGCGGAATGGAGATTTTTACGCAAGATAGCAGAACATAAACACAAAATGACACAGGCTGCCGGCCATGACGAACAAATGAAAAATTTCGTGTAAGCCGAACATCGGATGCCGTGCGTCAAACAGCGGCAGCCTGAGCGCGTAGATAATGCCGCCTGCAGTATAGATCAGTCCGCCGGCGAGCAGCCATAAAAAGGCGTGAAGCGGAAGCAGGGAAAACAGCTGTCCCAGAACGGACAGGCAGCTCCAGCCCATTGCGATATACAAAACAGAGGAAAACCATTTTGGACAGGTGATCCAGAAGCCTTTGATAAAAATTCCGACCAGCGCGATTCCCCAGACTGCGGCAAGCAGCATCAGACCGGAGGGTTTTGGCAGGGTCAGCAGGCATACCGGCGTATAGGTCCCTGCGATCAGGATGAAAATCATCATATGATCCATTTTCCGAAAGATACGCAGAACGCGCCCGGAGCAGTTGACAGAATGGTATATCGTGCTGGCGGCATACAATAAAACCATGCTGATCATAAAAACTGTCATTGCAGTGAGACTTTTTACACCGGAGTGGACAGCTGCGCGGACTAACAGCGGGACTGCTGCACAGAGAGCGAGCAGCATGGCGATAAAATGGGTGAGTGCGCTTCCGGGTTCCCGAATGGTTATGTTCATAGTAGTACCTCCTCCTTACATTTGGATACAATGGAATGCGTATTTTGCGGGCATTCTGTGTCAGGGATAGCAGAATGTTCGTTTAACAAGTGATGTGGCATTACAAAATATTACACGTAGTATTTAAAACTATATGTAATATATACAGATACTACATGGAAAGTGACAAAATGTCAAGAAGAGATGATAGAAAAAAAGTTACCGTTCACACGCGCCATTCGCAAAAGCGTATCTTCGATGCTTTCCGCTGCTTTGCAGCTCTTTTTGCTCATAAAATGGCGCTCCCTTCGTACCCTTCTGAGTTCAGATTTTCGTGCAAGCACGGAATCTGAACCCAGAAGGATACGAGTGAACTGTGACATAAAAAAAGAAACGAGCAGACCGCATTAGCAAATGCCGTACGGTTCTCGTTTCCGTTTCTATACTATATGATATTTAAGATGTCGGGGGCACAAGCTCCCGACCTTGATGCCTGCTTTCAATCCTCCTCAATCACCTGGATTTCCAGGTAATCGAAGTCAATTTCCTCAACAAAAGAATCCTGGCGGAAGCGTGTTTTGGCATGGCGGCGGAAATCATTGATATTGCTGTCGAGCCAGATTGGTTTGCCGAGGTCGAACTGCATGCAGACCTCCTGCAGCGCGTCGAAAACCTTATGGGTTCTGGTTTCTTCGCGGTCGTCGCAGATGACGGTATCGTTTAACATGTGGTTATTCTGAAATGTGCGCGCCCATAAACGGAACATGAAAAATCTCCTTTGTGTGAAAGATGTTTACGTCAGTATAGCATAAATCCCGGAGGAAGTGCATAAATATATTTGTGTAGTGAAAAACCGGAGGAAGATTGGGCGGAATATCTAAAATTTTAATGAAATCCGCCTGTTTCCGCATTGGGTATGCTATAATAAAATTATTAAGAAAAGAGAGGCCGAAGGTATGGAACTTTTATTGGATGCAGAAAGCCAGATCGAAACGTGGCAGGAAGTGATATTGGTTTATAATGCTGCCCTGAAACAGATTAATACGAAGCTGGAAATTTTAAACGACGAATTTCAGCACGTTCATCAATATAATCCGATCGAACATATTAAATCCAGAATTAAGACTTCGGAGAGTATCGTAAAGAAGCTACGCAGGCATGGATATGAATCCACGATCGAAAATATGGTGAAGTATGTCAATGATATTGCGGGAATCCGTGTAATTTGTTCTTTTACATCGGATATTTACAGAATCGCGGAGATGATTCGACTGCAGAATGATATTCATGTCATCGCAGTCAAGGATTACATTCGCCTGCCGAAGGCGAGCGGCTATAAAAGCTATCATATGCTCGTGACCGTTCCGGTATTTTTGTCTGACCGCACTGTTGATGTAAAGGTGGAGATTCAGATCCGTACGGTAGCGATGGATTTCTGGGCGAGCCTGGAGCACAAGATCAATTACAAATTCGAGGGCAATGCGCCGGAGCATGTCAAACGAGAGCTGATCGAATGTGCAGGTATGGTATCTGCACTGGATAACCGGATGCAGGAGCTGAACGAAGAGATTAAGGCATTGAGCAAGGAAGACGCGGATGGAGCCTGACGGTCAGACCGATCCTGTCAGAGTTCGCTCTATTCATGACAATAGAATGCTCGCAGAGCGTGCATTCTATTGTTTTCGAAAAATTTTTAGGTGTATTGAGGCAGTTCGGACGCGGATGCGATCGGGCTGCTTTTTTATTGGATCGAAACTGCGTTTCGATCCAATAAAAAAGCTCCGCGAAGATGCGCACTCGGCGCAAGGGTAGATGGTTGCTGAAGCAACCGCGCCTCGGCGCGAGAATGTGCCAAGGCACATTCTATTTTAATGGCTAGTACATCGTTTCTATCCATTAAAAAACGCTCCGCGAGGATCGCACTGCGGCGGAGAGGAATAATGTCGCTTACGCGACCCGCCGCAGGCGGAGAATCCTGCTGGTACAGCGTTTCGTAAATAACTATACCAATCGCGTAGGATGTGGATTCGAGTGTGCAGGTATAAAAACGCAGGCGTAGCGGGCTACGCTGAGGCTTTTATACCTGTGCAATCGGATTCACAGGCAAGTGAGTGGTATAGTTATTTCGAAAACGATGTACTAGACATGAAACGGAAAATTTCCCCCTAAAAATGAGGAGTGCCCAGGGCCTCCCGGCACCTGGGCTATTATGAAAAAATTATCTGTGTTTCCTTTGGTAGATCGTTAAGTTTCGTTCCTTAACGACAAATTCAGTATAGCAATTAAATATGAACAAATTATGAACGCAATGTTAATATGTGGTTAATTAGCACAAAAACTTGAATGGCATAAAAGGAAAACAGTGCAAAATAAATAAAACATTACAGTTCACTCGTACCTTTTTGCAAGCAGATTTCATGCTTGCATGAAAATCTGCTTGCAAAAAGGTACGAAGGGAGCGCCACTTTATGAGCAAAAATGAGCTGCGAAGCAGCGGAGAGCGTCGAAGACGCGGTTTTGCGAATGGCGCGTGTGAACAGTAGCAATAAAACAAAAGCGCTGAAAGAACCTCTGTTTTGATCTTGTTTCAAAATGGTAATAATGATACAATAAAACAGAATATACACTGTTGTAAAAAATGCGATTTTGGGGAAAGGATACTTTGCCCCGGGACACAGGATTGGGAACGGAACAGACAGAGAGGGAAATACATGCAGGATTTGGAAGCAAAGCGTTTGAGAGAATCGCTTGTAGAATACGAAAATTACTTAAATGAGATCCGTCAGGTTACACGAAAAAATGTGGAAGCTCTGGATGTGATTCAGAAATATACGGATCAGAGCGCTGCCGGAATGCAGAATCTGGCGGAGCAGAGCATTGAAGGAATCCAGCGTGTGACGACGGAGAGCGCCGGCGGACTGCGTAAAATTATTGAAACCGGCACGAGCAATTTAAGCCGGATGGCAGAGGGAAGCCAGGACAGCATCAACCGCACCGCACAGGAATGTATGGTTAGACTGCAGAACTATACAAAAGAAGGACTGCTGCGCCTCGACGAAGCACAGCAAAAAAATCAGGAAACTGCAGAGCAGGTCAGTCAGATTGAACAGGCGATCCTGGAGCATATGGATGAGATCAAGCAGCTCTTAAAGCAGTCCGATGATTTTACCCATAAGGAAAACGTAAAGGTATACCGCAACGTACAGGCGGTTGTCGTAGATGAAGTAAAGAAGCAGACCGAAGCGATAGCGGCACAGAATGACGAACTTGTCCGCCGCAATGAGCATTTGCAGAAGCAGGGCAGAGGACTCAGACCTCTGATGATTATTACCCTCGTGACCGCGCTGGCGAATATTGTTCTGGCAGCGGCGCAGATTGCAGGGCTGTTTTAATGGGCCGCGTAAACTGGCGGCCGGGCAATATGCTTTACCCGCTTCCGGCGGTCATGGTTTCGGTTGCGGACAAAGACGGAAAGCCGAATATTTTCACCGTTGCATGGACAGGTACGGTCTGTTCCAATCCGCCGATGGTGTCTATTTCGGTGCGCCCGGAAAGATATTCCTATCATTGTATTGAAGAGACAGGAGAATTTGTCATTAACCTGACGACGAAGGAATTGACGAAAGCAGCAGATTTCTGCGGCGTCAGAAGCGGTCGGGACGTGGACAAATTTGCAGAAATGAATCTGACACCGTGGCCGGGACAGAAAGTGTCGGTACCGCAGATCGCGGAAAGCCCGGTCAGCCTGGAATGCCGCGTGACGCAGAAGATAGAGCTCGGCAGCCACACGATGTTTGTGGCAGAGGTCGTTTCGGTTAGTGTGGACGAGAAGTGGATGGATGAAACGGGACGGTTTCATCTGGAAAAAGCGGACCCGATCGTGTACTCCCACGGCACATATTACGGACTTGGGGAAGCAATTGGGACGTTCGGCTACAGCGTAGCCAAAAAGAAAAAGAAGAAAAGATGAACAGATTGAAGAAATATAGAGGACTGATCAAAAAGACCTGGTTTGCGACGACGGGAATCACATTGCTGGTACTCCTTTTTGGTGTGCCGTCTTTTCCACGATTTCAGAAAACAGGCGATAATTTTTATAAAGTCAGCATCAACGGAACGGAAATTGGCAACAGCAGCGACCCGGAGGAGGTAGAAAGGCTTGTTGCCGAGGCGCGCCGCGAAATCACAGAAACAGAAGGTACGATGGTATATATCCCGGTTGAAATCACTTCCGAGGGGCAGGAGCTGCTTTTTGGAAATACAGACAGCCGGCACAACTTATATAAAGCGATTTATGATGTTTTAAAAGGCAGCATTTCCACAACGCTGCAGCATGCTTATACGGTAAAAATCAACGAATATACGGTAAACCTGGGCAGCAGCAGTGACGTTCGGGCACTTTTACAGGCTGCACTTGACCGGTACGATACAGAACATGCCTATCGTGCAGATATTGTGATTGACCCGGACAGACAGTTGAACGTCCTGACGACTTCGGTTTCCAAAAAAGACGACAGCACCGGACAGCTGCAGCACGCAGCGGGGGAAGGTGCCGGGGCGGAACGCTTTTTTGACGAGCTGTTTGAAGAGATTGAGCCGGATCAGGGAACGGTGGATTTTTCCCAGATGGAATACGGCACGGTTTCCGTCGATTTCGGTGATACGGTCGAGATCGTGGATGCCTATTTGATGGAAAACGAGATCACGCCGCTGGAAACCGCGATTTCCGAGGTGACGGCGGATCAGCAGAAAGAGCAGATTTATGAAGTAAAAGCGGGAGATACGCTTTCCCAGATCGCAGAGGATAACGGCTTGGCGATTGCAAATCTCGTTGCGATCAATCCGACTCTGGACAATGAAAATTCTGTCATCCGTACCGGTGATGAGCTGATCATCACCGTACCGGAGCCGGAGCTTTCTGTTGTGCATACGGAACAGATTTATATGGAAGATACCTACGAAGCAGATGTGGTATATATCGACAATGACGAATGGTATACGACAAAGACAGAGCTGCGTCAGCAGCCCTCTGCAGGCTTCCGAAAAGCAGCGGCACTTGTGACTTATCGAAATGATGCTGTGGAATCACAGGAGATTTTGAAGGAAGAGGTTATCGTAGAGGCTATTCCGAAGATCGTGGAGCGCGGAACCAAGGTTCCACCGACCTATATCAAGCCGATTTCCGGCGGACGGCTTTCCTCTGGCTTTGGCGGCAGAAAAGCACCCAAGAAGGGAGCGTCCACGAATCATAAGGGAATTGACTGGGCAACCCCCATCGGTACGGCGGTCATGGCATCCAGCGGCGGTACGGTTACAAGGGCAGGCTGGGGCAGCGGCTATGGCTACGTCGTTTACATCCAGCATGCGGATGGCAGAGAAACCCGCTATGGACACTTGAGCAAGGTTTTGGTCAGCGTCGGACAGAAGGTCAGCCAGGGGCAGAAAATTGCCCTGAGCGGAAACACGGGCCGAAGCACCGGACCGCACCTGCATTTTGAAATCCGGATTAACGGACAGGCAGTGAACCCGCTGAATTACCTGAACTGAAAGTTTTAGTTTACAAATGAAGTGGAATATGCTATAACCACAAGGACGGTAAAGGATTCTTTTTGCCGTTTTTGACGTGCATAAACGACGAAAAACAGAAGAAGATTATAATAAATAGATGCTGCATGCAGATGCTGCATGCGCAGCAAAACAGATTTGAAAATAAAATTCAGGGATTTCTTTTTTCAGGCGCTGAAAGAGGAAATTGATGCGATGGACAGGCTGCCTGTGCAGCAGAAATAAGAGGAAATATGGAACAGTATGCAATCAATGGCGGAAATCCGCTGGTCGGCGAGGTTGAAATCGGGGGCGCAAAAAACGCGGCGCTGCCGATTCTGGCTGCTTCCCTGATGACGGATGAGACCGTACTGATCGAAAATATGCCGGATGTACGGGATACGAACATCCTTTTGGACGCGATGGCGGGGATTGGCACTCACGTGGAGCGGGTTGACCGTCACACCGTTAAAATTAACGGTTCTCTGATTCATGACTTAACGGTTAATGGTGATTCTGTCAAGAAAATCAGGGCATCCTATTACTTTTTGGGCGCCCTTCTTGGAAAATATAAAAAGGCTACAGTTGTACTGCCGGGCGGCTGCGATATCGGCTGCCGTGCAATCGACCAGCATATCAAAGGGTTCAAGGCACTGGGCGCGACGGTTGAGATTGCGCATGGCATGATTACGGCGGAAGCGTCCCATCTGTGCGGTGCACACATTTATCTGGACGTTGTCAGCGTCGGGGCGACCATCAATATCATGATGGCTGCAGCGCTGGCAGAGGGCAGAACAACGATCGAAAATGCGGCAAAAGAACCTCATGTTGTGGATCTGGCGAACTTTTTAAACAGCATGGGAGCCAATATCAAGGGCGCAGGTACGGATGTGATCCGGATCCGTGGTGTAGAGCGACTGCATAAGACGGAATATCCGATCATCCCGGATCAGATCGAAGCCGGCACGTTTATGTTTGCTGCCGCTGCGACGCACGGCGATGTGACGGTCAAAAACGTGATTCCGAAGCATCTGGAATCCATTTCCGCAAAGCTGTCGGAAATCGGCTGTGAAGTGACAGAGTCGGATGATGCTGTCCGGGTAGTGGCTTCCAGACCGCTCAAACATACACAGGTAAAGACTCTGCCGTATCCGGGCTTTCCGACGGATATGCAGCCCCAGATCGCGGTGACGCTGGGTCTGTGCTGCGGCACGAGCATTGTAACAGAGAGTATTTTTGAAAATCGTTTCCGCTATGTGGACGAGCTGATCCGCATGGGCGCAAGCATTAAGGTGGAAGGGAATACTGCGATCATCGACGGCGTTTCCCGGTATACCGGAGCGAGCATCAATGCACCGGATCTTCGTGCCGGAGCAGCGCTTGTTATCGCAGCGCTGGCAGCGGAAGGAATGTCTGTCATTGACGATATCCGCTATATCGAACGCGGATATGAGGATTTTCCAGCAAAATTACAGAGCCTCGGCGCCCAGATCGAAAAGGTGGAATCCGAACGGGAATTGCAGAAATTCCGCTTAAAGATTGGCTGAGACACTTTTCAGAAATTGTCCTGTTGACAAATACAGGGCGCTATAGTATTTTAAATGAGTACCTGATAAGAAAATTCAATATTGTGCCTTCTCTTATTCAGAGTGGTGGAGATACATAGGATCTGTGAAGCCACGGCAACCCCGTTTTTTCGGAAGGTGCCAGCCTGAGCGAGTAGAAGTCCCGTTTCCGGGACGGAAGCAATCGAACAATAAGAGGATTTGATTATCAAACTATCGGATCCGCTTTTTAGCGGATCTTTTTTGTTTCATAGGAAAATGCGTCCTATGAAATAAAAACGCTCTACAGAATCGCACTGAGGCGGAATGGAAAGATGTCGCGAATGCGATCCGCCACAGGGAAAGAATCCTGTAGAGCAGGATCCTATTTTTCACAGCAAACATCTAAGGAGGAACAGATGGAAAAACGTTTATTTACTTCTGAGTCTGTAACAGAAGGACATCCCGACAAAATGTGCGATGCCATTTCCGACGCAATTCTGGACGCACTGATGGAAAAAGACCCGATGAGCCGTGTAGCCTGCGAGACAGCAAGCTGTACCGGTTTCGTACTGGTAACCGGTGAGATCACCACCAACGCATATGTAGATATTCCGAAGATCGTTCGTGAGACGGTTAAGGAGATCGGCTACGACAAGTCTGAATATGGCTTTGACGGCAACACCTGTGCCGTTATGGTTTCGATCGACGAGCAGTCTTCTGACATCGCTATGGGTGTTGACAAGGCTCTGGAAGCAAAAGAAAACCAGATGTCTGAGGAAGAGCTGGAAGCAATCGGCGCCGGCGACCAGGGTATGATGTTCGGCTATGCAACCAACGAGACAGAGGAATATATGCCTTACCCGATCTCTCTGGCGCACAAGCTGGCACAGCAGCTGACCAAAGTAAGAAAAGACGGCACACTGACCTATTTAAGACCCGACGGCAAGAGCCAGGTTTCTGTAGAATATGATGAAAACGACAAGCCGGTTCGTCTGGAAGCAGTTGTATTATCCACACAGCATGATCCCGATGTAACACAGGAACAGATTCACGAGGATATCAAAAAATATGTCTTTGATCCGATTCTGCCTGCAGAGCTGATCGATGAGAACACCAAGTTCTTCATCAACCCGACCGGACGTTTCGTAATCGGCGGACCTCACGGTGACGCTGGTCTGACCGGCCGTAAGATCATCGTAGACACCTACGGCGGATATGCACGTCACGGCGGCGGCGCTTTCTCCGGTAAGGACTGCACCAAGGTTGACAGAAGCGCAGCTTACGCAGCACGTTATGTTGCAAAGAACATTGTTGCAGCAGGACTGGCTGACAAGTGTGAAATCCAGCTGTCTTACGCAATCGGCGTAGCACAGCCGACCTCTATCATGGCAGATACCTTCGGCACCGGCAAGATTTCCGATGAGAAGCTGGTTGAGATCATCCGTGAGAACTTCGACCTGCGCCCGGCAGGCATCATCAAGATGCTGAACCTGCGCCGTCCGATCTACAAGCAGACTGCCGCATACGGTCACTTCGGCCGCAACGACCTGGATCTGCCCTGGGAGAAGCTGGATAAGGCAGAAGATCTGAAGAAGTATCTGTAAGATCCACCCTTTTGTAAAATAAGAGTAACTGTTCAGTTCCCTCACAGTTACGATGCAAAATCCATTCCAAATCGGCTTCGCCGATGGGATTTTGCATGACTCAATCATATTCTTACGGTCTCAGCAGCAAGTGCTTCGACCTGTTCTGAACAGTTACAAATAAGGTACCTTATAAAATCCCATGTCCTGCCGCGGCAGCATTGCGCTGCTTCGGTGGTGGATGTGGGATTTTTTATCGTATAGAAAACTTCGTTTCCATACGATAAAAACGCTCCGCGCGGATCGCACTGCGGCGGAATGGAAGAATGTCGCTTGCGCGACCCGCCGCAGGCGGAGAATCCTGCTTCGCAGGATTCTTTTTTATGTTACAGAGCGGGACAAAGCGTTCTGGTATCGGCTGGCGAAACATTTATCGGAAGCTGCCGGTTTGATAAGGATGGAATTTTCCAAACGGGCATGGTATACTCAACTCAACAAGATAAGGGGATCGATACGAATGAAAAGAAAACAGGTAACAGCAGCATGTCTGATGGCGGCAACGATGCTGTTTTCAGGCTGCACGCCGAATATCAGTGAATATGCAGCGCGAGCGCAGCAAGCCGGAAAGAGCTTTTGGGAAGGGAAAACAACAGACGCTATGGCGCAGGACAGCGATGCTGCGGCAACAGCAGATGACGAGACGTCTGTAGCAGGTGAAACACAGAATGTCAGTACAGGAACCGGCACCGCTGTAGTGACCAATGAGAGGCAGGATAGCGATACTGCGACCGATGACGAGATACAGGATAGCACAACAGCGACCGGCGGCGAAGGGCAGCACAGCGATACCGCGGCAACAGCAGACGGCGAGATGCCTGCGACAGGCGAAACGCAGATCGACACCGCCACAGAATCTGAGGCAGCAACAGCTCCTCAAATTCCGGAACTGATGACAGAAGTGACCGACTCAGTTTATGAAGCATACGCGCAGAAATCGGATGCGTTTACCGGCAAGCTGGCGGGACACGACCGTCTGAGCCGCGCGGAAAACGCAGCGCTGACGGCAGTTCTTTCGCAGAAGGAGTACGGTGACAAGACGCTTTGCCTGCAGAACATGGCGAAGTATGACAGCAACGCAAATGAAAGCTTTCTGCTGATGTTTGAAAGCACGCCGTTGACAGCCCGCGGGCGGATTTCCGGAGATCTCTGGTATTATGACGGCGAGTCGGCAAGACTTCTGGAAAAAGGAATCGTCGTGACCGGACTGCAGCAGGTGACGGGAATCGGGAATCCGTTTGTTATTCTGGAAACGGAAGTCTCCGGCAAAAAACAGGCGGCTGTCTGGACGGTAAAAGATCAAAAGTGCGAAAAGCTTCTGGAGGATGCCGAGACGATCGAAGCGACAAAGGACGGCGTTTGTACGTTTTATCCTGCGGAGAAGACTGTGTACGATCCGCTTGTTTCGGAATGGGACAGTGCAGAAGAGACGGTTCCTGTTTATTATGAAAGAACAGCGGACGGATTTGCGGAGCGTTCGTATCGGGAGCTGACAGCGTCGGAATATTTGGCGTATGTGTCTGCAGAGGATTCGGATGAAGAGGCACAGGCGTGGAAGGAAAAGCTGGAAGAGCAGTTCTACACGCAGACGGATGAAAATACAGAATATACCTATTGGTTTTATGCAATTGGGGAGGACAAAATTGCCTATCGCTGCAGAGAAACCGGGCAGTCGGTCGGACAGGAAGAAGGAATCGATCATGCGGTTGCGAAGTACAGCTGGTGTATCAGCAGCCTGGATCAGGGAAAACTGACCAAAGCATCGGAGACGATCAGCGGGGATGGATTTTTCTTCCCGTCGAGATTGGAGCAGGAAGAAGCGCTGGAGAGCCTGGAGGATATTCCAAACGAATTTACGAAAAACCGGTTGAATAAAGTGCAGAAAACAGCCCGCGCGGCGGTCAATCAGGCGGTTGCACAGATTCTGGAGGTACAGGAGTACCCGGACGATGCGCTGTGTTTTGCAGAGACGGCGGATTACGATGGGAACGGCAAAAAAGAAACGTTTGCGGCGATCGGCAGGTATGACGGAGCGTTCGGCGCGCCGGTATGCGACCTGTGGTTTGTCGGCGCGGACGGCGCGGTTTTGGAAGAAGAGAATTTTGCCTTTAAGGAGCTGGAAAAGCTGGGAAGCGCCTTTGTGCTGTATCGTGGCTACGAAGTGTCCGGTGTCAGCGACATGTTGTTTGGCGTGCAGGAGCAAGGAGCAGTGCGCCTGTTAAAACAGATGGGGCACTTTGAGCTGGATGATGACGGCGATCTGATGGCATGGACTGCCGGGACAGAAGCCGCGCCGGGATATTATGACATCAGCCTGCGCACACTGACAGAGTATCGATTAGAAGAAATCCGTGAAAAAGAGCTGTTACAGTATAAAAACGGCAAAGCAGTGTTAAAGAGTATCCTGCGGCAGGTTGGATCAGATTCCGGGAAAATACAGATTTTATCCGGGGAAAACGATAGGATTCATGTCAACTTTTCGGACGCGGAAGGAAGCTGGTACGAGACATGGAAAGTGGAAAACGACAGACTTGTACTGACAGACAGCGGAGAAGGCAGTGTAAAAGAGGTTCATGAAAGCGGTGATGTGTCCGGACAAAACGCAGTCAGTCAAAACAGCGCTGTATCTGACCGGGAAGCAGACAGCATCAGTGAAAACAATGCGGCAGCATCCGACCGGACAGGCAGCATCGGCACGAGGTCTGTGACAAAGAACGGGCAAAAGTCAGAAAACGGGACAGAAAGCCCTGCCTTTGACTTCTCTGCGCCCGATGGGACAGCAAAGGAAACTCAGACAGAACAAGAATAGGAAATTACAAAAATATGGCATTTGCACATTTGCACGTCCATACAGAGTACAGCCTGCTGGACGGTTCCAATAAAATCAAAGAATATGTAAAACGGGTCAAGGAGCTGGGCATGACGGCTGCGGCGATTACCGACCATGGCGCAATGTACGGTGTGATCGATTTTTACCGTGCGGCGCGGGCAGAGGGTATCAATCCGATTTTGGGCTGTGAGGTCTATGTTGCGCCCAATTCCCGTTTTGACCGGGAGATTACCGGCGGGGATGACCGGTATTACCATCTGGTGCTTCTGGCGGAAAATAATACTGGTTACGCGAATCTGAGCAAAATCGTCAGCCGCGGTTTTACGGAGGGGTACTATTACAAGCCGCGTGTCGATATGGAGGTTCTGGAGGAATTTCACGAGGGAATTATTGCGCTGTCTGCGTGTCTGGCAGGTGAAGTGCCGCGCTATATCCAGAAAGGACTGCCGGAGGAAGCAAAAAAATGCGCATTAAAGTATCAGTCGATTTTTGGGAAGGATAATTATTTTCTGGAACTGCAGGATCATGGGATCCCGGAGCAGCAGACCGTAAACATGGCGCTTTTACAGATGTCGCGGGAACTGGACATTCCGTTAGTATGCACGAACGACGTGCACTACACCTATGCGGAGGACGCAAAGCCCCACGATATCCTTCTGTGTATCCAGACCGGCAAAAAGCTTTCCGACGAAAACCGGATGCGTTACGAGGGCGGTCAGTATTTCGTCAAAAGCGAAGAAGAGATGAAGGGACTGTTTCCCTATGCGTGGGAGGCAGTGGAAAATACACAGCGAATTGCAGACCGCTGTCATGTGGAAATCGAGTTTGGTAAGACGAAGCTGCCGCATTTTGATGTGCCGGAGGGCTATGATTCCTGGGGATATTTGAATAAGCTGTGCACTGACGGCATGAAAGAGCGCTATCCGGAGGACGACGGCACGCTGCAGAAGCGTCTGGAATACGAGCTGGGTATTATCAAGCGCATGGGATATGTGGACTATTTCCTGATCGTGTGGGATTTTATCAACTATGCCAGAGAAAACGGTATTCCGGTAGGACCTGGACGTGGAAGTGCAGCTGGAAGCATCGTTTCCTACTGCCTGCATATCACGAATATTGATCCGATCCGTTATAGCCTGCTGTTTGAGCGTTTCCTGAACCCGGAACGAGTTTCCATGCCGGATATCGATATCGACTTCTGTTATGAACGCAGACAGGAGGTCATCGATTATGTCGGACGCAAATATGGAAAAGAAAAGGTTGTGCAGATTGTCACATTCGGTACGCTGGCGGCAAAGGGTGTCATCCGCGACGTCGGGCGCGTCATGGATCTGCCGTATTCCTTTGTGGATTCGATTGCAAAAATGATTCCGAACGAGCTGAACATGACGATTGATAAGGCACTGTCAATGAACGCAGAGCTGCGCAAGCTCTACGAGAGCGATGAACAGGTGCACGTGCTGATTGATATGAGTAAACGGCTGGAGGGATTGCCGCGCCACACCTCGATGCACGCAGCAGGGGTTGTGATCTGCCCGGAGGCGGCAGATCATTTTGTACCGCTTTCACGGGGGTCGGATGGTTCGATCACAACGCAGTTTACGATGACGACGCTGGAAGAGCTCGGACTGTTAAAAATGGACTTTCTGGGGCTTCGAACCCTGACAGTAATCGACCACGCGGTCAAGATGATTGAGCATGACACCGGTGTGAAGCTCGATATGGAGCATCTGGATTATAACGATAAAAAAGTGCTGGATTCGCTCTGCACCGGCAGGACGGACGGCGTGTTCCAGCTGGAAAGCGGCGGGATGAAAAGCTTCATGAAGGAGCTAAAGCCCCAGAACCTTGAGGATATCATCGCGGGTATTTCCCTGTACCGTCCCGGGCCGATGGACTTTATTCCAAAATATATTAAAGGAAAAAACAATCACGACGAGATCACCTATTCCTGTCCGGAGCTGGAACCGATCCTGTCTCCGACCTACGGCTGTATCGTGTATCAGGAGCAGGTTATGCAGATTGTGCGCGACCTCGGCGGCTACACGATGGGACGAAGCGACCTGGTTCGTCGTGCGATGAGCAAGAAAAAGCAGTCTGTCATGGAAAAAGAACGGGCGAATTTCGTTTACGGCAATCCCGAGGAGGGCGTGCCCGGCTGTGTGGCCCGGGGCATTCCGGAAAAGGTCGGTCTGGAAATTTACGCGGAAATGATGGATTTTGCAAAATACGCGTTCAACAAGTCCCACGCCGCATGCTACGCGGTTGTCGCTTACCAGACGGCTTACCTGAAATATTATTATCCGGTGGAATTTATGGCGTCCCTGATGACTTCTGTAATCGATAACCCCGGAAAAGTGGCGGAATACATTCTGGTTTGCCGCCAGATGGGAATCGCGATTCTGCCGCCGGATATCAACGAGGGAGAGCCGGGATTTTCGGTATCGGGAAAATCAATCCGGTACGGGCTGACTGCGATCAAGGGTGTAGGACATCCGGTTGCGGACGCGGTGATCGCAGAGCGGAAGCTGCGGGGCGTGTTCAAAAACCTGCAGGATTTTCTTTCCAGAATGTCCGATACGGAAGTCAATAAGCGCAACGTGGAAAACTTCATCAAAGCGGGTGCATTCGATAGCCTTGAGGGAACACGCAAGCAGTTTATGAGCGTATTTGTGCAGCTGATGGATCAGAATCAGCAGAATCGGAAAAATAATATGGCGGGACAGCTTTCCTTATTCGATCTGGTGGACGAGTCGGAAAAGAAAAACTATGAAATCCGCTTCCCGGATGTCGGGGAATATTCGAAGGAAATTCTTCTGACCTTTGAAAAAGAAGTGCTCGGTGTGTATGTCAGCGGGCATCCGCTGCAGGAATACGAGCAGCTCTGGCGCAGGAATATTTCTAATACAACGGCAGATTTTATGCTGGATGAGGAGACAAACAGCGTCCATATTCAGGACGGAGCAAAGGCGGTTATCGGCGGAATTATTGAGGAAAAGAAGATCAAATATACCAAAAACGATAAGGTGATGGCGTTTTTACAGGTGGAGGATCTGGTTGGAACGATTGAAGTTATCGTTTTCCCGAAAACCTATGAGCAGTACGGCGGCAAGCTGATGGAGGATGAAAAGGTTCTCCTGCGGGGGCGCGTTTCCGCAGAGGAGGACAAAGACGCGAAGCTGATCTGTGAATCCGTGCAGACCTTTGACGAAATCCCCAAAAAGCTCTGGATTAAGTTTCCGACGATGGAAGCCTATCAGCAGCAGGAAAAAAAGCTGCTTTCGGCAATCGCAGCTTCCGACGGCAGGGATACCGTGGTGATTTATGTGGAAAATCCGCGCGCGATGAAGCAGCTTGGGGCGAATCAGACCGTTCATGGGGACGAGGCGCTTTTAAAGCAGCTGGAAGAGCTGTTTGGAGAAGAAAATGTAAAGCTGATGTAAGTTTCACAAAACCATTGAAAAGAAAGCCCGTTTCGATTAAAATAAAAAATGGTTTTACGGATTTTGAAATCTTAAGATTGAAGTCCAGCCCGCAGCGGCAGACAGGAGGAACAATGGCAGCTAAGATAAAGACAATTGGAGTTCTTACAAGCGGCGGAGATGCGCCGGGTATGAATGCGGCAATCCGTGCGGTTGTTCGGAAAGCGATTTGCAACGGCGTCAAAGTAAAAGGCATTAAAAAAGGCTATCAGGGCCTGTTAAATGAAGAAATCATAGATATGGATGCCCGCAGTGTTTCGGATACCATCCAGAAGGGCGGTACGATTCTGGGAACTGCGCGTTGTCTGGAATTTAAGACCGAAGCCGGACAGAAAAAGGGCGCGGAGATCTGCCGCAGACACGGCATCGACGGTCTGGTTGTTATCGGCGGCGATGGCTCTTACAGAGGTGCGCAGGCGATGTCCAGACTTGGAATCAATACGATTGGTCTGCCGGGCACGATCGATCTGGATATTGCATGTACCGAATATACGATCGGTTTCGACACGGCAGTCAATACCGCGATGCAGGCAATCGATAAGGTAAGGGATACTTCATCTTCACATGAACGTTGCAGTATTATCGAAGTAATGGGCAGAAATGCCGGTTATATCGCACTGTGGTGCGGCGTCGGCACCGGCGCGGAGGATATCCTTCTTCCTGAAAAGTACGACTATGACGAGCAGCAGCTGATTAACAATATTATCAACAACCGGAAAAAGGGCAAAACTCACCATCTGATCATCAATGCAGAAGGTATCGGTCATTCTACTTCCATGGCGAAGAGAATTGAAGCGGCAACGGGTGTGGAAACCAGAGCAACCATCCTGGGGTACATGCAGCGAGGCGGCAGCCCGACCTGTCTGGATCGTTATTATGCTTCTATCATGGGCGCTTATGCGGCAGACATCCTCTGCGCAGGCAGCTCGAACCGTGTTGTGGCTTACAAACACGGTGAATTTGTAGACTATGATATCGAGGAAGCACTTGCGATGCAGAAAGAGATTCCCGAATATCATTATCAGGTCAGCAAAGCGCTGGCCACCTGACGATACAGGACGCAAAGGGGCGGCTGCACACGAAACGTGTGTGGCCGTTGTGCGTTTTCATAAAGATCAACGGAGGAACCTGCATGATTACTGCAGCATCCAACAGCCGGATCAAAAGGCTGGTACAATTGAATCAAAAGTCGAAGCTGCGCAGAACGGAGGACGTTTTTCTGGCAGAGGGTGTGAAGATGTTTCTGGAAGCACCGAGAGAGCAGCTGCAGGAGGTCTATGTTTCGGAATCCTTTCTGGAAAAGTGCAGCTGCAGGGAGCATCTGGAAGAGGTTGGCTACGAAGTTGTTTCCGACAGCGTTTTTTCTAAAATATCGGATACCTGCACGCCACAGGGCGTTTTATGCGTGCTGAAACAGTTTCACTATAATATAGAAGAAATGCTGCGGGACAAAGCACCGCTGTTTCTGCTTCTGGAAAATATACAGGATCCCGGCAACCTCGGTACGATGCTGCGAACCGGTGAGGGCGCAGGCGTTTCCGGGATTATCATGAGCCGGGATACAGTCGATTTGTACAACCCGAAGGTTATCCGTTCGACGATGGGCAGCATCTACCGCGTTCCGTTTTATTATGCGGACGATTTTGCGGCGGCGGTTCATCAGGTACAGCAGGCGGGTGTCAGCGTATACGCGGCGCATCTGCGCGGGAAAAATTCCTATGCCTGTCAGGATTACACAAAGGGGACGGCATTTCTGATCGGTAACGAGGGCAACGGCCTGCGGGAAGAGACTGCAGAGCTTGCGGACTGTTATATCCGAATTCCGATGGAGGGCAAAGTGGAGTCGTTAAATGCAGCGGTGGCGTCTTCGATTCTGATGTATGAAGCGCATCGGCAGAGGGCGATTTGAAAGAAGGTCGAAGCTTGAAAAATAACATTTTTTAAGCTCGAGATTTGTGTCTGCGCGCACTTGACACAAACTCGACATGCGCAAAAAGCGTGCGCAGAAATGAGAGGCACAGATGAAAATCGGTTTTATCGGACTTGGAAATATGGCGCAGGCGATGATTGGAGGAGTTTTGAGAAATCACCTGGCTGTGCCGGAGGAAATTTACGGTTCTGCAAAAACGGCGGAGACCGAAAGCAAAGTACATGAAATGTTTGGCATCACGGTGACAGGCGATAACCTGGAAACCGCGCGGCAGGCAGAGCTTTTGATTCTTGCCGTAAAGCCGCAGTTCCTGGAGAAAGTGATCGGACAGATCAGCGACATTGACCTGACCGGTAAGACGATTCTGAGCATTGCGGCAGGCAAAAGCCTTGCGTGGCTGGAAGAGCAGTTCTGCGCGCCGCTTCCGTTTGTGCGTGCGATGCCCAATACGCCGGCACTGGTCGGGGAAGGCTGTACCGGAGTCTGCTATGGCAGCAGGGTAACTCCTGAGATGAAAGAAAAAACGGCGGCTGTCCTGGACAGTTTCGGCAAGACGGTTGAGCTTCCGGAACGCCTGATGGATGTGCTGACCGGCGTCAGCGGCTGTGCGCCTGCCTGGATTTTTATACTGATCGAGGCGATGGCGGACGGTGCAGTTGCGGAAGGCATGCCGCGCAGCCAGGCATATGAATGCGCTGCACAGGCTGTGCTCGGCAGCGCGAAGCTGATGCTTGAGACCGGAAAGCATCCGGGAGAGTTAAAGGATATGGTCTGCTCCCCGGCAGGCTCCACAATTCAGGCGGTACGCGTTTTAGAGGAAAAAGGCTTCCGCGGCGCAGTGACCGATGCGGTTATCACTGCGGTGGAAAAGTCCAGAAGCCTGTAAAATAGTTTGTTACAAAAATGTTAAAAACAGGAATAAAGGAAGATCTGATGGAAAAAATAATCCCGTCAGGTCTTCTTTTTTATAAAAAAATCGAAAAACCCGCAGAAAATGGCTATCCTTTTTATGAAAAGAGAATTTACTATGTTAAAGCGGCATTTGTTGAAAACTTTGAAAAATAGTAAGAAAAAGGCGATGATTTCGGAGGTTTGTTGTAAAAATATCACAATAGAAGAAAACCTTTTGTGGGGAACTAACGGAAATTTGTGGTTCCGGGTGAACGGCTTGACATTTGATTGTAATATTGCTATCATATCATGCGTAACAATTGTTAATAAGTTTGTAACAATTGAAACAGCTCTGTAACAGGGAGCGTCCCACAAAAAGCTCCTGAATTTCACCGGCAGAATGGCTGGGGAAGCAGAGTAAGATTTATGGAGGTAAGAATGAACGGAAAAGGCAGAAAGTTGTTTCGTAGTGCAGTCGGCATTTTAACATCTGTTATGATGATGGGTGCATATACGACAACCGCTATGGCAAGTGGTATCGGTGTCATTGATGCGAAAGACATGCTGGACATTCATGCAGAAGCAAATACAGCGTCTGCGGTGGTTGGTCAGGTCATGGAGGACGGTCATGTGGCGATCCTTGCAAAGTACAACGACTGGGTGCAGATCCAGGCGGGAGAAATTGCAGGATGGGTACCGGCTGAAAATCTGGTCGAGACAGAGATTTCCAACGAAGAGGCTGTTGCAGCCAATGAGCAGGTGATCGCTGAACGGACAGGAGAAACAGCATCCGAAGATGAATTCTTTGCAGAGGAAGAAGTACAGCAGGATGAAACAGCAGCTTTACAGGCAGAGGCGAGTGAAGCAGCACAGAATGAGATGAAGAAGTACAGGCAGCCGAGGAAGCAGCCCGCATCGAAGCGGAAGCGCAGGCAAAGGCAGCAGCCGAGGAAGCAGCGCAGCTCGCAGCGCAGGCGCAGGCAAAGGCAGCCGAGGAAGC
>ULSE01003630.1_pt1 | contig 40481 bp, 42 predicted proteins | sample 1956061 | NCBI WGS metagenome assembly ULSE01 (sample SAMEA4835700, study PRJEB28245) | human gut metagenome | biome: gut microbiome; material: fecal sample | place: Denmark | collected 2008 | reverse complement strand
TTTGGCGATTATTGCGTTTACACGGTTTATTTTTCGGAACCAGTGGCTGCAAACAGTTTTTTTATTATACTGCCTTTTCTGTTCACTAGGGCATAGAGAAACAAAGCCGTTAAGTAGCAGACAATTCCCAGAATGCCCTCAAAAATCGTTAAGTAATTCATTACGGTTATCAGTAATCCGAGCGTACAGAAACACAATGCAAAAGCAATAATGTTTTTCTTAGTGTTTTCTGTTTTCGGAGGCAAAAACTTATATATAAAATAAGTTTCCATAAAACCTTCATAGAAATTTATAATCACTTCAAAAGCAATCCATATTATACTCATTTATATCGTTTCCCTCAAATATTTTGAAAAATCGGTATCAACCGTGTGTTTGCACTTTCTACTCATTGGAAGCCTAAAGCCTTGCTTAAAAATAACTTCGTCATTTTTCATATCCAAATTAAAAACATGACTAAGATTAACAAGATACTTTTTATGAACTCTCGAAAAATCGTATTCCGCAAGCTCACTTTCAAGGTCACCGATAACTGCATGTACTTTAATATGAATCTGTGAACCATACTCATCCAAGATACAATATTTCACATGATGATTGTCACTTTCAATATACAAAATGTCTCTGTATTGAATGCAGATTCGCCCATGCTCTTCATCGCTCAAAATTATTTTTTGATGCTGCTTTAAATAAACAGAAAGCTTGTTTAAAACATTAACAACATCTTTATTTAATCTTGAAACGCTAGACTTTTGTATAAAGTAAAACGGCTGAAATTCCATGCTTCCGTACACCAGTTCATTGTGATTTGTAACAAATATTATATAACAATCCCTTCTTTGTTTTCTTAATATTTCTGCAACATCAAAGCCTGTGAATTCAGGCATATCAATATCCAAAAAAATCACATCAAAAAATATGTGCTTGTGTTGATTCAATAAACTTTGACCGTTATTGAAACCTTGAACATTTACGTCTTTAAAATAATTTATTGCATTCTCTGAAATTATTTTTTTTAATGTTTCTAAAAAACTCTCATTATCATCACAAACTGCGATTTTAAGCATACCCTTCACCGCCTTTATTCGCCATTATACCAAACATTTTTCAGAAAATCAATACATAATTTGTTAAGGCCATGGAATAATACTTTAATACTTACAAATGAAACCTTTGGCAAGTTCTACGATTTTGCGAAATAAAAACAGCTGATCTATGCAGTCACAAGCACAGATCAGCTGTTCTCTTTATTGTATATCCATATGATTTTCTTCTTTCTCTCCCAACTCCATTTTCTTTTTCCGAATAACCCTCATCAGTTTTCTGTCAACTCTGCTTTGTAGGTCTTTACGATCGTTGTCATAACTATCCTGAATGCACCTACTAAGACTAACAAACAAACTAAAAATCGTATTCGCAAGCAGATCATTCTCAAACTTTGATATGTTGTCCAGCATAGCCTGTGCATACTCGTTGCCGTCATTTGCAGACTTTGTAAACCATTCGATAGCTTTTTCCTTATCTCGTTCAATGTCCTGTTCCAGATGTTCTCCTGTCAAAAGTGCTTTGCCATACTCACTTTTGGTTTTGTCAATTTCACTTGACACATTTTATACGAACAAGAATTATGTAGCAAGTGAGTTCATTGAAAAGGCTATAATGTTTTATATCGGCTATCTGAGTCAGCAAGATAATCTCTCTCCGATGATTACCGAAACAGTGAAAGCGCAGATCAATGGTACAGAACAGCGCTTGGCACATCTGCTATTCAAGGTTGCTGTTGAGCTTGGCAAGCTGACGCACCTGCTTGCGGTGGCGAATGATGTTGACGATGAAACGCTTCGTCAGCTTCTTGTCATGTGCATCAACGAGGTGCGTAAAATCAACGGTGCCATTAACTGCGAGGATGCTGTCAGGTATCAGAAGGAGTAAAACAAAAGCCATGATCAGAGTGTCTGATTACGGCATGTACATAATTCTCGGATTTGATTTTTTACTTCTTAATCATATACTTATCTAAATCTGATGTTTCACCTCTGAAAATAAACCATTCAGGAAATTCATTCAATTTGAATCGTATAAATTCATCAACAGTGCGATAAATCTCATCCTTTTCAGGATTGTAATATGAACTTCTGTTGGCGTAAATCGTAATGCCTGTAAAATCTTTCTCTGACTCCATCGGACATTTACACGGAGCATCGTTGTTGGTTATGATGATATGCTCTTCGGTTTCACCTTCTGATGGTGACAAATAAAATTCTCCACAGGCAGATAAATTATTCTCCACTGAAAACTGAATTTCATTATTCATATAATCCGCCAGAACTTCTCTGTTTATCCGATAGATAGGACCTCTAAGAAAATCCTTTATTTTAGAAAATAGACCCATAACAATCTCCTTAATCCAAACGTTTCTCTTCAATTTCCTGATTGGCAATGATCAACTTAATAAACTCCACGAGATTGTCAGCGACGAAATAAACTTCATTATCCATCTCGTTGTCTATTCTGACAATGCGAGGTTCGCCGTTTTCGTCAGCAGATCTGAAATCCATGTAATACATATCATGACCTGCTGACTGTGTTTCACCGAAAGGAATACCAATGTCAGGATACTCCCATTCTTCCTTCCAGTTTTCAAACCTCTCTTCCAGACTGTCGTATGTGTCAGCAGTGGGACCGATTCCGTAGATCGTTGTCAGCCAGCTCTCATCAAATTCATCAGAAATCATACCGCCGTTTTGAACCTTCAGCAGTTCAATGTATGATGCAGGCATTTTATATCCTAAAGTCTGTTCGGCTCTTGCAATCATCTTGTCTGTAAGCTCACCAAATACATAACTTTTTCCGTACTCGCTGTCATGGTCAAACAGCTTAGTCAGATCAATATCACCAAATAAACTCATGAAATATTCCTCCTTGGATTCTTGATATATTATAACGATGCAAACCAATCCTGTATAAACAACTTCTGTTGTTCGGTTGTTGGAAAATCATCTGTATCGCATGTTTCTGCTTCATCTGCATATACAACTGTGTTGACTTCTGAGTTTTCAGTTAAATTCAGTAATGCGACCTCATATTTCTCCATACATGTACCCTCGCTGTGTATTTTATCATTACTTTCTAAATTATACAACATTCACGAAGAAATATCAATCCCCACCGAAAGAAATAACACCATGCCCATGCTAATCGTAACTAGCAGATACCTGAAAAAAGGTGCAGTAAAAAAAATCGCAGAACTATGTGAAGTACATTGCAACCCGTGAAAGCTCTGTGCCCGTAAAAGAAACAGTGGAAATGAACCTCAGGAAATGAAAAAAAGCCTATTTCATCGGTTTTCAACTTTGTGAGAAACCAATAAAATAGGCTTGCAAATTTTGTGAAATAGTTTTATGCGAAAATCAGTAACGATCCCCTTGAAAATGCCGACACATTTCCAAAATTCTTGATTAATATCAAGTGTCGTGGATTCAAATTCCTTTTTGACTGAAAAACATCTACGGTTTCACACTAAAAATTTTCGTCCCTAAAACGTCAAAAAAGCCCGTAAAAACGAGCTTTTCTTGGAGTGCATCTATTTCATTGCACTAATCTGGCAGGGGCAGAAGGATTCGAACCCTCGGCACGCGGTTTTGGTTGTCAAATAGTTGTCAAAAATCCAACCGCAGCCCAAGTTATAACAACTTATAGTATATAAAATCTTAAACCGGTCCTCATATACAGTCCAAAGATGATTTACCTCTACAATTATTAGATCAAGCAGTTGTCCGGTTGTCAAAACGCAAATTCATATTTTTGCATATTCTATTCATCGCACAAAAGTACGGCTGCACCGATATTGTAAGCAGCCACCTTGTGACCGAACATCTCAAGAGGTTCAGCTGTCACCTCTCCCCTCTCGACACGCTCGGCACCCTCTATCAGTTTTGGGATTATTTCTTTGCTGACGGGGCAGGTGCCGTGACATGGATATATCTCAGATATTTCATTATTGAACGTCATCAGCCGCTTTAAGCTGAGGATATATGCCGACAGCTCACGCATAGGTCCAAACATAAAGATTTTGCCGTCCTGCACGGGATCACCGCTGAAAAGCATACCGCTGTTCACATCAAGCAGAGCCGTACTGCCGGGAGTATGACCAGGCAGATGTATCGCTTTGAGAGATCTGCCGCCAATGTTGATAATGTCACCGTCATAAACGGGAATAATGCTTTGCGAGGTATGGGGCTTACGGTAGTTGACAAGCTCGGCGGGGTTCATCATCACTTCATCAAACTCCTCGTTGCTGCCGATATGGTCGGGGTCGGTGTGGGTGTTGAACAGCTTTACGGGCAGAAATGTCACCTGTGCTGCAAGTTCCTTTGCATTTCGTACCTGCATACCGCTGTCAAGAATGAGTGCATAGTCAGACCCTATAATCAGAAAGAACCTAACGCCCTTGTCCTCATATCTGTATGTTGTATCATTTATTCTTATCCAATCCATTTAGTGCTCACCTTTTCTCTCAGTCAACTTGTCAAACAGCTTGTTATATACCTTTATAATGCTCCCCACTGCAAACGCTGCTATAATGCTGCCCTCTCGAACACCCTCAAGCTTTCCGAGAAATACAAGACAAATGACATCAGAAAGAGCAATATACAAAATGTCAAAGAGTATCTTTATATTCTCATACCGCCTGCCTGTGATCTTGCTTATCGCTCTGTTCATAGCCTCGCCAGGCAGCATAGCCACACCGCCCTTGAGCTGTACCCATATACCGAGAGCAAGTATCACACAGCCCAGCAGCATAAAAACAAACTGCATAGGATAGCCGCTGACAGTTATTCCTCTTATCAGCCAGACGGAAAGGTTTGTCAGATAACCATACACAAACGCAAGAACTGTTTGCACAGCGATCTCCACATAATTGCACTTGCCTTTGAGCACAGCGACTTGTGTTATTATCTGTATAACGCTTAACAGGTTGAGCCAGCCACCAAAGGTCAGCAGCTTGCTTACCAGCGAGACCGAATACGGTACTGATGCAACAGGTGATGTCCCAAGCCCTGCTTTAGTTGAAAACGCAACGCCCATAGAAGCTATGAACAGCCCTATCAGAAACAGAGCATAGCCTCTGATTAAGTCTTTCTTATTCTGCATTGTTCACAAATCTTTCTATGACCTGCATTATCTCATCAAGCCGCTTCTCACCTATACCATTTATATTACCAATAGCCTTACGCAGTTCATCAAGGTCAACACTTGCAGTTTCAACAATCGCTGCACCTTGCTTGTATATATTGGTGAGAACAGTCTGCATTTTCTCACGATTCATATTCTTGAACTCTTTGTAGAGATTTCTGGATAGTTCAAAGCCTTTTTCTTCTGCCATAAGTGATCTCCTGTTCTAATCATTTCGTATTATTTACGCATATATTATACCACACTCCTCAAAGTTTTTCAACTGATAATGAACACCAACAGCCTGCAAGCATTACCCATTTGCTTGCAGGCTGTTATTTTTATGCTTCCTTTTTCAAGCTGTCTGCACTCGGCAGCGGCAGTATATTGTGCAAAGTCTCCGCAGCCTGAGCCTCGGCACTCTGTATCGCATGAATGTATATCCTGCTCGTCGTTGCTGATGTGGAATGACCTAACCTTTGCGCTACCGCCGAGATAGGTGTGTGCGCCGCAAGCAAAAGTGTCGCACAGGTGTGACGCAGGGAATGCAGGCAAATGTCCGGCAGATCGTTCTCCGCCACAAACTTATAAAACCACTTGGTAACAGTCCCCAGATTGATCGGCTTGCCGCAGTCTGTTGTTATCACTCTGCCGCTGTTATGCCACTGTGAGCCCAGCTCTGCCGCCTTTTCCTCCTGCCACCGTTTATGGTACTGAAGCAGCATTGCCAAGTCACTGTCAATGTGGATAACTCGCTTTGAGGATATGGTCTTGGGTGTGCTCTCGAACACTCCCTTTTCGGGAAGATAAAGGCTGCTCCGCATAATGTGTATCAGGTTCTTGTCAAAATCTATGTCCTGCCATTCAAGACCGCAAGCCTCTCCTCATCGCATACCGGTCAGTAATAATAAAGGTATAAGCACATCAAATGGCTTATCTGCCTTTTGGTTGACTTTGACAAGAAGCTGCATTGCCTGTTCTTCATCAAGGTATCTTGCTTCCTTCTGCTGAACTCTCGGTGCCCTCACCCTTGAACAAGGGTTTACTATTATCAGCCCGTCATAGACAGCATTTTGCAGTATATCCGAAAGCACCCTATGATGATGAAGTATAGTTCTTGCCGAAAGCTGCTTTTCAAGCGGTATGAACAGATCTTCCAAAGGAAACCTTAACGCCTTTGAAACAGCCTTAGCGTTTTTCTCATTGAGGTTTCTGCCAGCTCTGATCGAATCGGTAGCTGTCATACCTATTCCGCATTTCTCTGCAAACTCCGGTCTGGTATAATCTTTTCTGCAAATCTCTCTGCACAGTTCAGTCGGCTTATACTTTATATCCTCCCTCTTTTCCTAATAGAGATCATCATAGAAATCATAGATTGCACCGGGCTGAATGTTCTCCAACCGGTAGTGTCCAAGAGCAGGCAGTATCCTTTTTAGCATTCCCTTATACCGTGTATATGTGGTTGGCTCGACCTCCTTCTCCTTACGCTTTAACCAATAGTTCTCAACGTATTCGGAAAGCCTCATCTTGCTGTCAAGGCTCTGCCCGTACTTGAATTTCTTCTCAAAATCCGCAGCGACTATGCTAAGTTCCTTGTTGATTGCCCTTACGCCCATATCGGGGGTAGGCTTCCAAGTCATAGTATGTGCAATTTTCTTACCGTTTGTGTCATAACCGCTGCTGACAGTTATCTGATAACTGTTGCCTCTTTTTCTGACGTTAGCCATCAAAATCCCTCCATTCTAATGGAATTGTCAAATACCTCTTGACCCGAATGAAGAAATATGATACAATTATCTTGCTACAGTTCGTATCACTTTCTCCATTCGGGAAAGGTTCGGGCTATCTGCTCCGGGTGTTCAGAGTGTTCGCAGCACTCCGCACTCGGAGCAGCTTTATTTTAGCAAATTCACTTTCACACTTTAACGTGTTAAATTCGCTATATTCATTTTATATTATATTGAACCGCAAGTCAAGAGGTCTTTTTGAAAGTCACTCAATTTCTACGAATCGAACAAAGGTGCGGCTTGATAATTGGTGACTTTTTACTCAGTCATTCTATTGATACATTCATAGAGATCGGATTTTTTGATAAGAATCTTGCCACGTTCTCCCCTGCCGCTTCTTATGTGCGGCAGCTTATCCTGTTTTACAAGCTGTCTGACGGTGTTCTCGGTCAGCCCCTTGATCTGCTCGGCACATTCCTTGACGGTCAGCATTTCAAGGGGCTCGGTTTCTTTCTTTTCTTCCGCAGCCCCTGCTGTATTCTCGTCCTGCTCAATAAGCTCCTTGAGCAGTTCTGTGATAGCATCAACTATTTCTCTTTTTCTTCTGTCTGCCATTAAGTGTTCTCCCTTCATCATTATACTCAGACTATCCCCTCCCCCGCAGTTATAGCCTACTTCAGCGACTTGGCGGAGCAAAGCATAGCAGTCTTGTTACCCTCCAGATCGGTGACGATAGTAAACTTGCCGAAGCTGCCTATCTTCACTTCAACTCCCTCGGCAAGGAACTGTCTTATGGTGTCCATAACAGAGTTTATGTATCTGTATGCCGTCTGCTCGGATATACCCTTGCGTTCTGCCAGTTCTCTTGTAAATTCTTTTGTATCCATTATCATTCTCTCCTCTCCCTTGTCAGTTCCCTTCTGATGAAGGTTATGTATCTTCTCCACTTACCGCCTATCCGTTTTTCGGGGCGGTATCTGACGTCCTTTCTCATTACCCAGCCGACCTTGATGAGGTTAGCTCTGAACAGAGTATTCAGCACAGTACGGATATTGATGCGGGGCTTTCCGAGCCTGGTAAGGAAATCATCACACAAACCGACTATCACCGACGGTATGATGTAGATGTAATTATCATCATAATATCCGAGCAGCGTTTTTGTCGGGTCTGTCTTGTAGAACTCACCTACTGGCAGCAGATAGGTATTATTGTCAGAAACAAAGTCCCTGAGCATGTACATAAAAACCTCGGTATCTCTGTTCTCAAATCTCATTCTCGTCACCCCACTTGCCGACAGCAAGTATCGCTGCGGTAAAGAAACCGATCGTCCCACCGACCATTATTCCAATCACAAACTTTATCATTTTTATTAGTCCTCCATTATTATACAGCTCGTTTAGGCGCTTTCCGGCTGACGGCATCAAGCTCGTCCAGCCGCTTTTTTATTCTTTTGGGATATTCCCTGTCCGTATCATAGAAATTCCGTTTTTCTTGTTCAGAGCCAAAGAGCAGTGTATCAACGCAGTGCTCGACATAAGCCTTATTGTGTATGCTTTCAAGATAGCGCTCATTGACATTATCTATCGGGCTGCGGGAGGAATATATTTTCTCCCAATACGCTAACAGCTTTTTATACTCGATCAGCGTATGCACAGATTCACCCAGCCACTGCTTGAACTCATCATTCTTTCTTGGCCTTGGCATAACGGGTTTGGCGATCTCCCCTGTTTCAAGTCCAAGTCTGAAATCCTTGTTTATCTGTTTGGCAGCTTCAATGTTTGAAAGTCCGTAAAGCTTCTGAACGAAGTCAACATGATCTCCGTGCTCACCACAGCCGAAACAGTGGTAATGATCTTCATAGACCTTAAAGCTGGGGTGCCTTTCATTGTGGAACGGGCAGCAGGCGAAGCCGCCTCGATCCACCTCCAGACCGTAAAAGCGAACGAGGTCTTTAAAGTCGACCCTATCTTTAATGTCCTGAAAGATGTTGCTTGTCATATCTCCTCCCTATATCTTGATTTGATCGAGAGCATCTATTTCATTAGGCGAACCAAAAAGAAAATCGGCTAAATTTTTTCTTTGGGAAATTGAGCCTCTCACTTATACCTAGGATTTCAGGCTAAAAGTTAAGGCAAAAATCGAATTTTTTGAAAAGTTCTACTTTTTGCACAATTTCCTCTACCCCGTTTTGTCCAATGATACAAAGTTTTTTGTAAAAGCTTGAAACTGCCTTAACTATTCTTTGAAAATCCTAGGTAATAATGGAGGGCTAAAAATTTCGGCTGCATACGCAGCGGTCAAATTTATTTGCAACATCAGCCCATACGGGCTGGATAAAAGTGTGATCGGTAATTTTGACCGATTTTTTATGACCGGATTAAGCAAGTATAGAAAGTGGTGCATACTCACCACTTTCCCTCAAACCATTCGGGCGGAGGCCTCCGGTTTGACTGTTAAGGGAACCCGTCACCCTTAACACAAGCCCTCTGTCGAGGGGAACAAGTAATATGCTACAGAAAATGAAAGGAGCAAAAGAAGAATGCGAAAGTACAAACAGGTAAAAGAGAAGAAGATCACATTTGATATGAAACAATGGGCAGAAGTGGAAAGGCGAGCTGATGCCTGCAACAAAACTACAACGTCATTTATTCGTGATAAGGCTGTAAGCTCGGAGGTCAGGGTTTTAGACCTAAAGGGACTTGCCCCATTGATAAACGGTATGAGGACTATTTCCAATAACATTAACCAGATTGCCCGCAAAGCAAATGAAACGAACAATCTCTATGCCGGAGACGTTGAAAAGCTGAAAAAGGAAGTGGAGTGCTTATCCCATACGTTAAGTCAGTTTGTATCCACACTACAGTGGAAAAAAGTTTAAGATACATACTGAATCCCGAAAAGACCGAGGGTTTGGTGCTCACAGCCTCGGTCAACTGCGGCACCAACTCTCGTGACGCATATTTGGAGATGAAAACAGTTTATAATCATTTTGCGAGAGATAGCTTTGACAGCCCTCCTCAGCTTACAGGCAAAGGAACTGTCAAAGCGATTCACTATGTTATGAGCTTTGCAGATGATGAGAATGTCACTCCGGAGCTTGCCCATAAGATAGCGAAGGCTTTTGTCCGAAAAAACTTTGGTGATGATGTACAGGCGGTCATTGCTACGCACGTTGACGCTTCTCACGTCCATAATCATGTGATAATCAATTCCTATTCGCTGTCGGGTAAGAAATATTATTCCAACCGAAGCTCTTTACGCCAAGCAAGAGAAACCACCAACGGTGTATGCCGAGCCTTTGGAATAAAGCCTGCGCTGAATTTTGAAAACAAGGGGCGGTCGGTAAGCCACTATGAGTGGAGTCAGAACAAGAAAGGCACTTCGTGGAAAGAGCAGATACGGCAGGAAATAGACAAGCTGATACCCTCGGTCAACTCGCTTGATGAGTTGTTGCAGGTGCTTGAAGAGCGTGGGTATGAGGTCAAACGTGGAAAGTACATATCCGTGAAAGCACCGGGGCAGCAGAGATTTGTTCGTACTAAAACGCTTGGTGATGAATACACAGAGGATAGCTTAAACACACGCATTATCTATCGTGAGGTGGGTGCCGGAACAACGCCCTCACAGAACAAGCAGACCAAACTAAGCGAAGCCTATGCCGCTATTTTGCATGATGTTAGGATACTTGCCGGACAGCGGAAGAAAGTGCCGCGCAAGCGAATCGTTACAGCGGAATACTCGGTTGATAATGATCTGGATGTTTACAGACTGTCGGCACAGCTATCTGTGATAAACAAGGATAATATCCGTTCTATCGGTGACTTAGAGGGCAGGATTGCAAAGTTGCGAATCGAATACGAAAAGCAAAGGCAGGAGATAAACGAGCATATTGAGGAATACAACCGAATGGTGAGCCTGCTTGAACAGTCACAGCTTTTTAAGGAGTTGTCTACTAAGGGCAAGCTGTCAGACGGTGAACAGCTACAGCTCACAGTTTGCAGGCAGGCTTTGGAACAGAATGATATTCACTCCCCTGCTGATGCGGACAGCCTGCGTGAAAAGGCTCGTCATTTAGGCATAAAAATATCAGCCCTCAAGGAAAACCTTGAAGGCTGTAGGAATAGGTATGATGTTTACTCGGATATTGCTAAGACTTATGGGGAAATATCCAAAGGTGATTATATCTCTAATTTGGTGGAAGAAGAAAAGCGGCGGAGGGAGAAGGCTGCAAAGAAGGGATACAGAAAGATATAAAACCATATCTAACCCGTATTATAGAATAAACTGGTTTTCTATAATTATACCACAACTATCTATTTCTAATCTAAGCCGTTATTACTATTGATGCTCTTTTTAACATAAATGTAAATTTACTAAGTTCAAATACCGCATCAAGACATTTTTCAATGCTTTTCTTTTGAGAAATCTCCGAAAGGGAGTCAACATCAAGTACAGGGACTTCAATTCTTATAACAGCATCAACTCCAATGTTTCGCCAATACAGCGCTTTAAAATCTAGATTTTGTAAGTAATCTTGCATCATCATAACCTCATCAGCTCTATCTGCCAGTCCTGAAAAAACCAAATCAACAAAGCCTTGATGAAGAGTATGCCTGATGTAACTATTCTTTATATGTGATTCATAGCAAACAATACAGCCTTCACTTATATCCACAGTTGTTATATAAACCATTCCATATTTATGAATTTGGAGCTTCCTGTATTCAGTTAAAAGGTTATCGAATATTGATTCGATACCATATTTGTTTTCTTCATAATTAGCTGATTGATTCATAATGTACTTCACCTACTTCGGTTGAGTTGTTTTTCTTTAAAAAAGCTTTGCAATTCTAATACACGGCTATATTCATTTGTATCTTTATCAAAATAGTCTTCTGAATCATTGAGAATAGATAAGCAATACTCAATTTCATCATCCGATACCGATCTTAGTCTTTCAGCTATTATCTTGTGATAACACCCAGCGATATTCAAGTACATTATATAAACGCACCGCATTAACGGTTCTTGATTGATGAACTGTTTTACCAAGTTGTCACTTAGCGCAGTTTTTCGATAGTCAATAGCTCTATCATATTCTTTACAGTAGTACAGATCAGTTGCAATACAATCACAGCTTTTAACATAATCTCTAAGTATTTCGATATCATTGATGGTACCGTATGTACTCAATTCTTCGTGGATAATAGCGTTCCTTACATCTTTGGCCAATTCATGATGTATAAGAGCCTTATTTATGCAGTCAAGTTTAGAGTTTATGCCTTCTTTTGAAAGGATCACAGAATAATCATCATACTGTTTCCCAAGATTCAAGTATAATGCACCTATATCAGAATTAACTATTCCTTTGACTTTGTTAGTCATCTGATAGTCTTTCAAATATGCATTCTTAACAAAATAATATTTATAATATGCATTTTCCAGTGTATGTATGTTTTCGCTATCCGCCAATATCAGAGAATAAAGTAAGCCCATATTATATCTTATAAAATGACTTTCATCTATTTTCCATCTTGAATCATTACGTGGATTATGTACTGAAAGAACATCTAATAACTGATTAGCTAGATTTGACGAAAACACATATTGTTTATTCTGATCAAGCAGATCCCCAACATAATAATAGCATTCAAATTTTTTTAGATTGTCCGCTCCAGTCCTTTCAAACAAATAGTATAGCTTCCTATTTAATTCATGAGAAAACAATAATGATCGGCTGCGAATTATCCTGATTATCTTTTCAAGCGTTTCTGTACGAATATCATTTACAAGCAGAGCAGAATTAACTATCATTAGACTCAAATCAATAATGTCATATCCGGAATTAGTCCTGTCAAGAAGCTGCTCAAGATAGTCTTGATACTCTATCAGTATACGATCAAGACCAGACTCATTTGTGTTATATGCTTTCATAAAGGCACTAAAAACATCTTGATAGCACACTTTAAATTCAGGTGCTATTATTAGTTTTATGATAGGATTTACAATATAGTGTGATGTATGATATGTTAGGTAGCTGCTTTTATACATCTCACTCATTGCATTATTAAAACTATCACTAGATATTTTTAGCATATTGATACATATCTTTTTAAAAAGATCCTTACTTATTGATTTTCCAGCCATACATAAAAGAAGCAATAATTGAGGAGAAGACAACTCTTCAATATTTATCTGAATAAATGTCTTTAAATAGCTCAAAAGAGAATTAGTCTCCACTTGTAATACATTTGAAGCATCATAATACTCGTATGTATTGTTATTGATCAATTCGCCCTGCTTATTCAGAACTTCTTTTACATATTCAAAAGTAATTGGCGCACCATCAACAAACTTAGTTCGCATATAATTGGCAAGCCATGATATTGCACAGACATTGTTATTCAACATCTTAAAAACAGGAAGAACATGTCCATTATTCAGCTCTTCATAGAACATTTCCTGACGATTTGGTGATTCAAGATACTTCAAGAATACAACATTTAAATCTATTGACGTATGATCAAGCAGTATTCTATTGGCAACGGTGATTGGTTCCCGGTTGGTAGTAATTATAAATTTAGTATGATGATCACGACCATTTATTATGCTAATGAACTCCTGTACGGATTTCTCCTCTTTTTTAGAATAGACAGGAAAATCATCTAGGCATATAATATCAGGATTGATTGATCTAATAAGAAAGGCGTTTATATAATAAACAAACTCCTCCTTTTTCATCTCGTGGGTAGGTGCTTCAGCATCTTTTAAATCAAAAAGGAAAGAGAATATGTCCCGAGCATCATTGTATTCAGAATACAATTTATTGTATATATCATCATCAAATCCATTAAATTTTAATGAGCTAAACGAAGAATAGAACGAATCGTTATACTGAACATATATCCATTTTTTCGAGCTTTCCATTAGATAGTGCTTTACAAAGGTACTTTTACCTGCACCGTCATCGCCATATATCGTTATGCGATTGCTTTGGACTCCATTTACAACATCAGAAATAGAATCACGTCTAATATAGTGGGTGAAGTCGAGTGAAAACTGTTCTACATCCAGAGTGAATTCACCGTGTGCAATCTTATCTTTAATTTTTTCAACAAATTCGGAATATTCCTCGTCAGGAACAATGCTGATATGATTTCGTACTTTTTTGTTTATACCAACAGTATATTTCTTTTCATTGGAATTAGCATTTACATCTTGGTCTATTTCCAAAGTAAAAAAACACTCCTTGTTATTCTTGGATTTAGAAAAAAACTCTTCTCCAAGTGCTTCGTTCATTCTATTCCTGATTTTTCTATTCGTTCTATTGAAAGAATCAAAAGAAATCAGTTCGTTATTATTATCATCATATAGATATTTTTGTACCTCATCCCCTTTTATTTTATCTTTTTCATAGATTGTAACAGGTTTGGGGTTAGAACCTTTATAGATCATTTTGAAGAGATTTTTCATAGTTCCAGTAATCATCGGAGGCTCTTGAACTATTTCATCTCTTTCATCTGTTTTCTCTGGATATTCCGTTAACAATTCAAAACGAATGTTTTTATATTCAAAATAGTATTTCAATGAACTCACTCCTTAATAGCCCTAAAAACGATATGGCCATCATATATATTTTACCATGTTTTAGATAAGCTGTCAACATTTTTGGCAAATTTGCACAATGCCGTAAAACTATACTCTTCCAATCAGTCGAGTATTTCTCAAATCACTTCATTGAAAGCCACTAGATTATCATGATCGGTACGATTTGAATCGTTTTCACTCAGTTTAACGCTAAACTTTATCATATCCAACAAAATCCACTTAAATCACTCATGGTTTTATACTAATTACGAATACAAGGCATTCTATCATAATGATTTGCTATTTGCAAAAACGGATAAAAAAAATTTCAAAAAATCCGTTAAAATCCTAAAATCCCACACTTTACTAATAATATATGCTACTATATTTACAGTACAGGACAAACTTTAAAATAGAAAAGTCAATATGGATATGTAGTATATTCAAATGAAAATCAAAGAATAAAAGAAACTCAAATTAATTGGAATATATATATATCTTTATGGATGAAATAATCATTATCCCGCCTGATGAGTTTGAATGGTTCTCAAACGAAACAATTATGCATTAGCTATACTGTCGTGGGTAACCACAAATAAAAAAAAGGAGGACATGAAGTATGTCAAATTATTGGGATCCGAGTACCTACACACTAGAAAATCAGTTATCTGATATGTTGGGAGGTAGAGATGTAATAACTTGTGATGATGGGAGTGTCATCAAAGGAACTGAGAGTCATGTGGATATTTTTTGGCCAAGCAGTTCTGATTGTGGACACGGTCATGGTGGGTTCGACTATGACAGCGACGGAAACTCATCAGGTGGATTGTATCATAGGTAATTATCCTTTCTGTAGTGTGGAAATGCATTTGTTACAAGTAAAATGAATTAAAGGAGGACTTTTTTATGGCTACATCAAACAACCAAGGCGTATATATCGAAGCTCACAACGATAATCACGGAACATCTCACATAAACATATATGATAGAGATCCAGCCAGTGGGCCTCACGAATCAATTCATGTAAATATTCGTAGCGATGGATCTGGAACAATAGTTGAGTCAGACGGCAGCGGTAATAAGACTTCAACTAATATCAATCTTAACAAATAATCAATCTCAAATTACAAAGTAAATAATACCAAATGCATTTCAAAGTAATAAAGATTTTCCACTCTTACAGATTAAAAGTATGTATATCCTGCCTGATGAGTTTTCGACTGGCAATCGAACGAAACGGTGAAGTATCTACTTCACCGTCGTGGGAAGCCTTTTATACAAATAACAATTAATATATCATTACAAAACTATTTGGCTATATGGAGGAGTATACTTATGAACTACTTAATGAAAAAGGCCGTTAATTATAGCGGTCAGGATATGCTGTTAGATGTCCTAGACATTGATTTTGCGCATCGCACCATGTCAATCGTAGGTGAAATTGATGAAGAAGTGGCAGCAGTTGTAAACTCAGCACTTAGAAGCTTGGCAAGGGATTCCGAAGAGAATATAATTATTTATATCCAGAGCCCAGGGGGCTCGGTCTCCGCAGGTCTCAGTATCTACGATACGTCAAAGGCAATCAGGTGCGATATAGTGACAGTAGCCTGTGGAATGGCGGCAAGCATGGGTGCTTTTCTTTTGACTGCTGTAGGCACCAAAGGAAAACGTTGGTGTCAGCCAAATGCAGAGGTTCTGATCCACCAACCTCTTGGCGGCATAAATGGACAAGCAACAGATATACGAATTCATGCAGAGCATATGCTCAAAACACGTGTAAGACTAAATAGGATCATCTCTGAGAGTACAGGCCAGACCCCACAAAAAATCGAAGTAGATACAGAGCGTGATAACATTATGTGTGCAGAAGATGCTCTCAAATATGGTCTTGTGGATCATATCGGAGATCCTATTTCCGAGTGGTAAAAGGAGGTAGTATATGAAATATTGTAAAATAACAAAGCCTATCGGTCTTGAAGATGTCTGCAATGAAATTGAAAGAATTTGCAGTGAAGCACATGTTTACAAGCAATGTGGACTGAGACCGCCCCATCTGGCAATACAGCTTGATTCCGGTTCCGGCAGGACAACAATCTTAGAATACATGACGGACTGTTTTAGTGAGACCGGTGTGCTTGATTTTAACTGTAGCCTTGATGACTATATTGAACTGACCTTTGATGGAACACTTCAGCAGTTGAAGCAATCGTTTAATACTATTGACTCAGCTGCGGTATACACTAATGGATTCTGCAATATTGTAGGCATGGGTATAAGCGCAATATCGCAGCATATAGGTGAGGTTCAGTGTACAGAGTTTTTGAAAAACTGTAAAACAGTTAGTGAAACTGCTTGTATCGTTTTCTTTATTCATTCATCTCCAACCAGAAATGAAGAAAAACTCCTCGGTAAACTGTGTGAAAGCGTTGAAAATATAAAACGTTTGGGTACCGTTCCATACAACGAAGATAATATTTGTGACCTAATCATCAAAAACATCAAAGAGCATGGGGTCACTATATCTCATAGTGAAACATTTCGTACTGCTTTGCTGAAGATTGTCAACGCTTTCAATATAACAAGTGTCAAGAGTGCAATTTCAACAGCAGAAATGGTTATTCACTATGCTGACTTCTCAGATTTCTCACCTTTCATTGATGAGAAGGGACTGAAAGCTTTTATAGAACAGTATAACAAGCCTTTTGAAAGGAGCGATAAAAATGAGCAGAAGCGAAAGATGGAATACAGATAGCGAGATCAAACGCCGCTTAAATAATACAACAGATTCAAAAGTAGGCGCAGGACCTATATTGTATTACGAGAATGGCGATAAATACACTGACGACGGAGAATCACACATAGCAGTTATAGGGCGTACCGGCAAGGGAAAGAGTCAGTGCTGTAGTCTTCCTTTTATAAGAGAAGTGATAGAGAAAGGAGAGAGCTTTATAGCTCTTGACCCAAAAGGAGAAGGGTTCAAAAACACTTCTTGCTACATTCCCGGCAACTATCAGCTTTTTTGTATCGACTTCCGTTACCCCCGCAAAAGCCCAACCAAGTGGAATCCCCTCAGCACTCCTTACCGTTTGTTTCGTTCAGATGACCCGGACGAAACAGATATTGCCTGCTCTATAGTCAGTGAACTCTGCAGCGGAGTATATCCGTATGATGGGAAATCGGATAAATTCTGGCCTGACTCAGCAGCACAGTATGCAAAGGGGCTGATATACGCATTATTTGAAACTTTTCCTGAGGATATGGTAAATCTCAATAATGTGTCTATCATGATGGAACAGTCTGAGGTTAAATTTGGAGGTAGTACAATACTAAAAACATTTTATGACTCTCTTCCAAGTGATTCTTTAGCTAAAAGGAACCTCGCCCCATATGCAACAGCTCCAAACGATACAAGAGCCTCTATTCACAGTGTAACTGCGTCGGGCATCGAGGTGTTTAGCAGAAGTAAAGGGTTGATGGAAATGCTTGGGGAGGATAATCTCAACATTATGGACATTGACGTTGAGCGTCCATTTGCATGTTACGTGATAACCCCTGATGAGAGCGATGTATATGACTCCTTATCAGGTTTACTGATTTCCCAGCTTACGCAGCATTTGATTCGTGTTGCACAAGATAAAGGTGGTACGCTCCCTATAAGAGTAAATATAATTTTAGAGGAGCTTGGCTCTACAGGGAAAAGTATCCCTTCACTTCCAAATCTGTGTGTAGCAGGAAGGAGCCGCAACATAAGACTTATGTTGATACTGCAAAGCTATTCGCAGCTAAAAGATGTTTACGGTTCCAGTAAAGCAGAGACCATAGGTTCAAGCATAGGTATAACGGTAGGATTCTCAACAAACAATTGGGAAACTTTAAACGAGTGGTCACAGCGTTGCGGTGAAAGACAATTGGAACGAAACGGTCACCTTTTGAAGGAACCTCTTATTACAGCATCTCAGCTCGCAGCAATGCCTACAGGCTCTGCATTGATAATGATCGATAGTCAGTATAAGTATATTGCACATCTTCCCAGATACGAGAAAATGTACGATAACAGTAAATGGACTCCTCCAATATATCAGGCTGAAAAGTCTGTGAAGGAACTTAAATCTCTCGATTTTGTGGAAATAGTTAAGGAAATGAAAAAGCAGAAATTAATGGCTTCCATGGAATCAACTCCCGAGGAGCGGATCAAACCACCGATAATGATGCCCAACCCATTCATGACAAATCCTCAAATGGACGTAGACAGCTTAATAGCAAAAATCGATGCTCAAATAGCAGAGATCGAAGCTGAAGAGGAAAACGAGCGTAAAAAGCAAGAAAAATCAATGAAGTATCACGTAGTTATTACTGAATGTAGCGGGGACAAAATGCTGATTGCTCAGCTTATAGCTGAAGCTATAGGCGTGTCTGCGAAAAAAGCAGCAAACAGGCTTGAAGCTTTACCAACAGTAATACCATTCAGACTAAAAAAGGATGCTTTGAAGTTTGTTAAAGAGATAAATTATGCCGGTGGAAAAGCAGTGCTAAAGACAAAACAGGAAAGGTCATAAGCGTATAAGATAAATAATAAAGAGCATAAAACAGCGAAGAGGTTAGGCATATCTTTTTTATCTTTTCATAGCCCAAAATAAATTGGTATAACTTTAGTTGTCAAAACCCGATTTCGGGGCGTTGTCAAAGAAAGAAAAAGTCCGTAAACCGCGTGTTTACGGACTATTCTCTGTGGTGTTACTATAAAATAGATTTTATAATTATCACTACAAGATGATAACAATTATTAGACCGTCTATACCAAAAACTATGCCACCACAAAGAAATGCGTTTCACTAATTAAACAAGCTATTTTTATACAATCTACTGTCTACTGTTTTCAAAATAATAATAACTGTTCAACTAGTTAACAAACCAGTTAAGGTAAAAATAGTGCTTGTATCATGAAATTCTAAAAATTGCCACGCAAAAAACATGTATCCTTGCATTCTGTATAAACAATCATATATAACCATATTACATACTATTATCATTACGTCTACATAGCAAAATAACTAGGAAAATTTTCAAAGCAAACATCTTGAACACGTACATAACAACCATTTACTACATATTTCAAACAAACATGATAACGGTAAAAAGCGTCGCAGAAATTGCCCACATATTAAGGTCATTTCACAAGTAACAACCTTTATTTTCGTAGCAAATTTAGCTATGTGAGGCACTTTTGTATGAGTATTGTCAAAACTTTTGGTAACACAAGATATATTTTAAAGAAAACTTCTTAATAGGAACTAATTACCGACCTTTTTTTCTCGATTTTTTCTTTTTCTGGGAAGGAGAATTTGATCTATTTTCATCCATTTTCAATATTTTTCTATACATGTCTTTCTTTTGAATATCTATCAAGAAACTTCTGTAGCAAGGATGTATATGCCAAGTGTACTTTTGAATGTCGTTCCAACGAGATGTTTTAATTAAAGAACTATCATATTTTAAAAATGAATATTGTTTCGCTTGACGTATATCAATAGTCTGTGCATTTAAAAAGCCAATATTACTTAGCACATCCCATAGTCTAAATATGTCATCTGGATCACTACTTCTAACATTTTTTCCATTAATCGTAACTTTTCCTGCACCTATAGCATTTGACAGATGCAATCTAATTTCTTCAGCAGAGAATTCAAATTTGTTCTCCTTACTGAAAGACCGAATAATATGATCCAACCCAGTACAAAAATCTTTATTTTGACTTATCAGATCGCTTACACGTTCGTCAGAATACTTTAATGAAGTCTCTTCAACATCATTATCTGTAATTCTTTGTCTTTCTTTATCTATTGCATTAACAATTAAATGATTGACAAGCTGGATGATATCTCTCGGATTACCCCTACTTGAAGATATGAAATAATCACTCCAAGTCCTTCTTTCATTTGTTGATGGTAATTTGCAGTCTTGACCTTCAAAATAATATGTATATGGATTCGTTCTTACGTTACCGATTCCATTTTTTTGAGTACAATATGATAAACGTCTTTCAACAATTTGGATCATGTCTTCTTTAGTAGGCTCCAAATTGTAAATCATATTACGAATTTGATCATATTTATCTCTATTACCATTATCTACAGTTAATTGCCGCCAAATTTCTTTTCTAACCGTTATTATTGGGAAAACATTGCATAGCTCTTGTGCAATATTGAACATTGCTAATATAACACCCCAAATAATATCATTTCGATCTTTTCTTTCTACCGAGGCAATTTGATCTATATCGTCAATTAACACATAAAAAACTTTGTCATCTTTTAACAAACGCTTTTCAATACTTGCTTTTAAACTGCCCGTGCTAGTCTCATGTCCGCAAATTAAATCGAAATCTATATCAGTAATTCCTTTTCCAATAGGTTTAAGCTTTTCTATCAAACGATCAATCAATGTTTTTTGTGCAACTCCATTTACTGATGCTTGTTTAAAAAGTTCATTATCAGCTTCAGAAAGAAATCCTTTCATTTTTTTACCATATTCTATTGCCATATACTTTATAACTGATTCTCTAACAATACTGATAATTCTTGCTGGAGAAATGTTTTCTTCAAATTTCAAGTCGACAAGATTTGCTGGTGTAATTCTAATTGCAGGAACACCATTCCTGTCTGCACCATTTAACAATCTCTCTAATACTGCACTTTTTCCACTACCTTTATTTCCAACCAAAATGCGCATCGTTCCAGGAATAGGCTCAATGATTTTATAAAAATCTTTGGATGTTACAAATACCTCATCCAAGAAGGTATTTTCGCTTTCAGCTGTTGCTGCAAAAAAGTAGTTTTTTAATAAGTTTAAATTGTCCATATATATATTGACCTCCATGTCTTTTATATTTAATAAAAAAGTATAACACACAGTATACTCGATTATAAAACACTATTTAGTACATTCTCTTTTTATATACACCCAAAATCTAAAATCTGAATCTGAGTGTTTCTTTTAAAATAGGAGCAGAAACTACTTGATGACAAGCCCCCTAATCGCATTCCTATTTTAACAAGTATATCTGAATACCACAATAATAAATATATCAATAAAAACATACCATGCACTTGCCATAAAAAATGTCACGAACGGCTATACCTAGACCATATTAACCAAATTTGACATCAAAGATATCTCAAACTTTAGAAAAACATCCGATATAAACATATATTTTATTATACTAGCTTTCTGATGATAATTTGAGTTAATGGCATAGTAGAAATACTATTATCATATTGCAATTGTACAACAATTTTGTAAAACTGTCACAACTCATTTTTTTGAAATCGGGAAGCAAGAAAATATTCTCGTTCATCACATTCATGTTCAAAAAATCATCATCAGATTTAGAATCAATATAATCTGCCTCTTGCTTTTCTATCATGTCTGGCAATTCTGCAAATATTTTGTTACTATTATATGCTTTTACTATATCTGGATACAAGTACAAAGTGGATGCTGATAATTTTTTTAAATACTTTATACATTTTTGCTTATAGTTTTTCTCAATAAAATCTACATAAGATATATAGCCGCGTATTTTGTCATTCATCACATAATTGCCAGTGACTACTTCATAGTGTAACATTGCACGAATATACCTTTTCATTTCTCTTGGGACTTTTAGCAAATTATCATTTACAGTTACTACTAGTATAACCTTATGAGTTTTAGGTGTCATAAAAACTGTCTTTTTTGATTTAAGCAAAAGCCCTCATCTTCTATTATCTTCTTTATCATGCTATATATTTTTCTTAGTAAAGCTTCGTCATCACAAGAAAATGTCAAATCATCAGCATACCTCGTATATACTATATTTCTTTTATTACAATAACCAGCTATTCTTAAATCTAAATTTCTGCAAACCAAATTTGCTAGATAAGGTGATGTAACGGCTCCTTGAGGCAACTCATTGTCAACAACACACAGGTTGGTTAATAAGTTTGATATATCTGAATTATAACCTATATTTATAAAGGTATAATACACCTGTTTTCTCTTGATTGACGGATAAAATTCCTTTAAATCTAACTTTAACAAATACAAGTTTTTGTTATGCTTTTCCGCACAACTTACCAAGGGAGATCCTTTTAGAGATTCTTTTGCAAATCCATATGAATACTGTGATACTTTTATCTTATACAGGATATTTTTCAATACCCACCGTTGAACTATCTTTAAAGACATCGACGGTGCACAAATTTTTCTTTTATCCCCGTCTTTTTTATCAAAAAAAAATAGTGTACCTTCCCTCAGCATCCTGTTTTGTTAACCAATAAACAAGTTTTCCGCTTAGGCTCAACTCCCTAACCAAGTCATCAAAGCAAGTTAGCATTGGCAAACGCAAAGACTCAATAACTGTTTTATTACTATACTTTTTCATAAAATTAGCACCGTTTCCTTACCTTAAATACTTTTAACTCCATTGATTGGAGTAACTCTGTGTTTGTTAATTTTCTTAGGAAGACGAACCACCTTCCGTAAACAGATATGTATCTGTAACGTTCTAAGGAAAACGGTGCTAATAATACTGGCTATACATTATTTTCAATCTAATTTTATCAATAACGCTCGTCCTGTTTTCTGATGAAATGTATGTCTTAAGTAGATTAGCAAAATCATATCCTTTATCTGTAAGTTTTTATTGAATAACTTTCACAGTTGACATCTCTTTAATTATCATACCCTCTTTAAACAATCTCTTCATTGCAGACAAGCGAACAATGTCAAATTCTTCCGCATTGTATTTTGGGGTATATATGTAATGTATAATTCCGTTTAAAATATTTACATCTAATTTCCGATAGAAGTATAACAAAAGAATTATAAAATAATATTGACCAGAAATCAAGTTTATATCTTTTAATTTTGACGTTTTCTCACTATATCTAAAAGTTCGAACCCGTCTTTTAATATACCGCTTTATTTCATACGCAGTCTCATCAGTATTATTATTAAAATAAATTATGTTATCATTATTTTTCCGTTTGATAAACTCTATTGGGCCTGGACGAATAAAGCTTTTGGCGTTTTTGTATTTTGTTTGTAGCCAAACTACTACTTTGTCTAAAATTTCGCTATTGTTCACAAAAGCTCCTAATTCTGCAAAAGATCCAGGGCTTTCGCAAACAATTAAAATAATGTCACTATTTTTTGCTAAAAATTATTCTAATGTCAGCAAATCATATTTTTTTCTGTTGAGAATTTCCATAAACAAATCCTCAGGATATAATATAGTCAAGCCAGTGTCATTCTCTAATTTCTTTCTAATAATATCTCTATAAGAAGTTTTTCTTTTTGTACTTGCAGCGCCACATAAAAAAGGTCAATGTTTCCATGTTGTATCTTGCAGAACACCTTAGTATATATTTCATCTGCCATTAATCTATCAAATCCTTTTAACAAGAATATTCTTCCTCTCTGCGGAAATATTATTTAATTTAACTATGTATTCATTATATAATTTTCACAACTAGCACATTGGATCTTTACAATACAACTGGTATACAACAATAATTTCTATACCATGGCTATAATTTATCAAAAAAAATGTTTACCGATGTCACCACAAAGACTGTCAACTGGCATCAACATCTTACGCATTTATTATACACCATTTAACAACATCTTTCAATAGAATTTGTGCCATTTGAACAAGTAAAACGCATTTTCTATCTATTGCACAATCAGTCGACCTTCACTTTGTACACATTTTCAAATATATACATTATTATGACATATTTCGACAAATTGCATAATAAAATCGACTTGTCATCAAGCCGATTTTCACCTCACTTCTTATTAAAATCTCCACATTTTACGTGCTTTTTTTCCCCTCACAATCAATAAAATCCTTCGCCAACTGTTCCGCCTCAGCCAAACTGTCCTCCAGTATCTCAAACCCCACCGCAGCAGTAAAATTGTCGATCTCGTCCTGCTCATTTTTATAAGCAAAAATCCGTATCAAAAAGCCCTCACAGAGAATTTTATCACCTTTTTTGTCAACTCTGGGGATATATTTGTCTGGCGTAATTCTCACATAAAAATCCTTGTATCTCATTTCACCACCTCCTTATAGCTTCATTTGAAGATCATCATATTCGTCAAGCTCTTCATCTTGAATTTCGTCAAAACATTGTTCGCAAACCGACTTTTCAAGTGCCGCTCTTAGATAACTCGTATCCATATCATTTGCCTCGTAACCTTGCTTTATGACGTTGTAATAATAGCTCATCGGTGGCGAAATGTGACCGCTGTTCATCAGATATGCCATACACTCCTTCTTTTCGCCATTAACATCTATCTCAAAAAGCTCCTTGCGGTAATAGTTCGGAAAGCCTTCATATTTGTCAAGACTGTGCTCATCTCGTCCGTCTATCTCCCAGATTAGAACAGGAACTTCTGCGTTTTCTTTCGGCACAATGGTAGCAACGCCTCTGAACTCCAGCTCATAGCCTTTCAGCATTTCTTTGCCGATGACCTTTGAATTCGGGCAGCGGTTTGCCATTTGCTCAAGATTGATGTTGCTGCCATAAGCGATATATAATCTTCTGTATTCCATAAAAATCTCCTTTTCAAATTTACATACTCATTTCAAGTTCTTCAATGCCGTCACATTCGCTTTCTGATGGCTCGTTGTTTTCATCGGGTATACACTCGGTTTCATCATCGGAATGGCACACAGGCTCGTTGCGCTGCTCACGGGCGGCTTGTTTCTCAAGCTCTCGCTTTTCTTTAAGCCTTGCCCTTGCAGCAATCCCGTCCTCCGGGTGTCGCCAAGCTATGTCACCCTCAAGATGTTTCAGCAGATGTGTTCTGCAATTTTTGAACTCATCTCCTATCAGCCCAAGATTTAAAAGCCACACTCTGAAACTGTACCGCATATTATCACTTTGTGAAACGTGCGGAGAACAATATTTCTTGGTCATAGCCGCATTGCTTATGGCTAATGCAAGCACTATCTGACTTCTTACCTCGCCGGCGTGAAGTGAACCATTGTACGCCCTTATCTCATAATGCCCATGCTGAAAAAAGCTGTGAAGATTGCAGATAACATATCGGCTGTTTGAGTAATGCTGAAACTGCTCGCTCATTCTTCCACGATACCAAAGCTTTTTTATCTCCTCCATATCTTTGGGTTTCTTGCGGTTTATGTCCGCTATGAACTGCTTGTCCATCTTGTGACAGTAGCTTTCACGGGCTGATGATACCTGCAAAGCGTCCCACAGAAAATTCTCTTTGCTTGCGAAGATGTTTACAAGATTTCGTATCTGTTGTGGTGTATAATCGTCCGCTGAAATATGGATATGCGTCCCTGCACAATATCTCGGACCTGTCACTCCGCCTGCTTTTCTTAGTGCTCTCACAACATCCTGCAAAAGCGGTATGTCTTCGTATTCCAGCACAGGAGAATTCATTTCCACGCTGTATGCCTTAGACGCTCTGTCTCCGCTTGCGTTATAGCAGTTGATACTGCCGTCATAAACTATCGCCCACCCTCGGTTCTTGGCGTCCGTGACAACGTATTTATCATAGCTTCCACCCTCGTGTTCAACACGCCCGTCAAGGACATTTGCCATAGCCTTTGCCGCCTGACTTCGTGTAAGTCCTGTCATTTCTATCTCTATACCGAATTTTCTTGTTTTTATGCCGTCAAAGTTTGATGACAATGTTACACCTCCCAACAAAAACAGCCTGCGAATATATCGCAAGCCGTAAATTTTGATCGTTATTCAATTTCAGTTCTCACCTCATATCCGCCCTTGAAAATCACCAATATTTCGGTCTTGCTCAATACTTTTACGCACTCAATCAGTTTTCGTACAAGTACGTTATCGAACGTTTCCAGCTCGAATTTCTCATGCTCTATCATATCTATTATCTTATCAAGCTTGGCTTGAGTTTCGGCGGAAGTTTGATTTTTTGATTTCAGCATTGCAAGTCTTTCACTCAGGCTTTGCTCTTCCTCATACAGCTTTTCAAACTCGCTGTCCAGCTTGTCCTCATCACAGCCGCTTGTTGCTATGAGACTTATCAGATCACTTCTTGCCTTGTCGATCTCTTTAAGCCTTTTTTCGATTGCTGTGATCTCTTCCTGCCCATGACATTCAAGCACATTGCTGATATTCGCTTTTAAGATCTTTTCAACGCCGTTACCACAAGAGTAGTAGTTATTTATCGCTCGTACTATAGCTTTGTGGAGCTGTTCTTCCTTTATCGTGGGAGAATCTGGGCAATATCTTTTGCCGTGTTCCAGCCGGCTTATACACCGCCAGACTATTAACTTTTTCCCTCTTGAAGTCCACGTTGTACGGCGGTAAGGCGTGCCGCATTTTCCGCAGATAAGCAGTTCCGTAAGTGCATATTTACTGCTGTATTTTCCTTGCTCGGTAGTAGTTTTATCGCTGATTTTACGCTTAGAACTTCGCCTTGCAAGTTCTTGCTGAACACGGTTATAGGTATCCCTGTCTATTATCGGGTCGTGATGATCTGTCACCAAATACATTGGACGTTCACCGTAATTTTTTACGACCTTATGCGTAATACAGTCAAGCGTATATGTCTTTTGCAGCAAAGCGTCTCCTACATATTTTTCATTTTTCAAAATACTGCGGATAAAAGATTCGTTCCAGATTTTATTACCCATTGAGGTAAGAAGCTTTTTGCTTTCAAGAACATTTTTTATACCTTTCATACTGTAACCGTCAAGAAATAGTTTATATATCAGCTTTACTGTTTCCGCCTCATCAGGAACGATCTCTGGTTTGCCGTCTGCTCCCTTTTTGTAGCCCAGAAGATGTTTGTACTGAAAATTTACTTTCCCTTCTCTATATGCTTTTTCTTTTCCCCAGAGTATGTTCTTACTGATAGATTCACTTTCGGCCTGTGCAAAACTTCCATACAAAGCTATCATAAACTCGCTTGTCATTGTCAGCGTGTTTATGTTCTCTTTTTCGAAAATAACGCCAATACCCAATTCCTTCAGCTGCCTTATGTACTGAAGACAATCAACCGTGTTTCTTGAAAAACGGCTTATAGACTTTGTAATTATGAGGTCTATTTTCTTCTTTTTGCACATTCTTATCATACGATTAAATTCTGTTCTTTTCTTTGTCTGCGTTCCGCTGATACCCTCATCTGCAAATATGCCTGCAAGAGTCCATTCCTTTTTCTTGTTGATAAGGTCTGTATAGTAAGCGACCTGAACCGCAAAGCTGTTCTGCTGTTCCTCTTGCTCTGTACTGACACGGCAGTATGCTGCTACTCTTAGCTGGTGGTGTTTATCACGATTTTCCGCTGTCTGGACTTTTGCAGGTATCACCGTTACATTCGGAGATGTGGGCATTTTTGTCATTCCTCTCTGTGATATTTTTGATATGTACTCCGTTGATGAATTCAACCTCTATGGTACAAAAATGGCTTATCCATATTCGTGAAACACACGCTTTGAATAAGTCGATATCTAAGCTGTTTAATTGTTCATGACCTTGAAGTAATTCTTTTAGTTTCTCTGTTTTCTGCGGACTGTCATTGTAAGTGCAGCAGTCATACTTCATTTCAGCAAGCTTGAAGATCTCTGCTTTAACTTTGTCAAAATCCACTTGCGGAGAATCTGTCATATGATTGATCTCATTTTGCTTACGGACTATATCCGCAGTAGGTGAATATGTGCTTATCTCGCCGCCCGATTCCAACAGACTCGGATTCACAATAGCCGAATTCAGAACATTAAGAACTGCTCCTATTATCATTTGATCTGTAAGCCGAAATTCAAGCTTGTAACAATCGGGATTTCTGCAATCCCAATGCTCATACTTTGAATTGCCGCCTATCCTTGAAAGTCTGTGACCACATTCAGTGCAGTATGTACGTTTTCTGATTTTCTGTAAATCATCGGGTATCAGATCAAGTGTTGTTGCTTTCTTTACTCGCTTTTCGTTTGCTCTCTTGAAAATATCATCGGTGATCAACTGCGGGTTTGTATCATTGCCTAAATACTTATCATTTTCAATGATCCGCTTGACCATATTTTTGTTCCACTTATCCGAAACAGCATTGTAGCGAATTTTCTCTGTTTGCATAAGCTTTGCGATCTCTGACAAACTTCTGCCTTCCAGATACTCGTCAAATATTGTAACAACTGCGTATACTTCTTTGGGTTCGGTTGTTATCTCACCGTTTTTCATACAGTATCCGAACGGTATCGTTCTGTTTTTAGCCATGATCTCGCCTCCTTTCGACCTACAACAATACCACATTTTCTTCTCAAAAGCTATTACCAACAGCAACAAAAAACTGCCTTGCGATTTGACTTGCAAGGCAGTTTGGCTATATTTTTTCTTTAAACTTTAATCCGCCTATCAAATGAAATTCTAGCTCATGTTGACTTTTAACAACTATCTTATCAACAATGCTTTCAAATGCCGATTCTTCAAATTCCGTCATAGGATTTTCTCTTTTCTCAAAGAAGTCAATCAGCATATCTATCTGGTCAAGAGTTTCGTCCTCATCATCGAAACGTGTAAGCTTTTTCAGTTCTGCTTGCAGTTTATTGATCTTTGCCGTAAACTCAGTAGTCTGCTCAATGTATTTAGCCTCGTCAAGAAATTCCTTTGTTTTCAATCTTGCAAGTACATGAGTCTGTTCACGAAGCTTAGCGATTTCCTTGTGTACGTCCATTATCTGAGTTTGACCGCTAAATTTTCTGAGTTTCAAATCCTGCAATGCTGTTTGGAGTGGCGTAAGAATAACTTTGTAATTGTGCCACAGTTTGTTACACAAACGGATAAAAGCCAAATAGATTTTGCTTTCCGGTATGCTTCCGTTTTCGCAGTCCGATGCATTAACATCATGTGTACGGCATATCCAGTATGCACCGCTTTTTCGATTTCTGTGCTTATATGTCGCTCCGCATTTTCCGCAGAACACTTTTTGGCTTAATGGATAGACGTTGGTTTCAAAATCTCTGTGACGAGATTCCAGCAGTTTTTGTGCCGCATAAAAGGTTTCTTTATCAACTATTTGCTGATTTACTCCAGTTACACAGTATTTCTGCTTTTCGCCGTAATTCCGTTTTTTTATATGCGAAAGAGTTTCGGTAACATAGCTTTTCTGAAACATAGCGTTTCCGATATATCTGTCGTTTTTAAGCATATATCGTATATTATCCGCTTTCCATAAAACGTTTTGCTTACTGTCGGGCAAAATCATGCCGTTTAGCATATCCGCTATTGTTTTCAGTCCATAGCCGCTTATGTACCACTCAAATATTTGTCTGACTATCGACGCTTGGTTTTCTTCAATTTCCAAATCACTGTCTACCTTTTTAAATCCGAACGGCGGAGTAGCATTCTTATATGTCCCGTTCTGCATACGCTTTTGAACAGACCACCGCATATTCTGTGAAATAGAAGTGGACTCCTCCTGAGCCAGACCACCCATAATGGTTATCATCATTTCATCGGTCAGATTAGCGGTATCGATATTTTCTTTCTCGAAAAATATTGTAATTCCAAGCGATTTAAGTTCACGAACGTTTTTCAGACAATCCCTTGTATTTCGGGAAAATCGGCTGATGGACTTTGTATAGATTCTATCGATCTTACCTTTGCGGCAGTCGCTTATCATTCGCTGAAATTCATCACGCTTGTCCTCACGAGTACCTGTTATTCCCTCATCGGCATATATGTCCACAAGCTGTTCTCTGTCAGACTTTTCAAAAGCTTTTTCATAGTATCTTGTCTGTGCCATAAATGAGTTGAGCTGATCTTCGGAATCGCTTGATACTCGGCAATATGCAGCACAACGGATTTTGACTGCTTTTTCTTCTGTTATCGTCGGCTGTATCACCGTTACTGTCGGCATTTCCACACTCTCCTTTACTTTTTACTAACAAGAATACCACAAATCTTTATGGAATGGTATCACCAAACTCAACGAAATTATTTATCCGAACCTGTGCAGTTTTCATACTTATCCGCTTGCCTGGTGACTGTACAGAGAGCCATTACAAACACTCCGATTGTACCTCCTACAAATAATCCGATAATAAATCCTAACATTTCAATTTCTCCTTAAGCTGCGTCTTTTGATGACGCAAATTCTTTGTATATATCTTCTGTATTTCTGTTGATGTAATTCTGCTTTTCGCTTTCTTTAAGAAGTTTATCAAGCTTATCTGCGAATATCCTTGCCATAAAGTCGTTATACTCTGCCTGTCCGAACTTAGTCATCAAAATCCACTCCTATGCTTATTTTCATTGCTTTTTCTACTTTTTCCATAAGTTCAAGATCAACCGAACCCACATAATTTTTCAGACGATATCTGTCTATGGTCCGTATCTGCTCTGCAAGAACGATCGAATCTTTGGGCAATGCTTTTGAACCCTTGATATGGATATGCGTGGGAAGATGATTCTTTTTGGCTGTTGACAGCGGAAGAACCACGAGGGTGGGGCTGTACTTGTTTCCCACATTATTCTGTACGATCAGCACAGGCCGTATACCTCCTTGTTCCGAACCGACAACGGGATCAAGGTCTGCATAAAAGATATCACCTCGTTTGATCAGCATTCTCCTTCACCTTTTTCTTTAGAGTTTCAAAAACTTTCTTATTCCTTATACAGCTATGAAACGGACAGAACAGCACATTTGTATCTCTGACATACCACACACAGCCGCAGCATGAATGTTTCTTCGATAATCTGATTGTAGGAGCAGGAATATATACTCCAAATTTATTATATTCGTACCGAAAATCTGATTTTTCAGGCTTAACTTTTTCGCTCATATATCAGCCTCCTGACCTTTGTTAATTTATATGTAACAGGCGGTCTGCAAAAGTGTGCAAACCGCCTTTAATTCGTTTTGCCTTCGTCCGATTCATTTTGTTTCGGACGTTTTCCGCAATATTTATCCCCGATACCCGTTGCGGCGGAACTCTGCAGGCAATCGACAGCGTATCGATCTCATGGGCGTCTCACCCGCTCTATTAGCCCTCACTGGGAAGTATCATTATCCTCACGCGTTTCATCGCCTTTTCGGAAAGCCGTTCCGAATTTTAAAACATCATATTTATCGCTCATCCTTTAGGAGTCTTGGCGTATGGTTTCTTTGGCTGCCGAGATTTCATACCGGCCGTGTGATTAACGTACTTGCAGAGTTGATATTCTGTTGTCAAGATGCATGGATTTTTCTTTCCACTTGTATACGGAACGATGTAAGGGCTTTGACAACCATTTATTTTTGAAAGTTTAAAAGTTTGTGAATCTTGTACAAAATCCGTTCCTTTCTCTTGTGTATATTTTGCTGCGTGGTTCCCAATTCTTTGGCACACTCACGTTCTGTAAGATTCTCAAAATATATCATTTCGATAAGTCTGCGGTCAGATGTTTTCAGCTTTTCAAGGGCAGTCAGAACTTCTTTAATAAGTATTTTTTCAATTACTGCTTTTGTTGTCGGGTCACTATCGGAAATGAACTCATGAAAGTTTTCAAAAGCACCATCCTTGCCGCCGATCAGAATGGAAAACTGTATTTCATGTTTAAAAAACGAGCTATTGTTTTTTTCCTCTCTCCATCCAGATCTCTTGTACTCCTCGTACACCTCCTGCGATACTTCAACCTCAACTATCTGACCTGTAATGGTGTCATATACGTTTATCGTTTTCTTACTCATTTTTATTCCTCCGTTTTGATTTTTTTGTTCTGAATCAAAACGAAGGCTACGGATATTTAGCTATGTATTGCTGCCAGTATTTAAAAATGGACATAAAAAAACTCCATTTCAGCTTTAAGCAAAATGGAGTAGTCAGAGCAATGCTTAATATAATCTGCTCTGTGAATTTATTATATTGTAAAATCTATTATTTTCATATAGTTTTAGAGTGAATAGCAGCTAATTCGGCGTGAATGGTAAAAAAATAAGGCGAACATTTGTTGTCCGCCTTAAAACAATATTAAAGAAGTTCTGCTAAATCGTCTCTGCCGTATGCTTCCCAGTAATCTTTCAGATCGTAATCTCCGCTTTTGACATCACCTTTAGTTGACGCCGGTATTTGTGTAATTTCAATATCCGTATTTGCTCCATTATCAATTAATAATTTTACCGTGTCTGAAGTAGAATCTGTTGTAACTTTCAGAATATCTTCCGGCAATTCTACGTTTTTATCAATTAATAAACTTACAAATTCATCTCCGGTCTGAACAGCGTCTTTAATCACAGATTTTTCCAAACCATTTGCTGAAAGTCTTGGATTTAATGAATTTATATCAGCTCCGTTTTCAACTGCAAATTTAAACATTTTTATGTCTGTTTCATCCATTGCATCAAATAAATCCTGATTGGAAACCGGTCTGCCTTTTTCGGTTATATATTTGTAGCCCTCATAATTTAAATTCCATATATTTATATTTTCTAAATTATAGCCGTTATCGAAAAGGAAATCGACAACCTTTCGGTAAAATTCAGACATCGGTTCATTATATATCCTGTTTTTAAAAGCATCATTTAACGATTCATCGATTTCCTCTTCATTTAATTGTTCCATAGAGTTCATATAATTAAATACCATTTTAAAGATGTCAAAGTTTTGGCTGCTTAATGCGTTCGACAAGAGTGATTTACGTGGTCTGTACTCTGTTTCCGTTAAACAATCGTTTTCAATTAAATATTCGCACACTTCCGAGCTTTCCATAACAGCCGCGTAATTAAATATATCAAGAATAATGTCACTATCATCGTCACTTCCGGTAATATCTAGATCTGTTTTTTCTATCATATATTTTAGCATATCTACATTATTTGTTTGTGCAATAGATGGCAATATATAATATTTTGAAAAATCAAGTTCCCACATATCCGAAACTTTTTCAAACTGTTCTGGAGTTCCCCAATACATTATATACCACGCAAATAGTCTTTTCTGATCTTCATCTAAATCCTTGTCAGTTTTTTCAATTTCTTTAATAGCATTATCACTATCTCCAAGCAAAGCATATTCTAGTGACAGCGGTAATCCGCTTTCTTCGCCATTTTCGAGCAGAATATTCAATAAGTATTTTGTAGAATACGGACTGTCTTTCAAATGTCCGTAAGGTTCGCTCCAGACGGAATCTTTTTGAAAAATTTCCTGCGTAGGTTTTGCTCCGGCTTTTACCAACATTTGAACTTGATAATAACTGCAATATTCGTATGAATTGCCTGTAGACATAGCGGTAATCAAAACATCTTTTCCGGTATCTCCTTTTACACTCAAATCTATGTTATTACTCGTGAGCAATGCAGCCGTGGTGTCAAAACAACCCTTATAATTATATAAATATGTAATTAAAACGCTTTCTCCGGTAGAACTCTCCGTATTTGGATCCGCACCGGCATCAAGTAGTTGTTCAACCATAAATGCTCGGTTTTTAAATGTCAGCGTTTCTGCCAGAGCCATTGTAAGTGTGTCATTTAGCAAATCTTCATTATCCTTATTTTCTTGGATCAATTGTGCTAAATAATCGCTATTACCATTATTTATAGCCCATGTCATATGATATGTGACCCATTTATCACCAAATATTCGATTTTTTGTTTTGCTTGACAACCCGCACCCCGTTGATAAAAGCAAAACCCCAGTCAGAAACAACGCCAATATCCTTTTTTGCATAGATAAAACCTCCCAATATAATTAGATATAATGCCACAGTTATAGTACTGCGGCATTATATCCGTAGTTTCTCAACTTGCTCTTAGATTTTTAACTCTATTAACTACAAATTCTGTGCTGAATATTAGACCAGGGAAGTGATTCCAATCATAATTATCCCTCGTTGCCATAATATCGTACAATTGAATTTACAGCAGTTCTGCGAGGTCGTCTCTGCCGTATGCTTCCCAGTAATCTTTTAGATCATAATCTCCGGATTTGTAACTGCCATCTGCTGCTTTTATTTTATCAAATTTCAACTCGGTCTTTGCACCGCTGTCAATTAAAAGCTTAGTATTTTTCTTGCTGGCATATACGGCATTTTCCAATATGTTCTCCGGAATATCTGCTCCATTGTCTATAAGTAATTTCAGAATATCATACTTTCCTTTTAAAGCAGTTTTAAGAGGCGTAGTTTCAAATTCACCGATAGTATTTACATCAACATCTTTATCAAGAAGATATTTTATTACTTCGATATTTTCTCCTTTGACCGCATTTATCAAATCAATACCGTTAAAGATCTTTCCGCATTTTTCAAAATATTTAACGCTTTCTAGATCAGATCTTGAAATATCAATTGCAGATAATGTGTATCCCTCTGCAAAAAGGAAATCTATAATATCTTTATTATCACATGATAATGAAGTTCCAAGAGATTCCGCTAAGTATTCTTCAGTTATTCTTGCACCACGGCTATTTGCGTAATCATACAGTAATTTGAATAGTTCTAAATCATCGTACAAAGCAGCGGATTTCAATTGATATAATCCACTTGCTTCTCCTTCATCATTTACTATCATATAAGCATTATTATCGCATAAATATTTACAGGCTTCATAATTATCAAAATTTGCAGCTCTCTGCAAAAGTCCCGCTTCAAATTGATCGGTCAGATCTATATCATTTGTTTTCACAATATAGTCCAGCATTTCACCATTATTAGTTTGAACTACTCTTTGCAGCATTCCGCTGTATATTTGCGTTTCGTACATATTGCACACCGTTTCACATTGTTCAGGCGTACCCCAATAAGCTAGAAATGTTGTTAGCAATACAACGTCATCTTCATTGTAATCGTTTGGATTTTTAGTGCATTCTTTAAGAGCATCATCTGTTTTTCCTAAAATGGCTAATTCACAAGCCTTAGATAAACCGCTTTCTTTACCTGCTTCTAATAATTTTTCCAACAAAAATTTACTAGAATACGGGCTTGCTAATAGCTGCTCGTATGGTTCTTGTTTTGTATCCTCTTTATAATTGGCAAATAGCTCGGGATAAGGTTCTGCACCCGCTTCAATCAATAGTTTAGTAACTTGATAATTTCCATATTCTGAACCGCCACCCTCATTCTCAAGAGCCATATATAATGCGTCATGACCAACCTCATTTTTTTTGTTAAGATCCACATTATCGCTTGTAAGTAGAGCACGCAATGCTTCAGCTCGTGCATTATATGCTAAATCCCAAATTATATTATCATTATTTGGATCGGCACCTTTTTCCAATAAGTATAGTATACTTTCGTATGGATCATCTGCAAATACTGCTACATTAAGGCATTCGTTTAATAGGTCCTGACTGATTTTATCAGCTTCAAAATACTCATCAAGCAGTTCAAAATTTCCGGTTTTTACAGCAGTCTCAACTATATCTGTTATATCTGAATCCCCAAAAAGTTTATCCTTTGTACCACTTGACAACCCGCACCCTGTTGACAAAATCATAACTCCTGACAATACTAACGCCCATATTCTTTTTGTCATTAATAAAACCTCCCTAGTATAATTAGATATAATGCCGCAGTTATAATACTGCGGCATTATTCCTATAGTATTTCAACTTGCTCTTAGATTCTTAACTCTATTTACTACAAATTCTGTACTGAATATCAGACCGGGGAAGTGATTCCAATCATAATTATCCCTCGTTGACATAATATCGTACATTTGTGCATACTCCATATACCATTCTTCATAATACTCATAAAGATATTTTGTCGAATATCCATCGGTATACTTTGTATCTGCAATTTGTTCTGCTATCAGTCTTAAATCGTTTGTGTTGTTTCCGGTCAAGAGCAATATTCCAAGTACGTCACCTACAGTAAGCTGGATGCCTAAAGAATCAACAACATCAAGTACGGATGAACCTACATTAAGCAAGCTACTCCAATACTCTTTGTTATAAGAAAATGATGCTGCATTATTAGCCAAATTTGTGACCAAGCTATTATACAGAGCCCATGTGTAATCACCATCTACACCAAATGCATTTTCTGCAATAGCATGCTTTAAAAACTCAGTATGAGGAGAATTAAATGCAAAGAAGTTAGTAGTGTCAAAACCATAGATAAAATCGTCAACGGTAATTAGATTCGGATCATTAGTATAAAGCAATCTGTCAAGCTTGCTTGTTGAATCGTACTCATATGCTATTCCGGCAACTTCTTTAGCAGTTTCATAAACATCTAAAAGAGCTAAATTATTGGCTTGGATATAATCTTTGTCTCCGGGTGATTGTGGTTGAGCATTAAAACAGTAGTCTTGATATATTATTGAAACACTAGTTGTATCAATTTCATCATAATAAAAAACAATAGATTCTTTTAAATCGTCTTTATTATTGTAATTATTATTAATATAAGACTTTATACCTGCTTTCTGATTATTATGCAAATAAGTTGTTTTATCATTATTTTCTGATAATTCAAGCAATTCAGTTGGTATATTGCCACCATTAATAAAAGCTTCTTTCATTTTAGGATCTTGAAAATCAATAGTAATATTTAAAACAATTTCATTCTCTGAATTTGTATATTTACCCCATTCAAATCCAGTAGTCCACCAGTGATAATCATCTCGTTTAAACTCTGTTGTATCGGTATCATTATTCTTTTTTTGTGTTCCAAACTCATAATGCACTTCAATCATATCCTGCGGAGCAACAGAACGATACCACTTTTCATCATAATAATTTTCTGGATCATAATTGCATCCATAATCATCTAAATATGTATGTTCATAAATAACTGTATCAAAAAACTCAATTCCTAAATAATCACATATATCCTCTAGATCGTAGGACATATCAATTATATTATTTATTAATTCAGACAAATCAACTCCTAAGAAATCGCAAATCTCTATAAGTATATTATCATCGCTCAGTTCTCTTGCAAGCTGATATATTACTTCATTTACGTCAATTCCAAAATCTTCGTAATCGACCAATCCGTTAACAATCGTTTCGACCAGTTCAACAAAATCAGCTACAGTTATCGTTCTTGTATAAACAGTAGGTGTTCTGTAATACAATCCTACTTCTGCACCTGACATTATACCGTATTGACCTTTCCAAAGTTCAAGCATATATTCCTTACCGTCATAGAAGAAACATATTGGGTCACAGTAAATTGAACTGCTGAGAACAGTATCTGCAGCAACATCTATTGATCGGTTAAAACCAAAAAATCGTTGTATAGGGTATTGATCAGAGCGCAGAATTTTCTGCTGTTGATCGTAATTAAAACCTGCAATACGAACCAATCTTCCAAGATCACTTTTAGCTTGCCACTCATCTTTTCTTAAACCGTTTAAGTAGTTGATACTTGTATCACTATTTTCGGTATTTCTGTTTTCATGGCATTTATACTCATAATAATCAACAAATCCGTCTCCGTCAGTATCGCCCGTCTCATCTGTAGGATCAGACAAAATCGGCAGCAAATAGGTCTTATCATAAATTTTATGCTTGAGATCAGTCATGTTAATCATCGAATCATCTTTTTCAATCTGAGCTATATATCTGCCCAAACCATCTTCAACATAGAAAAGATCATTTTTTTCGTCCAGACAATCCTGAAACGATGGCAATTTGACCTTTCCGTCTACAAATTTGATTCTGTCACTGATAAAGTCGATCTCCTGAAAATCATACAAGCCGTCCCCGTCCGTGTCGGCATAATCTGAATATTTTGTAGAATTTGGATTATTCCACATATCCAGAGCTGCTTCCTTATAATCCTCGGTTATAGGCGCATCGAGTGTTACTTTCTGCAAACCTGATGCCAACAGCATATTATATGTTTCAGTATCGTCATCAATTACCGGAACTGAACTGTACATATGCTTAAGAATGTCATTTGAAAAGTTTGAAAACTTTTTAATATGAACGCCATTTGTTTCTTTATAGAGATCAATAGCATAACCGTCTATGTATGCCTTATCAATTTCTGAAATAATGCTTACATTAAAGCCTGCCGTTTTTGCTTCACTTAAATAACTGCGTCCTGTTGATTCACGAAACAATACATTTTTTTGATTAAAAAGATAAAAACAATATGTGGCTCTGTCTTTATCATAATTATCTAAAGCATAATTTAATGCGTCGGAAAGCACACAATTATCCGATAAAGTATTTGTGCTTCTGAGAGTTATGGAGTCAAGTTCTCCTTCAAGACTCGAAATATCTGTAAAGCTGTCATCGGCACAATTACCATCGATCAGTTTATAAGCTGCATCGGATTTTGCATTTGTACATAAAATAACATAAATGTGTGCATCTGAGGACTTCTTCAAAATTATATCCGAAGCGGATATAATGCTTTCCTTTGCCAAAGCAAAGTTTTTCTCTCCTACTGCGTTTCTATTATCTAAGAAAAAGAAAACATTAACAGGCTCACTTTCCTTGATGTGAGTTTTAGTTTCTGTGGTAGGAACACCTGTATCGTTCTGCACCATTTGCATAGCTACATACATAACTGATGAACGTACACTTTGAAATACTTCTGGCTGTTCCTCTGTTTCTGCTTCAGATTCAAGCCAATCATTCAAAAGTTTTTCCATATCAATCACACAATAAGAACCAAGGGAATCTACAGTTGTGCTGAGCGTATTGTTTTCCTCATTGATCTCGGTTGTAACAGGAAGGAGCGTTCCTGTATCCTCAAAGAATTTGAAAATACTATACTTTTTTATTCCATAGAACTCAGAATCTTCAGCCTTTTTAGTATCTGCTTCGACTGCATACTCGTCATCTATTTTAAATTGTATCACAGCTTCTTCAATTTTGCAACCCTCATCGTAAATAAATTCAGGACAAATTCCTAAAGTTGCATCATTTGTCATTGCTTTTGAGTAAAGGCTTTCTCTTGCATCAAGATTTGACAGAATATTTCCTGCAGCTTTCATTTTAACCGACACCTCAAAAGGATTTGTATCGGTATTAACATCTGCAAAGCTTGCTGTATCAGAAGGAACATCAACTTCAAAAATATATTCGGAATCTGGCACATCAAAAGTCTGCGGATTTAAAGGATCAAGCCCAAGAGCTATCTCATCACCGTCACTAATACCATCATCATCAGTATCGTACTTTAAAGAATCTGTTCCATATATAAGAGATTCAGCTCCGTCGCTTAGTCCATCCTTATCAGTATCCTCAAGCAGAGGATTAGTTTTAATATTCAATTCTTCTTTATTGCTCAAACCATCCATATCAGAATCTGCGTCAGCGTCTGATATACCTTTCGCCATAGAGTCGTAAACCGTTGGATCAGTGCCTGTCAAATAAAATTCTTCATAGTCTGAAAGTCCATCGTCATCGGTATCAGCTTTTTGAGGGTCGGTCCCTATGTCCTTTTCTAAATAATCCGGAATTCCGTCATTATCGCTGTCTGGAAAACCAACAGAGTAGCCGTTTCCATTGTTTGAGATAAGAATAGAATCAGCTTCTGCAGTTCTGCCATCGTTAGTTGTCTGACGTACAATAAAATATTTTTCACTGAAATTTTCTGTGATTTTATAGCTGTAAAACATAAAATCACTCGTTTCAGTTAATTTACTGTATTTTATATTGTCATCGGACTCCAGGATCTCAAACTTACCGTTCTGTATGGTAGTATTCCAGTAAATATCAATTGCGCTTTCATCTTGATTATACTGTGCATAAGCAGTAAGAACAAGTCCCGTTTCAAGTAAATCAAGAGTTTCAAAGTTTTCGTTGATAGTGACTCCTTTTACTATGCAGTTGGATATTTCTGCTGTTACTCCATTTTCCTTTGAAGCCTTGAATCCAAATGTTTTCGTTTCATTGGCTGCTATCGGGGTTGTTGTAATGTCGTTTGCAATAGAATATGAATTTGCTTCTGCAGATACCAGTCTCGCATTCCATATATCCTCAATTGTAAAATTAGTATCAAAATTGAGTCGCCAAGCTTCTATTGGTTCGGCTGAGAGATTTTGTATTTTTATTTCACCGGT
>ULSE01007500.1_pt1 | contig 46672 bp, 63 predicted proteins | sample 1956061 | NCBI WGS metagenome assembly ULSE01 (sample SAMEA4835700, study PRJEB28245) | human gut metagenome | biome: gut microbiome; material: fecal sample | place: Denmark | collected 2008 | reverse complement strand
TTGCAGTATTAAATATTATCCTTATATTTGCAGTGTCAAAAGGAAACAAATTACTAACATTTAAAAATAAATATTATGGCAACAATGACATCAAAACAATTTTGTGAGAGAATGTATGGAATGTATAACTTGCTTGGCGGTGGTGATTTCGGATGTGCTCACTGTTCAGACAATAGGTTTTCTTGCGGATATAGAAAGGAGAATACGGTTTTAACAAATGCACTTATGAAGGCGTGCGATAATCACAAAGTTCCTTATAAGATAGAAGCAAACAAATATTGTATCAATTTCGTAGTAGAATTTAAATAATAATAGCGGTAGAAATACCGCTTTAAACTTATAGTTATGGAAAAAAGAAGATTGTCCGGTCAATACAAAATAGCGATGTGCAAAAATAGAGGAAACGATACATTTGCCGGAACTGTTGGGATAAGAACAGGTTTTATGTATCAGTGCGGTGCGTATCAGTATTTTACTTATTGGGAGAATGACAATAAAATATCGGTTACTGAATCAAGTACAGGTTTTCGTGTAATGTCTTTGGATGTTGAAAAGGGAGAAACTCCTAAAACTGCGCATGATAGGATAGTTGATAAGTTGAAGGGTTTTGATCCATCTTTAGCAAACTGGAATAGTGCTAAAGAGATGATGAAGAAATATAATATTCCCTATCCTCTTAATGAATGGATAGTAGGGCTAAAAGACATAAACCATGAATGAAGAAGTAGAGAAAGCAAGATCGGTGAGTAACGAAGTTATTTCGGAAACTATCAGAAAATCGACTGATAATATAAAGGCAATGGAGGACGATTTCAGATTAGTAAGAAAGAAGTTGCGGAAAATTGGCGATCGAATAAAATTTGAGAGAAAGAAACTTGATATATACAACGAAGAAATAAAAAGGAGGGTTAAGTATGGAATTTGGTAACTTACTGTTAGATAGATTGGGGTTCAACCGTGAAATGTTGGAAGATAAACTTTCAGAAATATCCGCTAAGGAGAAAGAGATAAGAGTTCTAAAGAAAGAAGTTTCCGGTATAATGGAACACATATCAAAATTGGAAAGTACGTTAAATCATGGAGAGCATTATTATTGCGGTGCTTGCTGCTATCTTGAAAGTAAATGTAATAAGGGAAAATATAAGTGTCTTGAAACAGGAGAATACAAGAAATACCACTGTAAGGCGTGTGAGAAATTTAGAGATTTACCATTTTAATAACTAATTATAAATTAAATATTATGATTGATTTTAATCAAAAAAGTATCTCTTTAACTAAAGAGTGTACAGAACAACATGAAAGAATGAAGGCAAAAGGTTTTTATGACTCAGAGGTTTTTGAGTGTAAAAAATGGGCGTTGATAGTGTCTGAGTTCTGCGAAGCTATGGAGGCGGAAAGAAAAGGTAGAGTTATAGAAAACGATGTGTATGACTTTGTTCTGAATAGGCAATCAAATGAAGGTTTTGAGCAGTGTTTTAAGGAAAGGGTAAAGGATACAGTTAGCGATGAACTCGCAGACGTGTTTATCCGGTGTATGGACGCAATAGGACATTCTATTGATAAAATTGCGTGTCCTTCCGAAATTTTTGTTTTTCAAAGTATGGTTAGCGATCATTTCAATAGGTTATTGTATCTTGAAAAATCTATTTCATCAATTGTTTATTATGCCATTCAATTTGTACCGAAATCTGTATTTGGCAAATCGTGCATTACCGAGTATACTAACATGATGGCAATAACCATTGCAGCCGCAAAGCTTTATAACATAGACCTATCTAAAGCAATAGAGGCAAAGATAAGATATAACGAGTTGAGAGGTCAAAAACATGGGAAACAATATTAATTCAATTGATATGGAAGAAAAAATTATTGATTTAGTAAGAAGAAGCGTTTATTATGGTGATCCGGAAGGTTACCAAGTTGGGGGGTGCCATTACAAGGCACCCGGCATGCAACTTTCTGAGTTTTTAGAAAGGAATAAAGTTGGTTTCTTGGAGGGGAACGCAATGAAATATGTGTTTAGGCACGATAAGAAGAACAAAGAAGAAGATTTGCTAAAGGCTATTCAGTATATCAAATTGATTCTAAAATACAAATATGGTAAATTCTTAGTAGGTGATATTCTGTTGAGTGAAGAAGAATATAGAAAACTGGATGAGCTTATCGAGAAACAAAATACGATTGAACTTGATACTACTTTTATCAGAAATGCGTTAAAAACCGCATCAATCAGCGCAAACAAAATAACGGTAGACAAAGCAACTTTGTATGTTGCAAAGCTAAGAGAGGTTAAAGCCGAGTATGTCGAAAATTTTGTCTTGTCCGATATAAAAAAATGCAAGCTTCTCGATATGGGACTACGGTATAGTTCTGAGGGTGGTGTCTATGTTCGTTTTAAGTCTAAGATAGGAGAAACGATATGTGTTAAGCCGGGTTATTATGTAGTTCTAAATGAAGATGGGAAATATGAATCATACTCAAAAGAGAAGTTTGAGTCTACTTTTCAACCAAAATACTAACAAAAATAAATAATGATAGGTCACGTTGCAAATATAGCAGCGTGACTTTATTTTTATATTATCTATAATAGTGTTATTTTTGCGCATATTGAAAGATTATATAATTTGTAGTACAATATACAGAATAGAAATTATAACTTAAAAATACGTCTTAAAATGGATAAAAAAATAGGTTCAATGAAAAGAGGGCAGGGAAGGCATAGCCGGACGGACGAACAGACTGAAAGAGACCGTTCCTTTGCCTCTGATTTGTTTTTGAAAGGTTATTCTTATAGAAGAATAGCGGAAGCGATTAACGAGCGAAATAAGGCGGATGAATTGCCGTATACCGTGACTTATCAAACAGTGTATAATGATATTCAGTTTTGCCTGACTCAGTGGAAAAGAGAACAGTTCGATAATATAGATCAGTATATTACGCAGGAACTCCAATCTTTGGATAATGTAGCTCGTGAAGCGTGGGAAGAGTGGGAAAAGTCTAAGCGTCCCAAATGTAAGACAAAGTATATTTTAGGGAAGGCTAAGGAGGTGCAAAAGGAAACAACAACGGGTGATCCTTCTTTTTTGAATGTAGTTCTCAACGTGCAGCAAAGAAAAGCAAGGTTGTTGGGGTATGACTCACCGTTATGTATAAACTTGGTGGGAGATAAAGAAAAGGAAAAACCCAAATACGATTTTTCGGATGTCCCGGAGGACGTTTTAGAACAATTGGCGGATTCTTTGCAAAATACGGAGGGTAAAAAGTGAAAAAAGTAAATGAAATACCACCGGTTGAGATTGTGAAGTATGTTGCGAGGAAGAAGTTTAAGAACTATGCCAAATTCATAGATGATAAAATAGTTCTGAGTCAGTTTCACAAAACTTACTACGAGATTCTCGATAGGTTTGCACATGGTAAGATCAAAAAATTGATTGTTACCGTTCCGCCTCAAACTGGAAAATCAGAGGGTAGCAGTAGAAAGCTACCTTCTTTCCTTTTGGGGCTTAACCCGTCTTTAAAGATATTGATCGGTTCTTATGCCGCATCACTCGCAGAGGGGTTTAATAAGGATGTACAAAGAATCATGGATACACCTGAGTATAAAAGCCTATTCCCCGACACCAGGATAATGGGAGAGGAAAAAAAAACGAGGTATCAAGCGTTTGCGAGAAATTCAAAAATGACTGAAACAATCGGAAAGGGTGGGTATATTATATCCGTTGGTCGTAATGGTAGTTTGACTGGTAAATCTGTTGATATAGCCATTTTGGACGACTTATACAAGGACCATATGGAGGCAAATTCTCCGATTATCCGGGAAGCTGCTTGGAAATGGTACACCACCGTTGTAACCACCCGTCTACACAATAACAGTCAACAGCTTATTGTATTTACGAGATGGCACAAGGATGATTTAATAGGTAGGATCGAAGATAAAGAGAATGTTATCAATGTTGAAAAGTGGGAAGATTTGGATAGTATACCGGAAGGTGCGTGGGTTAAAGTAAACTTTCCAGCTTTAAAGGTGGGAGAACCAACAGAGATTGATCCACGTTTGCCGGGTGAAGCACTTTGGGAAGAAAAACATAGCGCTAAGAAATTGAACGCACAAAGGGAACTTGATAGAAATGAATTTGAATGTTTGAACCAAGGAAACCCGGGTAGCGCTGAGGGTATTCTATACGGTAACTTTAAAACGTACACCGATAAAAACGATTTTGGTGTGTTGGTCGGAAGGGGTAACTATACGGACTGTGCAGATACAGGTAGTGACTACCTTTGTTCAATTTGCTATGATAAGTATCAATCAAAAGAAGCGGTTTGGAATGAAAAGGAAAGAAGGTATAAGCATCTTGTTTTCTGCCTTGTAACGGACGTTATTTATACGACTGAGCCAATAGAGGTCACGCAAGTAAGTGTTCCCGATATGCTAAATAGAAATGATACAGATTATGCAAATATAGAAAGCAATAACGGAGGACGCTCTTTCGCTGTTAATATAAGCCCTAAAACAAAGACTGAAATAAATTGGTTCTGTCAGAAGTTAAATAAAGAGGCTCGTATATTGTCGAACGCTGCAAACGTTACTCAGTCTATTGTAATGCCGTACGGGTGGGAGTCACGTTTCCCAAAATTCCATGAACATGTAACAAATTACCTTCGTGAATTTTCAGCGAACAAGCACGATGATGCGGCAGATGTTTTAACTGGCATAGTCGAGAAAGAAGTTATTCCAACTATATATCAAAAAAGAAGAGGAATAAGGGTTATAAACTGATAAAGTAGGAAAATGTATCAGACTTTCAAGTTTATACGGTATATTTGCAAAGTAAAATCAATTGTTTAACTAAATTTTTATAATTATGTTGTATTGTGATTGTCCTTTAGGAGCAGCACTTCCGGATATTCCCGCATTTAGCTGTCCCGACAATTTCGGGCAAGTTCAAAAACTTGCTTTTCAGAGACTCGAAAAAACGGCAGGAACTGCAAATACTATGACTGCCGAAAGTATCGCAAAGTTGGCTACATGGACTCCCCTACTGTCAGCAGAAGACGGTACTAAAGTAGTAGTTACGCCTTATATTTACGAGCCGACAGTAGAGGCGGGCGCTGCCCTTACTTATGGAGGTGGAAACGCAACTCCCGGAGGTATTGTAGAAATTTTGGGGTCGGAGTCGACACCGTTTACGGCTTCGTTCAAGAAGTTGCCGCAAACCATTATCAAAGCTATGAAAGCGTTGATGTGTGAAGCGGGTCAAATCGGTGTTTTCCTTATCAACGGTAACGGACAAATTGCTTGCGATAAGACGGGTGATAATTTGCACGGTTTCCCGGTTTGGTCGCTGTTTATCGGTGATAAGACTATCGGAGGTTTGGAAGCGCCGGATAGCAATGCTATTACGTGGAACTTCATGCCTAATTGGTCGGACAACTTCACTATCGTGAAACCTGAGTTTAACCCTCTGACTCAGTTAGTTCCTTCTGCGGGTGTAGGCGGATGATAGCTAAAAAAACGTATATTTCCCTCAGTTGTGAAGAACTGGGGGAAACTCGTTTATTCGATATTGAACACGCTGAGAGACTTTTGGGAATGGTTAATAATGGAGGGTGGCATATACCGGAGGACTCAGAATTTAAATTAAATGAAAATGGGAAAATCATTAGACGAAATAAGGGAGATATACAGACATCCGGAGGGGATAAGTCAGATAGCGAAAGCGAAGGAACACGAAGAAAGAATAGCGTTTCACACACGGGTAAGAACGAGCGATGATCGCAATAAGCCAGTAATTGACTTTCTTTCTAAGGTTAAGACGTGGATAGCGAAAGACAAATATGATATTTTCCTATCTATGTTCCATTTCCCGGTTAAAACAAATGGTGTTACTTCTGAGATATTCGACAAACTGAGCCGTGTTTTCGATGGTAGGAATCCGGTTTATAACTATCAGTTTAAATCATCAGAGGATCGTGACGACTGGGAGTATTACCGGACGGATGTTTTAAAAGAACCTTCGGTTTGGAGTACGGACGGTTGGGATAATTTCAAGCATAGAATTAACTCTGTTTTGGTCGTTGATATGCCGGAGGTACAGGTAGGAGAAAAGCCAGAGCCTTATTTTTTTTGGTTGCCTATCGCAAACGTCCTTTCTTATCGCACATGTGGGAAAGACTGTAATTTGATGGCTTATATCATGTACGTAACGGACGAAAACAAGATCGTATACATTGATGAAGAACGCTATGTGAGATTTGATAAGACGAGGGAGAACGACTTGATTTTAGAGGTAGATAATATGCACGATTTGGGATATTGTCCGGCTCGTTTCTTTTGGTCTGACTCTATTTCATTGAGTGAACCCGACATTAAAATAAGCCCTATAACGAGCGAACTCGAATCTTTCGACTGGTATCTTTATTATTCTACTGCAAAGAAGCATTTAGATTTATACGCATCTTATCCGATTTATTCCGGTTATGAACGTGATTGTCACTATGAGTCACACGATGGCAAAGAACGGTGTGATGATGGTTTTTTAAAGAACGAAAAAAACGAGTGGATAACAGGAGCGGACGGAAAACCGATGGCGTGCCCGATTTGCTCAAGCAAGCGGTTGAGGGGCGCAGGCTCTTATGTTGAGATACCCATCCCGGACGAAATGCACAACGTCCCCGACTTGAAAAACCCGATCACTATGCTATCGGCTGATACCGGATCACTCGAATATAACGTAAACGAGGAAAAGAGGCTGAGAGAGGAACTTGTAAGATCGATAACGGGTGGAGAAGGGGAATTAAATAGGTCTGAGGCTATTAACGAAAAGCAAGTTAAAGCAGGCTTTGAGTCCATGACTACTAAACTAAACAGAATCAAACGAGGCTTTGAGGAAGCGCAAACATTCGTAGACTCTACTATCTGTTTACTCCGTTATGGTGATAGCTTTGTTTCTTGCAAGATTAACTACGGGACTGAGTTCTATATCTATACACCGGCAGAGCTTTCAGAGCGTTATAAGATAATGAAGGAGACCGGAGCGTCCGAAGCGGAGCTTGACGCCTTAAGGCAACAAATAATCGAAACGGAATACCGGAACGATCCTACGCAGATGCAAAGGTTATTAATCCTTAACGAGATAGAGCCTTATTCACACTTAACGAGGGAAGAAGCGGTAAATCTGTATAAAGAAAACGTTATAAGTGAGGAAGATTTGCGAGTTAAATTAAACCTTCCTACATTTGTGCGTAGATTTGAAAGAGAGAACATGAATATCATTGAGTTCGGTTCTGCACTTGACTATAAAAAGAAAATTGAAATAATTATTAACACTTTAAAAAAGTACGCAAATGGTTTACAGAACGGATCAATTAGATCAACTGAATGAAATTAATTACGTTTGCCCGCAGGATGAAGTTAAATTGTATCACGTTATCCAAGAAGTGAAAGAATTTAATCCGAAAACAGGGCAAAGAATCAGCGTCCCGGTGTTACAAAAATACAAGCGAAAGACTTTTGAACTTGATATTTTGCCGAGACTGCCAAGATTGGGTTATACATTGAGAGTTGTTTTCGACCCGGTTAAATATGAATCTACAATTTCAGAGGCAAGACGAGCCGCAGAACGGGCAGCGAGAGCCGAGGCAAAAATGAAGGCAGACGAAGAACTGAGAGAGCAAATTAGACGTGAAGAAGCTGCAAAACTTCGTGCGGAGTTGAAGAAACAAAAAGAGAAAGGAGAAAAGTAATGTTAACAGTAGATTTGCTTAGACAGAATAAAGCGTTATCGGAGCTATCGGATGAAGTTCTTAACGCTATTTCAGAACTTTCAAAAAACGATGAAGCGCAGACGGTTGCGGCAAAGGTGAGAGAAACCGAAAACAGTATTGCTACTCAAATGAAGGAGGCTTTCGGTATTGAAGGTGTAACCGATCTCGATTTGAAAACCGCAATTGAGTTTGGCAAAACAAAACTTTCTAAATCTGATACCTCAGCTTTTGAAAAACAGATTAACGATCTGAAAGAAGAACTAAAAGCTGAGAAAGCTAAAAAGGGAGGCGACCGGGATACTGATAAAATCAATCAGCTTACAGCCGAACTAAACGATACCAAGCAAAAATTTGCTGAGTTGAACAACCAACTTTCAGAGAAGGAAAAGGAGTTTAACGGTAAGTTGAACGATTACAAGATCACTTCTTACATTTCAAGCGCAATGCAGGGGATGAAGTTTAAGAAAGATATTTCAGAGCCAGTTTTAAACGTTGTGAAGCAGCAGGCGGTTAACTTGCTTAAAACTCAATTCTTACCAACTTTGCAAGGTGACGAAGGTTCTGAAAGTCTTATCTTTATGAAAGATGGTGTTCCTTACAACAACCCTGCAAATAGTCTGAAACCGTTTACCGCATCAGAACTTCTGTCTCAACAGTTTGAACAGTTCGGTGTTCTTGACAAAGGTAGACAGGCAGGAGGTGCGGGTAGTTCCGGAGGCGGACAGGGTAACGGTAGCTTGCTTGATTTAAGCGGTTGCAAAACCAAAGTAGAGGCAAACAAGGTTGCGCAGGAGTATTTAGCTAAGAAAGGTTATACAAGCGAGTCGGAAGAGTATCAAACGGAGCTTGATAAAATTTGGGTTGAAAACAAGATCGCAGATTTGCCAACAGAATAACTAAAGAGGGGGTTAAACCCCTCACAATATAAACTTTAAAACAATAGATTTATGTCGTTAATTGCTACAAGAACACAGGAGTTCAGATTAAAGAACCCTAACATTGACAAAAATATGGCTCGCATGACCGAATGGGGTGCGTATGACTTCTTTTTGTCTCAAACAAATGCGATGGACTCAATGCTTTCCGATGAAACTAAGCGTAGAGCGTTCGCCTCGATGGGAAGCGATATTAAGATTCCCGTAATTGATTACGATAAAAACGTAACAGTGTCAAACGCTCGCACATGCGTTATCGCAGATGCGGAAAACACTTCACGTTTGATCGGTGTAACGTGGAAAACCTATGCTTTCGGTTTCACTATGACACCGAACATGTATTCAAACAACGAAATCGATTACCAACAGGACTGGAACAGAAAGCTACAAAAGCACATCCGTAAGTTCATGGATACCGTTGATAAGGACGCTATTGCGGCTTTGGAGGCACACAAAACACAGGTATTCGGAAACTTGCTGTATTACACAAAAACGGGTAACGATGTGCAAGTGAAATTCACTCAGCGCAACGACATCCTCAGCGACTTGCACCCGATGTTCCGTGCAAACGACTATTCCGGTCAACTTCATATCATTGGCGACACTGGCGTAGACTCAATGTTGCGTAAACTGGAACAACACGGTTTGTACAATGACGTTAACAAACAGTTGGAGTATGCAAACAAGGTGTTCCATTTCACCAACAACATGACTTTAGAGTCGGAAAACTTCGCTCAGATGTATGCCGTTGAATCGGGCAACGTTGGTTTGTTGACCCGTGTAGACCGTGCAGCCTACAACAACACCAAGTCGGGCACGCATGAATTTGGAAAGGTTGTTCTTCCTTATTTCGGTAAAGAGGTTGGAACACACTACTACGAAGAAGTGGGCGATCAGTCAAAAATCGCAGGCGCAGCTACTGCCGATATGACTTGTGACGTTAAACATTTCTACGGTTTCTCAGTGGATATTGCTTTCGTTGTAGCGTTTAACTCTGATCCTTCAACGATCGCTAACCCGATTATGAAGATCGAAGTAAACAAAGAAAATTCTCAGTTTGGCGGAACTCCGGTATTTATCACCAATGCAGATCAGATAGGCGGAGGTTCTCCGGCTGGCGAATTATCGGTTAACCTTGCTAAAATCGGAGGTAGTCCGGTTGCTGAATCTGCTTTGAAAGTAGATTTGGATAAAGTCAAAGGTGCAGCGGTTTCGGCTACTGGTGGCGTAGTTGATGTTAAAGTCAATGCGCAGGCTGCAAATCTGAATGTTGAGGTGAAGAACTCTGATAGCGCACCTGTACCAACAAAAACTGTTGGCGTAGCGTAACGAGAAAGTAAACTAAGTATTAACAAAGGGAGGGGGACAAAATCCCTTCCCTTTTTTTATTTATAACCATGTACAGATTAAAGGATATACAAAAAGAACTTGCCACGCTCGTAGGATGGCGGCAGTCGTACGATAGAGACGCTAAGATAGACGAAAGTTTAACGGTGTCCGATAGTGGTGTTATGTTTCAAGACGTTCACCCGCTTGTGACGCTAAGAAACATTGAATCTATTATGCCACTTGATTACTATTTACGTTATCCGGAGTATCGGGATACCGACACTTATAAGCCGGGTGACAAGGTAGTTTACGGCAAGGACGTGTTAACGCTTCGTCCGGACGTATGGGAGGCAATAACAGAGAATGTTGGTGTAGAGCCTTCCGATGGTGATAACTGGAAACGGTACAACCCACTAAGCGATTATTTGCGTGAATTGAACGAAAGAGCGATCACCAATACCGTTACTCGCTTCATTAATGAAAAGTTGATTGCAGGGGAAACAAAGACGCTTTTAGAGCGTACAAACTTCTTCGATGGTTCGGGGAAGATAAATAACGAGATTGACCCTACCGATAGTATTGTAGGATATGAAATATTGCCAGTCCGTTCTATGGGGGTAACAACCAAGATCGAAAAGATAGGTTTGCAGTTTAACAAGCCGGGAAGGGTAAAACTTTACCTTATGCACACCTCACAGGTAGACCCGATTAAGACGTTCGATTTGAATTATACTAAAAATGGTTCTTATCAATGGTTTGATGTCGGTAACGATGTGTTACTCCCTTATATGTCTGAGGAAACCTCACCCGGTGGTTTGTGGTACTTGTGTTACGATCAAAAAGAATTGCCTTTGGGTATGTATGCTATAAACGTATCTAAGGACTTTTCACGTGACCCGTGCGGTACTTGTAATATCGGAAGTGTGCCGGCGTGGAGAGAGCTAACAAAGTATATCAGAGTGTCGCCGTATAGAGTTGACTCTACGCAGTCGGAGGATGGCGTAAAGATGTGGAATATAGAAATGAACATGTATACGTCTGCAATCTGCTACGGTTTAAACGTTCAATTGTCGGTAGGGTGTGATATAACTGACTTTATCATTCAGTCTAAGTATGCCTTCACGCATGCCGTTTCTCTGCAAATGGCTTCTTATGTGCTGCGAGAGCTTGCATTAAATCCGAACGTTCGGCAAAATGCCAATCAATTGAATATTGACCGTGAAACGCTATTGTACGAAGTTGACGGAAACTCACAGGGACGTGCGCAGGGTATCGGATACGAACTAAAGAAGGCTTTTGAGGCTCTTTCTATTGATACAAAAGGGATGGATAGAATATGTCTTTCTTGCCGGAACAACGGGATAAGATTTAAAGCAACATGATAAGCGGTCTAATAGATAAGTTTAAAAAGGTAGGTGAGGAACTCGACACCGGAGAGATAGCAAAAAAGATTGTGCGTGACAATGATAATATACTTATTGACATGAACGCACAAGATCAGCTATACGCCAAGGGTGTTAACCGTTTGGGCGTTCGTATAGACGAATACCAGCCCTACCGACCCTTAACTATACAAGTCAAAATAGAAAAGAGGCAACCGTACGACCGTGTGACGCTAAAAGACACAGGCGAGTTTTACGACTCTTTTTATGTTGAGACGGCAGAAGATCGGTTTTACATAAAAGCCTCAGATGAAAAAACTAATTGGCTTATCAAAAAATACGGTGCTGAAATTTTCGGGTTAACAAATGATTCACTTGCTGAGTTTATTAACGATTATGTGAAGGACGAAGCATATAACAGAGTAAAGGAGATATTAAATGAACGATAGAGCTATAATTAGACCAAATGCTACACTTTTCGATAAAACGATAGCCTATGTACAGGTAAGCCTAACAAAATCGCTTAAATGGCTTAATTTCGCTTTCGGGAACGTGGTTAAATTGGTAGAGAGAAACGAGAGGGGGAAATTTGTTACCCCATCAGTGTATTTTAAGGGAAATGATTATTTGCGCTTAGAGCCGGACGATAAGCGGGGTAACGTTTGCTTTTTCTACATGCACGACTCACAAGATTACGAAGGGGGAGACTCTTTATCTGGCTTTGGCGATCTGAGGGGGACGGTTAGCATTATCTTTTGGTTCGATACTCGTAAAATAGCGGGCGCAGAATATTACAACGTGGAGTTTGTAAAGTCCGAAATACTAAGAGCATTAACGCATGAACTTTATCTGCCATCCGGTGATATACAGGTGAGAAAGATATTCCACGATGCCAACAACGTATACAAGGAGTTTTCTATCCAAAAGACGGATAATCAATACTACGTTTATCCCTATGCGTGTTTGCGGTTTGAGTGTGATATTCATTGCGAAGAAGGGTGTTATTAAAGGGGGAGTTTCCCCCTTTTTGTGTTAAATACATGTTAAAACTTAAAGTTTCGCTTGCAGTATTAAATATTATCCTTATATTTGCAGTGTCAAAATGAAACAAATTACTAACAATTAAAACCCAAAGTTATGAAAAGATATTTTGTAAACGGAAAAGAGATAAGCGAACAAAAAGCAAAAGAGATTGAAGCTAATAATAAAAAGTACATGGAAAGCAACGATCTTTCTCTTTGGGCGAAATGTGAATTTATAACAGTTATCGGAAAGTAAAACAAGTGGGGGTAATACCCCACATAAAAATTAAAAATATGACTACTTACATTTACAAAGGACAAAAGATAAGCCATTCTAAAGTATTATCCCTATTGCGTAGTGCTTGTATTTACGGAGGAAACAAACTATCACATTATGAAGCTTTAATTAAAGCTGCCGAAAACGGCAACGAAAGAGCCACGTATATTTTGAGAGACTTAAAGGTGATATAATAACCGTGGGTAACCACACAAATTTTAAAGGTATGTTTAACACAGAAAGAATTGAGAATTTAGAAAAGAGAATTTCAAGAATTGAACAGATTCAAAATGCAGAATGTAATTCTGCGCAAATGGAAAGAAGGGTTCAACGTGCTTTGATTGATTCCAACAACGAAGTAGTAAGAAGAATTTTTGATGATGTGTCCGTTAGTTCTGTATTTGGTGTAGATGTATTTTCACCGAAAACCGGAGATATTCAAGTACGTAATGCGGTGTTTAGTGGAGAGGTATTCAAACAAGCGGTGTCTAACGGTATACCCGATTATTTAAAGAAGGTAGAAGAGGATAAGACAGAAGCACCTACCATTGCAAGCGTGTTGGAAAAAGCAAGAAGGAATACGATTGCGATACAGGAGCTTTTAAAACGAACAGGATGTTCGAACGTGAACGAAGTGATAAGCAAGTTTGAACTTGGAGTTGCTTTTAAAAAGATGTATGATGAAGAAGCACGCAAAAGAAAAGAGCTTGCACGGCATAGAGATCTTTTAGATTGTGATTTAAGAAATCAAATAGCTAAACTTTCTGATAAAAACCAATCTTTGATGCAAAGTGAAAAAAGCCTTATTTGCAAACTCGCAGACAAGAACGAGGAATTAAAGAGAGTGGAAGAACTTTCAGACGGTAGATATAAAGAAGTCGTTTGGCTTCGTGGCGAACTGAAAAATCAAGAACAGGCGGTAGAAAAACTAAAAGACGAAAACAAACAGCTTAAATATGATAATTCGAAAATGGAAAAAAGAACGTTAGATTCCATTTGCGGGGAATCTGATGCGATAGTAAGATATTTAGATTTGAAAAAGAGATGTGAAGAATTGGAGAGGGATAAAAAATACTTGGATATGGCAAACACTGCACTCTTGCAAGAAGATCGTAAAATTAGAGAGCATTTGAACGAAAGAATTAAGAAGCTAAAACAGAGGCTTAAAAAATCGTCTATCCGTTACAGAGACTTAAAAGAAAGCATTTCGCATAATGGTTTGAAATCAGTATAACAATAACAGCCGGGATAATATCCCGGCACAATATTAAAAGATATGTTGAAAGTAGATATAAGAAATAAGATATTAAAACCCAAAATAGGTGAGATTATAACCGTAATAGGAGATATGTATACCACGGTAGCGGAAACAATACCGTATAAAGGTGAGGGGTGTGAAAAATGTGCTTTTCATGATTCCGGAAAGGTAGGGGGTGATTGTGGTGATTTTGTGGCATGTTCTAAACTTACCCGTGAAGATGATGTTATGTTTAAACTAATAGAAAGAAAGAGAACTAAGGAGGTTGAAAATGAATAGAATATCTTTGTATGATAGAGATAGATTCGTACCGAAAGAGGGGGAAGTATTTTTTGCAGAAGTTCCGGGAAAGGGAATAGACCGGAAGGTAGAGGCGGTATTATTGAAAGACAATAGCGGTTGCAAGAATTGCGTATTTTTTCAAGGCGAATTAAAAGACTTGTGTATGCAAATAAACTGCCTTAACAGAGGATGGCAATTAACTTTTAGGAAGGTCAAACCTATAAATAAGTAAAGTTATGAAAAGATTAGATTTATCATGCCTGCCACTAAAATTAGATGTAGGAGAAGTTATGGAAGTTATAGACCATGAAGGGAAATACCACTTAATAAAGTGCGTACAGTCTAAAAATGGCGGTAGCTGGTGCGAAGGATGTTTCTTCGCTAAAACAGCTAAAAACTTTAGTTGTACTCAAATCAAATGTTCGAAAAGAGAGAGGGAACAGGATGTGAGATATATAGAACTTCCGGCAAAGAACGAGTTCAAGGAAGAAGAAGAAAACAATATGAAAACACTCACATTTGAAGATCTATCAGAATGAAGCAAAAGAAAGTGAGAGATTTTGAGGTGTTCGAAGTAGTACACCCGATCACTGGGAATAAAATCAAAGTTCAAGCAATACCAAGGGATACTATTTCATGCAACGGATGCGCCTTCCGAAAGGGAGATTTAGAAAGCATGTGTAAAGCGTATCTATGCGTGAGTGAAAGAACATTAGATTGTTTGGTATTCAAGGTAGTAAAGTAGAAATTCAAACGAAATGTTACAGAGTTTTAAAAGTTAAAGTATTAATTTAACTGTGTTGACTTATGAACAAAGAAGTTGTTTTAATGCTCTCTGAGCTAAGATCGCAAATTGATGATACAATTAGACGTGCTGAGAAAGAAAGTGCAGCAGATGAAAAAGAAATCATGTCTACGTTGGAAGGTTGTGATTTGATTGATGTAGACGGTTATTTAATCTTTCCGCACTCCTTTTTAGAGTGGTGTGCTGACTGCGGCTTTTTAGAAAAGGAAGATGAAGAAATTACCATCGGTGGGCATACATGCGCTACGTATAAATACGTTTCAAAAAACGATTTAATTAGCTTGGATAAAAACGGTAATGTGTCCGTTCACCCTTCATTGTTGTATGTCTATTTAAACAGTGGGAGGATGTGTAATAATACAAAGGACTGGGAGGACTACCGCAAAGATGTGAGTAACTCCGAAAAGTTGGGCGAATATATCGCCAATATGATAGATCACGATGAAAGGGAGAAACTAAAGATACTTTTAGATATTTGCGAGAAAAGCAAGGATAGCAGCTACGATCTGCCTATCGACTGCAAAATATACCTTCCTTTAGGCTCTTTGTTGTTTGAGCATGAAATGCTTGATTTTATAACGTGGGCTGATAATATGGGGTATATTCGGTGTGAAGAAGATAAGATTGTAATTGTTTCGTCTATGATTAAAAGACGGCTTATCGTTGGCTCTCTTAAAGTTATGCCGGAGATTGTGGAGGCGTTCGTTTTGTACAGAAAGCATATAGGTTAGGAGTCTTTTAGACTCCTTTTCTTATTTATAAACATTTTGTTTTTATCCGTCTTTGGATAGTTTGAGACTAACGTTTTAATAATCAATATCTTTGCAAAATTGCTTTTTATTCATACTTTTGTACAAACTAATATTTGAATTATGGAGATTTATAATTATTTTCTTTCTTGCGTGCTACTTGTTTCGTTTGTAGCGGCATTTTGTGTTAACTTTGCCCGAAAGACGGGTGTAATTGAACGGATGTCAGTGTTCGGTGACGCTTGGTTATCTAAGGTGTTCCGGTGGTATGGCGATAGATCACTTATTAACGAGCTAACTAACTGCAATTTCTGTCTATCGTTTTGGGCATGTGTTATTTGTTCGGTGATTGTGTCGGTCGGAACGCTAAACCCGGTGTTCATCCTTACACCCATCTTTGCAACACCTATTTGTAGAATTTTAATTTAATGATTATGGAAATTAGAAATTATGTATCGGTTATACCACCTTTCGAGATCGTGAAGGCGGTTAAGTTTAACGGTGATGTTCACGAATTAGCGCAGCTATTGCCAAGTTTTGAACTACTTTCCGCAATGGATGGTGTGATGATGGCACGAATAAATGATAACGCTTTCCGTGTGTTTGATAACGATTATATCGTTCTTGGCGAAAATGTTACTTACTCAGTCGATGAAGAAACGTTTGCCATATTATACGAGCAGGCAGATAAGGAGGTGACGAATGAACACGATTAAGGTAGGGAATCACACGGTAACGGTATACGAAGGCATTGACGAAATGCCTATCGTCCGTTATCAGAAGTTTAACCGTCTTATGCTGATTGAGTCGGGAGTCGGAAGTACTATCGAGGAACTCGACACGCATTTGCAACGTGCAATAATCTATTGCAGGACTCAGCCGGAACATACGTATAACGAGCTAATGAATCTAAGGCAGTGTTTCAACATGGCAGCGAATGGTGTACATCCCGGAATGATGGCTTTTGCCGCCTTCGTTAAGTCGGTCGATGGCGTGGAATATCCGGTTAACGCATCCGACTCTGATCTAAAGGCGATATTTGACAGCCTCAGCGATGCAACTATTAACGAACTTTCTGAGCCGTTTCAGAAGGTCAAAAAAAAAATAGAGGCGGAAGTATCGGTATACTTTCCAAGGATGGCGGACGATCCTCTGATTAAAGAGTATTACGATATTAAATTATCGCTGATAAAAGCAAAGTTAGACAAACTTGTGAACAACGTAGATAACAGTGAGGCGGTGAAGGAAATAGAGGATAAGTTACTAACCTTCTTCCCGCCTCGAATATTCTACGGAACTGATTCGATCGAAATAAAGACGGATAAAGAGTTTCAAGAAATGTGCTTGGTAATCACGCAGAATATGCACATAAATGCACGTGAAATGTCGGTGTCTGAGTTTTACACCGCTTTCGAGATGATTAAGAGACCGGCAAAAAGGAGTAAGAACAAATAAATTTAAATCAAATGGCGAACGAAGTAAAGGGAATAAAGTATAGCGATCTTATACAGCCTGACAGCAGTATAAAGGACGCTATTACGCAGTTGGAAGGACTGCAAAAGATATATGACTCTATGTTAAAGCGTATCGAGGAAGGCGCAAAAGGTCTGCAAAAGCCTATTTCAGAAGGTGGAGGCGCAACGGAGGAAGGGCGCAAAAAGATAGACGCCTACGAAAAGCAAGTGCGATCCTTGGCGAACGCTGAGATACAATTGAAATTGGCGTTGACAGAGACAGCGCAGGAGATAGCAGTCTTAAAGAAACAGACAGCCGATCAAAACTATCTGAATAAGTTGCAGGCTAAGTTAGCCAACAGCATGGCAGGAAGCTATAACGCATTGTCTGCACAATACGAGCTAAACAAAATAAAGATGAACAATCTTTCACAGGCTTATTTGGAGAATACGGAGGCAGGAAAGAAGCTTGTTAAAGAGACTGCGGAGATTTACGCAGCGATGGATAAATACCAAAAGAGCACGGGAAAGCACACGTTAAGCGTGGGTAACTACAAACAGGCGTTCGATGGTTTAGGCTTTTCTATATCACAGGTCGCTCGTGAACTCCCATCCTTGGCGATCAGCGCAAATACCTTCTTCCTTGCTATTTCCAATAACATTCCGATGGTTATAGACGAAATACAGAAGTTGCGTGCGGCAAACGAGGCGGCAGCGAAAGCGGGGGAAGCACAGGTAAGTATAACCGGGAAACTAGTTAAATCTCTGTTCTCGTTTAATACCGTGATGGTGTTGATATTGACCGCCTTTTCTATTTGGGGTAAGGATATAACCAACTGGATAGGTAGCCTATTCAAAGGTAAAACAACAGTAGATCAATTGAAACGGTCTACTGCCGGCTTGAAAGATGCCATGTTAGAGGCTGGAAAGAGTGCCGTAAACGAGTCTGTGAGACTGAACATCTTGTATAAAGCGGCTACCGATTCCACGCGCAGCCAAAACGAGCGTTTGAAAGCTGTTAAGGAGCTAAAGAAAGAGTATCCGGATTACCTTAAAAACCTCTCTGATGAAGCTATTATGACAGGAAACGCATCAAAGGAGTATAAGGAACTTGCAAAACACATTCTATCGGTAGCAATGGCACGTGCCTACGAGGAAAGGATACAAAAGAACGCAAAGGAAGTTATTGACCTCGAAGAAAAAAAGAACCAAGTATTAGAGGAAGGTCGGAAGACTTACCAAAAGCAACAAAAGGAGATCGAGGAACTTAAACGTTCGTCTAAGGGTATCGGTGTTGGTGCGGTGGCTTTGGAAGCGGCTTTGCAAGGGCAAGCGTCCGCATGGAATACAGCCAAAAAGGAGGCAAAGAGCTATGACGAACAAATAGCAGTTATCAATAAGTCGAGTGAGGAACTTGCTAAAAAGGTGGTTATCCCCGATCTTCTTGCAGGGGACAAAGGAGGTAAGACGAAGGAAAGGACAAAGAAGGACTTTGATCTACAAGCTGAGTATGAAAATAGCCGTATAGCTCTTATTATTGATTCACGTTTGAAAGAGCAGGAAGAACGTAAAAAGGCAACGGCAGATGAACTGAAAAAGCTAAAGGAGAGCACAACAGAGAAACAAAGAGCTACGCAGTTGTATGCTGATACCGTATACAATATCGAAGCAAAGTTGCGTAGAGATTTGGAGAAACTGCAAAACGATTGGAAGGTAGAGGATCTGCAAATCACGCATGACCGATTGAGTGAACGCCTAAAGGCTGTTAGACGTGGCACGGCTGACGAGCTATTAATACAAGTGCAGTTACTCGAAAACGAAAGAGCGCAGGACGAATTGCGTATTAAACAGTCAACCGATAGCGAACAGGTGAAGAATGAACGTTTGCTTATTCTGCAAAGGTCGTATCAGCTTGCATCTATCCAACTGCAAAAGGATTTCACGGAAAATCAAGACAAGCGTATAATTGATCGGTCGGTGTTCCGACTTAATCAGCAGCAGCAGGCGGAGATTGCCGCCTTTAATATCGTGCAACGTTCGGAGAAAGAACAGAGCCGTTTCCGGTTGAAATTAGAGCGTGAAAAGTGGGAGCAAATATTAGAGTTAACAAGGCAGTACGGAGAGAAAATCACGGGATACAACGCAAAGACGGTAGAGGATACCATTAAGGGAATAGACAATGCAATTAAGCGTGATACTTCCGGATGGGACAGCAATCAAGGCGTATTTGGCAATCTGTTTGATCTTGTTTTCGGTGACGCATTTAGCGCTAAAGATGGTAAGTCGGGCGCAGAGCGTTCGGAGCAGTTTAAAGACTCCATTTTAGAGGCTTCGGAGTTCGCCATAGAGAACCTAAAGAGTGTTGCACAGGCAAGGGTAGAGGCGGCAGAAGTGGCGGTACAGGCAGCAGAGAAAGAAGTATCAGCCAGACAAAAGGTTTTGGACGCTGAGATACAAGCGAGGGCGAACGGATACGCCAACAACGTAGCAACCGCACAAAAAGAGCTTGATTTTGCACGCAAACAACAGGAAAAAGCGCTGAGGGATAAGAAGAAGGCGCAGAAGCAGCAAGAACACATAGATACACTTATGCAGGCAAGTTCTTTGGTAGCCGCAACCGCTAACCTATGGAAAGATTTAGGTTTGGCAGCGATCCCGGCTATTGCGTTGATGTGGGGATCATTTGCTTTTGCTAAGATAAAAGCCTCACAGCTATCTAAAGCCTCGCAGGACACAGAGGAATACGGGGACGGTACGGTAGAAATGATTGATTACGGAGGTTCGCACGCATCCGGAAACGATGTAGATTTAGGTACGACTAAGGACGGTAAGCGTAGACGGGTAGAACGTGGTGAATACTTCGCAGTAGTGAACAAACGTTCATCTCAGAAGTATAAGAAACTCGTTCCGGACTTGATTAATTCGCTAAATAAGGGAACTTTTGAACAGAAATACTTAAACGCCTATTCCGGTAGTGATGAAGTAACGAATATAATGCAAGGTTCAACGGTTGATCTGTCTAAGGTCGAAAAAGATCTGAAATCAATCAAAGAGCAGGGACGTGTTAAGTACATCACAGGTGCGGACGGCACGATAATTGAAGTAAGGGGAAATATTAAACGAATAATTAAATCATAATGAACGTTAAAGATTTGCGGTTTAAATTGGGGGGTGTAGAAATACATCCCCACTATTCAGAGCTAAAACGGAAGTTTGGCAAAGAGAATCAACAGGAGTTTTTCAGAGAGTCGATAGAGGGGAGTTTAACGCTGATAGGGGCGGACTACCTTCTTGTTAAAAATGCGAGTATTGAGGATATTTTGTACTTGCAAATAGAGCAAAAGGATAAAGGGCAGCTATCAACGCAGTATCAAGTAATATTTGAGGGCTATTTCAGTAAGACAGACTGTGAGATAGACAGTGATAACCGGACGTGCAAGGTGAAGATAAGCCCACGTGATGAATACACCGATATTATGAAGGGAATTGAGAACAAATATGATCTTATCAAGCTTGCACCCGGCTTAACACAAATAGGCGTGTCTAAGCGTCCTATTGTTCAAGTTTATATTGCAGGTTCGCCTACAATATCAAACTACCTTGCAGGAACTCACTACGAAACTGAGGTTTCAAACGTTGTAACTGATAACAAGGAATTAACGGACAAAAATTTCTTTGCCTTCTTTGCTGCATACAACGAAGTGGAAATAAAGGCAGTTCCTTATCAGTCTTTTAACGGGAAGTATTACGGAACGAACGGTAATTATTCAAAATTAGACGGGAACTATACATTAACATGGGAATATGTAGATTTGAGTCAAGGTTTTTTAGTGCTTAAAAACAGGAATGGAGATAGGCTTTTTAGGTCAAATGCGCTTGTTTGGGGGAATAAGAATTATTTCTATATAGACGCTTCTGAGTTAACATTTACGAGGTTAGTAGAAGAACCTACATTTCCTCAGTCGTTCGGGGGAAATACGGTATTACTCCAAAAGGTATTTCAAAGAATGTTGCTTAACCTTCCGGAGTTGGACGGTAAACCTACTGGGAAACTATCATCAGAGGACGTTTACCCTACCAATAGTAACTACATGTATGCCGCACCATTAAAGGGGAACTACTTTTATACGTCTACGAAGGTTCAGAACGAGCCGACAGAGTACGGTGTAAATGATGAAGGCAAGTATTTTACCGATAACTTCGTTCCGGCTGTGGCGGGTATTGGAAAGTTGTATCCGGTATGCCGTTCACGATGGGGGAATATGTCGATTTGGTTCGAGTTTGATTTGTCCTATGCGCCATTGGATGAAAGAGCGAGAAAGGAGTATGTTTTAAGGGACTCGTTCGCCATACAGGACGCTATTAGGGCGCTTATTAAGCAAATTGATCCCACTTTGACGCACGAAGCTACGGAGGAATATAGTAAGTTTTTGTATGCCGGCAATAACCCTATTTCCGGTGCACCTTTTAAGGTGTTCATCACACAGAAAAGCAACATCCTAAAGGGTGAGTATGACCGTCCGGCAAAAAAGGCGGAAACAACCCTCAGCGATATAATGAAGATGTTGCGTGACACGATGAAACTATATTGGTTTATAGATGGCGATAAGTTTAGGATAGAACATATTTCTTACTTCATGAATGGCGGAAGTTATACCGGTAGCGGGACGGTCGGCATAGACTTAACAAAGCTTAGATATGCAAAATCGGGTCAGTTAATGACGTGGAAAACTAACACGGTCAAATATGATAAAACCGATCTGCCTTCACGCTTTGAATTTTCTTGGATGGACGATACCACAAATACGTTTGCAGGTTTTCCGATTGACGTTAAATCAAACTACGTGCAGGAGGGAAAGAAAGAAGAAGTAAGGGTATCTAACTTTTCGTCCGATGTAGATTATATGCTACTGTCTCCGGGTGACTTTTCACAGGATGGTTTTGCGCTGTTGGGAGCTACGCAGATAGGCGGTAAATGGAAACTACCGTTTGTTACGTTCAACTTGGTAGACAAGAACAATAAGAAGTACACCGTAAACCCCCAAAACGGCTACATGTCGTTCTTGCACCTCGTTAAATACTACATGCACGATATGCCAGCCTCAGAGATAGAGCAGGGAGGCGATCAGACGATAAGAGTGAGAGGAATAAAGCGGAGTATGACGCAAGATTTATCTTTCACATACGACACCACACCAAACCCCGTGCAACTGATAACAACGGATATAGGCAACGGGAAACCGATAACTATGACTGAGGATCTAACAACTCGCCAAATAACCGTATCTTTATCTTACACCCCCTTATAATAGGGGGTGTTTTCTTTTAAATTGCTATCTTTGTCCCTATAATCAATTTTTTAATCAAAATGGAAGTACATAACAACTTTAGTCCTTTGGCGTTTAGAAAGAAAGAATCTAAAGCCACATACGAAAAATGGTACGCTTTCGGGAAGAACTACGCTATTCCTGCAAGCGCAAACACGCTAACTCCTTTCCAGTTTACAGAGTTGAACATACCAGTCTTTGATCCCGACACGATCGAAGTAGAGGCGGTTAACGAGGAAACGGGAGAGATGACAAAAACGGGTGTATATGTTAGCTTCGATGTTATGCCAGAACATGGCGGTGTCTTGTATGTGTCACCCGGCAAGAACTCGTTTAGGGAGGCTTTGCCACAGGGGACGTATAGAGCACGTTTTACAATCGGTGATGAAGTATATATTTCGACTCCTTTTTGCGTTATACCCGGCATAGAAACGAGTAGCAAATATCTATTGATTGAATATTGGAACGATGAAAAGATTGCCTATCCGGGTGGATTTATTACAACGGGTGCGAACAATGACTTCCGGTATCAGATGTATGTTCCTGCAACGATCTGCAAACCTAAATACGAGTTTGAAGAAGAGCTAACCAAACGTGCCGGATACAAGTTTTTGGAACTGCAAACGTCTACGAAGGTGTACGCCTTTACATTCGTTGCACCGGAGTTTATTTGTGACGCTATGCGACTGATTCGCCTATCTGACTATATCCGAATTTCGCACGATGGCGAATATTACAACGCTCTCAACTTCGAGTTTGATGTTGATTGGCAGGAACAATTATATTTGGCTGCTGTTGACTGCCAGTTTGAGACGGACTCAATCATACAAAAACTCCCTTCTTTCAATAGACGAGATAAAGCGTCTTTTTATAATGCCCTATTAGCGAACATTGATACACCTATAATGTTCTCTCCCGATACCGTAGGGCTGTATTACAAAGAGTATCGGGAAACGGAGCCAGTAGTCAAGGGTAAATTGATACGGGAGTTATCCCCTATTGACTTGATAGATGAAAATACAACTATTGCCGTTGATTTGGGTACAGGTGAGGCGAGAAAGTTTAACTTATACCGAATGTTGCAGGACTATATTTCTAAGGCGCATGAAGATGCAACAGACTTTTTGTTACACCTTCGTGGAGGCGCAACGTTCGGTGAGGGTATAACTGGTTCTGCCGCTTCTATCAACGCAGTAGGAGATGCGGAGGTGCAGGGTCTAAACGCACGTGTAACCAAAGTTAAATCGCTTGATTCGGAAGATCATGTAACTGTTAATAAAACAGCCTTTACCGTAAACAAACAAGGTGATACGGCTTTAAATGCGCTTAATGCGAGGGGAGTTTCCCGCTTGCAGCAAGATGTGTATACCGGAAATGATACCGGAAAGATCACCAAAGAAGGTCAATTGCAGTACCTTTCTGCAATTATCCAACAGTTCCTATCATCCCCTACTTTCGTTTCCGGTTTTCTTGGCGAGGGCTTTAAAATATGGGTTGAGAATGGCAATTGGCATATAGAATGCGACAATTTGACAGTAAGACAGACTATGAATATATTTGAACTACTTATCCAAAAGATAAGGAGCGTTAACGGTGCATTGGTCGTGTCCCAATCAAACGGCAAATTGTCAGCTGTTGAAGAAGTAGGAACGCAATATAAGCTAACCACAGGAGAGGAATTTCCCACTTTTCAAGAGGGCGATTTAGTCAGGTGTCAGACGTTTGCAGGCTACCAAGGTGCGGGACTTGCCTTTGGCTTTACTCAGTTTGCAAAATATGACTATTCCGGTGGTGCTTTTGATAGCAGCTTGATTGATGTTACACCCGACTCTATTAGCTTTAACTTGAATGATACTGATAATTCCGGTTTTGCATTCTATAAATTTTCAGAGTCAAGCCCTACACCAATTGAAATACCTTCATTTACCTTGACTTTGGAGGGAGGCTATCCTGGTATGATGGCTTTTGCTGCCGGACTTGATTCAAATGACAGTCCGGTAGAGGGTGTAGGCGTGTTGCTGCAAAACGGTGATAATGTTATTCCGGCTATTAAATCAGAGCAAGGTGTACACAACTTTGCTATAACAATAACTGGTGATTCCGGTCACGGTGATGGTAAGGTTACAGTAAAGCAAAAGAAAGCGGCAGGAAGCGCACCAAACAATAGCTTAGTTAAATTCTATTGGGTGGAAGTTAAAGCGGTTGACGGGACTTCTTTCTTTGTAGATAAAGCAGAGTTCAACGGTGTTGTTCCGGCTGTCGGTGATGAAGTCGTTCAGATGGGAAATACGAAGAACCCCGAACGGCAGGCGTTAATTTATATCACAGCGCAGGAAAGCGGACACCCGTACATAGAGATATTGAACGGAGTTAAAACAAAATCGTTATCCGGTACGAATAGGACACGTCTTGGCGATTTAAGTAACATACAAGATTCTGCATTTCCGGAAGGACAACAGCCATCCGGTAGCGGCTTGTATTGCGATAACGCTTTTCTTCGTGGTATATTCTTGCTGAGAAACGGCAAGTCAGTTGAGGATGAAGTAAACCAAGCGAAGCAAGATGCAGCCAACGCAGCGACAGAGGCGGAGAGAGCACAACAGACAGCGCAGGAGGCTAAAGATCGGCTTAATAAATGGGCTGATGATGGACTTATCTCACCGACTGAGAAACCTGCATTGGTTGACGAAGGGAAGCGAATTCAGGCTGAGTATCTGCAAATTAAAGCGAATGCGGACAAATACGGTGTGTCTGTAACTGAATACACAGAGGCGTATAACAATTACCTTAACGAACTACGTTATCATTCGGCTACTACATCTGAAAATATTGTCGTGCGTCCAGAATTGGCACAGAGCCAAACGGCTTACTACGACAAACGTAATGGAGCGTTGAATGCAATTGCTACGGCTTCAAAAGAATATGTAGATAATGCTGACAAAAAGTTAAAGGAATACTTAGATACTGAGATAACTGCTATTCCCGGTAAGATTGAACTTGCTGTACGGAGTTTGAAAACGGCAAATTACAACTTGCTGTTAGATAGTAACCACACTCTTAGCGAAAACCCGTATCAGCTTGGATCATACAAATATGATGTTCATTTGGTGAAAGGTAAATCTTATACGTTGACTGTTTGTTACAAGTGTGCAGATTCGGACGATGTTGTAGCGTATAATAACCCTTCGTTCGGCTATTTGGTTATATTACCGAAAAGCGCAGAGGAAACAATTGTTTCGACTAAAATAACGCCTTCGAATGATGATGCAGCGTATTTCTATTTCTATAAAACCCCACAGAAAGAAACAACCCAAACGTATGTAAAATGGGCTGTAATTACTGAGGGTGATATTGGTGTAGCCGCATGGATACCGTCACGAACTGAGGCTAAAACAGGCATTAGGAACTTATTTCCAATATCACGGATGCAGACAGCGACTAACAAGCATTTGAACTATTTTGATATTACAGGATGGGTAGCAACTGTATACAGTGAAGAAGAATTTAAGTCAAGGTTTAAACCATCTACGAAATATACCATAACAGGGAAATATACTATTCTTGGAAAGCCAACATCAGGAACCGGATACAAAGATAGTATCGTAGCTTTTTGTATGTGGAATAACTCTAATTTAATAGACCTTTGGCGTAAAATGGTCGAGTATGAAGCAGTAGGAGCTTCGGGAGAAATATCTAATACATTTACTACACCTTCGAATCTCGATGGGTGTAAGATAGTAGTGTATACCATGTACAATACAGGAAATTTAGGAGAGTTCCGTTTTACTGATTTGATGGTATCAGAAGGAATTGAGGCAGTAGGGTGGACACAAGCACCGGAAGATATAGAATACGACTACCGGAAGTACACCGATGCGCAAATACTGGCCGTTGACGGAAAAATCGAACTATCCGTATCTACTAAGGTTAATCAAATAAGCGTCGGGGGTGATAATTTAGTGAGATATTATTCTGACACATTAACCTCTTATGCTCAGTATAATTCAACTCCAATTGTAAAAGACGGATACACATTTGAAACCACTTGGAGTAGTTCTAATCCTTCCGGTTATTTACTTATATCAAACCAAAGGATAAAATCAGGTCAAATACCTAATTTTTGTTATAGATTTAGAATGTTAATAAATGGAGTTCCGGCAACTAAGGATAGCATTTCCGGTAAAAAACTAACAACGTATGCAGAGAGTGGGGAAATGTATTATTCTGAAAATGGGAATTTCTACGGATTCGTAAAAGAAAATAGAGGCCCTTTTTTTATTCATGTAGAAATGCCAGGTATGAAAGCTGGCAATGTTATTAGGATAGAGAATTTCATTGCAGCAACTGGAACTGTGTGCCCCGGATTTTCCCCTGCATCTGATGATATTAGCTTTCTTAACGAAAGGTTCACTCAGTCAAAGATTGATATTGTTGAAGGTAAGATAACATCAACCGTTGAAAAGATTAATACTGTTGACGGGAAAGTTGCCGGACTTGCTTCTCGGGTAACACAAACAGAGCAAAGTATAACGTCCGTTGTTGGTGATATTAACACGCTTAATAATACTACCGATAGGCATATTACTAAGCAAGTAGATTTAACCGGATGGGATAATAACAAATTTTTCCCTCTCGTTATACAAATTCCTACTTACTACAAAACTAAAGTTGTGATAAACCGTCCCTTACATGCAGCATACGGAAGACCTTCATACGGTACACATGATGGCGGTTTTTCTATGAATCTCTCTTTTGAAATGTCGGGTTCGGGATGGGGTTCTTTGCCTGCCGTAACAAATATATTTGATTATACACGTGCGTGGAATACCGGGCCAATAGTAGTAGATTTAGGTCAAATAAGGGAGACTTCTACTTGTGTGATGGGTATTCGTGGGGGGTCTAAGTATGATGTAACCGTTCACGACACAACAGACCCCAATGTGATAAACGTTTATCAAACAGATTATCACGGTTCGTACGGTACATCTTTCCCCGTTCGCACCGATGGAACTGAACCCTTCCGCACATACGGCTATTACACGGAGATTAAACAAGAACGTGATAGAATAACCGCAACTGCTGCAAAGGTTGACGAGCAGGGCAACAGATTGAGTGCTGCCGAATTAACGTTAAGTGCAGACCACGCAAAATTAAGCGTAGTAGAACAAACGGCAAATTCCGCCAATTCATCAGCCAATACAGCCAACAGCAAAGCGGAAGCCGCAGACGGTCGAGTCACAGCCACGCAAAACGGACTTGTCGAAACCGGGATAAACATCACTTCCCGAAAGATCGTCTTAAAGTCCGATAACGTCCTCTTTCAGAACAACGCAGGACAGCAGACAGCCGCCATCAATGCGAACGGAAAACTTACTGCAAATGCAATTGAAGTTGGTGAGGTTGTTGCCGGAGGTTTTGCGGCTCAGAGAATCACTACCGGAAACTTGACTGTGACGAATGGGGCGGTTATCGGTGGTATGACTATTACAGGGGGAGTTCTGACCGGGAAGGCTATCAATATACAGGATGGCGCAAAGATCGGTAACTTCACAATAGAAAGCGGTATTTTGTCCGCTAATGGTATGGTAGCCGGGATGCAGATGCGGCTAAGTAATAACCTTATGGAGATAAGTAGCTCAGGACTTCGAATAGATCACAATTCCGGTGGTTACGCTGTAAATGTTACAGGCAACGGACGTTGTTATATGCAAGGTGTAGAGTCCTACCGTAAATTTGGCGTATACGAGTTTGCGGGTGCGACACAATGGAAAGCCCCCGGAGTACATTTTGCGTGTACTATTTCCTCAGCAGCGGAAGTACGCCAAAAGTGGGGAAACCCCTCTATCGGTGTGAGTGCCTCAAAGTTATCTACCGGAAGATATACAGTTCGGTTTACCGGAGTCCATTCACAGGGCTTTATTCCTATGGTGATGGCTCTAAATGCTACCAAGTGGGTAAACGCTTGTGTAGAGGATATTGTTAGTACGACACAGTTTACCGTCAAACTGATGGACGTTAATACTGGAATGATAAATAGTGACTTTGCTGTATACATTTGCGGCTTTGTTTAATAGTTAATATTTGCGGTAAGTTGGTTTGTACCTTCTTACCGCTTACCTTTGTACCAAACATTAATCAATTAATATAAAATTATGGAAAAGAAAAGTTTAGATTTTGATTTAAAGTCAGTAGTTTACACGAAAGAAACAAAAGTGATGGACTACCATTTCGAGACGGAAAACGGCAAGTACGTAGGTCAATTAACAACGGTATCGACAGAGCCGGACAAGTACAACATTACCCACTGTACGGCTGATGTGTCAGAGAAACAAATGGTAGAAATGCCTGGAACTTCCGGTAGTCCAATTCTGCAAGAACAATACGTTCCGGTCGGATCGCTTGCCATCCGTGACGGTCGCTTTGAGGCAAACCAGTTTCCTCTATCTACTAAAACGTCCGTCTATGTGAACGACTTTCAAAACTTCATCTTTGCGTTAACCGCACCTAAAACAGTAGAATAATGAATGTTACACAAGAACAGTTAAGGTTAATGCTTGTATCGGTGATAAGTCCGATACTTGCGTTTCTCACCCCTACAAGCGGTTTTATAACCGCCCTTGTGTTCATGTTCGGCTTTAATATTATTTGCGGTATGCGTGCCGATGGGGTTAATTTGTCGGTGAATGGTGTGCGTAGGTTCACTATGCTAAAATTCATCTCAGCCATACAGGAACTTATTTTGTACATCCTTGTGATAACCGTTATCTTTTCGTCCGTGGCGAAGATGGGGGATCACGATGCAGCCGTTCTATCTGCAAAGACGATTACATACGTCTTTATGTACGTATATCTGTCGAACGGTTTTAAGAACCTTTGTATCAGCTACCCGGATAACAAATCTTTCCGGTTGATCTACCATATTGTCCGGTTTGAGTTTAAGAGGCTGATGGGAGAGAACGCAGCAAAGATAGTCGAGGAACACGAAGAAAAAATTGAGATTGAAACTAAGTAATTAACACGGGAGGTTTAACGCCTCCCTTTAAACTTTATCAAAATGAAGTATTTCACATTAAAAGAGCTAACACGCTCAACAACAGCAACGGCAAAAGGCATTGATAATACGCCAACACCGGAAGTTGAAAAGAATTTGACCTTATTAGTAGAAAACGTATTAGACCCTCTACGGGAGATTTACGGCAAACCGATCACGGTTAATTCGGGCTATCGGTGTCCGGAGTTAAATAAAGCCGTCGGAGGCTCTAAAACATCTGACCATTGTTTTGATGAAAAAACAGAAATTTTAACTACAAAGGGGTGGAGATCATATAATAATATATCCAAAGATGATATATTATATACATACAATGTAGATAATGATATAATAGAGAAAAAAACTATAAATAGGATCGTTATAAGAGAATATGACGGGGATATGATCGGATTTAAAAATAGCAGCGTTGACCTACTTGTTACGGACGAACATAGAATGCTTATAAGTTACCAAAGGCATAAGTATAAAAGAAAGGGTAGTAGAAAAATATCCGAAAAGGGGGCTTTGTATTTCGATAGTTTGAAAACTAATAATGACAAATTTCATTTTGAGCTCGCTAAAGATGTATTAGGTAAAAGACGAATTTTCAAATGTTCTTCTTATAAAAATGGGGTGAGTAGTGATATAAGAGTTATGAAAATATGCCTTGCATTTATTTGCGATGGTTTTTATAACAAGAAAGCAATAGGTTTTAGATTCAAAAAAGAAAGAAAGATAAAAGAACTCGAATATATATTGAATAATGTTGGGTGGGAATATACGAAGCGAGTAGATAAATGCGGAGTTACTAATTTCTATCTAAGAAAAAAATACTATGATATTATTTTAAATATCGTAGGGAAGGATAAGAATATACCTATTGACGTATTGGAATACAATAGCGAACTACTAAAAGAACTTTTATTTTACTATTGTTCGTATGACGGTCGATTCGACAAAAGAAATAATAATACGGGTTTCGCAATCGGTACAACCAATAAACATAATGTTGATGTGCTTCAATCCATGGCTTGTATGTGCGGAATAAGATCAAATATCTTATATTACAAAGAAAGAGAGTATAACATAAAGGGGCAAACAGGTATAGCTAAACCTTATTATATTCTTTCGGGTTCTTTGAATACTCAATCAGATTTACAATCATGTGGATCTTTTGTAGAGAAATACAATGGAGTCGTATGGTGTGTTAGCAATGATAATGAAACGGTTATCGTGCGAAGAAATGGTAAGGTTAGCATACAAGGTAACTGTAAAGGTTTTGCGGCTGATATTACCGGAGGCAGCAAGGAAGAGAACGAACGCCTTTTCAATATCATTAAGCATAATTTCCATTTCAAACAATTAATAAACGAGAGAGATTTTTCATGGGTGCATGTCTCCTACGATCCCTCTAATCTCAAAAACCAAATACTAAAACTATGAAACGACAATTATTTGCGTTTTTAGCGACTTTTGTTCTTTGCCTTGGCATTGTGTCGCTATTACTGATAAACGCTGATTTACGGAAGAAAAAGGCTATTGCAGAAAGAAATGTTAGCGTCCTAACAACTCAGAACGTTGCGTACCGGACGAAAAGTGGGCAAAGTGTCATGAAGGCAGAGGAATTGAATCTGACTTTAAATCATTACCGGAACACCATACAAGGGAAGGATAACACTATAAGAGAGCTAAAGCAGTCTATTAAGGACTTGAAAAGTCACACAAGCGTTCAAACATCAACTGAGACGCATTTTAGAACGCCAGTACGGGATAGTGTTGTTCTTCGTGATAGTTTGGTTATCGACACAATGAAATGCGTAAATATGCGATCTAAATGGCTTGACTTATCCGGCTGCATAGATAGCAACGGCACGTTTGCCGGAACAACCGTTACCCGTGATAGCTTGGAAATATTAAACATAGAGCATAGAAAGCGGTTTTTGTGGTTTCGACTAAAGAAGGTGAAGTATAGGGAGTTTATCGTAACGAGCAAAAACCCACATACAGAGATAACAGGTTTTAACGTAACTACGATAATAAAGTGATAATTCCATGTTAAAACAGTTAATGCACGTTAAAGTATTTGCTACTGAGAAATATATCCGTATATTTGCAGCGTAGAAGTTATTACTAACGTCATTAACAGCGGTTATTGATTTTCATAGAATCATGTTTTTAGAAGATTTGTATCACATTTTATCTTAAACTGTCGGTATGCGAATATAGACAGTTTTTAATTAGAACATTTTCACTAACTATATATATTGGGTTTTGTCATAATTACATTTTTCCCCCTCCGCTTGTGAAAGTAGAGGGGTTTTTTATTACCTTATCCGAACACGCCTCAAAAGTTAAATTAGTGTTAAATATTAAACTTATGCTTTGATATTTAAAATATCTCCTTAACTTTGCAACGTCAAAAGGAAACGAATTACTAACAATAAAACTTATAGTTATGGAAGAAAAGGAATTTATTTATTGCTTGACCGGAGAGATTAACGTATTAGGAACTGTCAAGGCTAAGACAATAAAAAGTGCTATAAAACTTGTAGCGGCTATTCAGAGAGGTGCTATATTGAATGATACGGAAAGGAAATCAATCTTTTGGAGCGTTTCACGTGCTGATCTCCCGTTTAAACTTGGTCGTATTGTATACACAATATGCTATTCAGATGGGTCTATTTGTTCACATGTATGCTAACAATAAAAATTTAGAATTATGGAATTAGTAAAATTCAGAGAGGCAAAGAGTATAATGGAAGAAAAAGCTTTTTTGCAAAAAAAGCTTGAAAGGCTTCAGTCCGGCTGTCTTAGTAGAACAGAATTATATTTCAGTTCGGGAAATATCGTAACATTTTCGGAAGGTGATGGCGAATTTTATGAAGGTTTGCGCAAAAACTTTGAAAAGTCTATAAGAGAATATATTGAAAATCGTATTGGCTATCTTGAATCTAAATTTGATAAACTATGATACGATCGTTTAATAAGTCGGGTTCAACATCTATGCTGACAGATAAGGAAAAAGCGTTTAACCGCTACTGCCTAACTAACAAGGAAGTTTCATATAACTTAATGCGTATAGAAATGGCAGTTGTTCAAATGTCGTATTACGGCAACCGTTCATCGGACGTTACGCTAACAACCGATAGTTCTGAGGTTTTGAATGCTATTTATATAGTCCTAACAAACGAAGGGTTTAAATATTCCTTCAATTTACCTAATAAAGTATTAACCATAAGTATTTTTTAATTTAAAATTTAATCAAAATGAAAGAAGAAGTAAAATTGTTCAGAGCGTTAATCATTGTTTTTGTGTTACTTGTGTTCACCTTCGTGTTAACTTCGTGCGGTGATGATAGTGACAATGTGTATCAAACAGAATATTCTATTGATGTGCCGGCATGGCAGACGGTTTATGTTAATGGTGAGGTTACAACGTCTATATCTCCATATGTTTGGGAACATGTGGACTTATCAGACAAATGTGTTAGAGTATTCTCAGCAGGGCATGTTAGTTATCACAAGGTTACAAAGGTGTCACACGATGATTTAGGCTTTACCGTTTATTCAATAGAAAGTAGCAATAGCGAAAGGTTTGCATACAATAAGAATAAAGGTATATTGCAATATTGGTGCACAAGAAATGGCATTGAAACCGTTGTTGTTTATCGTGAATTAAAGTAAGTTTCATTTTACCCTCACCCGGTGGAGGTTAACCGGGTTATTAAGTATGAAAGTAAATGTTGTATTAGAAGAGAAAAAGATTCCCGGTTTTGAAGCTAAATACGGTTTAGATGTATATAACGATAAAGGACAAAATATACTATCGAGTTCGATAGAATGGGAAATTTAGTAGTTAGTAGCCCAAAAGGTACGTTATTAGTAAAACCCGAATGTAACAACAAAATATCAATTAGAATTGAATGATATGAAAGAGATAAACGAAACTCAATTACAGCTATCTACTGAGGGAAAAAGACTTCCCGATATGATAAAGCAGGCGAACGATATTCACGAACTTGTTAAGCAGAAACTTTCTGAGTATAACTCAATAGAGTATACCGATGATAATATAAAGGTGGCAAAAGCCGATAGAGCCACTTTAAACAAGGCAAAAAAGGGACTTAACGACAGCCGTATAGAACTGGAAAAAGCTTGGATGAAACCGTTCAACGAACTAAAAGATGTTGTTAACGAAACTTGTAAGCTGATCGGTGAAGCTTCTTCACGAATAGATAGTAAGATAAAGGAAACGGAGGAAAAGGAGAAGCAAAAGAAACTGGATCAAATAAGGGAGTATTTCGAGGAACATAATGAAAACATTATCTTGTTTGATTTTGCTTTTCGTCCGGAGTGGCTTAATAAGACCAAAGCACTTTCAGTTGTGAAAATGGAGATAGACGAATTATTTAAAACGGTTGACGATGATCTTAACAGACTGAAAGAGCATTTTGCGGGAGAGTCGTTTTATATTCCGGTTATCGACAAATATACGTCTACACTCGATTATAACAAGTCGTTCGACTATGGAAACCACCTAAAAGAAGCTGCAATACAAGCCGCAAACAGACAGTTTGAACAGAAGTCGACAGATAAAACGCCTCAGCAACAAAAGCCCGAAATTAAGCCCCAAAACGAGCCAAAGACGAACGAAGAAGAAGTTTATATACGAGGCTTTAAAGTCCATGTAACGAGAAAGCAGGCTTTTGCGCTTGCTGAGTTTATGAATAGCCACAATATAAAGTTTGAAAGCATATCAATATAGACGGTAGCCCAATTGGGCTACCTTTTTTGTTTTGTTTGCAATGGTTAATCTATTGTTAAAACTTAAAGTTTAACTTGAACTTTTAAATAATGTGCTTATATTTGCAGTGTCGAAAGAAACAAAGTAGTAACAATTAAAAATTAGAATTATGAATTTAGAAAACGTTGACAGAGCAAAAGCCCTAATTTCAGATAGGGAGTGTCTTAAAGAGGTGATTAATGAAATGGAGAACAATATACCAGTAGGTATTTGGTTATCTTTTGAGCGAGGAAATAAAACTTTAAAGTTTGAATCTAATGATAATGAATTTCTAAAAGATTTTGTTTCTGATGTTCACGGTTTTTCAGTGGAATATCTGCGTGATAAACTTTTAGATATAGATGATGAACTCAAAGACTTGTGATTATTAAATAACTCGATAAGAGATTGTAATATTAACAAATAATTTATTTTAAAATGGAACAATATTTAGACTTACTAAAAGAGACTTTAAATTATGGTGAAAAGAGAACAGACCGAACCGGAACGGGAACTATCAGCTTGTTCGGTTTACAACGATCTTATGATCTGCGTGACGGTTTCCCACTTGTCACAACTAAGAAGGTATTCACGAAGGGAATTATACATGAACTTCTTTGGATGTTGAAAGGTGATACCAATATAAAATACCTAAATGAAAATGGTGTTCATATTTGGGACGATTGGGCAAAGCCCTCCGGTGATCTTGGACGCATATACGGTAAACAATGGCGTGACTGGCGTATAAATAGCAAAATGAAAGTAGATCAAATTGATTCAGTTATAGATATGATTAAGTTTAACCCGGAGTCAAGAAGGCTAATTGTTAGTGCTTGGAATGTTGGAGAAATACACATGATGGCAATTCCTCCGTGTCACTGCTTTTTTCAGTTCTATGTGTCTGAGTCCGGTTATTTGGACTTGAAACTGTACCAAAGAAGCGCAGACCTATTTTTAGGCGTTCCTTTCAATATTGCATCTTATTCTATCTTGCTGTCTATGGCTGCACAGGTTTGCGGTTTAAAGCCTCGTAGATTCATTCATACGATCGGGGACGGACATATATATTTGAATCACGTTGAACAGGTGAAAGAACAATTGAGTAGAGAGCCGTTCGCCCTTCCCAAATTGGAATTAAACCCGAATGTTCGTAATATATTCGATTTTAAGTATGAAGATATTAAGATAGTAAATTATAACTGCCATCCGGCTATAAAGGGAGAGGTTGCGGTATGAATGAAAAAGAATTTTACAGGTTTTTAGCCTATAATAAATTGGTAGATTTTGAAAGATACCTTCACATGGAATCTGTATATTATCTGAATAACTTGCTAAAGAAAACCGTTAATTCGTATTTGAGAGATTGTATATTGAACGCTATAAATCATAAATTAGCGGGATTATAATTTAAAAGGGATGTGCAACGCTTTGCCATCCCTTTTTAGTTTCTATATATCACATACCGAAACTATCGTTGCTCTATGAAACAAATCTAACAATATGTAGTAACAAGTATGAAAGTGATACAAAGGTAGGCTTTTGATACTATCCAATGGTTAAAACGAGTCTTTTTATATTTCATTAACAATAAAATTAAAGAATTCCTTTGCATATTTAAAGTTTATCCTTAACTTTGCGACATCAAAAAATAAGTAGTAACATTAAAAACGAATAATATGCAGATTAAAAAAGATCGAAATTACAAATTGCTTGTGCAGGTTTGCAAGAATAAAGGTATTCCATTCTCCTACGAAAAACTTGTTTTGTTTTTGAATAAGTACATTCATGAAGATGAAGAAGATTCAGTATTTGGATATACAATATCTGATATTGATTTTTCAATCGCTAAACATATATCGGTTGATATTTGCGGAATGCTTACATTAAGCAATATTATCAGTAAATTAACTTGTATCGGTGCGGGAGATTGCCCGAATTGCGGAGGTTTACTCAGATTGATAGAATCTTATCCCAAATTTAGCAAACAGTATTGCGATCGTGATTGTGAGCCGGAGAGAGAGGAAGAAAATGTATATGAATGTTTAACATGTGGAAAGGAGGTTGTTTTATGAATATTGAAAACACAATGATCCGTATCAATGATGCGATTATAAGCGCACGTATGAACGGCAAAAAGATTACGAAAAAGGATATTGCAGCGTTGTTGTGGAAGGATTCAAAGCAAAGAACGCAGGCGGTAAACATGTCTGCCTTGTGTAACCACAAAACCCAAACGATAAAAATAGAGTGGGTGAAAGAGATATGCGAGTCTACCGGAGTCGATGCGAATTTCCTATTTAATATTAACCCTAAAAAATAAAAGTTATGATTAAAAATTTACCCAACATTCAAAACGAAATGAATGTTCAAAAGTCGAGATTTAACAATTTTGGCGGATACAAATACCGTTCGTGTGAGGATATTTTGCAAGAAGCGAAAAGGGTGTGCGAAAAATACGGATGTTATGTTATGGTGACTGACTCTATCGAATTTATCGAAGGGCGTTTTTACGTGAAGGCAACCGCAAAGATTGTTGAGACTGAAACCGGGTTTATTGAAACATGTTCGGCTTTTGCACGTGAAGAAGATAGCAAAAAGGGGATGGACTTAGCACAATTAACCGGGGCGGCATCCAGTTATGCACGAAAATACGCCTTATGTGGGCTTTTTGCAATAGATGATAGCATAGACAGTGATTCAATGAACGGAGAGCCGGAGACGAAAGAAAAACGGCAAAAGACAGCCTCAAAACAAGCTGCCAACCCAAGTAATACCGGAAGTAACTCTAATTATTTGGGTGTGCTGATTGATGAAATAAAGAAAGCAACAACTTATAAACATTTGGGTGATATTCACAAGAACAACGGTCAATTTCATCAAAACAGTGAGTTTATGAACGCTTTAGTCGTCCGCAAGGCGGAACTTGAAAAGGCGGAAGCAGAAGCAAAGAAAGTGTAAATAATGTGTTTAGTAAGGGGTATAATTCCCCTTGCTGACAATAAAAAATATATAGAAAATGGAAATTAAGGGCAATGTTCATTGTTTTTTTGAACAATCGGGTACATTTAAGAATGAATTCATAAAACTTGGTTATAAGGCTTTTGATTATGATATACAAAACGATTTTGGGGAAACTGACTTTCAAATAGATCTTTTTTCCGAAATAGAAAAAGGATATGAAGAAAAAGAAAGCATTTTTGACAATATTACTAAAGATGATTTTGTTATAGCTTTTTTCCCTTGCATTTATTTTGAAACAATGCAAGCTTCATATTACCAAATGACACACACTAATATAAAAAAACAAAGCATAAGGCAGAAATATGAAACCGTAATAGATCGCATACAGAAAAGAGAATACTTTTATATTTTATTGTATAAGCTTTTTGCAATATGCGAAATAAGAGGTATTAGGTTGGTATTAGAAAACCCAGCCACTCAACCAAGTTATTTATTATATCCAATAAATTTCATACCTTATACGTTCATAGATAACGATAGGACGAAAAGAGGTGATTGTTTTAAAAAACCTACCGCTTATTGGTTTGTAAATTGTAAACCTACAACGGGGCAATCTTATGAAAAGCCATACGAAATCAAAAAAATACGACAATGTAGTAAGGGGGGTGAAAGCTGGAGTATGTTCAAAAGAACGTTCTATGCTAACAGATAAGTATGCAAGAAATTTTATATGCGACTTTATTATAGGAAAAGAACAGAAACATTCTATTAGATCACTTTTTTAAAATATAAACAATATGAAAGAATTAACATTACTTCCCAAACTGATTAATGCTGATGTAACGTATATCAGCGAAACACATGAATATTTTTCAAGCGATTTTAGAAAACTGAGAGGAATAACAGGTTTTATCAACGATCAATTATTTCCCGGAAAACTTGATAATATACCGGATAATATTTTGAGATCGGCAACTGAGAGAGGGAAAGCGGTTCACGATGAAGTAGAGAGAATCGACAAAGAAGGTATTGAGCCGGAAACGGTTTACGGAGAGAACTATTTGGATTTAAAAGCCGAAAGCGGTTTAATTCATATCGCATCTGAGTATATTCTAACTGATAACGAGTTTATCGCCTCACCGACCGATAAAGTGTATTTAGGTAGCTCTGAAAATTCAGTCGTATTGGGTGACGTTAAAACTACCTATAAACTTGATTTGCTTTATCTGTCTTGGCAGCTATCAATATACGCCTACCTTTTCGAGAGACAAAACCCAAACTTGAAAGTAGAGGGACTTATCGCAATTTGGCTGAGAGGTGACAAGGATAAGGACGGCATTTTCTCCGTTGAACGCATACCGGACAGCGAAATAGAATTGTTCCTTAATTGCTGTAAGAATGGCGTTCGATATGCAGATAATGCAAGCAAAGATAGCTACATAGCAAAATTGGAATCATTGCCTGCAAAAGTTGCGCATATCGAAGAAGGCGTTTACGAACTTCTTGAAATGCAAAAGAAGATAGACGAGCATTTAGGCAAGTTCAAAGAACAGTTGTTAGGTCTGATGTCTGAGGCGAAAGCTGACAATATAAAAGGGGAACTTATTTCAGTCACAAGAAAGAAAGCGTATAGCCGTGAATCACTTGATTCTAAAGCGTTGAAAGAGCAATACCCCGAAATATACGATCAGTTCGTTAAAACATCAAACGTGAAAGAATCAATTCAGATCAAAGCAAAATAATTATGGTTATAGATGAAAAGATAGCAAACGAGGTTGGTTTAGAGGCTGCCGCAGTTTATTTTGAAATGGTTCTTATACTTTGTACTGGAATGTACAGAGAAAAGTTTAAAGGATGTCGAGTTAAACAAGTCCCTAACACTGTTTTCATTTCGATAGCAAAGCTAAAAGAGATCATTCCGTTCATGTCTACGAAGAAGATATATAACGCTGTAAATCGACTCGTATCAAGTGGCTACATAAAAGAAGCAAATTACAGGTTATCCGGAATGAATACGACTAAATGTTATCAGATGGTAGAAAGATAGCCAGGCTCTAAACATGATATATACCACGCTTACAGTTAATGTGAGTGTGGTATTTTTTTGTAAGTTGCTGATATTCAGCATGGCCTCGAAAAATATTAAAAATAAAACTGTTTTTCCTTGTGGTATATCATAATTAACACTATATTTGCGGTGTTGAATCAATAAACAATAGTAATATGAAATTAGAAAATCTTATTAAAGTAAAGAGTTACGCTGACATGAAAGGTGTTACTGTGCCTTGGATATGGCGTTTAATCAAAGGTAATAAATTGGAGTGTATATACATTGATGGTATGTGCTTCATTGTCCTGTCAGATGAAGAGTTAGAGGACTACAAAAAGTTTAGAGAAACACTCAACGCATTGTTGAGCAAATAATAATCAATACTTAAAATTATGGAATCTAATTTGTCTAAAGTTGGCGAAACTATAAACGCAAGTGAGTATATGACTTCTAGAGAGATTGCGGAGGTGACATGTAAAGAGCATAAAAACGTGTTGGCAGCAATTAGATTAATGGAAGAATCTTGGATTAAAGTTACTGGGCTTAATTTTAAGCTTAGTGAATATACAGATTCAACAGGTCGTAAACTCCCTATGTATAAACTAAATAAAACAGAGTGTCTATACATTGCAACCAAGTTTAATGACGAAGCGAGAGCAAAACTCGTTATCAGATGGGAGGAACTCGAAAGAGCTAACAGAATGGGAAATTTCAACGTTCCTAAATCATTCCGTGAAGCATTGTTGCTTGCAGCCGAACAACAGGAGGTTATCGAAAATCAGCAAAAGCAAATTGAGGAAAAGAACGCAAAGATCGAAGCTGACAAGCCGAAAGTTTTGTTCAGTGAAGCGGTCTCCGCCTCAAGCAAATCTATCTTAGTGCGTGAACTTGCAAAACTTATCACCCAAAACGGTTATCAGATCGGGGAAAAGCAGCTATACGAGCGATTGAGAAAATCCGGATACCTTTGCAGCGTTGGAGAATCACGCAATCAACCTACACAGACATACATGAATATCGGTTTGTTTGAGATTAAGAAGCGTGTTATTATGGACGGTGATGAAGCAAAGGTTTACAATACAACTGTCGTTACGCCAAAAGGAGTACATTATTTCATTAATAAGTTTTTAGGGAAGGGAATGAAATGACGCATTGTTTTGACGATAAAGTAGCAACAAAGTTAGGAGTTGAAGCGGCATGCGTATTGCACAACTTCGCTTTTTGGATAAACAAGAATATAGCCGATAACCACAATTATTTTGAGGGCAGATATTGGACTTATAACACAAGGGAAGCGTTATCTAAACTATTCCCGTATATGAGTCAATCTAAGATATATAGAGTGATAGGAAAGTTGGAGGAAGAAGGCTATTTGTTGAAGGGGAATTTTAATAAATCGGGTATAGATAGAACAACGTGGTACGCATTAACAGATAAGTGTATAAAATTCCTTTTTGAGTGCGGATATACGCTTATAGGCTATTCTGAGCCGATTTTGCAAAATTGCAAAATGCAAGTTGCAGAAATGAACAATGCAAGTTGCAGAAATGAACAAACAATACCAGATAGTATATATACAGATAGTAATACTAAATCTCCTAACGGAGATTATAGTATAGCCACGCGCGAAGAATCTGTTTTGTTCCCGGTTGAAAAGAAACCTTTAGCCTCAGAGATATTTGGCTTTACTGCAAAAACCTTAGATGTGACTAAGAAAGTGATAGAGCGAACAGATAGTTTTTTCGATCAGCTAACATTCCCGTTCGAGTCGGAGGAATTTAAAAAAGCCTTTTATGTGCTAATGACTCAACCAAAGTGGCGGGTAAAGACTAAGACTCTAACAGCTATGCAAGCAAACCTAAACGAGATTGCGCAATTTGAAGAAGGTTTTGCTATGCTATTGATAAATCAGAGCATATCTAAGGGATGGGCTTCACTGGTATACGAGTCAACGCCAAACCAGTATATGCAATGGCTACGGGAAAAGACGGGAGTCTCCGGAAATACACAGCCGGCAAACAATACTAAATCGTATTTTCAGAGTGACGAACAGCGCAGGATGTATCAGTCTTATTTAACGGATGACTTTATATAGCATTTTAAGGCTTAAATTTCAATTTTAATTGCTAAGACAATAAAAGTATCATGTATTTGGAGAAAATCGAAAATTCGGGCGGAAAATTAGCAAAATACGAAGGTTGCGGATCGTTTATAGAGAAGAACCGAAAATTTTATGAAAGTGGCAACTTCGGACAGCTATCAAAAGTAGATCAAAAGATATTCCGTGATTCAACTTTGCTTTTGGTGTCCGAATGTACAGACGAAAGAAAAAGAATAGATAATTTTTCTAAGGTTCTTAACGGAGTATGTTTAGAGACTGGTTTAAAAATGCCGGATGTCCGGGACGCAGGAAGTATATTTTATGCTGTTTGTGATGTGATAGATATGTATTTTGATGATCTATCGTTCAATGAAATTCGTTTGGCATGGCGGTTACTTGCTGTCGGGGAACTCGACCCGTTTTTGCCAAAAGACAGATACGGTAGTCCGGACAAAAATCACTATGGCTCTCTTTCGGTTGATTATATTTCAAAGGTTCTAAAGGCGTATAAGAAACGAAAGGTTGAAACGATGGAACGAGTTTCTCAGATTATGCCGGATGAAAAGCCAAAGCAGACACCTGAACAGGAAAAGATGTTTTTAAATTTGCAGGCATACAATTTTGTTCTCGCCCTTTTGAAGTATAAGTATTCGGGACGTTTCCGCATAGAGCGTGACAGGATAATAAACGAGTCTACATTTGCGTACATGGAACGATTGGGATATGATATGTCGGTATTACCTACGTTAGCTGACAAGAAAGAAGCTTTGTTTCAATTTCAAGGTAGACCCGTAAACAGCTTTGCGCAAATTTTCGAAAAAGAGTGTATTTCGAGGTTTGGGATAGACCACGAAGCAGTTTATTTTCGTGCGGTACTGATAGCCAAGAAAAGAAAGTTATTCCAGTATTGGGATGAAATGTTAGCCTTCTCAAATGAAGGTGATAGATCAGAAGATAATATTTGGAAGTTGTATTACTACATTCAATAAAACCAAAAGTTATGAATAGAAGAAAAGTAAAAAAGAACGGTTATCGGATAAGGCTTACAAAGCCTTCCGATAAATTCGTTTATGTCTCTGACTCGTTAACATACGAAAGGAGAAAAAAGGAGGGAAAGAGATGTTATACTCTGTATTGCAAATATGCGTCTATTAACTATTTGTGTGTTTCTCGAAAACAGGCAAAATCTTTAATGAAAGGGTTCTTGTTACTATGGGAATAGATATTATTTGCGCAATAGACCCGGGTGTGTCGGCTGGTGGAATAGTGGTATATAAGCCGGGTAATAGTCTTATTACTATCCCAATGCCACGCACGGCAAAGGGTATTTTTAACGTGTTTCAAAAAGTGAAGCGTTCCGGTAGCCCTGCAATATTCATTGAGCGTCTTTCGGTTCGTGGGGGTGACTCCGGAGGCGGGAAAGAATTTAGAATAGCAACTATGTTGGAGAATTATAACTACCTTGTATGTTGTGCGCTCGTTCTTGATATTCCTTTGTTCCTATGTGCGCCTATTTCGTGGCAAAGTGGTTTAAATCTGAGGGAGAAAGGAGAGAAAGAGGAAAAGAAGGATAGAAAAGAAAAATATCTGAATTATGCGATGAAGCAATTCCCACTTGCAAACGTGAAATTGTGGAATAGTGACGCTATATGTATTTTGCGTTTCGCACAAATGAAGATGATTTGCGATGTAGATTGGTTTTCAAGTAACATGCAGAACGAAAACAGCACGGAAATATCATTTTCTTACCCTCTGTTGGACGATAGTATTAAATTCGTGGAAATGTATGGGTTTAAAAGAAAACGAGCTAAAAAACGATCTAATTGAATCGGTGAAAGAATTGAGAAGCGCACAGAAGCGATTTGAGCGATTCGGGGAGAGATACAGAGAGAGGAAAGAAAAGGCGGAAAAGAAAGTAGATGAAATTCTGTCGGTTATCGAAGATAAGCAACTATCTATTTTCTAACAAAAGTTAAATAACGGGTATTTCTGAAAGATTTACCCGTTTTTATTTGCGTGAATTTAAAGTTTTGCTTTAATTTGCAGCGTAGAAATAAAAACAGTAGTAACAATAAAATCAATTAATTATGCAGGAAATTAACAAGAAATTAAGTGAACTGTCAGTAGAAAAGGTTTTGGATAGACCGGAGTATAGAAAAGAGCTTTCTATTTATTGGGATGGCTTAAAAGAGCAACGGGAAAAGGTATCTTTCCAAATATTGAATAATGGCGGTATCCCTAAAAGGATAATAATAGACAGAGTTGGGAAAATGGATGCAGAACAACTTGTATCAGAATTTAAACTGATACTTGACAGAAAGAGTGAGTTGCCTGCAAGTCTGAGGCACTTTATTTCGGATGTATGCGGAAAGGTATTTATTAGTTGGTTTACAAAAGTGATCGAAGATGAAGCAAAAGAAAATAACGATACCCGGGAAGGTAACTAAGGACGGTAAGTTATCCATCTACATGGGCGAGCTTAACGAGTTTATGAAGAACAACGCAGGGAAAAATATTATTGCGGAGTTTACGGTATTAGAACCGTCTGATTCTTCATCCTTGCGTGGATACTACTTTAAATACGTTGTTCCCCAATTTCAGAAAGGGATGTGCGAAAATGGGTACAGGTGGAGCGAAGAAGAAACGGAGGCTTATATGCGTAGTATTTGCCCTATTACGATGGGTGAAGTTGTAGATGTTGAAACTGGTGAGTATAGAAAGGACTCAGTTAAAGTTACCGATTTAAGCAATAGCGAATTTGTCGAATACATAGAATTTTTAAAGCAGTTTGCGGCAGAAGAATTTAGTATTTATATTGAAGAACCAAATAGATTTGTAAGATGAAAGAAAATGAAGAAATGACTTTAGAGGAAAAGTTCAATTTGATGTGCGAAGCATTAAGTATATCACCGGAGAGAATTATAGATAGGGATATTACCCGTTATGTATCACTTCGAAGAAATTGCATTATCCATCAGCTTTACGCCTATAAAAATCACGGTTTACCCGAATTGATAGGTCGCACGAAGGTTTTAATTATGAAAGCGCATGAACGTTTTCAAGGCGAATTAGATATGAAAGATATGACAGCCGTAGAGTTTGTCCGGCTTATAGACGAACGACTGCAAAAGTATATTGATGGCAAAGGAGATTAAGAATCTTGTTCTTGTTCATTGCACGGAGTGTAGGTTCAGTTCAGATCACCATAATTTGATTTGCTATTGCAAAAAGAGAGATAAAAAGTTATGCAGTTGCCCGAACATTGGGCGGGTCTGTGAGTTTTACATTAAAAAATAAAGTATCATGTTAAAAGACAATTTTGAATTAAAGAGAGTTAAGTTCTTGAATAACGGTTTAGAGGTTGATTACAATGATTGCCGTTTGGTTGATGGTGAAGAAACAAAGACGTTTCACAAGGTAAAATGCCCCGAATATCCGCATAGAGATTTAGGAATTGCGGCAAATGAGCTTCGTTCATACATAGTTGAATTGATGGGAATAATGAATTTTAGGAACATCACCTATTTGTCTGATTTGGCAAAACAAGACAATGAGTTAAGTAGACAATTCGATGAATATTTTGAAACGCTTGCAACCCGTATAGCGATTAGTGAGATAGTCTATGATTCCGAAAAGAACACAATAGTTTTCAAATATATTTTCACGGGAGTAGATTTGTCCCGGTTGAAAATGCAAACGAGCAAAATTATGTTGGACGGTGAGGGGTTGAAATTTGAAATAGCACTACAAGAAGATTTTGAAGCGCTGAAAGATGAAATTTTCAAGTATCTTTTTGAGAATAAGCGTGCACAATTAGAGTTGTTTGGTGAGACGGCAACGGCAGAACCGGACGATAGCTTGACACCCGAAGACGATTTGGAGGGTGACGATACGTTTTTTGACGATGAAGAAGCAGAGCAGCCGGAGTTGATCGAGGAAGATGTACACGCTTGATACGTTTGAGGAAATAGATTATTGTTTAAGCAGGGGATATAACCCCCTGCTATTAAATAATAATTTCGATATTGAACCTAAAACGAGGTATGAATATTTAAAACGTATGTTCGGAGAGGGGCACGGACAGAGGGAAAATGAACGTTTCTACCGGTACATGTGGGATGTTAAGCCTCACTATTGTGAAGAGTGTTTAAAGCCGTTGACAGTATACTCAGCCGTTTATATTTCCCATATTATAACGAGGGGGTCTAACCCTATGATTGCGCATGATCCTCGCAATATAAACATACTTTGTTTTAATTGTCATAATCGTTGGGAGCACGCTAATACCCGTAAAGGGATGCGGATATATCAAAGTAATTTAGAAAAAATAAAAGTCCTCAAAAGGGACAGTTTAAAACTGCAAAAGAAATGAAATTAGTAAAATTAGAACATAAGTCAGGGAATGAATTTATGATTAACGCTAAAATGGTAGAATCAATATTTCAACATAGTGGAGATACAGTATACCTATATGCGGTAAATCAAGAACAACCCTATGTGATTAAAGGTACTGTTGAAGAAGTTAGAAAGAAGCTAACCGAAGGTAGCAAGGTTGATTCAATAGCCGGAATTATGGTTATCGTATTTATTGGAATTTACATATTATCAACATTAGCAAATTTATTTTCATAATGAACTTAAACAAAATCGAATTGATCGGGCGTGTTTGTGCTGATCCGCAAGTTAAAACCTTCGATAACGGAGGGAAAGTGTGTAACCTTTCTATTGCAACAAACGAAAGGGCATATAAAACGAGTAACGGGATCGAAGTTCCGGAAAAAACAGACTTTCATAATGTAACATTCAAAGGTAAATTGGCTGAGATTTGCGGGCAGTATGTTACCAAAGGAATGGAGTTATACGTAGAGGGTAGTTTACACTATCGTAAATATACAGACTCTAATAACGTTGAAAGAACTATTTCTGAGATCGTTGTAAGGTCTATGCAGATGGGAAGAAAAGCGGGTGAGGGAAACCAGCCGGCAGCCGGATGCAACGGAAACCAACAGCCGCCAACCGGATGTTATAGCTGTCAACAGCAACCGCCTCAGCAGATGTTTACACAAAATGATGATTTGCCGTTTTAAGGTAATTCTAAATTGGGGATGTATATTGCATCCCCTTTTTTGTGTTAAATACATGTTAAAACTTAAAGTTTCGCTTG
>ULSE01004259.1_pt1 | contig 68178 bp, 86 predicted proteins | sample 1956061 | NCBI WGS metagenome assembly ULSE01 (sample SAMEA4835700, study PRJEB28245) | human gut metagenome | biome: gut microbiome; material: fecal sample | place: Denmark | collected 2008 | reverse complement strand
AATCCCCGATGTCTCATTAGAATAAGAAAAACGTCGTTCGTTTGAATGACGTTTTTTATTTTTATATTAGGAAATTACGATGCAATATTCCTATAAAGCAAAAACGCTCCGCGATGATGCAACTGATGCATAATAACCGGAGCGCAGAGCGAATGTTAGATGTCACATTTTTCTGAAACAGAGGAGCGTACAAATTGCATAAATTCTGTGGCAATATCGGAGTGTGAATTCTCGCCGGATGCTGCCAGCCAGATATCCGCATGTATTTCCGGTTCCAGATTTAATACTTTTACATGTATATTTCCTTCGAAGTTTCTGGCTAATCCACCCATACAGGTTGTTACTGTACTTAAATCGTTGATGACAGAATCTTCCCAGCTTCCTTCACTGACAGAGAGTTTAGGTGCAATATGTGCTTCCTCAAAAAGAGCGGAAGTAAATTTGTGCATCAGTGAATTTTTGTGATAACGATGATAAAAGGTATCGTTAGAAAACTGCTGTAAGGTTGCAGAGTTCGAGGAAGCCAAAGGATGATCAATGGGAACAACGATTCTCATACAATCATTTTCATAAAAGAAAGAATCAAATGTTTCTGCAGATCCCATAATATTACGCATGAAAGCGACATCCACTTTACCGGTATTCAGCATCTGGATCAGTTCATCCGTTGAAGCAATATGCACCTCGAGTGTTGCGTTCGGATGACTCTTTTTGAACTCTGCAAGATGTGTTGTAATTCCATAATAGAATGGAAAATCTACAGTTCCGATGACAAGATGGTTTGCCTTCTTAAAGTGAATTCGTTCAATATCGCGTTTAAAAGAATGCTCGTTTTCAAGAATGTTCTTTGCATAGACAACGAGAGCCTCACCATAAGGTGTAAGTTTCATTTTCTGTGTTGTCCGTTCAAATAATGGAACTCCATAACTGTCTTCTAATTGTCTGATATGTCTTGAAAGAGTAGCCTGACTGATCTGCATCTGTCTTGCTGCTTTCGAAAAACTGTTTGTTTCCTCTAAGGTAAGAAATTCATTCAAAATAGACGTTTCCAACTTCGCCCTCCGGTCCATGATAAGGAATATCATTGCTGTGTGTATCGTGTATTTCTATTGCGTAGTCTAAAAAGACTGCGGCAGGTTTCGACAGTGGAGGATCTTTCTGGTAATATAGGTTTAAGTAAACCGGTGGTGTGGGTGTGATCTCTACCATTGCAACCCGATGCTGCTTAATGGCCATAATATCGCTTGCAGTAGTCAGAGAGACACCGATACCAGCAGAGACAAGTTCAGCCAGATTATTGGTACCATGGATAGTGAAATCAACCTGTGGCTCAAAACCGGCATTCCGGCATAGCTCCAGACTGTATTTGTAAAGAAAGGATCCCTCCGGAAAGAGAATAAACTTGTCATTGGATAATTCAGACAGATTTACACTCTTATGGTGTGATAGTGGATGACTGAGCGGCAATATGGCGACCAGTCGGTCGGATGACCATGGAAAAAGGCAGTAGTCATCGCTTGCCTGTGTGGAATCTACTGCAAAGACCAATTCATATCCCATGTGAAAGGCCTGCGGTAATGTTACGGTACGGCTGAATTCACCAGGTGAGATAGAGTACTTTGGATAGCGATCCTGAAAATGGTCGGAAAGCATATTCACAATATGGTCGCAGTTCATCGTGCGTGCGATCGCAAGCTTTACAATGGAAGAATTTTTGATCTCGAGCTCTGTGAGCTTGGCATCAAAATCTTTGCAGATGGATTTCATATTGTAGGCAAATGACAAATACAATGCACCATATTCCGTGAGCTCTACCTGTTTGGAACATTTGGAAAAAAGCTCATGCCCGATATCTTCATCCAACAGATGCATATGTTTGAGGAGACAGGATTCGGAGAGATACAATTCGTCTGCGGCTTCAAATAAATTCCCGGTCTCGCACAGCTTTATAAATTCCGCATAATAACCTACCGTATTTAACATGATGTACCTCCAATATAATAATCAATAGTATTTGACATAGTATATCTCCAGATTCCATATAAGGAACCTTCTGCTATTTCAATATTAGCATGGGAAGAGAAAAAAAGAAAGAGGTGAGAAAAGACTTTTATTCAGATAATGAATAAAGCAACAGGCAGAATGAGTTGAGAAGAATGCTTTTTTATGCTATGGTAGTAAAAAATAAGAAAAGAGGTTAGGGGTTCGATGCAGGATACAAGACTTCATAAGATAACCGGAGCGGTAGTTTTAATTCTTATTATTGTTATTTATTCATTTTACAGGATGCACGATACGGATGCCGTAACCGTATCAGTGGGCGTGGATGACAGTAAGATCGGAATTGTAGAAAGTGGGAAAAATCCAGTGTTTATCGAACTTTGTGATGTTATTAAGGTGGAACTTGCCGACGGGTACAGCCCGGATAACGGACAGGAATACGAAGTCTATGCGGATGATAAAATCGGTGAATACATACTGATCTGGATCGAAGACAAGGTGTATGTTGTAAATACCAATAATAAGAAAACAACCGGGACGGTATATGAGCAGATACAGAAGGCAATTGGAAAATGATAGCGGCAAAAAATAAAAGAGGAGATTTATTCAGATAATGGATAAATCTCCTCTTTTTTTGATTTGAAAATGCGAACCCGAAAAATTATGATAAGTTTATCAAAAAGCAAAGGAGAAGGAATCTATGAAAAAGAAAGTGATTTCATTGATCTTAGCTGTGTCAATGGTGACCAGCATGACAGCTTGTGGAAGTTCGGGTGGGGGTACAACAAACAATAACAATGCAACATCCCAGACAGAAACACCGAGTGAAGAAAAAAAGGATGCTGCGGTTGTTGAGAATTCAGCATTACTGACAGACAAAGCAAACATTGATAACTCTGTTGAGAGAGACAGTATCACAATTGGATGGCAGGATGCAACAACACTTGCTCCATGGGGAACCAATAATGATACACCAGGTAACTATGAAGTTTACGAGATGCTTTATGAATGTACATCAAGCGGTGAACGCTATGGAGTACTTGCAGATGAAAGCAAAGGTAATTTCGAACCTGGATGTGACCATGAGGATGGAACAGGAATTTATACCGTATATATTTACGATTATATTGTAGACCATGCAGGAAATCCAATTACAGCATCAGATGTTGCGTTCAGTTATAATTATCAGTTTAACAATGAGACAACATCCGGATGGGATGATTTTATCGAGGCAACTGCGGTGGATGATTATACCGTACAGTTTGAATTTTCAAAAGAGCAGGAAAATCTGGGATGGTTTGATAACTTCTTCTGTAGATGCTTTATCGTGAATGAAGATTCTTATAACGCATCTCCATCAAAGCTTGCAAATGATATGTGTGGATCAGGTCCTTATAAGTTCGTCAGCTACACATCCGGATCTAATCTGGTTGTAGATTACCAAGATTATTGACACAACAGGGGTTGACGACGATTGAACGTGTGGACGACGCGGGATAACGTGGGAAACCCCGATTTTATTGGGGATAAGCCGATTTTTAGAAAGAAAAAATTTGAAGTTGTGACACTGATTTTGAGAAAATTCAAAACAACAACGTCACACGTTGAAGTGCAAAAGCGAAATTGCGGAAATGTTGAATTTAAGCCATTTATTAGAAAGTGAAATGAAATAATGATAGAATAGTACAAGTATTGTCTGATTGGTAAAAATTGCGTTATAACGTTGCGTTATAGCGTTATTTTTTTACGTGAAAAACGTTACAAGCCGTATAAAATGGGCGTTATAAGAAATATAAACGTTAAAGTATTTGAGGAAAATATACCAGATCTTATGAAAAAAGCAATCAGACATTTCGGACATTTGATTATTGAATGTCTGATTGCCCTATTTTCAAGGCTTAGAGCCAATTTTAGGAAAATAATTTATGAAAAAGCAATCAGACATATTTTGATATAAAAATAAATCAAAAATTATAAAAAATTAAGCTATTATACTTTGCAAGTCATTTAGTTCTGAAGGGGATAATTTTATGGGGGTTTTATGTTTGGCTCGTAAAATTTTAAGCTGTATAATTTCATATATTTCCTGCTGATCATCTTCAGATAGTTGTCTGAAGCTATTTAGCAGATTTTCTTCTGATCGGCAGAATGTTGAGTTCTGCACATTGGAAGAAATACCTGTCAGTAACCAATTCATATCGCATTTTAAAATTGCAGATAATTTATAAAATACAAAGACAGATGGGACTGTCTTTCCATTTTCTATTTTACTCAATGCACCGGATGTTATCTCACATTCTTTATATATATCTGTCTGGGAGAGCCCCAGCTCATTACGTCTTTTCTTTATACGTTCTCCTACTGTTAGCATATCTAATTCCATGAATACCTCGCTTTCTGCAAATTGGAATATTAATTTCCTAAAAGAAGAAATAAATGTTGACATTCTGCAAATAGGAAGATATAATAATCCTTGCAAGGATATAAAAATAAATCACTCAAAAAAATAGCACATCGCCTAAATCATGGCAACACGAACGGTCGTTCGGTCAATGAGTAAGTCCCCCATTTCAGGGGAAATGAAAGTAAGCGTTTTTTATTCCACAGCAGAGTTGGCGCTCTGCCATGGAAAGTGATCCGAACATCGAGTTGGCGCTCGATCGGATCGCATCATCAAATGATGATGAATTAGTAAGTTGGTTCCATATGGATATTACAGAACAAGCCTGGCAGCTTTTTACATTCTGTATATGTCCTGGAGCCGTTTTGGTAGGAAATGAAATGTACTAAATCAGGACTTTTTTATACAAGATCAGGATGATTTTATCCTGTATTGAGATAAAAACGTCCAATTTCATTCCCACCTGCATTTTAACACAACGTACCACAAACTTCCATTATGTTTATACCTTTTTTTTGGAAGTAGAAGGGAGAATGCATGGAGAATAAGGAAGAAATTGTCGCTAGATTGAAACTTTTATTAATGGCAACAAGGGCAGGAAGTAATATTCAGGATCTGAAACTCAATGAGGCTAAAAATAAAGTGACCATAGTTTTTAAAGCTGGTGGAGAACGAGTTGTAGATATCATAGGAGATTCTGGATATGCAATTATCATGGATGTGATGAAACATATTTAGGGACTAAGAAAGGAGAAGTTCTAAAAAGATGACAGAAAGTGAAAAGCTGAATAATGAACAATTATTACGAATTAATGGAAAAGAGCTGACACTGCTAGATGAGCTTATGAATAAAGAAATGAAGCGAATGGATCAGCCTGGAATATCAGAAAGTGAAAAAAGGGAGATAGAAGATCAGTTTGAAACATTGCTGAAAATTTCGAAGATTGTAAGCGCAGAAGAAAAACAGATGTCAGATGAAAATAGAAAAGGATTATCATGCGTGGTTGAGCGGTTACTCGAAGATTCAGCATCCGCTCATCTGAGAACAGATGCTGATGGTCATATCCATTTAATTATCACTGATCCGATTCATGAACCAAGATTACTTGCAGAACTGGAAATGAGTAAGGTGATGGATAGCGTTTTCTTTCTGAAATTTAATTATTTTGGATAACTTTATATTGATATGTGTGATCAGGAAGTTCAGTACACGAAACCTTTAAGCATTTAGAGCGGATGCCACTCCTGGTAAGTACATCATATTGAGCAATATATGTATTTCCTTCAGGATAAGCGAAAACAAAGTCAATAATGGCATTTGGAGGGCAGAGAGTTTCAGCATAACTTTTTAAATTGTAGGCACAGGAACAGCGAGAAAAAAACTCTTTTTCTGATTTAAAAACGTGGGGCATAAGTACACCTTCTTTCTGATTTATTAAAGAGATTATATCACATATATGCGGAGGAGAACTATGGATAAAAGAAAATCGTCAAAAAATGGAGATGCATTGCAACTTCACATAGACCGGAAAAAGGAAATGATGGAATATGACAGACAGGCATTGAATCTTGCGGGAATAAATCCGGGAAATCCTTTAATAAAGAAAGCTTAATGCAGAGAGGATAATAAGCATGAAAAATGGAAAACACCCGACGCTTGCTCAGAAGAAATTCATGAAGAGCTGCGGACTTGATCCAGATGATCATCTGGTAGTTAAAAATACACAGGAATTTCTTGAGGTAGTTAGTAAGACAGCATTGAAGAAACAGCAGATTATGGGAGTAAAGGCTCGCACTAAGAAAATTTTTTATGAAAATCATTGAAATTGAACATTAAAAAATTTTTACTCTGACATATTCAAAATGTAACAAAAACATGAATGAGAAAGGATGGTTTTATGAAGTTTGAATTTGGAAATAATATAGAGCGTCATCCGTATAGACCTCTGCCAGAGGCTGAGAAGCAGGGACTGACAGAGGAAGAAATTTTTCAAAAAGAGTACGGCTTATATACGGATTTTGTTTATCGCCGAGAGTGGGTTGATAAATTTAAAGAGATTTACGGACGTGAGCCAGAACCGCGTTAATTGTGGTGGAAAAAATATAAGGCGGTGATGAATACGAGCACAAAAAGAAAACGACCAAAGTACTCTAAGCTGGGAAAGCAGATCAAGAAAAAGCTGATTGACAAGCGCATGACAGCGTGCGAACTGGCAGGAATGCTTGGAATAAGCCCTCAATATTTAAATTTAATTATCCATGGAGAACGATCAGGTGAAAAATATGCCGAACGCATTAGGGAGATTTTAGAAATTGACACTGCAGCATGAAAGGAGTGAGCGGATGACCGAGATTTATGTAAGTCTTTATGATGCGGCTGAACTAGAAGGAATATCTTATGATGCAATGCAACGAAAAACACATAGAAATCCTGAAAAATATCAGCTTAAAAAAGAAAAAACTGAATGCGGTGGAAAAGATTTATCCATGATTGCTCTTTCATCCTTATCCAAGAAAGCTGTTGCTGCATATAAGGAACGACAGAAATTAGCAGAAGTTCCAAATGTTCCCGGCATGGAAGAGGTTGCGGTGAGTGCGGAGAGTGAGATGCCGTGGTATGTGAATGAGGATGTGGACTACTTCATGGAGAAGCACAAGACCGAGTGGTATACGGCAATGGAACTGGGAAATATTGTCCGGGAGTTCCTCAACTACGACAGCGCAGGGCGGACAGAATTTGCCGAACACTTCGCACAGGAGCGGCTAGGAAAAGGAAAGCGGACGCTATACCGGTACGCAAAGAGTTATCTGGAAGCCTCAGCGTGGGCAGACAAGCTGCATAAGCAGGATGGCTGCAATTATGATTTTTTTAAAGTGCTATGTCTGTGCCGGAAACCGAAGGAAGCCGGAACATTTCCAAGTTTCACCCCAGAGGTGAAGAAGGTCATACAAAATATTTGGTTCAATCCAGATTTTGCTCGAAATCAGGGCACAAGAGAGATGCTGTATACAAAGCTTCAGGCGGTTGCGTCTGTCAATGGATGGACTAAGATTCCATCGTACCAGTCAGTGGCAAGGTACATCAGTTATCTGATGCAAGATGAGGGCATGAAGAATGCATGGTATCTGGCAAGCCGGGGAGAACGTGAATATAAGAATAAGGTTATGGTCAAGGCAGAACGTAATACAAAAGATCTTCGTGTGATGGAGGTTGTCATGGGAGATGAGCATACATTTGACTGCTGGGTTGCATATACAGCTCCAAATGGAAAAGTGACAGCAATCAAACCACATCTTGCCGCATGGGTTGATGTAAGGAGCCGGATGATATTGGGAGATGTGATGTGTAAGGATGCCAACAGTGACATATTGAAAGAATCACTGTTAAAGCTGATCTATCATGATGCAGGAAGCGTACCGCAGTACATTTACATAGATAACGGTAAGGATTACACGGCAAAGGACATGACAGGATTCGACCGGGACGACAGACAGAGGACAGGGTTTGATGATGCTGCAGTTGGATTTTATAAGTCCATTGGTATTGAGGATTTTCACAGGGCTCTTCCATATTATGCTTGGGTAAAGGGACAGATTGAAAGATTTTTTGGAACTGTGTGCGGACGATTTTCGAAGTGGTTTATGAGTTATACCGGAACACTCACAGGTTCTAAGACATTTGCCAAAGTAGAAAAGGACATAGATGGAATGCTGGAGCGTGGTGAACTGCTGACAATGGACGAGTTTTATGAGGCGTGGACAAATTGGCTGCATAACTTTTACATGGTCAAACAGAGCAGCGCACTCAAACGACAGGGTGAGAAATACACAACACCGAAAAGCTGTTTTGAAAATGAGGATAAATATTTCAAGGCGGTACCGCCGAAGAGTTTTGCAACGATTTTGATGATGAAGTCAGAACGAAAGTTTGTTTACAATGTCGGCGTGAAGCTTGGCGGATATACGTACAGATCAGATGAACTCTGTACCTACATTAATGATTATGTGGACGTGAAATATGATCCTCATGATATGGCTACTGTTTACATCTTTAGAAATGGAAAGCAGGTCTGTGAAGCGTATTCGCAGGAACTTATGGTATTTGCATCACAGCATGGTGTAGAACAGAAGGCATTAAAAGAACATCTTGCCAGACAGAAACGGCAGATAGCTGCTGACCGGAAAATATTGCAGGATGCCAATGTGCCATTCGATAAGATTAACGACCAGTACAAAGGCTTTAATGAAACAACAGGCGGCATCGACCTCATGATCGGTAAGAAGTCCAAGAAAAAGGACAATGTTGTGCAGATGCCGGTGGATAACACATACAAAAATGGATTCCGCGGCGGAAAACAGCAGACAGAACAGCCGGAGGAAAACGAATACATGGCGCGTAAGGCAGAGGAAGCATTGAAAGCATTACGAGCGTTATAATCAGAATTTTTGTCACAAAAAAACGAGAAAGGATGGGAAATTTTATGGAGGCATTAAAGACATATACACAGGAGAAAACACTTGCGGAGCGTGTGAATGACATTTTGGCGGAGATCAAAATGACAAAACAGGAGCTGGCAATGCAGCTTAACATTTCAAGATCGGCAGTGAGCCAGTACCTGAATGGTAAATACAGTTCCAACCCGGAAGCAATCGAGGCGAGACTGAGAGATTTCGTTTCAAGCTACGATAGGGGCGATGATGTCGTGGAACGACCGGAAGCATTTTTAAACCGTGACAGCGAAGTGGTTGGCAGTGTGAAGCCTAAGATTGAGAACTTTGAATCCACAGATTACGTGCAGATCATCGGTGTGTGCCGGAGCTGCCAGGAAGATATGGCACTGGGAATCATCGTTGCAAAATCCGGTTATGGCAAGACACATGCCCTGCGGAAATATGCCACCATGCCGCGCGTCATTTATATAGAAGGAAATGAAACAATGAACTGCAAGGATATCATCCGCAGGATCGAGGGCAAGATTGGAATGCAGCGGAGCTATGGCAGTATTGATGAACGCACAGAAAAGATCATTGAGTTTTTTAATATCAATCAGGGATATCTCATCATCATGGATGAAGCGGACAAGCTTATTAATAAGTACACTCAGAAAAAGATCGAGCTGCTCCGCAACATTACCGATGGCGCACATGTTGGTCTGGTGCTTGCCGGAGAACCTATCCTTGAATCACTTCTCAAGACGTATGATGCACGTTTTGCCAACAGGATGGATTTTTACTATAAACTCCGTGGTCTGTCGGTGGAAGAAGTCAGGGACTATCTGGAAGGATACGACATCGAGGACGGTGCGATGGAGGAGTTCATCAGCCGGGCACGGAATACACAGACCGGATGTTTCCGTCTTTTGGACAGAACCCTGAACAATGTGATCCGCATCCTGAAAGACAGCGGTCAGACAAAAGTAACTATGAAGGTAATCAGTCAGGCATCGAACATGATGATGCTGTAAAAGGACGGTGAGCCTATGAAAAAAGGAATTTTAACACTGATCATGGCATTAGTTGTTGCGGTGCAGCCGGTGACGACATCGGGAGAACCGGAACAGGATGTTGAGCCGGATCGCATGGAAGAAACAACAGTGGAGGTGCAGGGACAAGTGGAGATTAGCAGTGTAAATGGGATTAATATCTTTAAACTGCCGGAAGAAACGGATATTCCGGAAGAATACCAGAACTACTGTATAGAAATCGGAAAGCAGTATCACATCTGCCCGGAACTTTTAATGGCGATGATCGAACAGGAGAGCTCCGGCAGGGCAGACGTTGTGAATGAGACTGGAGACACAGGACTTTTACAGGTAAATCCAAAGTGGCATAAGGAACGGATGGAGAGGCTTGGAGTGTCGGATCTGACAGATCCATATTCGAACATTCTCGTGGCAGCGGATTATCTGGAAGAGCTGTTTCAGGAAAGCGACGGCGACATTTATCTGGTGCTCATGAAATATAACATGAAACACGGAAGGGCAGAGGAGCTGTTCTATAAAGGAAAGTTTTCAGAGTATTCCGTTCTGGTGGAGCACAGGGCAAGGGAACTGCAGGAGCTGCACGGTATTAAGGGAGGCAGGTCATGATAAGGAGAATATTAATCGAGATGGAAGCAGAAGGATCAGAAGCACTTTTACCGGAGATAATGAGACTGGTCATGCAGCATGTGGATATGAATGAGCGATTCAAAATCGACCAGAGCATCATGCCGGATATTCTTCCCGGAAAAAATTCCGGGATAAAGATACCGGAATATGTGCAGCGCGGAATGACACTACGCGAAGAGGGTGTGCAGGAAAATCTGCTTTTTAATGGAAGGAGTGTGGCAGACAATGGCTAGTCCTACAATCAGAATGCTATGGGGAATCGCAAAGTCCCCGGAACTTGGAATGACGGATGAGGAACTTCACCTGCTTGTACTCTCGCACACCGGAAAAGACAGTATCAAACAGTTGAATAAAAGGGAACTGGGTGTGATGGTCTCTGTGCTTGCAGGGATGAAAGATTCCAGTACAAAGGGCGCAAAGAAACGGAAACACCAGACCGGGAACCCTGCAACAGTCAACCAGAGGAAGAAAGTATATAAGCTTGCAGAGGAACTTGGCTGGACAAAGAAAGCGAGGATCAACGGCTTCTGCAGGAGAATGTTTGGTGTGGAAAGTGTGGACTGGCTGAATTACATGCAGTGTTCAGACCTGATCGAAGCATTAAAGAGCATGGTGGAAAGGATGGAAAAAGAGGATGGAAAATGACAAGGAATTGCTAATGCGGCAGCCGGATGGGACGGAAGTGGAATTTGAAAAAGCTATTGTGGTCAATCTGCAGGGGAAATATGATGCGTCCGTACACTTTTTTAATTGTGAAGCAGAGGATTTCCTGAGTGCCGCATATGCAGTGCTTACTATTTTGGACAAGTTTGGAATAAAAGACGAATTTCTCAGCCGGTACGATGAAAATTCCTCAAATTGTAAAATCTATGGAGGAAGATACAATGGCGGAGATGAAGATTGTCCGGAATGAGAAAGGCGTATTTTTGGAATTCAAGGATGCGGATATGACGGACCGTGCAGTGATGTGTGGTGCACTCCAGCAGACCATCGGACTGGAAGCCTATAAGCACGGCATGAGCATGGATGATGTGAGGGATAACATGCTGGAACTGCATCTTAAGGCAATGGAGCAGTTGAAAGAACAGGCAGACAGAGAGGAGAGCGGAAATGGCAGCTAAGAAAAAGAGAATGACACAGAAGGAGAAGGATTTCAACAGAAAGTATAAGAAAGAACTGCAGGAGAAAGGGCTGATCCCTCCAGATAAAAAGAGACTGAACAGGAAAAAGTTCATAGAGGAAGCAGTGAGTGAATGGAATGACAGGGATTCAGACTGTTATATATGGGATTTCTATCTTATGAGAGCTGTTGGATATATGACAGCACAGGTAGGGCGGAATTTGAACCCGACACCGGAAGCGGTCGGAGTTGCAAAGCTGTTAAAGGCAGCCATGAAACTGAAGGAGTTCCAGGACAAGATCAAAAGTGAGGGGCGCGAGGATTACACGATTACAGAGGAATATGAGTATATCAAGGAAGTCCTCAAAATGTAGGAGGTGAGGAAATGCGAAAGAATGTCTATTATTGTGACCGCTGTGGATGTCAGTTGGAAGATTCCGGTACCAAGATCGTGCCACATTACTTTGACTTTATTACCGAAGATCTGACAGTACCGATAAATAAGGACATGGAAAACAGACACTATTGCATTGACTGTACCATGGAAGCATTGGAGTTTCTGGAACCGAAAAAGAAGCCAGAAAAGAAGCTGGAAGAAAATGTACAGAAAAAACCTTTGGATTCCGGAAAAGTCATGGCACTGCATAACGCGGGATGGGATAATGCCAAGATTGCGGATGAGCTGGGTGTAAGAGAACGGCAGGTTTACATGTGTATTTATTATCAGGAGAACAAAAAGAGCCTGACACAGGAGGAAAATCATGAGTGAGAGATATAAAAAACTGACAAGCCACGGAGCGATCAGCATTCCGGTGGCAATGAGAAGAGATATCGGACTGCAGGGCGGTGATCCTATGCAGGTATCACAGGAAGGCGGCAGGATCATCATTGAGTCATATGTTCCACGCTGCGTTTTCTGTGGGAATACTGAAAACGTGAAGAAATTTGAAGGGAAGGGAATCTGTGCATCCTGCGCACGGAAAGCAATCGCACTTTTGGAAGGAGGGGAAGACTGATGTATGAAAAAGAGAATGTAGAGCAGCTTGTAAGCCAGGCAGTAGCGCTTGACAAGGAACAGAAATACTGCAAAAGAAAACTTGATACAGTAAAAGCAAAGCTCCAGAGCAAGGGACTTGCAATGATCGATGATAGAAATGTGAAATATATCAAGTTTTATTCAGAAGATGGCTCTGTAGCAGTCGGGGACAGTTATAAAATGGACGTCCTGCGACCGGATAAATTAAAAGATATCCTGTCGGAAGAACTCTGGATGGCGAAAGTGAAGGAGAGCACTGAAACAAAGTATTCTTACGATCCGAAGCTTGAACAGATGTTAAAGGCTGTTTTCACGGAAGATTATACGTTTGAATGCAGTCTTGAGGAATTTCTTGATGAAATGTCTGTTAAACCGGACAGTAAACAGAAAAAATTGCTGCTTAAGAAATTAAAAGGCGATTATGCAAAAGACAGAGAGACGCTGCTGAGTGTATTCGGTTACGAAGATGATGACACTGCTCCGGATTTTGAGGTGGAGCTTTATTATATCTACAAGATTAAAAATGGAGAGCTTATCCGGGCATTTCTTCCGGAGGAGTGTCTGTCACAGACGATCGAGGACATCAAGAAGTGTCTGATCGTCGAATCCAAAACAAGTATCACTATTGATTATGACAATGAATAAGGAGGAAGAGTCATGAGTGAAATTTCAAGTGAAGCAAAAAAAGCAGGTGTTTTAGATACGGAAAAACCGGTATCTGAAATGACAGAGGAAGAATTAAAGGCTTTCCGTACATCGTTTGATCCAGACGAGATGGGATTTGATGGAACAGAAGGTATTGATGAGGAGGGTGAGAGCAATGGCAGTAACTAAACCGGAAGTACATAGACTGATCTCAAAAGTTAATTTTTCCGATTCCAACCGCAAGCCGGAACAGATCAAGTACCTGGTAAAGCATTATGTAGGTGCAACCGGCGGGGCAGAGGCAAACTGTAAATATTTCTACGACAAATTCAGGGGAGCATCCTCACATTTCTTTGTAGGACATGACGGCGAGATCTGGCAGTGCGTGGAAGAAAATGATACAGCATGGCACTGTGGAACATCAGGAAAATACAAGCACAAAGAATGCCGGAACAGCAATTCTATTGGCGTTGAGCTGTGTGTAAAGAAAGATGCAAATGGCAATTGGTACTATACGGAAGAAACCAAGAAAGCAGCGGTTCAGCTGTTTGCTTATCTGATGGACAAGTATCATATTGATGCAGACCATGTGCTGAGACATTATGACGTTACCGGAAAGAATTGCGGAGAACCGGATGTCCGCAAAGGCAATAAGGAATGGTCACAGTTTAAACAGGATATTGTCGAGTATGGGAAAGAAGCAGCTCCAGAGCAGACGACCACTCCGGAGCCGACAGCACCACCGGAACAGACAACCGCACCAGCGCAGCCGTCAACACCATCACAGGCGGCAGGAGTGCCGTACATGATCGTGACGACATGTGACTCTCTCAGAATCCGCGCCGGAGCTGGCACAGTTTACTGTGTGACCGGACGTATCCGTGAAGCAGAAGGTCAGAAAAAAGAATACACTATTGTAGAGGAAAAGAATGGATGGGGCAGGTTAAAGAGCGGTGCAGGATGGATTTCGCTGGCATACACTAAGAGAGTATAGAGAGGCTGGTCTGAAATGAAAGAGGAACTGTTAAATGAATTAGTTAGCGAGACCAGAATGGAAGATATAGCAGAACGTTACCAGGAGATCGTGAAGATCGTTGGAATAGCTAACTTTGTCAAACTCAGTAATTATGCAAGAGGCGACGAGATTTATTTCCCGAAGGTTGAGAGCGTGGTCAGTCCTGCGAGGAACAGACGGATCAAAAAGGAATTTAATGGTTCCAATGATAAGGAACTGGCAGAGAAATATAATCTCACTTTAAAGCAGATCTGGAATATCTTAAAAGATGAGCCGCCGATCGGGCAGATGACTCTGGATGAGATGCTTGGCATGTGATGATAAAAGCGTGGAGGCGATACAAGTTCCACGCTTTTATAAATGCTTATTTATGCGGTTTCCGGCGATTTTTCCCGGAAAATGTTTTACAAAAATGCTTCCCCTAAACAGTCCAACAGAATAAACCTATAATCAGGTCATGACTTAGAAGTCATGACCTATTTTTTTGCCTCTCATTTGGTTCGTTGCCCTGAAACAAATATGAAGGAGCGTGATATTTTATGACAGAAATTTTGACAATGATTGGGATTGAAAATGCAACAAAAGTGATCGCATGGGTATTAGCTTTTATCAGTGTATCAGCGATCACAGTCTCATTGGTCACAGAAGGACTTAAGAGCATTAAGTGGATCAACCGTATCCCGACAAAGCTTGTGTGCTATGTGGTGGCGATCACCCTCACAACACCGATGATGCTTGCACTGATGGCTTACATGAAAGTTCCGGTGGAATGGTACATGGTATTTGCTTCCTTCCTGGCATCGTTTGTGGTTGCAAAGGTGAGCATGTCCGGGTGGGATGATGTGAATGAGCTGTGTAAACGGCTGTTCAGGACAAAGTAAGGCGGTGCAGGAATGGATTATGTGATCACATTTTCGGATGTAATGGCGGGGCTGATGTCGATCGGACTTGGAGTGATCACTTTTTTCGCGAAAAAGTGGTTTGACAAGATGGAAAAGAAAGACGATGTTCTGCAGTCCGCAATTGAAAACACAACATCAACTTTGAATAAGAAGATCGAGCAGGGCAACAAAGAGATTCAGGAGAAGATCCAGAAGAATGACGAGAAGGTGAATGAACGGATTGACAAGCTGGAGGAAAAGACTGGCAATGACATCCAGAACATCAGGCAGGAGATCAATGACATTAAAGGCGATTTTGCAACAACATTTGTGCTGCGTGAGGACTTCTTCCGCTCCATGAACGGAGTGGAAGACAGGATGAAGATCATTGATAACAAATTAGACAAACTGCTTCTGATGGGAAAAGAAAACAAGTGAGGTGAGGAGATTGACAGATTTAGAGCAGGCAGAGGTGCAGCATAACAAAGCCATCCGTGGATATATCATCCGCTGTCTCGTAAAAGGCTTTAACAACACGGCGCTTACAAGACAGATCTCAAATTCCATGATGGCGGCAGGACTGATCCTCTCGCCGGACATTGGAAAACACCTCGATTATCTGGAAGATGCCGGATATATCGAGTACACAGATGAAAAAGTCACAGCATATACAGCATATGCAAAGGATGCAGTGATCAAACTCACAAAAGAAGGTGTTGACCTTGCGGAAGGCACAATTGAAGATCCGGGAGTTGATATCTGATGGCAAAGAAAAGAAACAGGACAAGAGTGAGTTCCAAGCTGGATGAGATCCCGGAAGATCTGAGATTGAAAGTTGATGTGATGCTGGCTGACACATCGAATACTTATGAATACATCAGCCAGTACTTAAAAGAAGAGGGATATGACATATCAAAATCGAGTGTTGGTCGCTATGCAATGCGTTCCAACACGGCAAGGCAGAGACTGCTGGAGGCACAGGCACAGACAGAGAAACTGATTCAGGTTGTAAAGGACAATCCGGATGCAGATTATTCAGAGGCTGCAATACTGATGACCATGAATGGACTGATCAACAAGGTTGCAACCGCAGAGGAAGAATTTCAGGAGATGCCGCTTGATAAGGCAGGGCGTCTGATCGCATCACTGTCCAGAACCAAGATCTACAAGGATAAAGTGAAGCAGGACATGAAGAAAAAGGCTGATATTGCATTCCAGGAGATGGAGGCATCCATGATGCAGGTGATCAAGAACGATCCGGTACTGGCAGAGCAGCTGAAAAAGATCCTGACGACCGCAAAAGAGAGGATGCTGCAGGATGATTGATTTGAACGAATGGATCAGGGAACTTGACGAGGAACCGGACAGGGAACTGATCGACCATGAAGAATATCAGAAACAGCTTTTCAGGGACTATGTTCTCAGAAAAAATGACAATATGGAAAAACGCGAGGAACTTTTCGGGAGATTCTGTTCCGGGGAAATGCTTACCGGAGAAAAAGGACTCAGGAAGGAGCTTGCAGCATTTGACCTTGGATATTTCGGCAGGGCATATCTTTCACATTATTTCACAAGACCATCACCTGAGTTTCACGAGGAACTCGATGAGATCTGGGAGACAAGCGTGATGAAATCCAAAAATCCTATGAAATGTGCAAAAGAGATTTCAAGGATGAAGGGTTCAAGAAATGCTATAGCAGCACCCAGAGGACATGCCAAAAGTACAAATCTTACATTTAAGGATGACCTGCATGCAGCGTTATATGGATATAAGCATTACATCCTGATCCTGTCTGATTCATCCGATCAGGCGGAGGGGTTTTTAGATGAGATCAAAACCGAACTGGAAGAAAATGCGGATATCATTGAAGACTTCGGAGCTTTAAAAAGTGATAAAGCATGGCGCAGCAATGTGATCGTCACAAAAAATGATATCAAGATTGAGGCGATCGGCTCCGGCAAGAAAGTCCGTGGTAGAAAGCACAGGAACTGGAGACCAGACCTCATTGTGCTGGACGATGTCGAAAATGATGAGAATGTAAATACTCCTGAACAGCGTAAGAAGCTGAAATCATGGTTTGAAAAAGCTGTATCCAAGGCAGGAGATACTTATACAGACATCATGTACATTGGAACAGTGCTTCATTATGATTCACTGCTCAACAATGTATTGCATAATCCAAGATATCATACAAAGAAATACCGGGCAGTGATCTCATGGTCAGTCCGGCAGGATCTTTGGGATGAATGGGAGGGCATATACACGAATCTGTTTGACGAGAATCACGAGGATAACGCACAGAAGTTCTTTGACGAACACCGGGAGGAAATGCTCGAAGGAACGGAAGTGCTATGGGAAGAGAAGCTGTCCTATTATGATCTGATCGTGATAAAGGTAACAGAGGGCGAAGCGTCCTTTAACAGTGAGCTGCAGAATGATCCGATCGATCCTGAGAATGCAACCTTCAATGAAGAATGGTTTGATTACTATGAACCGGAGAACATGGATTTTGGGAGCAGCGAGTTTTTACTGATCGGAGCCAATGATCCGTCCCTTGGAAAAAACAAAAAATCGGATACCAGCTCCATCATCAACCTGGCACTGTCTTTGACCACAGGCTATATGTATGTGGTAGAGGCATCCGTTGAAAAAAGAAAACCGGATGTTATCATCGATGACATTCTGGAGATGAACAGACGTAATAAAAGGGACTTTGGAAAAGGGTTTTTTAAATTCGGAGTGGAGACGGTGCAGTTCCAGTATTACTTCAAGGAAGTTCTGGCACAGCGGTCTGTAGAGCAGGGAGAATACCTGCCGATCGAGGAGATACAGAGCAGTGTCAATAAAATACTGAGAATCGAATCTTTGCAGCCGATCATTAAAAACAAGTACCTGAAGTTCCGGCGTGATCAGAAGACATTGCTCACCCAGCTGAAAGAATTTCCCATGGGGAAAAACGATGATGCTCCGGATGGACTGCAGATGGCAGTGCAGCTGGCACAGACAGTTAAGGCAACGGCATCCAGTGGAAAATATAAGAGTGTGATCAAGCGGAAGTTCCGCATGGGAAAAGGAGCTTATTAGGAGGACGACAATAAATGTCAAAGAAGAAAAAGAAAAAACAGGCATTTAATCCGGATGTGGATACCGGGATCGGGAGATCTGTCCGGGCATCGGTGGCGATCGGTGATGTGAATGACAAATATTCCATGTATCCGTCCAAAGGACTGACACCGCAGCGGCTGGCGAGGATATTCCGGCAGGCAGATGATGGGGATGTCCGGGAGCAGATGGAACTCTTTGAAGAGATGGAAGAAAAGGACACACATCTTTTTTCACAGATGCAGACAAGAAAACTTGCCGTGACCGGACTGGACTGGGAAGTACAGCCTTTTTCCGATGATGAGAGGGATAAGGCGATAGCAGAGTTCATTACAGAACAGCTGAAAGGAATTGAAAACCTTGATGATGTCTTTATGGATCTGCTGGATGCCATTGGCAAGGGAATCAGTGTCATGGAGATCGAGTGGGGGGTGGAGGCAGGAGCCAATGTTATTTTGGGCATTGAATATGTGCATCCGAAAAAGCTGACCTGGGACTGTGAAACAGATGAGATGAAGATATGCACGAAGGAATATCCTTCCGGGATATCTTTCCCGGAAAATAAATTCGTCATACACAGATACAAAGCAAAATCAGGGCATGAGAGCCGGAATGGAGTACTGCGGGTTGTCTCGTGGATGTATCTGTTTAAGAATTACGACGTAAAAGACTGGGTTGCGTTCTGCGAAGTTTTTGGCATGCCGCTCCGGTTGGGAAAATATACGCCTGCCGCTTCCGAGGCTGACCAGAAGGCTTTAATGGAAGCTATCTATAATCTTGGTACGGATGCAGCCGGAATCATCCCGGATTCAACCATGATCGAGTTTATCGAGTCCAATAAAACGACCAGTGTTGAGATTTATGAAACGCTTGCAAGATACTGTGATGAACAGATGAGCAAGGCGATCCTGGGACAGACTTTATCATCTGATTCAGGAGGAGGTTCTTATGCACAGGGTAAAGTGCATAACGAAGTCCGGCACGATCTGACACAGGCAGATGCGAAAGCACTTGCAACAACGGTCCGGCGCGACATCATAAGACCATTGGTGGAATACAACTTTGGATATGATGCAGACATTCCGTTTTTTGCTTTTGACAGCCGGGAGGCGGAAGACCTGCAGAGTATCGTGGAAGTCTATGAAAAACTCCACCAGATGGGACTTAAGATCCCGGCAAGCCACGTTTATAAGAAATTTAATATTCCAAAACCGGAAGATGGGGAGGAAATCCTAAAGCCGGCAGTACCGGGACTGGCAATGCCAGTGATGCCGGAGGACATGGAAGAACAGCATCTGAAAGAAGATACAGGACAGTCAGAACAGGAACAGATAGACCAGATGGCAGGGGAAGCAGAGAAGCAGACAGAAGCACTGTTTCAGGAAATGATGAAGCCAATTCTCGGTTTAATTGACAAAGCAGACGACTTAAATGAACTGCAGACTGCTTTAAAAGATGAGCAGGAGCTGAAAAAACTTTATGGGCAGATGGATTCACCGGATCTGGAGGATGTCATACAGCAGGCAATTTATCTCTCAACCCTGATCGGAAGGAGCATGAAATGAAAAATGCGGAGTATGGTCTGACGGAAGATCTTATCTTCCGGTCGGCAGTGGAGTATTTGAAAAAGAAGCAGCCACTACAGGCAGAGGAATACAAGATGCTGAGTGATGAGTGCAAGGCAAAGGCGTTTACCGTATCAGGATACACAAGCCTGGAAGTATTACAGACATTCCTGAACGAACTCACGGAAGCCTGTGAGCAGGGAAAAACAAAGAAAGAGTTCATGGACAGCATGAATGATTTTTTGGAAAGAAACGGATATGTAGGTCTGAATCCTTACAAGGCAGATGTGATCTTCCGGACAAACCTGCAGACGGCATATAACGCCGGACATTATAAAAGCATGACAGATCCCACGACAGTGAAGCTCCGCCCATTCTGGAAATATGTCACTGCCGGTGATGGCGAAGTGAGGGAAACACATGCAATGATGGAAGGTCGCATTTACAGGGCAGATGATCCGATCTGGGATGTGTGGTATCCGCCTAATGGATTCCGGTGCAGATGCACAGTTGTGAGCCTGACAAAAGGACAGGTGGAACGCTCCGGTGTTCCGGTGAGCAAGAGTGCACCGTATGATGTCGATTATTCAACCGGAGAGATCCAGTACAGATTTCCGGATAAAGGATTCTCGAACAACCCGGCGAAAGTGGCATGGAAACCGGATATGTCAGGCATTGATCCGGCTCTGAGATCGGTATTTTCGGATAGAAATACAAAAAAATGACACAGTTTTACATAAAAAAAGCATATTTGCCGGTTTAAAGCAATTTAAGTGCTGAACTGTAAAAGAATCCGTGCAAAACAGTTTCATAGCGTTATAACGCGTTATAACGCTATTAGAAGGGCAAAAAAAAGAGGAGATGATTGTTTGAAAAAGAATTATCTGGTATTAACAGCAGATGCAGTTGGTGTTGACGGAGTACCAAATGAGATCAAGATCCTGCCGCTTGGAAAAGTACATTCCCAGAAGGGAGACTTTGAAGTGGATGATGAGAGTGTTGATATGATCATCAGACAGTTTAAAGGACGGCATTTGGATCTTGTGATCGATTACGAGCATCAGACACTGCAGGATGTGCAGGCTCCGGCTGGTGGATGGATCAAGGAACTTTACAAGGGAGAGGATGCCATCGTTGCAAAAGTGGAGTGGACACCAAAAGCACAGGAATATCTTAAGAATAAGGAATACCGGTATTTATCACCGGTAGTATTCGTCAGAAAAAGCGATAAAAAGGCAGCAAAGATACACAGCGTTGCACTAACGAACACACCAGCGATTGACGGAATGTTTCCAATCGTGAATTCCGTTGATATAGAAGATGATGATTTAAAGGAGGAACAAAACATTATGGAATTGAAGGAACTGATCACTTTATTAGGACTTCCGGAGACAGCGACACTTGAAGATGTACGCAAAGCGCTTGCCGGACTGGTAAAGAAGCCGGAAGAAACAGAAGTTGTGGCAAACTCGAATATTCTCAGCCTGCTGAATCTGAAAGAGGATGCAAAGACAGAGGATGTGGTTGCAAGCATTATGGCATTAAAAGCCGGTGATGCAAAAATTGCATCCGAAGTGGAAGCTTTGAAGAAAGAGCTGGCAGAAAGAAATGCAGATGAGCTTGTAGCTGTGGCATTGAAGGAGGGAAAGATCACAGCAGCACAGAAATCATGGGCAAAGCAGTATGCACTCAGCGATAAGGAAGGCTTTAAATCTTTTATGGACAAAGCACCTGTTGTGGTTGATCTTGGAAAAATGGATCTTAAGGATGCACCTGAAAAGAATACTGCAGATGATGTTGACATGCAGATTCTTAAGAATTGTGGCATAAGCGAGGAAGATTACAAAAAGTATTATAAAAAGCAGGAGGAAAAATAATGAGAGCAGGTAATGAGAGAGCTTCCGGAAATAATATCGTGATTCCGGTAGCAGCAAACACAACAATTACAGAAGGACATATGGTAGCAATCGGATCTGACGGATATGCAGCAGAGGCGACAAAAGCCGAAAATCTCACAATTGCCGGATGCGCAATGAAGTACACGGATAATTCAGCCGGAAATGCAGGAGATGTAACTGTTCCAGTCAGAAGAGGTACTTTTGTATGGAATAATGATGGAAGCATCAAGGCAACCGATATCCTGAAAACATGTTATGTGGCAGATGCGCAGACAGTTACCATTACAGCAACCGGTTCATCCAAAGCGGGCACTATCCTTGGAGTTGAGGGTGATGGTGTTATCGTAGAGACTTTATAGTAGCAGGAGGAAAAATAAGATGGTTATAAATCAGCAGAGCCTTCAGGGCTTAAATGTAGCTTACTCCACGGCTTTTAACAAAGCATTTGAGGGAGTACAGCCAAGATATCAGAAAGTTGCATCTGTTGTTCCAAGCACAACAGCATCAACAAATTACAATTGGCTTGGACAGTTCCCACAGATGAGAGAGTGGATTGGGGAAAGAGAAATCCAGTCATTGTCTGCATATGATTATGTTATCAGAAACAAGAAATTTGAAATGTCGGTAGCTGTACCAAGAGATGCTATCGAAGATGATATGTATGGAATTTACAATGCAATGTTTGGAAATCTGGGTGATGCTGCAGCACAGCATCCAAATAATTTGGTATTCGATATCATGAAAAATGGTTTTGAGAAAAAATGTTATGACGAAAAAACATTTTTTGCGACTGATCATCCATCAGGAAAAGATGGCGAGACTGAGACGAGCAACTGTACAACAGAAAAACTCAGTATGGATTCTTACATTGAAGCACGAGCATCCATGATGGGACTTATTGGAGACAAGGGAAAATCTTTAAACATTGTTCCAGATCTTTTGGTTGTATCACCTTCAAATGAGCGGGAAGGTAGACTTATCTTGGAAGCCGATTTTATCAATGGTACAAGCAATACGATGAAAGGAACTGCAAAGCTTCTGGTCGCAACAGAACTTGCAGATGAACCAGATCAGTGGTTCTTGTTATGCACAAATAAGTTCTTAAAACCATTCATCTATCAGGAACGTCAGAAAATCAGGCTGACGGCACTTATAAAGGACACGGACGAAAATGTATTTATGCGTGATGAGTATATCTGGGGAGCGGATGGACGTTCCAATGCAGGTTATGGTTTCTGGCAGATGGCATATGGTTCCACTGGAACAACAAGCTCGAAAGGCTAGGTGATCTGAATGGCATATTGTACCGCAGCGGAAGTCCTCGATATGCTGAAAGAGGATATGTTAAACGTCATTATTGGCAACAACTACATAGAGGATAAGGATGAGAGAATCCAAGCAATCACGCCTATTGTAGAACAGGCGATCGCCGATGCCGATGCTGAGATTGACGGTTATCTTGCCAAGCGGTACAAAGTGCCGTTTGAGAAGACACCGCAGGTGATCAACAAGTTTGCAAAAGATATTGCACTTTATAACATGGTCTCAAGAAAAGGAGTGGATGAAAACGACAGGGAAAAAACATACCTTACCCGTTATAATGCAGCCATTGCTTTTCTGACCAAAGTTGCAGAGGGCAGGATCAGTATTGGCGTCAGCGAAAACAATACAGAGGATGCAGCCAGGATAGGCTTTTCAATGTCAAACTCACCAAGACTGTTTTCGAGGGGAAACATGAAAGGTTGGTGATGGGATGTCATCAGTAAGCGTCCGGTTGGACGATGAAACAGATCAGCTGATACAGAGGCTGAAAGATATGTCTGACATTGATAAAGCGGGGATGATGAATGCTATTGCCGAAGGATTGAGGACATCTACATTAGAAAGATTCCGGACGGAAGAAAGCCCGGACGGAAAAAAATGGAAGCGTTCCATACGTGCCGAGAAAAGTGGAGGAAAGACACTGACAAAAACGAAACAACTCGGAACATCCATACATGCACAGTCGGACAGCACAGGGCTTGCAGTTGGTACGAATGTTATTTATGCAGCTACGCATCAGTTTGGTGATGAGCGTACGATCAGGGCAAAGAGGGGCAAGAACCTGAAGTTCCAGATTGGAGACAGATGGATCAGCAAGCCACAGGTAAGTGTGAAGATACCGGCGAGAGAATTTCTGGGTATCAGTGAGCAGGATGATATGGATATACAGGAAATGCTGAAAGAACTGTTTGAGGAATAAACGATGAAGGAAGAAAGAGATTATCTGGTTGGAGTATTAAAAAAAGCGGGCATCCGGTCAACAGTACACGATAGCCTGAAAAGCTTAAAAAACTGCAATGAAACACATGTCGGGGCAGTCCTCAGAGTGAAGGAAACATTTGCTCGTTCAGGCTCAAAAAAAATATATGGGGAAGAGGGGCAGCGGAAACAGCGGAAGAAACTGCATATGAGGATCACGACACTGCATGTGGTGATTGCAGATTCCAATGAGGAAAAAGTGGATGCGATACTGACTAACTTCATGAAAAACATCGGTAAAGGAGTTCCGGTAGACAGAAACTGGGTAGAGATCAATGTCGGAGACGTGGACTGGATCGAGGAGGGGGACAGCATCCTGAGAAGTAAAATAGCAGTTGAATTTGATGTCACGCTGACAGGCGGCGTTTATGAGGATACAGATCTTAAGAAAGTCGAAATCGGAATGATTGAGAAAAAATAATAACAGGAGGAATAATATGGCAGAGAAAAAAGAGTATATGACCATTGAGGAACTGAAAACCCGGAAAAACACTTCGAATGCAGTATTTGCAGGTGTAAAAACTGCCAATGAGTGGGGAACAGGAAAGATGGTCACAGAAGATGAATATGATGCAGCAGTAAAAGCCTTTTATGATGCACCAATGGATGGGAGCGTGAGATAAATGTTTAGCGAGGTTAATATCGAAGTCCAGGACGGAAATCTTGGAAGAAACACATCCACCGGATCTTTTGTACATGTAAAAATCGGTGCGTCTACATCAGACAGTACGGTGCCAGTACTTGTGACAAACACAATGAAGCCATCAGATATCAAGGAAAAACTTGGATGCACACCACTTTCTGACGCATGTATTGATGCAACGGAGAATGGATTGAAAAAGTTATATGCTATCCCGGTCAAAGCAGATGTTGATGGAAAAATTGGCGAGGTAACTAAAACTGGCGAGAGCAAGGGAACTGTCACTGCATCTGGAAAGCCGAACAATGCATATGATGTTGTAGTAAAAATCACAACAACCGGGAAAGTAAATAAAGGAACATTTGCTTACTCCATTGATGGAGGAAATAACTTCTCTGATGAGTACACAATCCCATTGGGAGGAACATTTGAAATTCCGGGTACAGGGATCACTCTTAATTTTGCAGATAGTGGAGAAGATGAACAATCATTCATTGAAGATGATGCGTTTTCTTTCAGCTCGACAGCTCCGACGCTCAGCAACTCAAGTGTGCTTAAGGCTGTTGAAAGTCTGATTAACTTAAATTCGGAGTTTGAGATTGTACATATTGTTGGAACATCTGGAAAAACACTGTGGGCGGCACTTGCCGAACAGGGAAAAGAATTTCTTGAGACTTATAAAAAACCATGCATTTTCTTATGTGAAGGCAGGGAATGTGGAGATAAGGAAAGCATTGATGAATACCTTACATCAATGAAGGCGGAGAGAAAGGGCATTAACAGTATGTTTATTGCAGTCGTGCTTTCCTATGGATTATACACAAGAAAAGATCTGCGTACACAGAAAATCAATCTTGCAGGTGTTGTTTCAGGATTATTAGGACAGGCGAAAGAAAGCTTATCTATTGGCTGTGTAAAAGAATTTCCTATTAGTTCTTCAAAACTCCAGAAACTTTTCCCGGAAGGAATTGCAGAGTACACAAAAGAATTGGATGAGCTTGGATATATCACACTGAGACAGTACACAGGCAAAGAAGATTTTTATGTAACAAATGCCAATGTGCTTGCTGCAGACGGAAGCGATTTCCCATATGTCGAAAATGTCCGGGTACTCAATCGTATCGTGAGGGAAGTGAGCAAAAAGGCAACGGATAATATCCAGGCAGAAATTGATCCGGATAATATTGAGGCAAGCATTAAGCCGTTGGAGGCTGATCTTGGAATTGCAATTGATAATTGCATCAAAGATAAGATCATCAGTTCCGGATCAGTCACGATCGAAACGGAAAATGTAAACATCCTTGTGGATGAGACCTTAAACGTAAGCATTGAATGGGTTCCGATGGGAACGGTCAGAAAGTTCAATCTGACATTTGCAGTCAATAATCCATATGGAGCAGGAGCAGAATAGGAGGTTGGGATAGATGGATCCATTGATCAATGGTAAAAGTTATGACTGGTCGAGCATTGATTTTCACATGACAAATATGAACAATGTGCAGATCCAGGAGGTTGATTACGGAGATGAACAGGGACTTGATCCTGTTTATGGAAAAGGTGGCAGGATCAGAGGATATGGTACTGGCAACCAGAAAAATACCTTTAAGATAACCTTACTTCGTGAAGATTATGACGAAATGTGCCGCGTGATCAAGTCAAGCGGATGTAAACATTTCTACGGATACATGATTCCGAAAGTTACTGTGAGCTATGCAGATGAGGGTGCTAAGACATCTACAGATGTTATCACACAGATTGTGTTTAATAAAAGAGATTTCAAAGGGGCGCAGGGTGATACATCCTTAAAAGTGACGATTGAGGGTATGGCTATAGGCGGAATCAGCACGAATGGTCTTGAAGCATAATCATTATTTTTGACAAAAATCAGGAGGAAAACAAGATGGATAACGTTATGGAAGGACAGATTATGGAAAGCAGACAGGATGCTGCTGTAACAGATGAGATGGAGAATCTCAGAAAAAAATATAAAGAAAAGGATGGCAGAATCTACGAGATCAGGACAACGATCCAGGAAGATGATGAAGAGGAAAAAGAATTTACATTTCTTTTCAGGAAACCGGGAACCGCATCCTATGAGAGATATGTCAAATTGTCGTCCAATTCTGCAGTGAAAGCATTAAAGACATTTGTAATGGATAACATCTGTGAAGAGCAGTATAAGAAACTTGGGGATGCGCTGGAAGAATATCCGGCAATGTGCATCAGCCTTGGAGAGAAGCTTCTCAACATGCTTGGATTATCTAAGGATACGGCAGTAAAAAAGCTGTAGAGCAGGAAAAGGAAAGCATTAAAAGTAACTTTGTGGAATATGGAAGGCTGCTGATCAATATGTATCTTCCCGGGAAATTAATTCCGGAAAATATTCATGATATGCCTTTTGAGGATTTTTTAAAACTTTTAGCGATGGCAGAAATTGCAAGAGATTTAAGGATTGAAGATATAGAGGTGGGCGTAAATAAAGGATATGTGGAAGCACATCCAGATTCACAATGAAGGTTAAAAAGATGCCCGGGTTACTCATCGGGCATCTTTTAATATGAGGTGATAGAAGCATGGGAATGGATTCTGTTTATAAGTTGTCCGTTGTTCTCGGACTGACAGATAACATGACTGGAAACCTCTCAAGTGTGACGAATAAGGTGACTGATAGTACTGAAAAACTGAACAAGGCATTTGGAAGTGTCCAAAAGGCTGGAGCTGTCATGGTGGGCGTAGGAACGGCACTGACAACGGCGTGCCTTGGTACTGTGCAATCTACATTTGATACACAGAATGCCCTTGGAGAACTTGCGTCTCTGGGAGTGCAGGATCTAGCCGCAGTAGAAAAGGCAGCAAAGAACTTTTCTGATACATGGGCTGGAACGACAAAAAGCGAATTTATTAGTGCATCTTATGATATTAAATCAGGTATTGCATCGCTGACCGATGAAGGTGTGGCAAAGTTCACGGAACTTGCAGCCTTGACCGGTAAGGCAACAAAATCCACAACAGAAGAGATGGGTTCTTTATTTGCAACTGGCTATGGTATTTACAAAGGTGCATATGAGGATATGTCAGACCTTGAATTTGGTGAGATGTTCTCAGCCGGTATTGCTACAGCGGTTAAGAACTATAAAACAGCTGGTTCGGAGATGGCAAGTGCAATCTCAATGTTAGGAGCCACAGCAACAAATAATAAGATATCCATGGAAGAGCAGCTGGCAATCTTAGGACAGCTTCAGACAACAATGAGTGGATCAGAAGCAGCCACGAAGTATAAATCATTTTTAAATACTGCAGCTTCGGCTGGAGAGAAACTTGGTTTATCATTTGTGGATGCAAATAATCAGCTTCTGACTACTCCGGAAATTCTCCAAAAATTAAAGGATAAGTATGGCGAGACATTGGATGCTGTTGAGAAACAGGATATCAAGGCAGCATTTGGAACAGATGAAGCGGTTGCAATGATTGATTTGCTTTATAACAATATCGACGGACTTACAAGTGGAATCGACAGCCTGGCATCCAGCATGAAGCAGGGAGTCAGTGTGACAAATGAAATGGCGGAGGCTATAGACAACACTCCGGAAAGAAAATTCGAAGTTTTAAGGCAGAAGATACATAACAATGCAGAGGAACTTGGAAAGAATCTTCTGCCAGTTGTAAATAACACACTTACAAAAGTAAATGATCTTATAGACAAAGGTTCGGAGTTGATTGCAAATAACCAGCAGACAGTGCAGAGCATCATGAATATAGCATTGCGGTTGGGAATTATGCTTGTCGTGATCGGTACCGTAGTAGGTGCGATCGGAACGATTGGAAAAGCGGTCTCCGGTGTCAGTGCAGCCATTAAGACAGCAAGGCTTGTCTGGCTGGCATTTAATACAGTATTTGCAGCAACTCCGATAGGATGGATTGTGATAGCGATTGTTGGATTGATAGCAGCATTTGTCCTGCTATGGAATAAATCTGAAGCGTTTCGAAATTTCTGGATCGGATTATTTGACCAGATCAAAGGAAGTGTCACACAGGCATGGGAAACATTACAGCCAGCACTACAAAATGTCGGTCAGAAATTTATGGAACTTTATGAGGCAGCAAAGCCTATACTGGAGATTATTGCATTGATCGCAGGTGTTGTCGGTACATTTTTTGTTGCACAGTTTGTGGCAGGAATACAAGGGATGATTGCAGCCCTGACACCACTGACGAATGCCCTTTCGGATCTTATTTCATTTGCAACAAATATAATCAACATGTTTGTTGCTTTATTTACCGGGGATTTTACCGGGGCATGTGAGTTTGCAGATGCAGCGTTGCAGGATCTGGAAAATTTTTTTGGAAATTGTTTCGATGCGATTTTAGCATTTGCAGGTGGGTTCGCAGAAGGATTTTTAGGTGTTATCTGTGGGGCACTTCAGGCAGTTGGCATTGATATTTCTGTAGATCAGTTGAAACAGAAATTCATGGACGGACTTACTGGTATATTATCCACGGTAAATGACAAAATGAACAGCGTGAAAGATAAGTTCAATGAGAAGATGGATGCTATACAAGAAAAGGTAAGTAATGCAATTGAAAAGATAAAAAGTCTTTTCGGAATTGATTTACCGACACCAAAAATCAAACTGCCACATATTAAGATTGATGGAAGTTTCAGCCTGAATCCACCAAGTGCACCAAAGATCACTACCGATTGGTATGCGGAAGGCGGAATCATGACGAGACCGACGATATTTGGCGCATCTGGTGACAAAATGCTTGGAGGCGGCGAAGCCGGTGCAGAGGCAATCCTGCCATTATCTGCACTATGGAGTCATTTGAAAACATTTATTCACGAGGAGCTTGGTGGCAGCACTGAAGACAAGACAGAATCAAGAAGCATTGTAACGGAGCTTAGCCGAAGGGAAACACGAACACTTGAGAGAAGCGAGAGATTAAGAACAGAAAAGGAATCGGATCATGAAAAGACAGAAAGTGGTAATCCAATTATTATTCAGCATCTGGAACTGAAACCGGATCTTACAAAGATAAAGGATATTGAGTTGTTACAGAAACTGATCAATGAACTTAAGGATGCACAGAACTCTAGTGATGATCCTAAACCGGCGACAACGTAAGAAGGAGGAAGAGCAGATGCTGTTAGTGCAGGAAAATATTGTGAAGCTTGGCGGAGTCATTTTATCAGGGCAATGTAAGAAAATAAGCATAGATGAGACGGCAACCATAGAAAACATTGAGGATGATAAGGGAAAGACCAAGGCAACCCAGCCAACGGGATATGAAGCAGCAAAGATCAGTATAGATTTTATCTTGGAGGATTCGCCTGAAATGACGCAGGATGAACAGATCACTGCCATGCAGAGGCTCTTTAAAGCTTACGGACAGACAAAAGCCAATCTTTTGGAAATTGTAAATGAAGATTGTGCTGCCAGAGGAATTTCCAAGGTTTATTTTAAAAAGCTTGGAACACAAAATGTAATTGCTGAAAGCAGAAGGACGGCAACGTTGGAATTAGTTGCTCCTGTGATTGCAGGAATAACCACTAAAACGGTCAGTGCTTCTGCTGGAAGCACTAAAAAGAAATCTTCCAGTAAAGCAAAAAAGAAGACAGAAAGTAAAACAACAAAGCAGGTGGAATTTCCTCTTACCAGAAAGAAACAGAATGCCAAGGCAAAACTGATGGCAAGGGATTTAATCTTATAGGAGTGAGCATGGGATATAAAAAGCTGATAAGTCCTGAATTTAAAATAAGCACGGAACATTATGAAATAACACGAGGGTGTGAAGTGGAATGTTTTTCAAGCAGGGAAGCAAGGTCAGACTGGTGCAGGGTGGAACTTGCAACACAGTATGATGGAATCATATCTTATGAGGACAACGAGGAAGCGGTTGTTGAACTTGGATATGATGAAGACTATGACATTTTGCTTTCCGGGTATTGCAGGAAAAACGAAAATGATTCATGGAAAGAGATCATGATCAGGGATGACATGATAAAACTGGAACAGACTATGATCAAGGCAACATTCATAGACTGCACGCCACAGGATGCGATCCGTTATATTTTGACGCAGGCAGGTATATCAGATTATGTTTTGGCGGAAAGTGAATATGGAAAAAAAGATACTTTTATCATTAACAAACAGAATGGCATTAAAGCCATTATGGAAGTAAACAGTTCGTGGGGAATAGATAATGATTTCTTTTTCCGCAATAAGATCTTTTACTGGGGATGTTATCCACAGCAGGATACCGTATATGTGCTTACAGAGAGTGAAAACATTCTTTCACTGCATAAATATGGAAGCCTCTGGGAGATAGAAACTCTCGGAGTTCCGTGGATACATCACAGCCAGATGATAGAGGTGGAACATTCCAAATTCACCGGGACAGTTAAAGTGGAAAAGACGATTGTAAGGAGTGATCCAAGTGGTCGGACTAGAATGTACATTTATTTTAAAGGTGGGTGAGTGCCATGTCAGACATGTTAGAAACTTTTGTGCGGAAAGGAATTGAAAATGAAATAAAAACAAATTATCCGCATATACAGCATCCGGCAGGAATGTATGCAAAGGTTGTTCAGGTAAAAACAGACAACGAAAAATATGTGTACACTCTCAAAATTCTTGACAAAACATTAAACGTAGATAACGACTTTCCAGAGATCCCGAATGTTAAAAGCAGTATTAGGGCACAAAAAGAAGACATTGTGGCTGTACTTTTATTATATGGAGGAAGTGATGTATTTGTTCTGGGGAGGTGTGAACGATGACCATTGTCGGGGAAAATAATACAGATATAATGCTCGATCCGAATGGACAGCCTGTGGCAGACAGCTCTGGGGACTTTAAAATAGTATCAGGAGATGCATGCTGGGAGCAGGATCTCCGACTTGAAGCACTTACTGAACCGGGTGAACTGTTTTACGAAGATGAAAATGGAGATGAAGCTTATGGATTTGGACTTCTGGATTTCAGCCATGCGGAAAATGATGAGTTTACGCAGAAGGAAATAGAGCAGAGAGTAAAAAATAAATTGTCAAAGAGAACATATCTCGACCAGAGAAAAACAAGGCAGAAGATAAGCTTTGAGAACGGTGTGTTCCGGGATTATGTGTCTGTTTCAAAACAGGATGCTGTTGATGAGTATAATGTTGAACTCATAACAGAGGAAGTGGAGGTTGTAAGTGAATGATAGACAAAGAAACATTAAATAAAGTTTGTCCAGTTCCGGAAGAATCTGCTGTTATGAATGAAATAAAAACGGAATTGGATGAACAGGGATTCATCATTAACAATTTCAATAAGGGGGGTATTTTCTATATCATTATCAGAATATTTGTCATGATTTATGTTCAGCTGCTCAATCTTGCACAGACGATTATTAATAACGGATATATAAAACATGCAGAGGGGGACTGGCTGGAAATCAAAGCTGCAGATGTGGGTAAGGCGCGGAAAGAAGCAGTAAGGGCAAAGGGATACATAACGATTTATCGTGAAGATTATGTGAATGCACTGCAAATCACAAAGGGACATATCTTTAAAACAAAGCCGGATGTAAATGGCGTAGAACTTAAATATTACGTTACGGATGAAACCGTCATTCCTGCAGGAGAGCAGACAGGAAAAGTTTTAGTGGAAGCAGAGCAGACAGGAACAGCATATAATCTTCCAGCGGATAAAATCACAGTGTCCATGATCCATTTGGATGGAGTATCAAGTATCAATAATGAAGAAAACTGGTTATATGAAGAGGGTGCTGATATTGAAGATCTGGAGTCTTTAAGGGAAAGATGTCTGGAAGCATGGTCTGAACTGGCAGAACGCACAACAGCGAGTAAATTAAAGAGCGTGGCAAAAGCGGTGCCAGGAGTACTGGATGTGCAGATAGATGATCAGCATCCAAGAGGACAGGGAACAGCAGACATAATCATCACAAGTACTTCAGGCGCAGCCACACAGGAGCTCCTGAATAAAGTTGAGGCAGCAACAGAGTATTTAAAAAATAATTATGATGATTTTTTGTTTAAGTCATCTACGATCGTGAATGAAAATATCACGGTAACGATATTTATTGCCAAAGAAGCATCAACGCAGGGAGTGGCAGAGCAGGCAGAAAATGTGATTTCCAGCTATATGCAGATTGCAAGCAGGAAAGAACTGAACTGTTTATATCTGGATGATCTTAGGTATGCGCTGAAAGAAAGAATCAGTACATATAAACGTGCCGAGTTCTCAGCCCCGGATACAGATATAGAACTTGAAAAAGGAAAAGTTATCATGCCGGGAAAAATTTCCGTGACCGTCACAAATGTTGGAGGTGCGTAAGATGGAGAAATTTGCTGATTTCATGTATTACCTGCTAACGTCCCCTTTCAAGCGGATAAAAAAGTCACAGAATCAGTGGTACATTTTATTTCAGGTATTGGGATCATATATGGATCATGCAGGAGAAATCTTATATGAGGCAAGAGAGCAGACAATGCTTGCAACCTGTGATGCATCCATGCTCCAGAGCCATGCAGATGATCGCAGCATAGTGAGATATCCTGGAGAAACGGACGAGAACTACAGAAAAAGGATCGCTAATTATACTGAGGTATGCAGGCTGGGTGGAACTAATCAAGGAATGATCCTCGCAGTGAGAAAGCTTGGGTTTGATGATGCGGAAATTAAAACCGCAGTAGAGCTGAAAGGTGATACGGATAGATGGGCAGAATTTTATGTGACCGTGCATCAGGATATTGATAAGGAATATCCGATAGGTTTTGATATTTTAAAAAGCGAGGTGCGGAAGGTCAAATATGTAACTGCTAAAGATAATTATATATATCTGTTTTTGATAAAAATTATTACTCCGCCAGCAGAGCTGAAGCTTAAAAGTAAATCAGTAATTAAGATTGATAATTATAATTATTTGAGACTTGATGGTACATGGTCGTTAGATGGATCACAGACACTGGATGCATCTTATAGAAAGCTTTTAGTGAAGCAAAGAAGCCGGATACAGTTTACTACACCGACCGGAAGAGTTGGAAGCATCAATCGTGTCGTAACACATAATGATTGGTGCCTCGATGGAACTTATTTATTAGATGGAACAAAAGAAATGGATGCATACAGATTTGAGGAGGAGATTGTATGAAGCAGGTAATTACAGAGGCAAAGAGAAAAAAGATTGCAAAGGCATTACATGATACCGGAACTATTTCCAAGATAAAATATATTGCAGTTGGATCAGGTGGCGTGGATGAGAATAATGAAGTATTAAGTCCAAGCGAGACAGCTACAGCATTAAAACATGAACTGCTTAGAAAAGAATATACATCCAGTCAGAAAATCAGCGATACATGCTATGAATACACGCTTGTAATTGAAGCTAATGAACTGGTTGGCGAGTATATCAGTGAAATTGCATTGATCGACGAGGATAATGATATTATTGCAATCGCTAACTTCCTTCCGAAAGGTAAAGACCAGATGGAAGATTCATTTGCAATTCAGGATATGTATTAGAGTTTAAGTGAGACAATGCTTATGAGAAAGATCATTGAACAATTTATATTAATTTATCTGAAAACGTGTCGAGGACACGAATTTTACAGAGATAACCTATATGTGGGGATGTATCGATTCAAACCAAAGAGCGAATCTCAGATACGTCATGAAATAGAAATCGAAAATAAGTTTGCAGAATGATACAAAAATTAGGAGGATATTTATGTCAAGTTTGAATGTTAATCCGGAATTTAATACAGAGATGGAACAACTCACACCAGAGACACGAGCACATGCAGACCGTTTTAATGAGCGATATGGACAGCTGCTTGGAAATGATGCGTTTTTAAAGGGAAAGCTTGAAGATGCGAATACAAATATTGAGAGAGCAATGGCTGTTGCTCAAGGCAAATCTGCCGGATATGTATTTAATACATATTCAGAATTAATTGCGTATATTGCTGTTCCTGAGAACGCGGAGAAATTCCGCTTGGGTGATCAGTTTTTAATAAAGGCAACGGATGTACCAGACTATTGGTGGGATAATACCGTAACAACTGCACAGACAGATTCTGCCGGAAATTTGATATCTGGAAAAAATACGTCCGGTAAAATAATTGGTGCGCTAGTAGAACTCGAAGCAAGAAAAATTGATTTGTCCAAGTATGATGCAAATGATGCAGCGTTATTTAATAACATGTCCGATCAGTATAGTTCTGCCAGAACATATGATGTTGGAGATATCTGCATTCATAATAATGATTTATATAAATGCGTTACGGCAGTAGAAGCCGCAGAAACATTCAATGCATCTAAGTGGAATAAGACTTCATTGGCAGCACTGCACGCAGAGCAGGAGAAAAAAATTTCTGAGAATACCCGGAGTTTAACTAACATAAATAATTCAAAGAAAACGTATCTCAGATTAGTACTACCAAATGTTGCTGTTGACGCAAAAACTGTCTGCGATTATATAAATAAAAATTATTTGATGGGGCAAATAACTCCTATGTATTCGATTGAGTTTGATGCGGTTGTCGCTAATGCAGATTGGTTTTCAGGTGTTCTGTCTACGGATTCAAATGTAGATAGTAACGCCCGTACTGTTTGGGGTATCGTACAGCGACGATCCACATCAGCAGATAATAGCACTTTATATAAATACTTTGGAAGTGGAGCAGGAGGTGCCGGTACAGTATCCCCTTTTAAATCATATGATCAAGGCTATGCGCAAGGCGTGACGGATGCGGATAACCGTGCTAATGCAAACAGCACTAATTACAAAACTGGGTATAATAATGGGTATAATGCCGGAAAATCTGATGGAGCATTAACAGGCGTGAGTGGTTGCTGCATTGCAGGATGGCGGTCAATTGATGCTTATAGTAATAATCAATGGGTAAGCGGCTGGACTGGTGTTAATCCTAATTATTTTACAGTAAACGGTTATGGCATAGTTCCGAAACGTAACTTTACAGCAACCGTCTACTGGCAGGGATATAATAAACGTGACATTGATTTTTACTCAAATGGCGTCATGGGACATAGAGATAATGGTACTAGCATGAATGGTGTCAAAATGAATTTTTATGCTGGCACGCAATGCGGCTTTAAAACTAATGATAGTGGCGGCGGATCGTTAGGAGCTGGTTTTATTGTTCTTAATTAATCCCCATTTTATAAGAAAAAGCTGATATTAACTAAATCTCCACCATTCATTAGAACCGTATTTAATATATGTTCTTACGCCAGTAGTGTCAACTTCATAACGTACATGTACCCACCCCATATTAAAAATCATATAACCAATAAGGCTATTATCAATTAAAAATCCAACGGAGTAATCATCTCTAGTATCAGTGCTAGACGATAACACATAAAATTCATTATTGAGAAAGCACAAAATAGATATAATATTTTCTGCTTTCTCAAAAAAGATATAGCGCACTAATGAAAAATGTGATATTGTTCTTATATGGAGGTGACGGATATGCCATATAATGAAAAACAAAAAAGCTACACAATGAAGTATTTGAGCAAACTGAAAGAAATAAGATTCAGAGTAAAACAAGACGAGTATGAAAAATATGAAGAGGCTGCTAAGAAAGCAGGATATTCCAGTCTTAGGCAATTCTATATAGATGCAATCAATGAAAAGATTGAAAAAATCGATAATATAGCGCACTAATCTATTGACATATAGCGCACTATATATTATAATTGTATTATCAGATGAGGCAAGCAACAACTGAAATACAGAAAAGAGGTAAAAATGGAAGAAATGGGAATGACAAATGAACAATACAAAGGGATGTTACTTGATGAGTTGGAAGATTGGCAAGAGGTTTTAGAAATTGCAAAAGAAACAGATAATGACAAGATCATTAAAAAGGCTGAAAAGCAGATTCAAAAGATAAACGAGAAATTGAAATTTTAAAGGAATAACAGAGAGGGCGGGCTTGCCACCGCTCTCCGCTAAGAGAATTGTAGCAAATTAAATAGTAAATATCAAGACCGGCTGAAATATGCCGGTAAAAAAATACCATCAAAAGAACATATGTTCGAAAAAAGAAAAGGATAGGAAAGTCACAACCTACCAAAGCCTTGACAATCCTATCCTTACACAAGCACAAATGCTCATATGAAAACTATACTGTAAAGTTGGCATCTGCGCAAGTTTAAAAAGAAGGAGAAAATAGATCATGAATAAACTGGATGTGCAAAATGCTATATTAAATGCAATGACACCATATTTAGACGATGACCAGCTATATCAATTGAAAAATACGTTGATAGAACAATTATATGGTATGAATATTGTGGAAGAAGAAACAAGATTATCGGTAGGAAAACGCACTAAAATTTGTGTCAAAAAAAATGAGAATTTGTGTCAAAAATTTTGCGCAGCTACACTGGTACTTGAAAAGAACGATGACTACTGGCAGAACGATGAACTTCGTCATCAGGAACAGCACGCAAATGTAAAGAATCTCACATTCCAGTTTGTATCTGAGAACGTTCAGCGTGTAAACGGTGTGGCAACAGGCTCACTTGATATGGTTCAGGATATGGCATTTGAGAGCATTACCGATTTTGTTGACGGCGGACAGTATGCAGATAAAGCAAATGTGCAGGCTTATTCCCAGAAGTTCATTTATTATCTGGACCCAAACTGCAGCGAAGATTCTCCAATGCATGATGAGAATTTAAGAAAAGCGGTATTCTATGCGATCGATCAGGATGGACTGATCACAGCACTTGGCGGAGCTTATTCCAGATTATATGCATATGCAAATGATTATTACAGTGATTATGACATGGTAGACTGGGCAAACGTTGATACATACAACTCAAAGACAGCGGTTGATCCAGATGCCGTTAAACAGTATCTGGATGCTTCTGATTATAATGGCGAGAAACTTACTCTTATGGTAATGAGTACCTTTGCAGATACCGCAACCATTATTGCAGCACAGCTTGCAGCTTACGGAATTAACGTAGAGTTACTTCAGGTCGATAACGCAACAGCAAATGCAACACAGGCTGATTCAACTGCCTGGGATATGACATTCGGAATGATGGCAGGAGATTACAATGTGCAGGCATGGTCACATGACTTCTCCTATAACAATACATCAACCGGTGATCGTACAACTACTTTTATTGTAGATGATGAGTGGAATGATTTACTGAATCTGTGTAATACAGAAGACGGACATACTGCAGAAAATATGCAGGCATGGTGGGAGATGGCAGCAGAACATGCATATACAATGGGTATTTATGCAGGAAATAACTACAACATTGTACCGGAAGATTGCACTTATGTTTGTCAGGGTGACAAATTAAGATTCCTTCCAGGAGCATGCTGCTTCAAAGCAGAATAAATAAGTTAACGATGAGATAGATTTCGGGTCGGTACACGGCCCGAAATCTGTATAGAGAGAAGAGAGGAACTTATAATGTGGAAATATATTTTAAAAAGAATTCTGTGGCTCATCGTCATTATGCTGTGTGTGGCAGTGGTAATCTTTGTTATCCTCTGGTTTGTACCGGGTGATCCTGCACAGATCGTTCTTGGAACAGGAGCAACGCAGGCGGATATCGATCGGCAACGGGAGATTATGGGATTGAACGCGCCATTTATCGTACAGCTTGGACGTTATTTACGAGAAGTTTTTTTACATTTTGATTTTGGAAATTCTTATGTATATGGAACACCTGTTATTAATGAATTTGCAGCAAGACTTCCAAGAACACTTGGACTTGGACTGATCTCTATGGCATTAAATATTGTCATTGGTATTCCACTTGGAGTGAATGCAGCAATTCACCGTAACAGTTTTCAGGATCAGGGACTTCTGATCATGGCAATGGTATTTATCTCTGTGCCTCAGTTCTGGCTGGCACTTATGATGGTAGTACTTTTTTCTGTCAAGCTTGGCTGGCTGCCTCCATATGGAATTACCGGTTGGAAATGCTGGATCATGCCAGTGCTTGCCAACTCCTTATCCGGAATTGCAATGAATGCAAGACAGACACGTTCCGCAGTACTGGAAACGATCCGTGCAGATTTCGTTACGACAGCGAGAGCCAAAGGTTTATCAGAGAAAGTTGTGATTTACAAACATATGCTTCCGAACGCATTGATCCCAGTAGTAAACGCATTGGGAATGCAGCTTGCAATGGTAGTAGGCGGTACGGTCGTTATTGAACAGGTATTCTCATTCCCTGGTATCGGACAGTATCTTCTGACCGGTGTGAGCAGCCGTGATTATCCGGTTATCCGTGGATCGGTTCTTATTCTGGCGTTGTTTTCTGCAGTGATCACATTGCTGGTGGATCTGTTCTATGCATATCTTGATCCTAGAATCAAAGCACAGTATGTCAACTACGGAGCAAAGAAGAAGGGAGGAAAGAAATAATGGCAAAGCAAGATAAAACTCCCAAGCCAACAAAAAAGAAAAAGCAGACGCAGTTCTCCCAGATCATGGGGCGGCTCAGCAGAAATAAAGTCGCAATGGGTGGACTGATCGTATTGATCGTCATTATCCTGGCAGCAATTTTTGCCCCACTTATTGCTCCGTATGATCCTAACTATATGGATTATACCGGCCTCAATCAGACTCCGAGTGCAGCACATATTATGGGATGCGACAATCTGGGAAGGGATATTTTCAGCCGTATTCTTTATGGAGGACGATACTCTTTGTCACTCGGTCTGATCTGTGCCGTTATCGGAATGTTTTTTGGTGTATTCTTCGGAACGATGGTCGGATATTACGGAGGACAGGTTGATAATATCGTCATGCGTATCTGCGATGTCTGGATGGCAATTCCGGCAACACTGCTTGCAATTATCATCTCTGCATCGTTAGGATCCGGATTCGGATACACGATCCTGGCATTGACGGTTGGTGGAATTCCGGGATCTATCCGTGGAACGAGAGCAATGGCACTCAAAGAACGTGAAATGGAATATCTTGAAGCAGCAAAAGCGATGAACTGTTCTGAATTCAAAATTATGTTTAAACATATGATGCCAAATATTATTGCACCTACGATCGTAGGTACAACTGGGCAGATCGGTGCGACGATGATGTCTGCAGCAGGTCTTTCCTATATCGGACTTGGAATTCAGCCACCGGCAGCAGAGTGGGGAGCAATGTGTTCCGCAGCGCGGGATTATATTATGAAATACCCTCATATGATGATCTGGCCGGGAGTTGCGATCCTTATAACAGTTCTTGCAATTAATATGTTAGGTGATGGACTCCGTGATGCAATGGATCCACGACTTAAGGACTAGGAGAAAAAATATGAGTGAAAGCTATTTGTCCATTCGTGATTTAGTAGTGGAATATTCCTCAGGGGGAGAGAAAGTTCAGGCAGTCAATGGAATTGATCTGGATTTACAAAAGGGAGAGACGATCGGACTCGTTGGTGAGACCGGAGCCGGTAAAACAACGATCGCAAAGTCGATCCTTCGTATTCTTCCAACTCCACCTGCAAAAATAATAAGTGGTCAGGTAAAACTGGATGGAACCAATCTGCTGGAGATTCCGGAGCATGAGATGCAGAAAATCCGCGGAAACAAGATTGCCATGATCTTCCAGGATCCGATGACTGCATTAAATCCAACGATGACAGTTGGAGAACAGATTAACGAAGTTGTTTTACGGCACAATCATATTTCAAGAGAAGAAGCGACAAAGAGAACGATTGAGATGTTAGAGATGGTTGGAATTGCCTCCGTACGTTTTCATGATTATCCACATCAGTTCTCCGGTGGCATGAAACAGCGAGTGGTGATCGCGATGGCACTTGCCTGTAATCCGGAACTGCTTCTGGCAGATGAACCTACGACAGCGCTTGATGTAACAATTCAGGCACAGGTTCTTGAAATGATTAAAGCATTAAAAGAAAAATTCAATACCTCCATGATCTTGATCACACATGATCTCGGAGTTGTTGCGGAAACATGTGATAAAGTTGCAATTGTTTATGCGGGAGAAGTCGTTGAGAGCGGCTCTAAGGAGCAGATTTTCAGAAATCCGTTGCATCCGTACACCAAGGGACTTTTTGCATCGTTGCCGAAACTGGATGATGATTCCAAGAGACTCAAACCGATCAAAGGACTTCCACCAGATCCAACACATTTACCGGAGGGATGCAAGTTCTGCCCAAGATGTCCGTATGACGAAGAATGTCAGGAGGGCAGGAATAAACAGGCTCCAATGATCGAAGTGGAAACAGGACATTTTGTCCGTTGCCACAAAATAGGAAAGGGAGGTGTGTAAGATGGCATTACTGGAAGTAGAACATCTGAAAAAGTATTTTAACGTCGGTGCAGGAGTAAATCATGCTGTCGATGACATTACCTTTTCCATTGAAAAAGGCCGTACAATGGGTGTTGTTGGTGAGTCAGGATGTGGAAAAAGTACACTTGGCAGAACGATCATCCGCCTGCTGGATGCAACAGACGGACATGTGCGCTTAAATGGTGAGGATATTACTTATGCAAGGGGCAAGGATTTAAGAAAGCTCCGTGAGAAAGTCAGCATTGTATTTCAGGATCCATATTCGAGCCTGAATCCACGTTCTTCTGTAGAATCAACCATCCGGGAACCTCTTCAGGAGGCACATCGTTTTTCAAAGGCTGAGATCAATGCCAGAACAGAAGAACTGATGGATCTGGTCGGAATCGAAGAGCGTCTGAGACTTGCCTATCCACATGAGATGGATGGAGGACGCAGACAGAGGGTCGGAATTGCAAGAGCACTTGCCCTGAATCCGGAATTTATCATGTGTGATGAGCCGGTATCTGCGCTGGATGTGTCCATTCAGGCACAGGTTTTAAATCTTTTGATGGATCTTCAGGAACAGATGAAGCTTACCTACATGTTTGTAACGCATGATCTGTCGGTTGTACGTCATATCTCAGATGATATCTGCGTTATGTATCTGGGACAGCTGGTTGAGACATCACCTTCCAAGGAACTGTTCTTACGTCCGTTACATCCGTACACCAAGGCATTGCTCTCTGCAATCCCTTCCACAGATCTGGATCACCCAATGCAGCGTGTCCAGCTTAAGGGTGAGATCACATCGGCAATTAATCCGGAACCGGGATGCCGGTTTGCGGCAAGATGTCCGTATGCATGTGATAAATGTAAAGAACCGCAGCAGTTGATCGAAGTAGAACCAAGACATTTTGTTTCCTGCTGCAGAGTAAAAGAAATCAATGATTAAGTGAGGTCTTCCAAGTTGAGAAACAGACAGGTCGGAACTGATATTTATGGAGTAAAAAATGGATGGAAATTAGAACAGCGTCTGGGTGATACGGCCGAGACAGGGTTCCGTCATGATGATTATTATCATAAATATTTTCATGGATATACAGAGTTAAGAATCGAGAAACCAAATGGAAAATATAAAATCGAACGGTACTATACGGACAACTGGTACAGACAGGATTGTTCGGATAAGAAATGGATTTTACAGAAAATTTTACAGCTGGGGCTCACTCTTATTTCGGCTTTTGGATATTTCTGGCTTATGTCAAGACCGGATCTCGAAGGAAATACGTCGCATCTTGTTGCGATTCCGGGGTTTGTATCCGTTGTACTCCTGATTCTGCTGGTAGCTTCGTCGATCGCTTATGCAGCGACGAAGAGAAAGATGACATGGTGGGAACATTATGCAAGTACAACAAGGATGGAGCGTTATACGTTGCTTACCGGAGGAATGATCGTGCTGACGGGAGTAGTAGATGTCTTACAGTTATTCAGTGGTGTCAGACATCTGGGAGCGGAGATCGGACTGGCAGCGGGCATTCTGCTTGTTGGCTGTATTCCGTTTCTTATGTACTATCTCGAGAAAAAAATGCACTATATAACAGAAAAAAATGATGTGGAACTTCCACCGGGAGAAAAACACTTAATCAGCTAGGAGATGACTATGGATCAGAAGGATATTGTACATATCACTGCGGTTACACAGGTAAGACCAGATGGCGAAAAGTGTACGCAGGCGGTAATTGAATATAAAGAGAAGATCGAACCATCAATGCTGGAGCCGGATAGTTTCGAAGTAAAGGACAGAACAATTATTAGAATCGAATCTGAAAGCAATAAAGTCACACTGCATCTGGATGAAAAAGATAAAGAAGCGCCGACATTGTGTCCTGGAATGCCATGGAAGGGAAGTTATGCATCTTTAAAAGATGCAAAAGTTCTTGTCCGGCAGAAGAAAGAGATACGGACACAGGATGGCAGGATCCTGGAGAAAACAGATGAATGGATCGAATCAGATCAGACCTGCAATAAGGAAGAGGAACTTTTTATTCAGATGGCGTATCAGAAGCAAAGTTATAATCTGTATATTCCGAAAGATTATGATCCGAAAAAGAAATATCCGTTAGTCCAGTTTATCCATGATGCTGGTGCTTGCGGAAAAGACACAAGACTTGCACTCGCACAGGGAAGAGGAGCGCTGGTGTGGGCATCACCGGAAGTACAGAAGGAGCATCCGTGCTTTGTCTTTGCACCACAGTTTGATGGACCACCGATCGTGGATGATGACTGGAATGTGGATGAAAGACTGGAAGACGCAAAGGCGGCACTTGATAATATACTTGAGCTGTACAGTATTGACCGGAACCGCATTTACACGACCGGACAGTCCATGGGCTGTATGGCATCCATTGTGTTAAATATTCGTTATCCGGAGTATTTTGCCGCCTCTTATTTAGTGGCAGGGCAGTGGGATGAGAGAAATATCCCGGGTCTTGAAAAACAGAAATTATGGATGCTTTGCTCACAGGGGGATGCGAAAGCATTTCCTACCATGAACCAGATGTGCGTGAATATGGAACGCGCAGGAGCCAGAGTGGCCAGGCGCGTGATCAATGCCGGTTTATCCCAGGAAGATTATACAAAGATTGCGGATGAAATCATGAAAGAGAAGCCAGATATCATTTTTACACCGTATAATCTGGAGACCGTGGCAGACGGTTGGCATTCCAATGGCGGGGAGCATCATGTAAGTACGTGGCAGACAGCATATGACGTTAAAGTGATACGTGACTGGCTGTTTGCACAAAGCAGGGAGGAATAGATATGCTGGTAGATTTTTCATCAAAGCACGATATATTAATTCATCATAAGGATGGAAGCTATTCTCCCATGGATGAACCTTATTACGAGGTGACCAGGATCGATGAGACAACCTGGCAGATCATGAGTTCCGGGGATTATCACTATCTGCTTGCCGGTGAGGATGAGGCAATTGCCATCGATACCGGATATGGAGCCGGCAATTTGAGAGAGTTTCTGGAAAAATTATGCGGAAAACCGGTGCGGGGTGTTATTAATACGCATCATCATTTTGACCATTCTGCCAATAACTGTTATTTCGAAAAGGCATATATGGCAGCAGAGGCAGTTCCGCTTGTCTCCATTCCGTACAACAGCTTTGCAGGAATGGATTTCTTCCCGGATTCTTACGAGAAAGTAGTTGTGAAAGATGGTGAGGTGATCCCTTTGAAGGGAAGAGAACTGCAGATCTTTCGGATCGGGGATCATACGAAAGACGGAATTGTTATCCTGGATCGGAAAAATAAATATCTTTTTTCCGGAGATGAATTTATGCCACATGGAAAATCCGTTATGGGCTCTGTTCAGGAATGGAACCGGAATCTGAAAAAAATAGCACAGTATCGGGATGAATTTACGATGCTGTATGGAGGACCGGGAGCTTTTCCGGCAGAAGTATTTGATATTTTCAATGAGGCTGCTGATCTGATGTCAGAGGGAATGGAAACAGTGCCGTTGTCTGAAGAAGAGGAGCATCCGTCCCTCAAACAGCCGGATCATGATGGACATAAAGTGTATGACTGTCAGTGCCCGCATATTGAAGATATCCCGAAAGGCGGATTTTTCGCAGGGGCAAAGAACCATACACTGATTTATAAAAATTATAAGTTTGAGTATAACAAAGAATAGTAAAAGGAGGAAATCAAGTGAAAGTCGGAGCAGGAAATGCAGAAATCATGTTTCAGAAAGAACTGTTTCCTCTGGAGGGCTTCTGTGGAATCCATGATCTTCCGAAGGTCAGTGTGCTTGTTATCGAGGAAGCACAGAAAGTGGCCATCGTATCGATTGAAATCGTGATGTTATGGGATGACTTTATCGAAAAATGCAGGAAGGCAGTAGCTGAGATAACGGACACACCGCCTGAAAATGTGTGGATCCATGTCACACATGCGATCACGACACCGCATGCACCGGGAGGCCCAAGGATCGGTCTGGGTGGTGAAGTGACAGAAGGAAAGGAAGATTCAGAAGAAGCGGAACTTCTGAAAAAGAGAGAAAGTTATGAGAATACCATCATGCATGCATTGCAAAAAGCAGCAGAAGAAGCTTCCCTGTTAAAGGAAGCAGAGATGGATGTCGGCACAGGAAGCTGCGATCTGATCCGTGGCAGGGATATTGAGACTCCGGGTGGATGGTGGATCGGAATTGACGGTACAGGTGAATCCAACGAGACAATGACCGTGCTGGGCTTTCGGGATACAGATTCCAATCTGATTGCAGTATTACTCAGTTATGGCATGAAACCATGTGTCATTGATAATTCGGAAATGGAAAAAGGAAATCGGCTTATTTCAGCGGATGCACCAGGATTATGCTGCAGAGAACTGGAAAATTCACTGGGAACTACTGTGCTTTACTGCACAGCGGCAGCCGGTGACCGTGTCCCGGTTAAGACAGCCTGGTATGATCAGGTCGGTTCAGATGGAAAGCCGGAGACGGTAGATCTTGGTGTGCAACAGGGAATTGCATTTGCAAGGGAGATTGCAGGGCAGATGGCAGCGGCAGCAGAGAAGATCATTGATGAGGCAAAGCCGGTCAGAGTGAATGAGATCTCACACAAAGCAGGCGCTTTTGTATGGGAGACCAAAGGACGCATTCCACTGCAGCCATACCGGGAACTTACTTTTACGAGTGATGGAAAAAAAGATGTGCCGGTAGAGATCATCTCACTGGGAAGCGTTGTTCTGGTTGCCGGGAAACCGGAGATCAATGCCATTACGGAACGTCAGCTGCAGGAGCGTTCACATTACCGGAATACACTCTATTTATCGATGGTCAACGGAGGCATGAAGTATATGCCGGATCTGGAATCTTATCACAGGATCTCGTGGGAATCACAGGCATCCATGCTTATGCCGGGAGCTGCGGAAGCATTTGTTGATAAAGCAATAAAATTGATGGAGGAAAATTAAGATGGGAAAGCCAACACAGATAGAGGAACCTAAAATAACAATTTTAGATGTCCGAATAGCAGTCTCGGTTCTGCTGTGTTTTCTGATAAGTATGGTGCTAAGCCATGCAGGATTTCTTTTTACCGTAGGCGAGAAACACATTGAGATCGTACAGAGAATGACTGTGTGCATCTCGTGTCTGCTCTGCTGCCAGGATAACCTTATGATCAGCCGCAAAGCGGGGATTAACCGTATTATTATCACTTTTATCGGCGGACTGGTCGGAATAGGAGTGATCCTGCTTGATAATGTGATCGGAAACGACTGGATCATGGCAGTGATGGTGTTTATCGGGATTATCGTAACACTGCTTCTTTGCAAAGCTGCCAGAGTGCCTTATATTAATGCGAGAATCGGTGGCGTAACATTCATTTTGGTGACCTGCACACTGCAGGGCAGCGAAAGAATTTATTATGGATGTTTCCGCTTTATATCAACACTTGTCGGTGTATTGGTTGTTATGCTGGTAACATGGATTTTTTCACTGTTTTCTAAGAAAAAGGCAGACGCATAATTCGATGGATAAGGAGGAGTTTCATGAGAGTAAAGGAAATTAAAGATATCGATGGATTTTTTAAGTCACTGGAGAAGTGTCAGGGCAGGGTGGAGCTGATCACAGATGAGAAAGATGTATTAAATCTTGCGTCAAAGCTGACCCAGTTTATCGGACTGACAAGAGTGTTCAGTAATCCGGATATCAAGGAATATGAGATTGTATGCTACAATATGGAAGATTATCAGCTGATCAAGGAATATCTGGTTCCTGCTGACGGAAAGCCGCTGTAGGGTATAAAACATATATTGCTGCAGATAAATTTGAAGTGTTGGAGATTCAGCACTTCTTTTTTTTATATTTTCTTCTGTTTGTGGAATTGCGTATTTATTTAACAAAAGGTAAAATAAAATCAATAGATTCAGCTCGGAGGAGCTTATGGAAAATCTATTATATTATGATATATTGTGGGAAATTTTACGAACAAAGATATCATAAGATAGCAATAGAATAAAATAAAGGAGCAAAACAGAATGAAAGTATTAATGTTAAACGGCAGTGCAAAGCAGAATGGCAATACATATCTTGCATTAGAAGAAATCGGCAAGCAGTTAGTAAAAGAAGGAATTGAATATGAGATTTTTCAGATTGGCGGAGAGGCTGTACGAGATTGTATCGGTTGTGGACAGTGTACAGAGGATGGTTGTTATTTTACCGATGATAATGTGAATGAGTTTGTAGCAAAGGCTAAAGAGGCAGACGGATTCGTATTTGGAACGCCAGTATACTATGCACATCCAAGCGGAAGAGTGCTATCATTTCTTGATCGGGCTTTTTACAGCAGCAAAAATGCATTCGTATTTAAACCGGGAGCTTCTGTTGCAGTAGCAAGACGAGGTGGGACTACAGCATCTTTTGATGTAATGAATAAATATTTTGGAATTTCCCAGATGCCGGTTGTTGGATCTACATATTGGAATGTTGTGCACGGACGCGTGCCGGGAGAGGTAGAACAGGATGCAGAAGGATTACAGACGATGCGAAATCTTGCCAGAAATATGGCATGGATGTTAAAATGCTTTGAAGCAGGCAAAAAGGCAGGTGTTAGTCTTCCGGAAGCAGAAACAGAGAATAAGACACACTTTATCCGATAAAGATTACAAAATATAAAATGAAAGAATAGAACCGCAGGAAAGTTTTTGAGGTGACTAAGATGTCTCTCGAAACATTCCCTGCGGTTTTTTATATTAAAATAAGTTTATGCAATATAAATAAAAACAATTCGAATTCAAATTAATGCAAAGATAGTAATATGGAAATTATAGATAAAAATCAAAAAAATAATTAGTAAAAAATAACAATAGATTTGAAAAAATGAAAAAATGGAAAATTAAATTATAATTATATACATCAGATATATCACTGATATATCAAAAAAGAGAAAAGTGAGAATATGAATGGCAGCAAAATCAGATATAGCATATGAAATTATTAAAGAAAAAATTATTAAAGGTGAGCTACAGCCTTTAAGTGACATTTCTGAGGAAGCTTTACAGCAGGAATTAAATATAAGCCGAACACCAATAAGAGAGGCAATACAAAAACTGAGTAAAGAGGGATTTGTGTATATTTATGCCAGAAAAGGTACTTTGGTTTCACCTGTGAACGAAGAAATTATTCATGCGGTATATGAGGTACGTCTTTTGAATGAACCATATATATCCAGAAGTGTATGTAATGTGATTGATGAAAAGTGGCTTTATGATATAAAAAATAGATTTATGAATTGTCCTCAGAATCTAAACGAAGAAGAAAGAAAAGATTATTATATTTCTCTAGATACAGAACTTCATGGGGGAATTATAAAGTACTGCAATAATATTTTCCTAAAAGATGCACTTAGAATTGTATCTGATCATAGTCAGAGAATTAGATATAGAACATCGCATGTAAACACTGATTATGAACGGAGCGTAAAAGAGCATCTGGAAATAATTGAAGCGTTTTTGGAAAAAAATGCAGATAAAGTTGAAGAAAAAACCAGAACACATATTATTATGTGTCAGCAGGATTCATTAAAATATAATACGAATATGTATCGATCAATTTAAGACATTTATAACTTGATTATGCCTGATATATTTGTCCGGCCAACTGATATATCAGATGTATATAAATAATATTTAAGATGAAGGAGATTTACTATGAAAAAGAAATTAATAGCAACAATTTTAGCAATGGTATGTGCAGTATCTTTAGTTGGATGTGGTGGAGCAACAGAATCTGGAAATGCCACAAAAGGCACAGAGACTGCAGCAACTGACAAATCAAGTGGAACAGCGACCGAAATTACAATTTCCTTTGGACATGATAATAATCCAGGTGATCCGGTTGAAGAGGCAGCAGAATATTGGGCAGATCGTCTTGAAGAAGTAAGTGGCGGCACAATGAAAATCAATGTGTATCCATCTGGACAGCTTGGATCAAAATCAGATTTACTCGATCAGATTCTGGCAGGAGATACAGTTGCAGCAATTGGTAACGGACCATTCTTAGCAGATCTTGGTGCTCCAGATCTTGGAATTTTAAATGCACCATATTTATTTAGTTCATGGGAAGAACTTGACACATTGGTAGCAAGTGACTGGTATCAGGAACAGATGGATATTCTGGAACAGAAAGGAATCAAAGTACTTGCAAGTAACTGGAGATATGGTGTAAGACAGACATTAACGGTTAAACCGGTAGAACATGTATCAGATTTAAAAGGAATGAAGATCAGAACACAGAGTACAACTGTTCATGTAAAAGGATTTGAATGTCTTGGAGCTACACCTACACCGATGGCATTATCTGATGTATATACGGCACTTCAGCAGAAAACAATAGATGGTTTGGAAAATCCATTGTCAGTATTGTACAGCGGTGCATATTATGAAGTTGCTAAGAATCTTACATTAGATGCACATATCAGAGATTTATCATGTATTTGTGTAAGTACTGATGTATTTAATTCTTTAACAGAAGAACAGCAACAGTGGTTAATTGAAACATGTGAAGAGGCAGGCGAATATCAGAATGAATTAGCCGCAAAAGCAGATGAAGAATGTTTACAGAAAATGAAAGATAATGGTGTTACTGTCTACGAAGTGGATGAGGATGAGTTTAAGCAGGCAGCAGAAAGCTTTTATGAAGATCCGGAAATCCAGAGCATGTGGTCTGAAGGATTAGTAGACAAAGTAAAAGGAATCATTAGTGAAGAATAAACCGGAAAATATAAGGAGCATTCTATGAAAAGTGAAAAAATGAATCAATGGATAAACCGAATTTTAGGTATTGACTATTTGATTGCCGGGGTTTGTCTGACTGTATTAATTTGTGTAACTTTTTTCGGTGTAATATTTCGTTATTGCCTGAATAATCCGATTATTTGGGAAGAAGAAGTACAGCTAATGATGATCACGTGGACAATTTATTTTGGCGCTGCAGCGGCTTTCCGCTGCGGCAGCCATATAGCAATAGATATGATCGTTGACATGTTCCCGAAAAAAGTTCAGAAAATTTTTGATATTGTTATTTATGTAATAACAATTTACGTATTGTATTACATTATGAAAAACGGATTTAATCTGGTATTTCAGTTTGCGGCAACAGGAAAGTCAACAAATATATTGCATATTCCATCACAGTATGTATATATGGCAGTGCCAATTGGCTGTGTGTTAATGATAGTGAGTCAGACAATATATTTTATTAGATCTTTATTGAATATTAAACAGGAAGGAGAAGACGAAGATGACAATTAGTCCGGTAGCACTTGCAATTATCATATTGCTTATCTGTCTATTTTTTAAAGTTCCTGTTTTTGTATCAATTATGGCAGGTTGTGTAACTTATTTTTCTCTGACACCAGGTATTCCACAGTTGATCGTAACGCAGAGAATCGTCTCAGGAACAGAGAGTATTCCTTTATTGGCGGTACCATTTTTTGTTTGTGCAGGTGTTTATATGAATTATTCTGGAGTTACAGAACGAATCATGAATTTTTGTAGTGTTGTAACAGGAAGAATGACAGGAGGTCTTGCACAGGTTAATGTACTTTTATCTACTTTGATGGGCGGTTTGTCAGGTTCTAACCTGGCAGATGCAGCGATGGAAGCAAAAATGCTCGTTCCTGAAATGGAGAAAAAAGGATTTTCTAAAGCATTTTCATCCGTTGTTACAGCAACATCAGCAATGATTACACCATTAATTCCACCAGGAATAGGAATGATTATTTATGCTTCTGTAACAGGTGTATCTGTTGGCAAAATGTTTATTTCAGGACTTGGTGTTGGTGCAATTCTTTGTATTGCAATGATGATTTTGGTGCATATAGTATCTAAAAAACGTGGATATAAACCAATTAGAACAGAAAAGCTTCCAGCGAGAGAAGTAGTGGGTTCCGTAAAACAAGCGTTTTTTCCACTTTGCTTGCCGATTATTATTATTGGCGGAATTCGTATTGGTATGTTTACTCCAACAGAAGCAGGTGCTGTTGCAATCGTATATTCTTTGATTTTAGGATTCTGTTATAGAAAAGTGAATGTCAAAAATTTGATTGCAGGCATTAAAGAAACAGTATTAACAACAGCTTCTATTATGCTTATTGTTGGTGCAGCTTCAGCATTATCCTGGATTTTTACAAAAGAGCAGATACCGAAGGCACTGACAACATTTATGCTTACACATATTTCAAATAAGTATTTGTTCCTTCTTATTGTAAACGTATTTCTTATTTTTGTGGGAATGTTTGTTGAGGGAAATGCAATCAACATTATTTTAGGTCCATTGCTTGCACCTATTGCTGCATCGTATGGAATAGATCCAATTCAGTTTGGCATGATGTTTATTTTTAATATTTCAATTGGATCTCTTTCACCACCAATGGGAACATTAATGTTTGTTACTTGTGGTGTTACAAAATGTAAAATTAAAGATTTTATCAAAGAATCTGTACCGTTTTATGTTTTATTATTTATTGTTTTAGCTTTACTGACATTTGTTCCAGTATGCACAACCGGTCTGGTTAATCTGTTTTACTAGTATGGAGAATTAAGAATGAAAAGTCAAATTATAAAGAATATCTATGATAAAAAAATAGTGGCAATTGTGAGAGGATTATCAAAAGAAGAAGCAGTAAACACAGCAAAGGCATTGGCAGCAGGCGGAATCAATATGATCGAGGTTACATTTGATCAGACATCAAAAGACGGATACAAAGATACCCTGGAAGCAATTAAGACAATTTCTACTATGATGAACGATGAAGTTTATGTTGGAGCAGGAACGGTTCTGACAGTTGAGCAGGTAGACATGGCTTACGAAGTTGGTGCACAATATATTATCACACCATCTGTGGATGCAGAAGTTATAAAGCATGCAAACGAATTAGGAATGGTAACTATGCCAGGTGCATTATCACCTACGGAAATCGAGGAGGCATATAAAGCAGGTGCAGATTTTGTAAAAGTATTTCCATGTGGAAACATGGGTGCAGATTATATTAAAGCAGTAAAAGCACCTTTAAAACATATCCCATTATTGGCTGTTGGAGGCGTGAACCTGGAAAATATAGAGAGCTTCATAAAGGCAGGAGTTGTTGGATTTGGTCTTGGTGGAAATCTGGTAAATCAGACATATATTAAAGAAGGAAACTATGATGAAATAACAAAGACTGCGAAGGAATTTGTCTCTGCTGTAAAAAATTAAAACAGTGGAAGGGAATATAAATATGATTAAAAAAATGATCAGAATACATGAAGCAGACAATGTAGGAATTGCTGTTGAAGGTGCAAGGGAAGGAGATAATCTCGTAGATGATCAGGTGAATTGTGTTGCAACTATGGATATTCCTGTAAATCATAAAATTGCTTTACAGGATTTTGAAGAAGGCGACATAATTTATAAGTACGGAAATAAAATTGGTGTTGCAACTCAAAAAATCAAAAAAGGTGATTGGGTTCATAGCCATAATATGGAAACAGGATTATCTGGTATGCTGGAATATAACTATCATCCAACCGAAAAGAATATCAGTATAACAGCACCAAAAAGAAATACATTTTTAGGCTATGTAAGAGAAAATGGAAAAGTTGGTACAAGAAATGAAATCTGGGTCATTCCAACTGTTTCCTGCGTAAATCATACAACACAAATAATTGTTGAAAAGGCAAGGGAAAAGTTTGGACATTTATGTGATGGAATCTATGCTTTTCCACACAATGCCGGATGCTCACAGTTAGGCACAGATCATCAGGTCACCCAGAGGATTCTGGCAAGTATTATGAAACATCCGAATGCAGGAGGGGCATTAATTGTCAGCCTTGGATGTGAAAATAATAACCTGAAAGAATTCCGGCCGGTTCTTGGCGAAGTGAATGAAAATAGAGTTAAATTCATGATCGCACAGGAAGAAGGAAACGAAATTGAAGCAGGTATTCAGAAAATAGGAGAAATAGCAAAATATATTTCGAAGGATAAGAGAGAGGAAGTGCCCGTTTCAAAACTCCGTATAGGATTTAAATGTGGAGGATCAGATGCACTTTCTGGTGTTACAGCAAATCCACTGTGTGGAAAAATATCAGAAATGGTAACAGCAGAAGGTGGAATTGCGATTCTCACAGAGGTACCGGAAATGTTTGGTGCAGAAACGATTCTTATGAATCGTTCAGATAGCGAAGAGACATTTGGTAAAGTGGTGAATCTGATAAATGATTTTAAGCAATACTATATGGATTATGATCAGCCGATTTACGAAAATCCAGCACCGGGGAACAAGGCAGGAGGAATAACAACTCTCGAAGAAAAATCATTGGGTTGCATACAAAAAGGTGGACACTGTACAGTCACAGATACACTGATGTATGGAGAAAATGCGTATAAAGCTGGATTGAATCTTATGAATGGGCCAGGAAATGACAGTGTATCAATAACAAATCTTGTTGCAGCAGGAGCACAAATTATTCTGTTTACTACAGGAAGAGGAAATCCATTAGGAACTGCTGTTCCGGCAATTAAGATTGCGTCCAATACAGATTTGTATCGTAGAAAGAAACACTGGTTTGATTTTAATGCAGGAACATTATTAGAAGGTTCTACGATGGAAAGTCTGAGTGAAGAAATGTGGAATAAAATATTGGATGTATGTTCGGGCAATTTGGAAACTCAGAATGAAATTTTTGGATATAAAGACATTATGATTTTCAAAAATGGTGTATTACTTTAAAGCCAGATAATGGAGAAAAAGATGAAAGCATATGTATATTTTGATTCTGGAACAACAAATACCAGAGGATATTTGATCTGTAATGGAATTGTAAAAGATTCTATAAAAGAAAATATTGGCACAATAAATAATGTGTTGGAAGACGATCCGAAAGTTCTTGAAAGTGAAGTGTATAAAATATATCAGAAACTTCTGGAACGGAACGATATGGTTGATGAACAAATAAATGATATTTATATGTCAGGCATGGCAACATCATGCAACGGAATTTTTGAAACAGATTATATGAATGTTCCGGTTTCTGTAAAGAAATATGCTCAGGATATTACGTACCATGATAATGAAACTTTCCAAAGGAAAATTGGTTATTTGACAGGACTTGCAGTAAGACCGGTACCGGAAGGAGAATTAGGTAACATTGAGCAGTTTAACAATGTACGTGGTGAAGAAATAGAGTTGTTTGGAATTATTAGATCATATCAGACAATTTATAAAGATAAAATAGTAGCCACAATTATGCCGGGCTCGCATACACATATTTGGTTTTCGCAGAATGATCAAATCATAGATATTTTATCATGCATTGGTGGAGAATTCTTTGCGGCAATTGCAGAGCATACAATAATAAAAGCATCTGTTACAAGTAATCCAACAGTTATAAAAGAAGATGCATTAAGATATGGATTTGAAGCGTTAAAAAAATATGGTGTGAATCGTGCAATTTATATGGTGCGTGAATTAGAACTTTTCTCAAATGCAAAGACAGAAGAAAAAGATTCATTTCTGGAAGGAGTGATAAACGGAGATATCATAAAGGCGTTATTATTGCATCCGTTGTATAGCAGATTAGATAGTATTTGTGTGGCGGGTAAAGCTGTTTATTACGATATCTTTAGCAAGTTACTTCAATTGGAAGAGAGTCAGGTTAAGGTTGAAAAGATTGAGCCGAAAGATCAAAGTTTTGCTTTAGCAGGTTTTCTGACGATATCAGAACATTTATAAAAAATACAAACAGGAGTTGATGGGGATAATTGTCAACTCCTGTTTGTATTTTTGTGCAAGTTTGGATTATAGTCAAATGAAAATATTTAGGAAAGTACTTGACGTATCTTCTTTAAGACAGTATGATATTTAAAGACGTGCTTCAACACGTTGAAGTGCGAAATAATAAAGACGATAAAGAATAAGTAATGATTGATTTCAATGTTACAAATGGAGGATAGATTCATGGAAATGGAGATGGAATTTTTACGGAAACTGCCAACACCACAGGAGTTGAAAGAGCAGTTTCCGGTAAGCACAGAAGTTGTGGCAGTGAAAGCCCAGAGAGATGAAGCGATACGCAATATTTTTGAGGGAAAAGATGACAGGCTGATTTTAGTGATCGGTCCCTGCTCCGCAGATAATGAAGATGCTGTTATTGACTATATATCCAGATTGAGAACGGTTCAGGAAAAAGTGAAAGATAAAATTTTTATAATTCCCCGTATTTATACCAATAAGCCGAGAACGATCGGCGTTGGATATAAAGGAATGCTGCATCAGCCGGATCCGGAGAAAAAAGAGGATATGTTAAAAGGGATCATTGCAATCCGGGAACTGCATACGAGAGCGGTAAAAGAAACCGGATTTACCTGTGCAGATGAAATGCTCTACCCGGAGAATCACAGATATTTGTCTGATTTGTTGTCTTATGTGGCAGTAGGTGCACGTTCCGTAGAAGACCAACAGCATCGTCTGACTGCAAGTGGAGTTGGGATTCCGGTCGGAATGAAGAATCCGACAGGCGGGGATATTTCTGTTATGATGAATTCCATGATCGCTGCACAGCACGGACATACGTTTTTATACCGGGGCTGGGAAGTGACAACAACCGGAAATCCATATGCACACGCTATTTTACGTGGATACGTGGATAAGTTTGGACGTAATATTCCAAATTATCATTATGAAGATCTACAGAATTTATTAGAACATTATGAGGATGTCAACGCATCACAGCAGACAACCCTCGCAAATCCGGCGGTCATCGTGGATACCAATCATTCTAACTCAGGAAAACAGTTTATGGAACAGATTCGTATCAGCAAAGATGTATTACATAGTTGTAAAGTGTCAAAAGAGATTCATAATCTGGTAAAAGGACTTATGATCGAGAGTTATATTGAGGATGGTGCCCAGAAAGTTGGCGAACACTGCTATGGAAAATCCATCACAGATCCTTGTCTTGGATGGGAGAAAACAGAAAAGCTGATTTATGAGTTGGCAGATTTATGGTAAAATTGCTGAAAAGATCGTTGCAGAGGAGCTTTGTAACGATCTTTTTTGTGCAATTTTTAAAATAGAACCAACAAGTGTCCACTTTTTGCATGGAAACCATCAGATATTGATATCACACGACCGTCATTTTGTAGCAGAAAAAAATACAGTTTTACTTATATGTAGTTCTTGACCGGATTTTAGTTAGAAAAAAGTTGAAAATTTTGGAAAATCTGATAATATTGACATGGGTTTGAATTTGAATATGTAAAAAAGAAGAGGTGCAAAACATGAACAGTTTATTACTTTGCATTCCGTTTGCAGGTTTATTGCTCTGCATTGCGGTAATGCCATTGGTAAAGCCTGAGTGGTGGGAAAAACATCAGGCTTTGGCAGTGATCGTGTGGTCATTGCTTTTTATTATCCCGTCTATCGTGTTAAACGGCGCAGGAGAGACGACCGAAACAGTGTTAGAGTGTATCGTGAATGATTATCTGACCTTTATCGTTTTATTATTCGGTCTGTTCTGTGTATCCGGAAATATTACGCTGGAGGGTAACCTTGCAGGTTCTCCTGCTGTGAATGCTTTATTTTTAGCATTCGGAACTTTATTATCGAGCTGTATCGGTACAACCGGTGCAAGTATGCTGCTTGTCCGCCCGATGATCAAGATGAATTCATGGAGAAAAAACAAAGCACAGATCATGATATTTTTTATTTTCATGATCTCCAATATGGGTGGATGTCTGACACCTATCGGCGATCCACCACTTTTAATGGGATTTATGCGTGGTGTTCCATTCTTCTGGAGCTTACACTTGTTCCCGATTTTAATTTTCAATATGATTTTATTATTGATCATTTTCTACTTAATTGATAAGAAACAGTATCGCAAGGATATTGCGAATGGTTTACGTCCGGATATCAGCAAACCGGGTGTAGATATCAAAGTAGAAGGTTTACATAATATAGTTTTCCTTGTAGCGATCGTTGTGGCTGTTATTTTAAGCGGTACGCTTCCAAGTCTGCCAATGTTCCAGGATGCAGCCGGAAACGTACTTGGAATTACAATTTATAAATCTGTGAAATTGACATTCCCGGCAATGATTGAAATTGCAATTATTCTTTTAGCTGCACTGCTGTCATTCAAGACAACAAACGAGAAGATACGTACCCAGAACCACTTTACGTGGGGTGCGATCCAGGAAGTTGCAATATTATTTATCGGCATTTTTATCACAATGCAGCCGGCGCTTGCATTACTTAAAACAATGGGACCTAACCTTGGAATTACCGAGCCATACCAGATGTTCTGGGCAACCGGATTCCTTTCCAGCTTTTTGGATAACACACCAACCTATCTGGTATTCCTCACAACAGCAGGAACACTTGGATTCACATCAGGTATTGTTACTACAGTTGGTACCATCTCTGTAAAGATCCTTACGGCAATTTCCTGTGGTGCGGTATTTATGGGAGCTAACACTTACATTGGAAATGCGCCAAACTTTATGGTAAAATCTATTTCTGATGAAAACGGTATCCGTATGCCATCCTTCTTCGGATATATGGGCTGGTCACTGTGTATTTTAGTACCTGTATTCTTTATTGATATGCTGGTATTCTTCTTATAAAATTGCAGTGATAGAAAGGTATGATGAGTCATGGAAAAAAATAGAGAGAATTGTTACGAGATCGCAAAGCAGATCTATCAGTTAGATAAAGAGGTATATGAGTGTGTAGGTTCTTCTCTTGGTAGAACTTTTACCGGAGATGAGGCAACCTGCGTTGAAGAGATCACCAGACTTCTGATCACAAGACCACAGGGGCATGAGATCCGAAGCGATATTGCATTGATCGGCAATATGGCGAGAACTATTAAGAATAAAGAAGATCATCACAGAATGATGACACAGTACAATGAGATTTTGAAAAAAATAGCAGCGATTCCGGACAGTTTTGGAAGCGTTGATATTATCAATGAAAATCTTGCGGCTTTGAATACTTCCAATTTAAGACAGAAGTTTTCACCGGATGATCATTTGATCATCTGTATTGGACGTACACATGGAAGCGCCGGAACCGATATCGGTTTTGCGCTGGCAGACAAGTTGAAGATCAATTACTATGATGCAGAAATTTTTGATCAGGTTTTGAAAAAAATGGATGCAGAGAAAGAAGATATTGAAGATCATAGCAATTATGTAGAAGAACTCAAAGGAAAGATTGCAAAAAAAACAGGTATTGGAAAGTTTTTCAAGAATTTCAGAAAATACCATGGACTTCCGGTGCAGGATGCTATTTTCTTTAATCAGAGTGACTTGATCTGCGAGATGGCAAAGAAGGAAGACTTTATTGTTATGGGAAGATGTGCGGATGTAGTACTCACAAATCACAGAATCCCACATATCAGTATTTTCATAACAGCTTCTTTTGAGCAGCGGGTACATCGTATGATGGTACTGCACAATTTAAATTATAAGCAGGCAGCGCACCTTCTGGTAAAATTAGATGCAAGGCATGCAAAATATTATTTTGATTATACTGGTAAGAAGTGGGGAGATGCCGTTAACTATGATTTATGCATCAACAGTGCAAGCTACGGTATTGAAGAGTCAGTAGAATTGATCGAGCGTATGATCAATAAATATCCAAACAGCTAAATAAATGTGATGACGGAAAGAGGACTGTGGACAGATGTCTGCAGTTCTTTTTTTATAATGAAAAAAAACATTTTTTGAAATATGTAGTTATATGACATAAATGTTGAAAAATATAAACTTTACTTCTCGCGAATTATACGTTAGTATAACAGAGAAAGAGATGCCAGTGCCATGGCATACGCTTTTGAGATTACCCAATTGTATATGTGATTCTTCTCCTAGAAACATATTCATACAACCCTTTTGCAGAGTACATAAAATGTACGACTTCGTAGTGTAATGAAAAGAATCTACCATATGAAACTGTGGTAGGTTTTTTTTCTATTTCATTCATTGCATCAACGAATTGTTACCGGGAGAAGTTTTAGAAACCTGAAAAGAGGGAGGATATCTGGATGGATAAGAATGTGCAGTATATTTTGGAAGTTGCAAAATGTGGAGGGATTACGAAAGCAGCGAATAATCTTTATATTACACCTTCTGCGTTGAGTAAGTTTGTCCAGGCGAGGGAGGAAGAACTGAATGTGCAGTTATTTCACAGGATCGGGAAACGTTTTGTGCTGACGGCGGCAGGCGAGTATTATGTGGGCAGATGTAAGGAGATCGAAACAATCCAGAAAGAGATCACAATTCAGATGGAGCGGTTTTCCAGTATGAGCCACGGCATGATACGTATCGGTGTGCAGCCTTCTTTTTCGGATCTTGTTTTAAAAGATATCATTCCAAAGTTTCAGGAGAGTTTTCCGGCAGTAAAAATTATTTTACAGGAGTATTCAACAGGAGAGCTGATGGAGCTGTTGAAAAAACAGCAGGTGGATGTGGTGCTGGCAACAATTGACCAGAAGGATGCTGATCTGGAATACCGCCCGGTTAAAATGTGTGAGTTTGTCATGGCAGTCGGTAAAAATCATCATCTGGCAACGCTGGCGGTGGCGAAGGAAGGATTTCAGTATCCGTGGGTTGACCTTAAAGCGTGTGAAAAAGAGGAAAATGTCATGCTTTTACCGGGGTCACCGTTTCGGCAGCACGCAGATGAAATTTATGGACATTACCATTTAAAACCTAATGTTGTATATCAGATCAGTGGGACAAGAACGGGATTGTCCTGTGTGGCGTACCATGAAGCAATTATGATCACGTTGGATCATATGATTTTTAATAACCCGTTTTCAAAAGAAATTGTACCTTTATCAATCGGAGATGCACCGATTCAGATTGAAATTGACCTGATTTATATGAAAGATACCGTATTAAAAACGGAGATGGAAAAGCTGTATGAGATTATCTGTGAAGCAATCCGGTAGCAGCATATACTGGAAATAATAATATGTAGTTGAAGGACATATTATGTGAAAATAAGGAACTGTACTTTCTGGCACTTCTGACATATGATAGTTATACTTGTTAAAAAATTATCATACTCAAGAAAAGTTGGAGGAACAGATGACACCGTTAGAAATTACGTTACTTATTTTAGTGCTTACGATCGTTGCTTTTATCACAGGAAAAATTCCGTTTTCCGTGATTTCAGCCGGAATTATGCTATCGCTCATCATGACAGGAGTGATGGAACCTGCGGAGGCATTCAGTGGATTTATCAACACAAATGTGGTCATGTTTGTGGCAATGTTTGTCATTGGAGCAGGACTTACGAAAACAAGTCTGATCGATAAGGCGGAGCAGCTGGTTGTCCGCTACAAGGATAATCCGAAAATGCTGATTTTTCTGGCATGTATTGCCTCATCGCTGCTTGCAAGTATCACGAGCGCGACAGCGACGGCTGCGATCATGATCTCACTTCTGGTTGGAATTGCAAATGAGATTGGCACAAGCAGAAGCAAACTGTTGTATCCTGCGATGGCCTGTGCCAATATTGCGACTTCGATGACCTTTTTGGGACAGGGGGCGAGCAATATCACATGGATTGATATTATGGCAAAGGCAGGAGCACCAAATGAGCTTTATATCTGGGATTTTACAATTGCAAGAATCCCATTGCTTGTGGTGTCAATTTTATATATGACGTTTGTTGGATATAAGTTAATGCCAGATATTGATAACAACACATTTGTAGATGGCGGGCATACAGGAAGAAAGTCTGCAAAATTAAGTCCGATAAAGGAAAAGATTGCAATTATCATCATTGTGGTTACAATTCTCGCAATGCTTTTTGAAAGTGTAATCGGAATCCCGATGTATATTGTTGCATGCATTGGCGCTGTTTTGCTTGTATTAAGTGGAATTTTAAACGAAAAAGAGGCATTGGATTCCATTCATCAGCCGACAATCTTTTTATTTGCAGGGGTGTTGACCTTATCAGAGGCGATCAAAATTACAGGTGCAGGGGATGTCGTGGCGGACTGGATGATCAGTCTGATTGGAAATACAACGAATCCGTATCTGATCATGGCGGTATTTTTCCTGATTCCATTTTTACTTACCCAGATCATGTCGAATCTGGCAACACTTACGATTTTCATTCCACTTGTTGTATCGGCCTGTATGAAAATTGGGATTGATCCGAGAGCAGCCGTTGTGGGTGTACTCACCGCAAGCTGCATTTCTATCATGACGCCGATGGCAGCACCGTGCCAGATCATGATTATTGAACCGGGCGGATATACATTGAAAGACTATTTGAAATGTGGTACACCTCTGGCAGTGATTCTTGCGATTATGACGATTTTTTTAATGCCGTTGATGTTTCCGTTTTATTAAGGGATAGAAAAATAAAAGAAAAGCAGGGAAGTTGATTTTTATAGAAAAATCAGCTTCCTTTTTGTGTTTCAAAAGGTTTTTATTTACAAATAAGGGGAAATTGGATACATTATATATAAAGCTATGAGCAGTGTACAAATGAAACGTACTAAAAGGAGAAAGAAATGAAAAACAAACGTACCTGCGATTATATCGCAGAAGCAATACAAAATGAGATTTTATCAGGAAGAATGGAGGCAGGACAGCCGCTTCGTCAGGAGGAATTGTCAGAGAAACTTGGCTATTCGAGAATGCCGGTCCGTGAGGCATTACAGATTTTAGAGGAGCAGGGGCTTGTAAGGCGACTTGCCACCCGCCATGTTGTGGTGGCAGATTTCTCGAGAAGAAATATTGAAGAAATATTTGATATGGTCGGAAATGTGGAAAAGAAAGCATTAAAAGACCTTGCAGAGATGTCCTTTGAATGGGTGTACTCAGCAGAGGGCGAAGATGCAGAAGAGAAGTTCCATGAATTTGTCTATGGAACGATCACAAACGGACTTTTCCGCAGGCTTTTAGAGACATCGGCAGACTGTTATATCCGTTTTGCATCGGAAGAGACAGAAATGGGAAAAGATCCGGAGCAGAAACAGCTCAGACGGAATAAACTTGAAACTGTTCATAGTGCATATTGCAGAAAAGATACCGTCGTGATGGAAGTCGCACTGGAGGAATATTATAGATTACTGACAGAAAATGTGAAAAAAGAAAGAGGTTTTGAGAAATGAATGGTTTGAAACCGATAAAAATACCATCTGCTAAGGAAAAGGTAGCATCGGAGCTGCGGAAAGCAATTTTGTCAAGAAAGATGAAAGAGGGAGAAATCCTTTCTTTAGACAGTGTGGCAACTCAGCTGAATGTCTCGATTACACCTGTAAGAGAAGCATTTCAGATTCTTGCGAGAGATGGACTGATTAAGCTGCGGCAGAACAAGGGCGCAATTGTTTTAGGGATTACAGACACTTATATCAGGGAACATTATCAGCTGCGGGCGATTTTGGAGAGTGCATGTGCCTGGCTTGCAGCAGAAGAAGGTGTGGATATCAGCGGTATCAGGGATTCTTATGAGGAATCCAAAGCTGCTTTGGGAAAAGGCGATTACAGTCAGTATGCGAGCCAGAACCGGGATTTTCACAGTGAAATCTGGGCAGCAGCCGGAAATAAAAAGATGGAAAATATGATCGCAGAACTATGGAATGGATTGTCCATGGGAAATATGGTGACGGAACAAGAGTATGCAAAGATTTCCATCGAGGAACATGGCAGGATCATGGACGCAATTGCAGCAGGAGATGGTGAGCGCGCCAAAAAAGAAATGTACGCACATATTATGCGAAGCCGGGACGATATGCTGACTTACTATCAGTGATGTGAAAAAAATATTTTTCGTGCAAAACCGGAATCGAGGTTATTGATAAATAATGCACAAAAAAGAAAATATAAAATTATAGAAAATGCCGAAGTTGTCAAAAACAGTTGACGACTTCGGTTTTTTGTTATATTGTGTAATCAACAAATGGATACATTATCACATATCAAATATCAAAAAGACGAAGGGAGAAGGAATGATATGAGTCCAGCAACAATAACGTTATTATTTTTATTGTTTGCCATTGTAATGTTTGTGTGGGAAAAGATTCCACTTGGGGTAACATCCATGATCATCTGTGTCGGTCTTGTCGTAACAGGGGTGTTAGACTGGAAAACAGCATTTGCAGGGTTTATCGACAGCAATGTCATTTTGTTCGTGGCAATGTTTATTGTCGGGGGAGCATTGTTTGAAACAGGTATGGCAAATAAGATTGGCGGAGTGGTTACACATTTTGCCAAGACAGAGAGACAGCTTATCATTGCGATCATGATTATTGTAGGATTGATGAGCGGTGTGCTTTCCAACACAGGAACAGCAGCAGTTTTAATTCCGGTAGTTATCGGAATTGCAGCAAAGTCAGGATATTCAAGATCAAGGCTTTTGATGCCGCTTGTATTTGCAGCAGCGATGGGAGGCAACCTTTCTTTGATCGGAGCGCCGGGAAACCTGATTGTACAGTCCGTGATGGAAGAAATGAACATGAGTTTTAGCTTTTTTGAATATGCGAAGGTCGGACTTCCAATTTTAGTTTGTGGAATTATTTACTTTGCATTTTTCGGATACAAATTGCTTCCGAACAAAACAGGCGGAACAGACAGCAGCTATGATGAACAGAAAGATTTTTCCAATGTTCCAAAGTGGAAACAGGCATTGTCACTCATCATTCTGATCCTGACATTACTCGGAATGATCTTTGAAGATCAGATTGGTATCAAGCTTTGTATTACAGGATGTATCGGGGCATTGGCATTGATCTTAACCGGAGTTATCAGTGAGAAAAACGCACTGAAATCCATTGATCTGAAAACAATTTTCCTTTTCGGAGGAACGCTTTCTCTTGCATCTGCATTGCAGACAACTGGAGCAGGAGAGGATATCGCAAAAGCAGTGATCGGAGTTCTCGGTGAGAACCCATCCCCATATATACTTACGTTTGTAGTGTTTATGCTCTGCTGTGTACTGACAAACTTTATGTCAAACACCGCTACCACCGCACTGATGGCTCCAATCTGTGTTTCCATTGCACAGGGGATGGGAGCAGATCCAAGAGCAGTGCTTATGGCATGTGTCATCGGAGGTTCCTGTGCATATGCAACACCAATCGGTATGCCGGCAAACACGATGGTTGTGACAGCCGGAGGATATACTTTCAAAGATTACGCAAAAGCAGGTGTGCCGCTGATCCTTGTGGCAACTGTCGTCAGCATGATCTTACTGCCAATCTTATATCCGTTTTTTCCATAAGCGGATATTGATGATAAAAAATGGCTGTATTGTGTGAATGACACAGTGCACCCGAAAACTTATAAAAAGAATCCATAATATTTTTCAGGAGGAACGAATTATGTCAAACGAAAAACAGGTAGAACAGCTTACCAACTATATGGCAAATTTCATCGCTCATATAGCAAAAAAATTACCAGATGATGTCATTGCAAAGCTCACAGAGTTAAGAGACAAAGAGGACAGTCCATTATCCAAAACAATTTATGATACCATGTTCGAGAACCAGCGTCTTGCGGTTGAATTAAACCGTCCAAGCTGCCAGGATACTGGTGTTTTACAGTTCTGGGTAAAATGCGGAACAAAGTTCCCACTTATCGATGAGTTAGAGGGATTATTGAAAGAAGCTGTTGTAAAAGCAACATTTAAAGCGCCATTACGTCACAACAGTGTAGAGACTTTCGATGAGTACAACACAGGCAAGAATGTTGGTAAAGGAACGCCTACTGTATTCTGGGATATTGTACCAAACAGTGACAAATGTGAAATCTATACATACATGGCAGGCGGCGGATGTACTCTTCCAGGAAAAGCAATGGTATTAATGCCAGGTGAAGGTTACGAGGGTGTTACCAAATTCGTTATGGATGTTATGACAACTTATGGTTTGAACGCATGTCCTCCATTGTTAGTGGGTGTCGGTGTTGCAACATCTGTTGAGACAGCAGCATTACTTTCCAAGAAAGCATTAATGAGACCAATCGGTTCCCACAATGAGAACGAGCGTGCAGCCAAGATGGAGACATTGCTTGAGGATGGAATCAACAAGATTGGCCTTGGACCTCAGGGAATGGGCGGAAAATATTCTGTTATGGGCGTTAATATCGAGAACACAGCCCGTCATCCATCCACAATTGGTGTCGCAGTCAATGTCGGATGCTGGAGCCACAGAAGAGGACACATTATTTTTGATAAAGATCTTAATTATACAATCACAACACATACGGGGGTGGAATTATAATGGTAGAGAGAATCAATGGAAAAACAATTTTAACAACACCAGTTTCAGCAGAGGATTTAGAAGGAATCAAAATCGGCGATATCATTTATTTAAACGGAAGCATGACAACATGCCGTGATGTAGCACACCGCCGTGTCGTAGAAGAAGGAAGAGAAATTCCGGTAGATGTAAGAAATAATGCGATTTTCCATGCAGGACCAATTATCCGTCCATTAGAGAATGACAAATTTGAGATGGTTTCCGTAGGTCCTACAACTTCCATGCGTATGGAAAAATTCGAGTACGAATTCGTAAAAGAGACAGGTGTCAGAGTGATCATCGGAAAAGGTGGTATGAAAGAGAATACCGAGCGCGCATGTAAAGAGTTCAAAGCGATCCACTGTGTATTCCCAGCCGGAAACGCTGTTGTGGCTGCAACAGAGGTAGAAGAGATTGTACGTGCTGAGTGGAGAGACCTTGGAATGCCAGAGACACTCTGGAACTGCCGTGTCAAAGAGTTCGGACCACTGATCGTATCTATCGACGCAGAGGGAAATAACTGGTTTGAGCAGCAGAAAGTAGAATTTAATAAGAGAAAAGATGCTGCAACAGAGGAAATCTGCAAACAGGTCGGATTTATCAAATAATACAAACAAATTCTTTAACGTATTCTGACTTCCGAATTTTATAGGAAGTTTGAAGAAAATAAATTTCGCTGACCATTGCCCGCATGAAATTGCTTTCATGCGGGCAATCGTGTTAAGTCCCCATTTACCTGAAAAAAAAAATTTGCTATAATAAGCGTACTTTGCAGGAAAGAATATTGTGATCAAAATGAAATGACAGGAGACAATTTTATGAGATATCCAAAATTTTTACCGGAAAAGGGGACGATCGGTTTTGTGGCGCCGTCGTTTGGCTGTGCGACAGAACCATATTATACAGCGTTTTTGAATGCGCAGAAAAAATTTCAGAAAATGGGTTATGGGCTTGACTTAGGTCCGAACTGCTATGTGGCAGAAGGAATCGGCATCAGTAATACTCCACAGGCTTGTGGAAAAGAGCTGACGGATTACTATTGCAGTGTGGATAACGACATTCTCATTTCCTGCGGCGGCGGGGAAATGATGTGCGAGACGATGAATTTTGTCGATTTTGAGAAAATCAAGTCTGCAGAGCCGAAATGGTATATGGGTTATTCGGATAATACGAATTTTACGTTTTTACTCAGCACGATCTGTGATACGGCAGCAGTGTATGGACCATGCGCAGGAACTTTTGGCATGGAGCCGTGGCATGAGAGCCTTTCAGATACAATGGATGTTCTGACAGGTAAAACAAAGAAATTGCACAGTTATCCTTCATGGGAAAAAGACGATCTGAAAGATGAGGGAAATCCTTATGTTCCTTACAATGTGACAGAGCCATCCAGACATGTGATCTATCCGGGAAAGGAGATAGCACAGGCAATGCAGTCGGAGATGGTTTGGAAAGAGGGCGAGACAGAACTTTATATCGGAAATGAGAACCCGGATGTGTCATTAAAAATGGAAGGACGCCTTGTGGGCGGCTGCGTGGACTGCCTCGTAAATTTACTGGGAACACAGTTTGATTATGTAAACCAATTCAATGAGAAATACAAAGAAGACGGAATCATCTGGTTCTTAGAATGCTGCGATCTGAATGTGATGGGAATCCGGCGCGCCATGTGGCAGATGAAAAATGCGGGATGGTTTCAGCATGTGAAAGGTTTCCTGATCGGACGTCCGTGCTGTATCGGGGAAGAGATGATGGGACTCGATCACTATCATGCAGTGACCGACATTTTAAAAGATTTCGAAGTGCCGATCATTATGGATATGGATATCGGACACAGATCACCGATGATGCCGCTTGTCTGCGGAAGCATGGCAGAGGTCTGCGTGAAGGGGAATGATGTCACGATCGATATGAAGTATATATAAGGAAGAAAAGACTGGAACACGAAGAGGATGATAGTTCATCATGCTTCGTGCACCAGTCTTTTTTCTATAAAGTCAGATCGATATTGCTGCCAAGTGTTTCGCTTAGCACAACACTGTCAGCTTTTTCTGCCATTTTCTTGGAATAACGGCTTACCTTTGTGATATATTCTGCATCATCAGCAAATAATGTTCTGACTTTGGAAACTTTGGCTGATTTTAGCAGATTGTCATTGGCACTTAAGCTTCCATCGGAATTAACGGTGATCCCAATCCTGGACAATTCACTCGAATGTTCTTTGGAAAGTGACTTCAGATATCTGGAGTAACGGTTCAAAGAAGCGTCATCTGTTTTATTTCCGGATGACAGCGTGTTATTGTAAACTTGTATAAATGCGTTGACGCTTCCGTAAATATTGGCACTGTCTGTAGTGTCATCCTCATAATTAAAATTGCGTAACTTCTTCGCTGCACGGTGAAGCGCTGTGGCATCCGCCTGTGAAAGAGTACCGCCTGTCATCTCTTTGCGCTTGGATGAAGTGACTGCGTTACGGTTTGCTGTATAAAAATTTCTAAGATAATAACTGGCACTCAGAGATGTGCCGGTTCCTGCAACTGCTGCCATAATTCCCTCCGTGGAATAATCTCGTTACTGTTCACTCGTACCTGATTCCAGTAACATATGCTCTATCCTTAAATTCGTTATATTCATACTTCTGCTGTAATATTTATCGGCAGTAAGATAAAATTAATTAGTATAATTCCGATAAATCGTTTATAATGTGTAATATCAAAATATAGACAATTGCGAAACTCATAAAAAACTAAATTGAATTGTGAAAAATTGACAAAAGACATGAAAGACACTGGGGAGCCGCCGGTTCTTAGAAGGCAGGAACGACTGTCAGTCGTGA
>ULSE01006484.1_pt1 | contig 126192 bp, 95 predicted proteins | sample 1956061 | NCBI WGS metagenome assembly ULSE01 (sample SAMEA4835700, study PRJEB28245) | human gut metagenome | biome: gut microbiome; material: fecal sample | place: Denmark | collected 2008 | reverse complement strand
ACCGAAAGCTGAGAAACAAATTCTGAAATCCACAAAGAGGAGTCGAGGGTGCGGACTTTCAAAAAACGCATGGGGTGTCTGCTTTTGCAGATGCCCTTTTGCTTTATACAATTTGTGTGCTACCTCGTGTGTGCTACCTGTGTGCTACGTGGGAAAAAATAGGGCTATCGTGGAACATTCAGAACCACGATAACCCTTGATTTTACTGGATTTCTCAGAACTTGCCAGCGTTAGCAGCTTCCTCAACGGAAACAGCTACAGCTACAGTAGCGCCAACCATCGGGTTGTTGCCCATACCGATCAGACCCATCATCTCAACGTGTGCGGGTACAGAGGAAGAACCTGCGAACTGCGCATCGGAGTGCATACGGCCAAGTGTATCTGTGAAGCCATAAGAAGCAGGGCCTGCAGCCATGTTATCGGGATGCAGGGTACGGCCGGTACCGCCGCCGGAAGCTACGGAGAAGTACTTTTTGCCCTTCTCTACACATTCCTTCTTGTAGGTACCTGCAACAGGATGCTGGAATCTGGTCGGGTTGGTGGAGTTACCGGTAATGGAAACGTCTACGCCCTCTTTCCACATGATTGCAACACCTTCTGTTACGTCGTTTGCGCCGTAGCAGTTAACCTTGGAACGAAGGCCTTCGGAATAAGATTTCCGGAATACTTCCTTCAGCTCGCCGGTGTAATAGTTCATCTCAGTCTCTACATAAGTAAAGCCGTTGATTCTGGAAATGATCTGTGCAGCATCCTTGCCAAGACCGTTCAGGATAACGCGCAGAGGTTTCTTACGAACCTTGTTTGCCTTCTCAGCAATACCGATAGCACCCTCTGCTGCTGCAAAGGACTCATGACCTGCCAGGAAGCAGAAGCAGTCTGTTTCTTCTTCCAGCAGCATCTTGCCCAGATTACCATGACCAAGACCTACTTTACGCTGATCAGCAACGGAACCGGGGATACAGAAAGCCTGCAGTCCTTCGCCGATTGCTGCTGCTGCGTCAGCTGCTCTTCTGCAGCCTTTCTTGATTGCGATCGCTGCACCTACAGTGTAAGCCCAGCAAGCGTTCTCGAAACAGATGGGCTGGATTTTCTTTACCTGATTGTAAACATCCAGGCCGGCATCTTTGGTGATTTTTTCAGCTTCTTCGATGGAAGCAATTCCGTAGCTATTTAAAACAGCGTTAATCTTGTCAATTCTTCTTTCATAAGACTCAAATAATGCCATGCTTCGTTACCTCCTCCTTTTATTCCTGTCTGGGATCGATGATTCTTACAGCATCATCCACACGACCATACTGACCGGATGCTTTCTCATATGCTGTCTGAGCGTCATCGCCCTTCTTCATAAAGTCTGTCATCTTGCCGAAGTTTACAAACTTGTAGCCGATGATCTGATCGTCTGCATCCAAAGCGATACCAGTTACATAACCTTCAGCCATTTCAAGGTAACGAGGGCCTTTCTTCAGGGTACCATACATAGTACCAACCTGGCTTCTTAAGCCCTTGCCCAGATCCTCCAGACCTGCGCCGATCGGCAGACCTTCTTCAGAGAATGCGGACTGTGTACGACCATAAACGATCTGTAAGAACAGCTCTCTCATAGCTGTATTGATCGCATCACATACAAGGTCAGTGTTCAGAGCCTCCAGAATAGTTCTGCCAGGAAGAATTTCTGCAGCCATAGCAGCAGAATGAGTCATACCGGAACATCCGATGGTCTCTACCAGTGCTTCCTGAATAATACCTTCCTTAACGTTCAGTGTCAGTTTGCAGGCACCCTGCTGAGGTGCACACCAGCCAACACCATGAGTCAGACCGGATATGTCCTTGATCTCTTTGGCTTTTACCCATTTTGCTTCTTCCGGGATGGGAGCACAGCCATGGTTAACGCCCTGTGCTACCGGACACATCTGTTCTACTTCGTGTGAATAAATCATGTGTTATCTCCTTTCGTCTAATGGATGAAATTTTCGTCAGCAGGCACACCAAAAAGGCGCAAAGCTTTCTTCCATATAAGAGATCCGAAGCAGATCTCCATGAAAAAAGCACCAGCTGTACGCTGATGCTATTTTCTCATACTTTTCGTCAAAAATCCAGTATTTTTTACAAAACACAGAGGTAAAACCTTTGGATTCAAAAATAATCAGGATAAAATCATTCTGTCATTTGCAAAACTGCCGCCGCTGGCCTGTTCAAACTTCTCCAGAAGATCTGATACATGCAGCTTTTTCTTTTCTTCCCCTGCCACGTCATAGATAATATGTCCTTCATACATCATAACCAGGCGATTGCCGTGTGCAATTGCATCCTTCATGTTGTGGGTGATCATCAGAGTCGTCAGGTTGTCCTGTCCAACAATCCGGTCTGTTGCCTCCAGTACCTTTGCAGCTGTTTTGGGATCCAGTGCCGCTGTATGCTCATCCAAAAGCAGAAGCTGCGGCTTTTTCAGGGTAGCCATCAGAAGTGTCAGTGCCTGTCTCTGACCACCAGAAAGCAGACCAACTTTGGAAGTCATACGATCCTCCAGCCCCAGTCCCAACTCTGCCAGGCGCTCCCTGTAAAATTCCCGTTCTTTGCTGCTGATTCCTTTTTTCAAGGTACGGCTCAGCCCTCTTCTCGCCGCAAGCGCCATATTCTCTTCAATCTGCATACTGGCTGCTGTTCCGGTCATCGGATCCTGAAACACGCGCCCTAAATACTTTGCACGCTTATATTCCGGAAGCTTTGTGACATTGACGCCGCCGATCTCAATCGTGCCCTCATCAACCGGCCACGCACCTGCAACCGCATTCAGCATGGTAGATTTTCCGGCGCCGTTTCCGCCGATCACCGTTACGAAATCTCCATCATTTAAATGGAGACAAAGGTTATTCAGTGCGGTTTTCTCATTTACTGTCCCCGCATTAAAAGTTTTACTAATGGATTTTAAGTCAAGCACGTCTGGCACCTCCCTTTTTAACAGGTTTGGAAAAGTATTTGCGCTTCATATAAGGAATTGCCAGAAATACTGCTACAACGATCGCTGACAAAAGCTTCAAATCATTAGAATTTAAGCCAAACCACAAAACAACCTGCAGAACTAAGTAATAAATAATGGATCCAAGCGCTACTGTCAGCAGACTGAATGCAAAGTTGCGGCTGATTTTGCCGAATACGACTTCGCCGATGATGACCGCAGCCAGACCGATTACGATCGCACCGCGTCCCATGTTGATGTCCGCAAAGCCCTGATACTGCGCCAGAAGGCCGCTGGAAAGCGCTACGATGCCGTTAGACAGCATCAGACCGATGATCTTTGTCAGATCGGTATTGATACCCTGTGCGCGGGACATATTTTCATTGGAACCGGTAGAACGGATGGAGCAGCCCAACTCCGTCCCGAAAAACCAGTACAGAATTACGATCAGCACTGCGATAATGACTGCTACAACAAACAGCGTATTTTTATAAAAAACAACGTTTTTAAGGTAACGCATAGAAACCAGCACGTCATATTTATCAGTAACGAGCGCTACATTGGCCTTGTTGCCCATAATTCTCAAGTTGATGGAATACAGACCCAGCTGGGTCAGAATACCTGCCAGAATCGCCGGAATTCCCATCGTCGTATGGAAAATGCCCGTTACCAGACCAGCCAGCATGCCTGCGATAAACGCGCAGAACAGGGAAAATCCAACAGAATGCCCATTCATCATCATCACAACACAGACTGCACCTCCGGTACACATCGTGCCGTCTACGGTCAGATCTGCCAGATCCAGAATCTTATAGGTAATAAATACGCCAATCGCCATGATTCCCCAGATCAGCCCCTGTGCGCAGCCCCCCGGCAGCGCGTTAAACAATGCTACAATATTCACTGCTTCCTCCTCCAGTACACTTTTTTATTTTTCAAATATCGGCAGTCCTGGTTTCCTCGCTGATACTTTTTTAGTCGTTCCATAAAAAATCGACAAAAAGCGCTGAAGAGGAATTTCTCCCTCCTCAACGCCCTGCAAACCCTCACAGTGACTTGCGATTACTCAATTGCCACATAATCATCCGGCACGGTAATACCGAGCGCCTCACAGTTTGCTACATTATATTTCTTGGTTACATTCGGAGCAAACTCAACTGCTGTCTGAGATACATCCGCACCGTTTACCAGAATTTCATATGCCATCTCGCCGGTTTTATAGCCAAGGTCATAATAGCTAATGGACAGCGTTGCTACACCGCAGCCGGAGCAGATACCTTCCTCGCCTGCGATGATCGGAATTCCTGCAGGCTGGCAGATGTTCTGAATAATCGTGGTGTTCGATGCTGCTGTATTGTCGGTAGGAATATAAAGGACATCAGATGTTGCAATCGCATTGTTTACAACCGACGCGATATCGTTGGAGTCTGCGAAGGTGTACTCTGTGCATTCATAGCCGTAATCCTTTAAATATCCCTGAATAGTCTGGGACTGATATGCGGAATTAGGTTCTGCAGAGCAATACAGGATGCCGACATTTTTTGCATCCGGAAACAGCTCATGCAGCATGTCCGCCTGCTGATCCAGCGGAGCCAGATCGGAAGTACCGGAAATGTTTGTGCCGGTTACGCCTGTCCAGTCATCGATGGAAAGTGCTGTCGCATAGTCTGTAATGCTGGTTCCAAGGATCGGGATCTCATTGGTAGCTGCCGCCGCTGCCTGCAGGGGAGCTGTTGCATTTGCCAAAATCAGGTCAACATCAGAAGATACAAACTGGTTGACAATCGTTGCACAGGTTGCGGAATCGCCGGAAGCGTTCTGCAGGTCAAACTTCACATTTTCCTCACCCAGCAGTTCTGTCAGTGCATCCTGAAAGCCCTGGGTTGCTGCATCCAGCGCTTCGTGCTGTACCAGCTGACAGATACCAATGTTATATACCTTGCCATCTGCTGCTACAGTATCCGCTGCTGTATCTGTTGTCTCCTCTGTTGTTGCTGCAGTGGTTTCTGCCGCTTCGCTTTCTGCCGGTGCTGCAGTGTCTGCTGTCGAGCCGCAGCCAGCTAAAGATGCCGCGGTCATTGCCAGCACAAGGGAAATTGCCGCTAACTTTTTCATTTTTCGTTCCTCCTCATAATCACTTTTTACGCTTTAACGCGTGCAAGCGTTAATCCATTGAGTAAACTATACACCGCAGGCACTGCTTCGTCAAGCACTTTTTCTATTCTGCTATCACAATCGTTCCCATGCGCCCTTCCTGCTTTTCTGAAAGCCGATTTTCATGCGGGCATGAAATCAACTTTCAGAAAAGCACAATTAAATTTAAAAAAGAAAAGGCAGGGGTCAGCCCCTGTCTTCCTTTAATACGATATGTTCCTGATCTTTGAAAATACTGTTTTCCGGAATAAATCCGCGCACCCGCGAAAGCGGATAAACGTTCGTATGTCTTCCGATTACCGTTCCCGGATTTAACACGCTGTTGCAGCCTACCTCCACGCAGTCGCCCAGCATCGCGCCGAATTTTTTCAGACCGGTTTCGATGTTTTCTTCTGCAGATTTGACAACAACCAGAGTCTTGTCGCTTTTTACATTCGAAGTGATGGAACCTGCACCCATATGTGCCTTATAACCTAAAATGCTGTCCCCGACGTAATTATAATGCGGAACCTGCACTTTATTGGACAGAATGACGTTCTTTAACTCGGTAGAATTACCGACAACTGCGCCTTTTCCGATGATTGCGCTGCCTCTGACAAACGCGCAATGTCTGATTTCCGCTTCCTCATCCACGATACAGGGACCGTTTAAGCAGGCAGTCGGCGCAACAGTCGCGCTTTTTGCCACCCAGATATCCTCTCCTCTTTTTTCGAAGCGATCCTCCGGCAGAGCGTTCCCGAGTGCTTTGATGAATTCCTTGATATGGGGCAGAACCTCCCACGGATACTCATACTGCTCCAAAAGCGGTGCAGCGATTGTTTCTTCCAGATTGTACAGGTTTCTGATCTTCATTGCTTCCATCTTCTTTTTCCTCCTGTTTCTGCCGCCTGAATGCGGCGAACGTTTTGCAGAAAAGCCCTAGCCTTCCGCATTTTCTTTTTTTTCTGTCCTTTTTTTTGCTGTTCCTGCTTTTTTGACAGCCGGTGCGGTTTCTTTTTTCTGGTAAAAACCGGCTATCGCATCGAACTGCTGATATAAGATGGACTGATTGTGCAGCTGTTTAACGATATTCGTCCTCCTGCGTACAAAATCATCCAGTTTATCCATATATTCTCCGGATGTAATCGTCCCCTCCGCAACACCGGTCAGCCCCTTTTCCCAGCTGGCAGTCAGCGCGGGGTTTAACAGTGGTCGGATCGAATCTGAAACCACATCGTAAATCATTTCGCCCATCAGCGTCGGCGTGATCGTCTGCGTCTTTTTATTCAACGCCAGATACTCGATCGTGACAAGCTTTTTTAAGATTTCCGCACGCGTCGCAGAGGTTCCGATGCCGCTGCCCTTGATCTGTGCCCGCAGCTCTTCGTCCTCAATAAACTGTCCCGCATTTTCCATTGTCAGGATCAGCGAGCCGGAATTATAGCGCTTCGGCGGCGAGGTTTCGCCTTCTTTGATAGAAAGAGAATGCAGCGGAAGCAGTTCTCCTTTTTTCATAGTCTGTAACACCTTTAAAAATGCCTCGTCGCAGGAAAATTCCTCTTCCTCTCCGTTTTTCTCCTCTTTTTCTTCTTTTTTGGAGCTGAAAAAGGATGGGCGGCTGACGCCCAGATACCCTTCCTGCGTCAGCACCTTAAACGAAGCAAAAAAGCGTTCACCCTGCGGCAGCTGCTGCGATTTTACAAGCACCGTCAGCGATACCTTCTGGGAAATCGCCGGCGGATAAAAGATACTCAGGAAACGTCTTGCAATCACTTCATAGACCTTTGCCGACGCGGGAGAAAGACTCCGGAGCGCCGAAAAGCCCTGTCCGGTCGGGATAATCGCATAGTGATCCGTGATCTGTTTGTCGTTGACATAACGGGTTTTTGCAATTTTCTGATAACTATTTTCTTCCAGAATCTGCACTGCGTATGCGCTGACCGGAGCGAAATTGCGAAGTCCGCCGATATTTTTATGGATTTCCTTTGCAACTGCGCTGGATAAAACACGAGCATCCGTTCTCGGATAGGTCGTCAGTTTTTTTTCATAAAGCTCCTGCGCGATTTTAAGCGTTTCATCCGGACTGATCTTAAACATCCGGGAGCAATCATTTTGCAGCTCCGCCAGATTATATAACAGCGGCGGATTTTTCTGTTCTTTCTTTTTTTCACATTTTTCCAGAAAAGCGCCTGAAAATCCGGAGGACATCGCGCCTTTCGGCAAAATTGCACCCAGCTTTTCCATCAGTGCCTCGGCATCTTTTTTTTCCGAAAATCCGTTTTCTTTATATAAAAGCGGCGAAAGGTTCCAGGCACTTCCCTCTACTGCGCGCCATTCTCCCTCGAACGGCTTTTCCTTTCCGTCGCCCATCGGAATTCCAAAGGCTCCCGTCACACGGTAAAAAGGCGTTTTTACAAACGAACGGATTTCGCGTTCCCGGTTGACGACCATGCCCAATACACAGGTCATTACACGGCCAACTGAAATCACCGCACGGTCGCGGCGCAGGTAGTTTTTGACATGGTTGCCGTATTTTAAAGTCAACGCACGGGAAAAATTGATGCCCATCAGATAATCTTCCTTGGCGCGCAGGTAAGCTGCGTTCGCCAGATTATCATATTCCGACAAATCCTTTGCCTCCCGCACCCCGCGCAGAATCTCTTCCTCCGTTTGAGAATCAATCCAGACCCTGCGGCGCTTTTTTCCGTGAATGTTCGCTTCCTGCTCCACAAGTCGGTAAATATACTCTCCCTCTCTCCCGGAGTCTGTACAGACGTAAATTGTATCGACGTCCGGACGGTTCAACAGCGAGCTGACGATATCGAACTGTTTTTTGACGCTCGAAATCACTTCATATTTAAAAGTTTCCGGGATAAACGGCAGCGTATCGACCGACCACTTTTTATATTTGATATCGTACACTTCCGGATAGCTCATCGTAACCAGATGACCAACGCACCAGGTCACAATCGCCTCTTCCGATTCCAGATAACCATCCCTGCGGCTCATCTGATATTTCAGCGCTTTTGCAAACTCCTGGGCCACACTCGGTTTCTCTGCGATAAATAACTTTTTTGCCATACACCTCTGTCCTGTAAAGCAGCGAAAGGGAGGTAGCTTCTACCTCCCGTCGTTTTCTGCTGTATGTCTCTCTTTTATTTCTTTGTGATATATCCCTGTGCTTTGAGCAGCTCTGCACAAAGCACTGCGCCGCCCGCTGCTCCGCGGACCGTATTGTGGGATAAGCCAACGAACTTCCAGTCGTAAACCGTATCCTCTCTCAGACGGCCGACCGAAATTCCCATGCCGTTTTCATAGTTGACATCCAGCGCAATCTGAGGGCGGTTATCCTCCTCCAGATACTGAATAAACTGTTTGGGCGCGCTGGGAAGCTCCAGTCTCTGCGGCTCACCGGAAAAATGAACCAGACGGTCGATTAACTCTTCCTTGGTAGGCTTTTTCTTAAACTTCACAAACACAGCTGCGGTATGTCCGTTTAAAACAGGCACACGGATACACTGGCATGTGATAACCGGGCTCTGTGCCGGAACGATCACGCCGTCCTCCACTTTACCCCAAAGACGCAGCGGCTCCTTTTCGCTCTTCTCTTCCTCACCGCCGATATAAGGGATGATATTTCCCACCATCTCCGGCCAATCTGCAAAGGTCTTACCCGCGCCGGAAATCGCCTGATAGGTCGTAGCAACCACTTCATAGGGCTCAAACTCTTTCCATGCAGTCAGGACAGGCGCATAGCTCTGAATCGAGCAGTTCGGTTTTACAGCAACGAAGCCTCTCTTCGTACCGAGTCTTTTTTTCTGAGATTCGATAACTGCCACATGCTCCGGATTGATCTCCGGAACCATCATCGGGACATCCGGTGTCCAGCGGTGTGCGGAGTTATTGGAAACAACAGGTGTTTCTGTCTTTGCATAGGCTTCCTCGATCTTTTTGATCTCGTCCTTTGTCATATCGACAGCGCTGAATACAAAATCAACCTGGGATGCTACATGCTCTACATCGTTAACGTTTAATACGATCAGGTTCTTTACCGCTTCCGGCATGGGTGTGTCCATTTTCCATCTGTCGCCGACTGCCTCTTCGTAGGGCTTGCCTGCGGAACGGGGGCTTGCTGCAATGGCAGCCACTTCGAACCAGGGATGGTTTTCCAGCAGTGAAATAAACCGCTGACCTACCATGCCAGTTCCACCCAGAATGCCAACTTTCAGCTTCTCACTCATTTTTTCAATTCTCCTCTCCTGTTTTCATCCAGATTGCTCCGGTTGATGGCCGTTGCCTTTCATCCGATTGGAAATTGTGTTTCCATTTCAGATTTATATCAGATAGTATCATATTTTCTACTTTATTGCAATAAAGTAAAAAATATTTTGTCGAATCCACAGGGCAGCTACGTCATTGCTATGTAACATCGATGCGCAATTGCAGCAGCTTCCGCATATGATAAAGCAGATCATGTCAGGATTAGCCTGCAAAAGAACCCAGTTTCAGGGCAATCCTGCCAGAAAGAAGGGAAAAGCTTATGGACTCTGTCCTTTTAAAAGCACAGGAACTGTCCTATTCCTACCACACCCTAAACGGCGAAACGCCCGCCCTGGATCGGGTTTCCTTCTGCCTTTACCGCAAAGAATTTCTGGCGATTGTCGGTCCCAGCGGCTGCGGCAAATCTACGATTTTGTCCCTGATCGCCGGCTTGCTCACCCCGGGCAGCGGCGGCATCACGTTTTATGGGGAAAATGGTCATCAGCCCGGCATCGGCTACATGCTGCAGCACGATCTTTTATTTGAATGGCGAAACGTCTGGCAAAATGTTACGCTCGGACTGGAAATCGCCCACAAGGATACAACCAAGAACCTGGAACGCGTTCGCAGGATGCTCTCCGACTACGGGCTTCTGGAATTTCAGCATAAAAAGCCGTCTCAGCTTTCCGGTGGCATGCGCCAACGGGCTGCCCTCATCCGCACGATGGCGCTCGAGCCCGATATCCTGTTGCTCGATGAGCCGTTTTCCGCGCTGGATTACCAGACCCGGCTGACCGTTTCCGCCGATATTGCTGCCATGATCCGTAAGGCAGAAAAATCCGTCATCCTCATCACCCACGATCTTGCAGAAGCTATCAGCCTCGCCGATCGCGTTCTCATCCTGTCTGCCCGCCCCGCCCGTGTCAAAGCAGAATTTCCCATTCACCTGACTGCCGCAGACCATTCGCCGCTTGCCGCACGGCGCGCGCCGGAATACGGACAGCTTTTTAATCAGATCTGGGAGGAACTGTCCAATGAAAACAACTAACCAAACACTGTCCGACCAGCAGCTTTTCCTGCTTGCCCACAGACGCCATCATCATTTCGTCCACTTTGCCCGGATTTTTATGCTGCTTCTTTTCCTGACAGTCTGGGAGTTGTTCGCAGACTTCCATATCATCGACAGCTTCTTTTTCTCCAGTCCTTCCCGTGTCGTCGCCTGCTTTGTCCGCATGGTCTCCGAGCGTTCCCTGTTTACCCATATCGGTATCACGTTGACTGAAACGGTCATCAGTTTTTTTCTCGTCGCCCTCGTTAGCCTTTCCGCCGCCACGCTTTTATGGTACAGCCGCCGGCTGTCTGAAATTTTGGAGCCGTTTCTCGTCGTTTTAAACAGTCTCCCGAAATCCGCGCTCGCCCCTCTTTTGATCGTCTGGCTCGGCACCGGCATGGATACGATCATCGCCGCAGGCATTTCCGTCGCCATCTTCGGTGCAATCATCAACCTTTATACCGGATTTTTGCAGGCAGATCCTGAAAAGCTTCTCCTGATCCGAACGCTCGGCGGCACCAGACGGGACTGCTTTTTCAAGGTTGTCCTGCCCGCTTCCATTCCGGTCATTTTAAGCAATATGAAAGTCAATATCGGGCTTTCGTTAGTCGGCGTCGTGATCGGCGAATTTCTCGCTGCCAGACACGGGCTCGGCTATCTGATCATCTACGGAAGCCAGGTACTGCAGCTGGATATGCTCATTACATCCATCCTGCTTTTGTGTATCATTGCGATGGGGCTTTATCAGCTGCTGCAGTTTGCAGAGCACTGTTATAAGAAAAAAGTGTAGGACTATGCACATTGTTTTTCTATAAGTTAAAACAGGCATCCGGAAGTTCGCTGCTTCAAACAGCGTTCCGGATGCCTGTTGTCTTCTTTTTTGCCGCGCACAGCGCTCCCTGTCAGAAAATCTCCTTCAGGAAGTCTCTTTTTGTGGGAAGCGCGTGTTTACTCCGTTTTCTCCTCTTCCGGCAGAATGACGTGCACGGATAATACTCGCTTTTCTTCCATCTCAGTTACTTCCACATGGGTACCTTTATAGTCGAAGTTGTCCCCAACCGCAGGGATTTTCTTTAACTGTTCCATAACCCAGCCGCCTACGGTCGCCGCCTCGGATTCATCCTCCTCATCCATCAGGTCGAAAAGCTTCTTCACGCTCGCCCGTCCGCTGAACTTATATTCGCGCTCAGAAATCTGCACGATCTCCTGAACGACCTCGTCGTGTTCGTCCCAGATTTCGCCCACCAGCTCTTCAAGGATATCCTCCAGCGTGATCAGGCCAACCGTCCCGCCGAATTCATCCAAAACGATCGCGATATGCAGTTTCTTTTTCTGAAGCTCCTGCATCAGCTCATCGATCTTCTGGTTTGCTGTCGTAAACAGTGCCGGACGCATCACTTCCCGGATGCTCGTATCCGTCCCGTAAACCCGATTATAAAAATCCTTATGGTACAAAATGCCGACGATATGATCCAATGTTTCTTCATAAACCGGAAGTCTGGAATAGCCGGTATTTGCAAATACTTCTGCAGCTTCCTCCTGGGTACTTTCCACAGGGATTCCTTCCATATCGATCCGTGGGGTCAGAATATCTCCCGCCTCCAGATCGTCAAAGCTCAATGCGCTGCGCAGAAGACTTCCTTCTTCTTTATCAATGCTTCCCTCTTCCTGCGCTTCCTCTACGATCGTAAACAGTTCTTCCGATGTAATACCCTGACTGCCGGACGTTTTAAACAGACAGGACAACAGCTTCTTCCACTGCCCGAACATCCAGTTGATCGGTGTCAGAACGATCCGAAGCCCATTGATCATCGGTGCGGAAAACATAGCGAATTTTTCCGGGGATTCTTTTGCGATGCTCTTTGGCGAAATTTCACCGAAAATCAATACCACAACGGTGATCACCAGCGTGGAAATTCCCGCGCCCATCTCTTCTCCAAGAAGCTTTACAAATAAAATTGTCGCCAGAGAAGAACATCCGATATTGACAATATTGTTACCGATCAGAATCGTCGACAACAGGCTGTCGTAGTTGTCAGAGAGCTGCAGCACCAGTGCTGCCCTCTTGTTTCCCTTTTCTGCCTGATTGCGGATTCTGACTCTGTTGATTGCTGAAAAAGCCGTCTCTGTTGCTGAAAAATATCCGGACAGGATGACACAGATAATAATAATCAGCAGCATGACTCCATTACTTCCCATGATATTCTGATCTCCCTTTACTTTGGTTTAAACTTTACTTTGGTTTGAACTTTACTTTAGCAGAAAGAGAGTCATTATGCAATTCTTTTATCAATTTTCGGATGCCTCAGATATTTTCTGGCTGTCTGTAGCGGACGTGGCGGTTGTATTCACATTTTCTGTGCTGCCGTCTGACTTCGGTGTGTCTGCACTCTCCTCCCGCCGGTCTACGTCTGCCCCTTTGGATGTGCCCACATTGTCTGTGCTGCTGTCTGACTTCGATGCACCTCCAGCTTCCTGGCGCCGGTCTGCATCTGCTGCAGCTTCGCCCTCGCTTTCCTGCCGCCGCTCTGCTTCTGTCTTTACTTCGCCTTCGCTTTCCTGCCGCCGCTCTGCTTCTGTCTTTACTTCGCCCTCGCTTTCCTGCCGCCGCTCTGCTTCTGCCGCAGCTTCCTCCTGACGTTTCCGCTCCGCCTCGGCTGCGATCTGCTCCGGTGCTGGCGGGATGTTGTCTGCGTCCGTTCCGATCTGTTCTGTTTCAGATGTATTGCTTCCAAGGGCAGGCTGCATCGAAAGCGCAAGTCTCACAAGCTCATCTCTGCACTGCTGTTCCTCCTGTGCTTTTACCTGCGCATGCGCCTGATCATACAAAATTTCTGCTCCGATGATCTGTCCATCTGCCAGACCACAGGACGGTACATAGTAATCGGTTGACCCCGCCTGCTTGCTGCAGATCAGCACCCTTCTGGTCGCATTTGCAGGCTCCCCGCAGGTATAAATAAACCCCCAGTAAGGTTCCACGCCAGGAGCCCAGTCCACCCAGACCGGATAGCCAGAGCAGTCATCCCGGTGAACATGGTAGGATTCTTCTTTGTAACAGCCATCATCCACGCTATGCACATGGCCATGTGTCCCGGTATAGCAGCCCCCTGCCGTATCGCTCTTTTCCGTGTGCGGCTGGTTGCCGGAAGCATCCACATGATAATGATACTGATAACGGATCGTACCCGGAATCTCTTCCACGCCAATGACGAGCTTCTGATCAATGTTTAAAATTGCTTCCGCCAGCTGGGCAAATGTTGCGTCCTCGTTTGTGGAAACTCCTTTTGTGAGCAATGCGGACGCCAGCTTTTTCTTACCATTACTCACAGATGTAAAAACCTGATTCATATCCTGTTTCAGGCCATTGTTTAACTCCTCCAGATAGGATTTCAACTCTTCCGTATTCTGTCCGGCAGATACATTCAGATCTCCGAACTGCTTGGCAAATGTCTGCTGCAGCGTCGTCAGGTTCGTCTGCATCCCGTTGTCCAGCTCACCGATTCTCGTAAACAAGCTTTCCACATTTTTGCCAACGCCGTCAACGTTCTCATTCAGGCCGTTCACATTCTCGCTTAAACCGGAAATATTGTTGCCGAGGCCGTTCACATTCTCGTTTAAACCGAAAATATTGTTGCCGAGCCCGGTCACGTTTTTGTCCAGTCCGCTTAAATTCTGGTCAACCCGGTTCATTCTGTTTTCCAGAAGGGCGGAAAGCTCCTGCACTCTCGTCTGCAGTTCTGCTGTCAGCGAACCAAAGGCGGCTGTAATCTGCACCATATCGGATTCCAGCATATTTTTTAAATTGCTCTCAACTAAAGCCAGACTTCTGATTGTTTCCTGTCTGCTTTCCTCAACCTCTTTTAACAGCTGCTTTTGCTGCTCGGTCAGCTGGGTCTGTTCCTGTGTCCAGAGTTCCCGGTTCTTCTCCTCTGTTGTGCGGACTTCCTGCACCAGATTTTTCAGGTTCTCATAAGAAGTGTTCAGGCGGTCCTCCAGCTTGGACACAGTCTGATTGACAGACTGCACCGACTCGTTGATTCTGTTGATCTCCGTTATGGATTCTTTGTGATCGGTATTGTCCTGTTTTTTCTGGGCATCCATTTCCTGCATGATTCTGGAAATTTCTTCCAACGTCTTTGTGACATCTGTATGGATACTCTCCATATCTGTCCGGATTTCATTTACCTTCGTATGGGTCGTTTTTTCCAGATCGGTCACTTTTCCGGTCATCCCGGACGCATTTTCTTCCAGCCTGTGCTGAATCGTTTCTACCTGCAGCAGACTTTCCTCGCGCTGCGCAAGCTGTGCATTGACCTCGTCAAGCTTTTTCTGATTGTCGGCAATATTCTGGTTTAACTGTTCCAGACTCGTTGCCGCCGATTCCATCTCTCCTTTCAGCGCGCTGCTCACACTGTTCTGCATTTCCTCCAGGGAAATGCTCTCGGTCTTTCCCGCCCTCTGCACGGAATAGCCGATTCCTGCACCGAGTAAAATCACGGCAATCGCCGTCATCGCAACGCCCGCTGCAGCTGCCTGTTTTTTCTGGGAATTTCTTTTTCTGCCTTTTTCCTCTGTTTCAGGGCGAAAGGTCTTTTTAGAATTGTTTGATTGCATGGGATTTTTCTCCTCCCACAAGACGACGTCCGACGGATGTATCGGAAGGATACGTCGAAAACAGCCGGACGAAATGACGTGAACCAACAGGGTAGAATTCAGGCTTGTCCCTCACCCGGTTTGCGCGTCCAAGGAGTGTCTGCTTTTGCATAAACCTCCTGTCTGACAGCAAAATCTGACTGTCTGTTTGATTTTTTAACTTTGGAAACTGTCGTTGAAAAACGAAAATCAATTTCTGAAAACAATAGCATCCCGTCCGGGGATCTTCTATTGTTTGAAAAAGACTGCAGACCCAATCGGCTATCTGCAAAAGAAATGGAACGTTTTCGTTCCGAAAGGATATTGCCTCCTGCTATTTCTGCATGGGGCGAACTTTCCGAGCTCCTGCTCTGTATGTGTCTGGATGATAGCACGAAAAAAGAGAACCCGTCAAGCGGATTCTCCAATTTTATAAATTGATTATAATTGGGATATAAAAATTTAATGAAAGCGAGTGACGTCCAGATTTAAAAAACGATATTTTCCATGCGCCGTCACATCTGGTGCCGCACAACGCTGTATTCATCCCCGGAACGGTAATAGGGACAGGCATCAAACGTGCTGCTCAAAAATTTCAGCATCTCGTCCTCGTCCAGATCCATTTCGCAGATATAACATTCATAATCCTCATCATAGCTGTAATAAGCGCACGCTTCACAGTTTGTCATTTTTTCTGACCGCCTTTCCCTTGAAGAAACGCTGCGGAATTTCAAATACGAACACAATTCCAAGCACAATCGCAACCGCCGCCTTGAGGGCAGAAAATCCGCGGGTAGAAGCTTCGTCCAGCTGTCCCGTCACCAGGTAATAGCACGTCCAGTATATTCCGGCTCCCGGCACGAGCGGTAAAATACCGCAGATTAAAAAAATCGTCACCGGGCAACGCTCCCGCACGGCAAAAAAACGGGACATCAGAATAACCAGCACTGTCGCCAAAAAGACAACGACCGCTTCCGACCAAAAGCCCGTCCGCATCCACAAAAAAACATAGACCGCCCAGCCGGACGCTCCGATCAGACCGCAGTAGGGATAATATTTGGAAGGCACGCCAAATAACGCGCCGAACGCGACCGTGCCGATTCCAGCCGCAAGAATCTGAAGCAAATCCGTCACAGCATGACACCTCCCGTCAGATGATGATAAATGCTCAGCACACAGCCGACGCCTGCCGCCACAGACAAAAAAACAAGCACCGCGTCGATCATGCGGACGGTCCCGGAAATGTAATCGCCGTCCGCGATGTCCCGGATTCCGTTCGTAAATGCGAGTCCCGGCACGAGAGGCATGATGGAACCGCTGATCATATGGCTCATATCCATTTCAAACGGCATATGGATAAACAAAAGACTACACACCGTAATAATGATTCCGCCGCCGATATTTTCCACAATTTTAGAGCACCTGCCGTTTAACCACAGCAAATACAGATACAGCAGACACCCGATCACAAAGGCTGCGACACAGTCCTGCCACATTCCGCCGAACATCAGACAAAAACAGCCGCTGCCAAGACCGGACATCAGCACCAGTGCCCTTTTGGAAGCGCCCGGCGCATTTCGGATCTGTTCCAGCTTTTCCCGGATTTCCGGCAGTGTGTATTTTCCCTCTTCTATTTCCCGTGAGAGCTGATTGACCGCCGCAACCCGATGAAGCTGTGCACCGCGAACTGGAATATGCTCCACCCGGGCAAAGCGTTTTTCATGCTCATCTCCGGACGTCAGAAAAATGCCGTTACTGAGTACAAAGGCGTTTTCTGACTGTACGCCGAAATGATGACAGATCCGGTCGATCGTCTCTTCCACACGAAATATTTCCGCGCCGTTTTCCAGCAAAATATGCCCTGCTGTCATCGCTGCGTCCAGCACATCCCGCTGATCCAGCTTTATTGTCTGTTCCTCCTGTGACATCCTGATCCCCCTACAAAAAATATGCCTTGGCATATTCTCTGGTTCATGACAATAGAATGCTCACGAAGCGTTTTAATCGTATAGAAACAAAGTTTCCTATATGATAAAAATGCGCGCCCAGCTGCTACAATCTCAGGCGCGCATCATTATTCATGGCAATAGAAGCCTCATGCACCGTGCATTCTATTGTGTTATTTTACATGTTTTCCAGAAGCTTGTCTACACTTACCAGCTTTACGCACAGAACAAACAGCTCCGTTGCCTGAACCAGCTCGTCGATCGGAGGGAAGGAAGGGGCGATACGGATGTTGGAGTCATGAGGATCCTTCTTATAAGGGTAGGTTGCCCCGGCACCGGTCATGACAACTCCGGCTTCCTTTGCTTTTGCAACGATCGCCTTTGCACAGCCGTCCAGAGATTCAAAGGAAATAAAGTAGCCGCCGTGAGGCTTTGTCCAGGTACCGATCTCCAGATCCCCCAGCTCTCTGTCGAGGATTTCCAGCACTGCTTCAAATTTGGGACGCAGAATCTCTGCATGCTTTTTCATCTGCGTCTCGATGCCGTGGATATCTTTAAAGTAACGCACATGACGCAGCTGATTTAACTTATCGTGACCGATCGTCTGAATCGTCAGATGTGTTCTTAAATCATCCAGGTTTGCCTTGGAAGCAGAAATTGCAGCGACGCCGGAACCGGGGAAGCTGATTTTACTGGTGGAGCTGAATTTATAAACCATATCCGGGTTGCCAGCCTTTTCACACTCGGAAAGCAGCTCCAGGATAACATCCTGAGGCTCGTCATACAGATGATGTACGTTGTAAGCATTGTCCCAGAAAATACGGAAATCCTTTGCCGCAGGCTTTAAGGCAGCGAATCTGCGGACGGTTTCGTCGGAGTAGGTGTAGCCCTGCGGGTTGGAATACTTCGGTACACACCAGATACCCTTAATGGCTTCATCCTCGCTGACCAGCTTTTCCACCAGATCCATATCCGGGCCCTGGGGAGTCATCGGAACATTGATCATCTCTACGCCAAAATATTCTGTAATCGCAAAATGACGGTCATAGCCTGGAACCGGGCAAAGGAATTTTACCTTGTCTAACTTATGCCAGGGAGTCATCCCCATAATACCATGGGTGAAGGCATGGCTCACTACATCGAACATTACATTCAGGCTGGAGTTGCCGTAGATAATGATATTATCTGCAGGCACTTCGATCAGTTCTCCCAACAGACGCTTTGCTTCCGGGATGCCATCCATAACACCATAGTTACGGCAATCAATTCCTGCCTCACACTTCAGATCTGTAAAGCTGTCCAGTACATCCATCATACCCATGGAAAGATCCAGCTGCGCTGCGCTCGGTTTACCGCGGGACATATCCAGTTTCAGTCCTTTACCCTGGAACTCCTTATACTGAGCCTCCAGCTGACTCTTTTCCTGCAGTAACTCTTCTTTGCTTCTGTCTTTATAAGCTGTCATGCTTCCTCCCATTCTGCCGCGTAACCGGCCTTTCATTTGCGAGTTTATTTACTTTTTTACTCTTCCTTACATTATCCACAAATCAGAAATGCTGTCAAGACGAAACTTTTTTCAAAAAAGACTTGCCAAACCGATGAAATATCAGTATAATATCTATTGTTGGAGTTCTGCCGGAATAGCGCAGTTGGTAGCGCAACTGATTCGTAATCAGTAGGTCGAGGGTTCGAGTCCCTTTTCCGGCTTTTCTTTATAGGAATTTTAATTCATGACAATAGAATGCACGCTCTGCGAGCACTCTATTGTTTAAGGCACTGGAATACCAGTGCCTTTTTGTTTTCCCAATTCACTCGTAGCTGTCTGCGAACAGATTTTATGCTCGCATAAAAATCTGTTTACAGACAGCTACAAAGGGAGCGCTATTTCATGCGCAAAAGAAGCTGCGCAGTCTCATACTACACTTTATTCCAGCTCGAATGCGCCGGTATAAAGCTGATAATACTTTCCTTTCTGCGCGATCAGCTCATCATGGCTGCCGCGCTCGATAATCCGTCCATGCTCGAGAACCATGATCACATCGGAATTCCGAACTGTGGACAGTCTGTGTGCGATAACGAATACGGTTCGTCCGTGCATCAGCGCATCCATACCTTTCTGCACAATCGCCTCTGTTCTGGTATCGATCGAAGATGTCGCCTCGTCCATAATCATAACCGGCGGATCTGCAACTGCAGCACGCGCAATCGAAATCAGCTGTCTCTGTCCCTGGGACAGATTCGATCCGTTACCGTCGATTACCGTCTGGTAGCCTTCGGGCAGACGTGTGATGAAATCATGCGCACCCGCAAGCCTTGCAGCCCCGATACACTCTTCATCTGTCGCATCCAGCTTGCCATAGCGGATATTTTCCATGACAGTGCCGGTAAAGAGCACCGTATCCTGCAGAATAATGCCAAGAGAACGGCGCAGATCCGCTTTTTTTATCTTGTTGATATTAATTCCGTCATAACGGATTTTGCCGTCCGCGATATCATAAAACCGGTTGATCAGGTTTGTGATCGTCGTCTTTCCGGCGCCGGTCGCGCCTACAAACGCCACCTTCTGTCCGGGCTCTGCGTACAGACTGACATCATGCAGGACGATTTTATCCGGATTGTAACCAAAATCCACATCCTTCAGGCGCACGTCGCCCGTCAGACGCGTATAGGTCACGCTGCCGTCCGCGCTGTGCGGATGCTTCCATGCCCAGATATCTGTACGCTCGCTGCATTCGACCAGTTCACCATTTTCTTCTTTTGCATTGACCAGGGTTACATAGCCATCGTCTGTCTCCGGCTCTTCATCCAGCAGGCTGAAAATACGATCTGCCCCCGCAAGACCCATGACAACTGAGTTGACCTGATTGGACACCTGTCCGATATTGCCGCAGAACTGTCTTGTCATATTCAAAAAAGGTACGGTAATACTGATGGAAAGTGCCATGCCTGACAAGCTCAAGTTCGGTGCGCCGGACAATAACAGCATGCCTCCGGCAAGTGCTACGACAACATAAAGGATATTGCCCATATTCATCAGAATCGGCATCAACATATTCGCATAACGGTTTGCCTGACAGGACATTTCAAACAGCTCGTCGTTGACCCGGTCAAAATCCTTTTTTGTCTCGGTCTCATGACTGAACACCTTGACAACCTTTTGTCCGTTCATGATCTCTTCCACAAAGCCCTCTGTCTTGCCGACTGCGATCTGCTGCTTTAAGAAAAAATGTGCCGAGCTGCTGCCGACCTTTTTGGTAACGACAAACATCAGTGCAACGCCACAGAGCACGACCAAAAGCAGCCACATGCTGTAATACAGCATGATGGAAAAAATCGTAACCACGGTGATACAGGAAATCATCAGCTGCGGAATACTCTGGGAAATCAGCTGGCGCAGCGTGTCGATATCGTTAGTATAATAGCTCATGATATCGCCGTGGTTATGTGTATCAAAATACTTGATCGGCAAATCCTGCATACGATTGAACATCTTTTCCCGCATCTTCTTCAGAGATCCCTGTGTGATAATCGCCATTCCATAGGAATACGCATAGCCTGCTGCCAGAGACAGCGCATACAGTACAACCAGGATGAGGACCAGTCTGGTCACCGTCGGCGCTGCCGCCGCCCAGTCCTTCGTCTGCCAGTACTGCTCGACCACTGCGATGATATTCTGCTGAAAAATAGCGGGAATCGAGCTGATCAGTGCATTCAGTACGATGCAGACCAAAACTAACGGCAGAAGTACCGGATAAAACTCGAACAGCATCCTGATCAGACGCTTCATCGTTCCTTTTTTCGCCTGTCCCTTATTTTTCATCAGAATCACCTCCCTTGTTCTGGGAAGTATATACTTCCCGGTAAATCTCGCTCGTCTTGAGAAGCTCTTCATGGGTGCCGATATTGCAGATCGTACCGCCGTCCATGACCAGAATCCGATCCGCATCCTGCACGGAGGAAATTCTCTGTGCGATGATGATCTTGGTCGTTTCCGGAATGTACTCACGCAACGCCTTGCGGATCTGTGCGTCCGTCTTGGTATCCACCGCACTGGTCGAATCGTCGAGAATCAGGATCTTCGGCTTCTTTAACAGCGCTCTTGCGATACAAAGTCTCTGCTTCTGACCGCCGGACACATTGCTGCCTCCCTGTTCGATATGCGTATCGTATTGATCCGGGAACTGCATGATAAATTCATCCGCCTGCGCCAGACGGCATGCTTCCTTTAATTCCTCATCCGTCGCGTTCTGGTTGCCCCAGCGCAGGTTTTCCTTGATCGTTCCGGAAAACAGAATATTTTTCTGCAATACAACTGCTACCTGGTTGCGCAGCGCTTCCAGATCATATTCTCTGACGTCTTTTCCGCCAACCTTTACAACGCCCTCTGTCGCGTCATAAAGTCTGGAAATCAGTTGGATCAGGGAAGACTTCGAAGAACCGGTGCCACCGATAATTCCAATCGTCTCCCCGGAACGGATATGCAGATCGATATCGGCAAGCGCCATCTTCTCCGCCTGCAGAGAATATTTGAAGCTGACATGGTCGAAATCGATCGAACCATCTGCCACTTCCTCCACCGGGTCTGCAGGACTTGTCAGCGTACTGTCCTCTTTTAACACTTCCACGATTCGCTGTGCGGATTCCGCAGCCATCGTCACCATGACAAATACCATTGAGAACATCATCAGGCTATTTAATATCTGGAAGCTGTATACTAAAAGGGCAGAAAACTGTCCGACGTCCAGATCCAGGCCGCCGCTCGTGATGATCGTATAAGAACCAAAGGACAGGACAAAAATCATAACCACATACAGGCAGAACTGCATCAGAGGGCTGTTGATCGCCAGAATCTTCTCCGCGCGGGTGAAATCCTGACAAACCTCTTCTGCCGCATGATGGAATTTTTCTTTTTCGTACGCCTCGCGCACAAAGGATTTTACCACGCGCATGCCCTTGACATTTTCCTGAATCGAATTGTTCAGAGCGTCGTACTTACGGAATACCCGTTTAAACAGCGGGCCTACCTTATGGATCACGGCAAACAGTCCGATCCCCAAAATCGGGATGACCACCAGGAAGATCAGCGCCATCTTTCCGCCCATAATAAACGCCATCGTAAAGGAAAAGATCAACATCAGCGGGCTGCGGATTGCAAGTCGGATCAGCATCATAAATGCCAGCTGGACGTTCATAACGTCCGTCGTCATTCTCGTCACTAAAGACGAGGTAGAAAATTTGTCGATGTTTTCAAAGGAAAAATCCTGAATCCGGTAAAACATATCCTTGCGCAGGTTTTTGGCGAATCCGCAGGACGCGGACGCGCAGACCGAACCGGCACCGGCTCCAAATGCGAGAGACATAAGCGCCATCACCACCAGAATCAGACCGTACCGTGAAATGACGCTCATACCGCTTCCGGCTTTGATTTCATTGACCAGCTGAGCGACTACAAACGGGATGATACATTCCATGACCACTTCCAGAGATACCAGAATCGGTGTCAGGATCGAATCGCGCTTGTATTCCCTGATCGACTTCATCAGTTCTTTTATCATACTTTTTACATTTGTCTCCTTTCATCTGTGAAATCGCCCGTTCAAACGAGCTTTGTGTCCACCTTTTGCCCCGGCAGGCTATGTATACACTCAAACCGGTGCGTAAAGAGGAAAAAAAGCGGCGAGCGATAAGGCTCGCACGCCGACTTTTTCTGCTCTATGCAGATATGAAATAATTATACATGGATTTTCTTGCAAGTCAAGTCCCGGAATCCAGATGTACATCCATCTGTGGATACGGAATGCGGATGCCCGCTTCATCGAAGCCGTATTTGATATCCTCCAGCATCGTATAGCGCGCCTGCCAGTAGTTTTCCTTCTTCGCCCAGAATTTCACAACAAGGACAACACTGCTGTCTGCCAGTTCGTCCACGTTGACTGTGATCTCCCGTTCCGGAAGCACATACGGGTTTTTCTTCGCAATTTCCTGCACTGCTTTCCGTGCGCTGCGGATATCAGAATCATACGAAATTCCGACTTTCAAATCCACACGCCGTTCCGCCTCATCCGTCACGTTCGTCAGGCTGCTGTTTGCGAGGTTTCCGTTCGGGATCAGAATAATCTGATTGTCATAGGTTGCAAGCTTCGTATAAAAGACAGATATCTGCTGAACAATCCCTTCGTTACCGCCCCCTTCGATGATATAATCTCCGACATGAAACGGCTTCAGCATCATAATCAGGATTCCGCCAATGCAGTTACTTAAGCTTCCCTGGATCGCCAGACCGATCGTTACGCCGACCGAACCGATCACCGTCGCAATGCTTGCTGCCTCCACACCAAACAGCTGCAGAATCATGAACACCAGAATCGTATACGAAACAAACTTAATCGAGGAGTCCAGAAACTGCGCCGCTTCCTCCGACGCGCTGGAACGCTCCATCGCCCGTCTGAAAAAATGCCGGATCATCGCAATCAGTCTGCTGCCGATCGCAAACAGGATGAGCGCCAGCACCGTGCGGACGCCCAGCCCCAGAAGCTTGTCCGGCAGCTCGTTTAAGTAGCGTTCCAGCAGGCTCAGCTGTTTTTCCATATTCTTTAAGGATTCGTCCGACGCGAGGCTTTCTATCTCCTCGCCTGTCTGCGTCACAGAGGATGTCAAAAATGCTGCGCCGGACATCAGCATCTTCCTCATGCTTTGGTTCCTTTCGTCACTTTCGCGGAAGAGGTAGACTTCTTAGCTGCAGACGCAGGCTTCTTAGCCGCCGTCTCTTTCGCTGCGACAGACTTCGCGGTCGCTGTCTTTTTGCGGGTCGTGCGGCGTGCAGGCTTTTCTTTTTCTTTTCCCTCAAGAATCGCGCTGTCCGCCTGCTCTGCCTTTTCGGTCAGCTCTTCCTTCAGGGTTTTCTTTTTCATGGCAGCTGCTTTCTTCGCAGCCTCTTCCACCGCTTTTTTGGCAGCAGCCGTTTTTCTTACAACCTCTTCTGCTGCCTGCCTTGCCACCGCTTCCTTTTCAGCTGCCTCTTCGGCAGCTTTTCTCGCAGCTTCTTCCTTCTTTGCAGCCTCCTCCGCTGCTTTTTTAGCGATTGCTTCTTTTTTCGCAGCTTCCTCTGTAGCTTTTCTCACAGCCTCTTCCGCCGCTTTTTGGGCAGCCTCGGCGATCTTTCTGCGCTCTTCTTTTTCTTCGTCCGTGTAAGGCGTATAGGCAAAAATGCTCACAGACAGCGGCGCCTGATGCATCAGGATCGAATTTTCCCTGCCGTCGGATGCGATTTCTTCCGCTTCCAGTACATAGGAGTTAATTCTTCCTTTTCCGCCAAAGGCGATATCGTCAGAGTTTAAAACTTCCGTATATTTTCCTTCAAAAGGTACACCCACCCGATACTCCGGTCTGTCCACGTTTGCAAAGTTCAGGCATACCAAAAGCGTCTCTTCCTCTTTGTCGCTCTTTCTCAGATAGGAAAGCGTGCATTCGTTCGCATCAATGCAGTCAATCCATTCGAAGCCGTCCCAGCTGTCGTCTTCCGCATACAGCGCAGGATATTTACGGTACAGCTCATTTAACCGCTTCACAAACCGGCGTATTTGCTCATGATAATCGTATTTTAACAGTTCCCATTCCACGCCCCGCTCTTCGTTCCACTCGTCGTACTCTGCGATATCCTGTCCCATAAACAAAAGCTTCTTGCCCGGATGTGTCATCATATAACCGTAGCCTGCGCGCAGGTTCGCGAATTTGTCCGCTTCCTCTCCCGGCATCTTGCTAAGCATCGACGCTTTGCCGTGAACGACCTCGTCATGGGATAACACGAGCATAAACTTTTCGGAATACGCATAAACCATCGAAAACGTCAGATCGTTGTGATGATACGCACGGAAATATGGGTCATACTGCATGTAGTCGAGGAAATCGTTCATCCAGCCCATATTCCATTTCATCGTAAAGCCAAGACCACCATCGTTTAAATCGCCCGTCACCTTCGGCCATGCTGTGGATTCCTCCGCGATCGTAACCGCGCCCCTGCCGCGTTTTTGAATCATGCTGTTTATATGCTTTAAAAATTCGACCGCTTCCAGATTTTCATTGCCGCCGTACATGTTGGCAATCCATTCGCCATCCTGCTTTCCGTAATCGAGATACAGCATTGAAGCGACCGCGTCCATCCGGATTCCGTCTGCATGGAACTGCTCTACCCAGTAAAGCGCATTGGCAATCAGGTAGTTGCTTACCTGCGGTCTGCCGTAATTATAGATCAGCGTTCCCCAATGCGGATGCGCCCCCTGTCTCGGGTCTTTGTGCTCATACAGGCATGTCCCGTCGAACCCGGACAGCCCGTAAGCATCTCTCGGAAAATGGGCCGGAACCCAGTCCAGAATCACGCCGATTCCTGCTTTGTGCAGCTCGTTGACAAAATACATAAAATCCTGCGGTGTGCCATAACGTGCAGTCGGCGCATAATAGCCGATGACCTGATAGCCCCAGGATCCATCCAGCGGGTGCTCCATAACCGGCATCAGCTCCACATGGGTATAGCCCATTTCCTTCACATAGGAAATAACCTTCGGTGCAAACTCCCGGTAGTTATAATATCTGCGGCCATCCTCGGGCTTTGCAAAGGAGCCCAGATACATTTCGTAAACGCTCATCGGCTCTTTTTCAGGACAGCTTTTTTCTCGTGCCAAGATCCATGCTTCATCTTCCCAGGCAAAGCCATCGATGCTGCGAACAACAGATGCCGTGTCCGGGCGGAGCTGTTGTCCAAACGCATAGGGATCTGCCTTCAGGTAAGTCAGACCGCCCTTTAATTTCAGCTCAAACTTATAATTCTCGCCCTCTCTAACTCCGGGGATAAAAATTTCAAAAATACCGGAATCCCACAGGCGGCGCATCTGATGTCTGCGTCCATCCCAATGGTTAAAATCTCCCACAACACTGACCCGCAGCGCATTCGGTGCCCAGACTGCAAAATGCACGCCCTGGGTTTTGTCGATGGTCATCATATGCGCACCAAGGATACGGTAAGCTTCATAATGGATTCCTGCCGCAAACCGCGCCGTATCCTCTTTGGTAATGACCGGAGCAAACCGATAGGGATCTTCAAATTCTTCTGTTGTGCCATCTTCCAAAGAAGCCTTTAATGTATAGCTTTCGATTTCCTTACCGCCAACCAGTGCGGCATAATAGCCAGCCTCGTCCGCCTGCTCCATTTCCACGGTCTTTTGACCGGGCAGCTTCAGTTCCATCGAAACAGCGCCCGGATAAAATGTCTGCACCACCGTCGCATTGCCTTCCCGGTGCGGTCCCAAAAGCCGGTGCGGATCGTCCTCCTCAGAATAAATAATTGCCTCTATTTCAGGCCAGTTCATCAGCCTATACAGTTTTTCGTTCATTCGATACCCTCCTGCCTGACGCTTTTGCCGCGCTCCTCTTATTTTTATTTTACCCTTCCCGGGCACAATAGGCAAGGGAAAATGTCTAAGCGGTGTACTTCAGCAGTCCCACGCGATTTCCCTGATGATCATCTGCATCATGTGCCCGATCATGAGTCTCGCCGCTACCCTGCTGTTCAAGGAGCCCAGCTTCGGCACATGGGCGCACACCTTTGGCTGCAACCTGCCGATGGCATTTTTCTGGCAGATGTTCTACTGCGGACCGCTCTCCCGCCTGATTTTCCGCACCCTGTTTAAAAAACAGCTGGCAGCGCAGAACACACCGGCACAGGGACAGAAATAAATAGCTTGTGCAAACGCAGCACGGATCGCACGCTCAAACACAGAATATACCCACAGTACCATACAGAAAAGACCCCGAAGACTGGCACTATACTGCCTTTCTCCGGGGTCTGTGACTCTCCGTTACAGAACGCCTGCGTTTTACTTCACCACCCGCACGCGGAACACGCCATCGATCGTCTTTAACTGATTGACAATACTGCCGCTTACGTGGGACTCCAGGTCGACCATCGTATATGCAACATCGCCTTTGGATTTGTTCATCATATTTGCGATGTTTAAGTTGTTCCAGCCGAGGACGGAGGAGAACTTCGCGATCATGTTTGCGATATTCTTATGGAAAATCACGACTCTACTTTCTGCCGTGCACACACCCATATCGCAGTCCGGGAAATTGACACTGTGGAGAATATTTCCGTTTTCGAGATATTCCTGCAGCTGTCTGACTGCCATAACCGCACAGTTTTCTTCCGACTCCTCAGTCGAAGCGCCCAGATGCGGGATGACGATGCAGCCCGGCTTTCCTGCCGTCACCGGATTCGGGAAATCCGAAACGTAGCGGCGGATTTTGCCGGCGGTAATTCCGTCTAACACAGCTTCTTCATCCACCAGCAGATCTCTTGCAAAGTTTAACAAAATCACGCCGTCCTTCATCCGGGAGATAGCTTCTGCGCTGATCATATTTTTTGTGCTGTCCATCAGCGGCACATGGATTGTGATATAATCGCACTGCTCATAGATTTCATTGACATCCAGCACATGTCTGACGTCGCGGCTTAACTTCCACGCCGCATCGACCGATACATACGGATCATAGCCGAGCACTTCCATTCCGAGATGACGCGCCACGTTAGCAACCTTGACGCCGATCGCACCCAGTCCGATGATACCGAGACGCTTGCCCATCACCTCTGTACCGGCAAACTTCTTCTTCGCTTTCTCCGCATCCTTCGCAATATTTTCATCTTCCTGATTTTCTTCCACCCAGTTGATGCCCGATACGACGTCACGGCTTGCTAAAAGCATTCCGGCAATGACCAGCTCTTTTACGCCGTTTGCGTTTGCACCCGGTGTATTGAACACGACGATACCTTTTTCCGCGCATTTCTCCAGCGGGATATTGTTGACGCCAGCTCCTGCTCTTGCAACTGCTAAAAGTCCATCCGGCAGCTCCATATCATGCATCGATGCGCTTCGAACCAGGATGCCTTCTGCTTCTGTAATTTCGTCTGTTTTGATATAATTTTTCGAAAAATTATCGAGTCCGACCTGTGCGATCGGATTCATGCAATAATAATTTCTCATTGAAACCTCCCACTCTGCTTACTGATTCTGCGCTTCAAACTCTTTCATAAAGGCAACCAGCTTTTCCACGCCCTCCATCGGCATTGCATTGTAAATGCTTGCGCGCATGCCGCCGACGCTTCTGTGTCCCTTTAAGTTCTCCAGACCGTTTTTCTTTGCCTCTGCAACAAATTTTGCATCCAGATCGGTATTGCCTGTGATAAACGGAACGTTCATCAACGAACGGTCTTCCTTGCGGACGGTGCCTTTGAACAGCTTGCTTTCATCCAGGAAATCATACAGAATTTTCGCTTTTTTCTCGTTGTATTCTTTCATTGCTTCCAGACCGCCGCGCTTTTGCAGCCACTTAAACACTTTGCCGCAGATGTAAATTCCGTATGCCGGAGGCGTGTTGTAAAGGGATTTCGCATCCGCATGAATTTTATATTTTAACATGGTGGGCGTGCCGGGCAACACATCTTCTGTAATCAGGTCTTCCCGTATAATTGCGATAACTACGCCGGCAGGTCCAATATTCTTCTGAACGCCACCGTAAATCATGCCATATTTGGTCACATCAACCGGCTCGGATAAGAAGCAGGAGGAAACATCCGCAACAAGGGGTTTTCCCTTTGTATTCGGAAGCGTTTTGAATTTGGTTCCGTAAATGGTGTTATTTTCACAAATATATACATAATCCGCGTCCGGGTCGATCGGCAGATCGGAGCAGTCTGGAATATAGGAAAAGGTCTGATCCTCGGAGGATGCAACCGCATTTGCCTTTCCGTAAATGGAAGCCTCTTTCCATGCCTTTTTCGCCCACTGTCCGGTTATGATGTAATCCGCTACGCGGTTTTTCATCAGGTTCATCGGAATCATCGCAAACTGCTGGCTTGCGCCCCCCTGTAAAAACAGCACTTTATAGTTATCGGGGATTCCCATCAGCTGACGTAAATCAGCCTCCGCCTCATCGATGATTTTCTGATAGGTACCGGAACGATGGCTCATCTCCATAACTGACATTCCACAGCCTCTGTAATCAAGCATTTCGTCTGCTGCTTCCTGCAGCACTTCTTCCGGCAGGACAGCCGGACCTGCACTGAAATTGTACACTCTGGACATTTTTACCTCTCATTCCGCCGCCTGTGCGGCACTTGAATTTTCTAAAAAGCCGATCTGCCCGTTCTTACCAAACATGTGTTTTTGTGATACGGACATTTGGATTAAAAAAAATGATATCGAATACCGCTCATGCCTGAATAAAAATACGGATACCGACCTTTCGGTCTATTGTACCCGTATTTTTCGCTTTAGTCAACTACTACGTTAATTTATTTGCTTGCAAGGTCATCCCCATCGAAAACCTCGCTGATCGCTGCACCCGCCGGAACCATCGGAAATACCTTATCGTCTTCAGGAATTCTGCAGTCGATGACAACCGGCTTCTGAAGTGCGATTGCCTTTTCAATTGCCGGAGCAACCTCCTCCTTCGCGGTGATGCGGATTGCCGCGCATCCCAATCCTTCTGCTACCTTGCAGTAATCCACTGCATCCTCCAGAACCGTCTGGGAATAGCGTTTTCCATAAAAGAGCGTCTGCCACTGGCGCACCATGCCCAGAACATGATTGTTGATGATGATCTGAATGATCGGAATCTGATATCTGCTGGCTGTCGCAAGCTCGATCAGGTTCATACGGAAGCATCCGTCTCCGCCGATATTAACGCAGATTTTATCCGGGCAGCCTGTTTTCGCGCCGATGCATGCCCCGATACCGTAGCCCATCGTGCCAAGACCGCCGGAGGACAAAAACGTGCGGGGCTTCGTATAATGATAATACTGCGCCGCCCACATCTGATGCTGTCCGACGTCGGTTGTGATAATTGCATTGCCTTTCGTAATGCGGTCTAATTCTTCTATAATATAAGGGCAGCTCAACTGGCTGTCGTCATATTTGAGCGGATACTTTTCTTTTAATTCCAGAATATGCGCCGTCCACTCCGGATGATGCATCTGTTCCATCCGTGCGATCAGCTTTGTCAAAACATCTTTCAGATCTCCGACAATGGACACATCCGCATGGATATTTTTATTGATCTCAGCGGCATCAATATCGATATGCAGGATCTTTGCATTCTTTGCAAATAAGGATGCGTTGCCGATGACACGGTCAGAAAATCTCGCGCCCAGTGCAACCAAAAGGTCACACTCGCTCACTCCGAGGTTGGAGGTCTTTGTGCCGTGCATACCGATCATACCGGTATAGAGCGGATCGTAACCGTCATATGCCCCTTTTCCCATCAGGGTATCACAGACCGGAGAATCCAGTTTTTTGGCAAAGGCACGCACCTCTTCTGAAGCGCCAGAAAGAATTGCTCCGCCGCCCAGATAAATATAGGGTTTTTTCGCCTTGGAAATCACTTCCAGCGCGGCATCCAGATCTTCCTGCGTGTAATGTCCGGCACGTTCAACTGATTCCGGCTCTTTGGGTGTATATTCACAGCTTGCTGCCGTTACATCTTTGGTAATATCTACAAGTACCGGTCCGGGTCTTCCGGATTTTGCAATGTGAAATGCCTTGCGCAGCGTGTCTGCCAGAATATTGACATCTTTTACAATGTAACCGTGTTTGGTGATCGGCATCGTCACGCCTGCGATATCGACCTCCTGGAAGGAATCTTTTCCCAGAAGCGGAAGCGTCACATTACAGGTAATCGCTACCATCGGAACGGAATCCATGTACGCGGTCGCAATGCCGGTAACCAGATTCGTCGCGCCGGGACCGCTGGTCGCCATACACACACCGACTTTTCCGGTTGCACGCGCATAGCCATCTGCTGCATGTGCAGCACCCTGTTCATGAGATGTCAGCACATGGAAAATCTCATCGCTATGCTTGTATAACGCATCATATACATTCAAAATGGAGCCGCCCGGATACCCGAACACAACATCCACGCCCTGTTCTTTTAAACACTCTATGACGATTTCAGCACCTGTACGAACCATATCGTCCTCCCCTTTTTATCCTTATTTCTTAATTTCGAGTACAGCGCCTCTGTTTCCGCTGGTTACCATTTCCCGGTAACGTGCAAGATATCCGGTGGTTACCTTCGGCTCTCTGGGCTGCCATTTTGCCCTTCTCTCTGCCAACACTTCATCAGAGACCTTCATATCCAGACGATTTTCCGGAATATTGATGCTGATGATATCGCCCTCTTCTACCAGTGCGATGGGACCGCCGACAGCAGCCTCCGGGGAAACATGACCAATCGACGCACCTCTGGATGCACCGGAGAAACGACCGTCCGTAATCAGCGCAACACTGGAACCAAGACCCATACCTGCGATTGCAGAAGTCGGATTCAGCATTTCTCTCATGCCGGGGCCGCCTTTGGGTCCCTCGTAACGAATCACAACGACATCGCCAGGAACAATCTTGCCGCCCTTGATCGCAGCAATCGCGTCCTCTTCGCAGTCAAATACCCTTGCAGGGCCTTCATGAACCATCATTTCCGGTACAACAGCGCTTCTCTTTACAACACCGGTATCCGGAGCCAGGTTGCCTTTGAGTACAGCGATACCGCCTGTCTCAGAATAGGGATTTTCAATCGGACGAATCACTTCGGGATTGCGGTTTACACAGGCTTCGATATTTTCGCCGACGGTCTTTCCGGTTACCGTCATCAGGTCTGTCTTTAACAGTCCCTTCTTATTTAATTCATTCATAACTGCGTATACGCCGCCAGCCTCATTTAAGTCTTCAATGTAGGTCGGACCTGCAGGTGCCAGATGACACAGGTTCGGTGTATGGGAAGAAATTTCATTTGCGATTTCCATGTTCAGCTCTACGCCTGCCTCATGCGCGATTGCAGGCAGATGCAGCATGGAGTTTGTAGAACAGCCGAGCGCCATATCGACGGTCAGGGCGTTTAAGAACGCATCCTTTGTCATGATGTCGCGAGGCTTGATATCCTTGCGAACCAGCTCCATAATCTGCATACCGGCATGCTTTGCCAGCTGGATACGTGCAGAATATACTGCCGGAATTGTGCCGTTGCCCTTTAAGCCCATGCCAAGCGCCTCTGTCAGACAGTTCATGGAGTTTGCGGTGTACATACCGGAACAGGAACCGCAGGTCGGACATACTTTTTCTTCGTATTCCTGCAGCTCTTCCAGCGACATGGTTCCTGCTGCCACGGAGCCTACTGCTTCAAACATAGAAGATAAGCTTCTCTTTCTGCCGTGCAGATGTCCTGCCAGCATTGGACCGCCGGAAACAAAAATCGTCGGGATATTCAGTCTTGCCGCTGCCATCAAAAGACCGGGCACATTTTTATCACAGTTAGGGATACATACCAGACCATCGAACTGATGTGCCATCGCCATACACTCGGTGCTGTCGCAGATCAGGTCTCTGGTTACGAGGGAATATTTCATGCCGACATGTCCCATCGCGATACCATCGCAGACTGCGATTGCCGGGAATACAACCGGGGTGCCTCCAGCCATCGCAACGCCGAGCTTGACCGCTTCTGTAATTTTATCCAGGTTCATATGTCCGGGCACGATTTCGTTATAGGAGTTTACGATACCGATCAGCGGTCTGTTCTTTTCCTCCTCTGTCATTCCCAGTGCATTCATCAGACTTCTGTGCGGTGCCTGCTGGACGCCTTTTGTTACATTATCACTTCTCATTTGTTCGTTCCTCGCATTCTGTTGTCAAAAATCAAATCCGCTCTGCAAGCAGATCGCCCATCTTGCTGCATCCAACTAATGTACACCCTACGGCCATAATATCTCCGGTGCGATAGCCCTCTGCCAGAACCTTGCGAACCGCTTCTTCCACTGCTTCTGCCTCTTTATCCAGATCAAAGGTGTAACGCAGCATCATGGCAGCGCTCAGCACAGTTGCAATGGGATTTGCGAGATCTTTGCCCGCGATATCCGGCGCACTGCCGTGACTGGGCTCATATAAGCCGAACTTTGTATCGTTTAAGCTTGCGGAAGACAGCATACCGATCGAGCCGGTCACCATGCTCGCTTCATCCGAAAGAATATCGCCAAACATATTTTCGGTCAGGATCACATCGAACTGCGCCGGATCTTTGACCAGCTGCATCGCACAGTTGTCCACAAGCATATGAGACAACTCCACGTCAGGATAATCCTTTGCCACCTCTTCCACCACGCTTCTCCACAGTCTCGAGGAATCCAGCACGTTTGCCTTGTCCACGCTCGTCACTTTGCCTTTTCTCTTGCGCGCTACATCAAACGCCTTGATCGCGATTCGGCGGATTTCCTCTTCGGTGTAGGTCAGGGTATCGACTGCCTTGCGCACGCCGTTTTCTGTCGTCGTATAGCGCTCGCCAAAATACAGACCGCCGGTCAGCTCTCTCATAATCAGCATGTCAAAGCCTGCCTTGCTAATTTCTTCTTTTAACGGGCACGCGCCTGCAAGCTGCGGATACAAATAAGCCGGTCTTAAATTTGCAAATAAGTTGAGTGCTTTGCGGATCTTCAACAGACCTGCTTCCGGACGCTTTTCCGGAGGGAGCTTGTACCAGGGGGAGGTGTTGGTATCTCCGCCGATCGAACCCATCAGAACCGCATCTGCCGCCTTCGCTGTCGCAATCGCCTCATCTGTCAGCGGTACGCCGTGCACATCAATCGATGCACCGCCCATCAAAATCTCCTTGCGTTCTATTTCATGGCCGAATTTCTTCGCCACCTGATCCAGTACTTTATTCGCCTGTGCTACAATTTCCGGTCCGATTCCATCGCCCGGAATGCATGCAATCTGTAATTTCATCGAGCTGTTCCTCCAATACTGCGCCCAATTGTAATTGAGCTGTTCTTTCTAAGTTTAACGTAACACTGTATATTTTTCAATACAAACAGGAAAAAAGCCATATCGGTTTGATATGGCTTTTATAACTTGAAGGAATAAATTCCGTGTTTTCTATTCTTTTCAGATATAGGTTTACTGCTTTCGTGCGGCCGCTTTCTCGCCAGGCGCTTTCTCATCATGATACAGCACCCATGAAATCACGAAGCTGACCACAAACGCCACCGCAATCACAAGGGTATATTGCAGCGTATCATCCGTCGTAATCAGATATCCGAACAGTCCGGTTACGCCATAAGCTGTCGCTCCAATTCCTGTCCATCCGGCAATCAGTGCACCGCAGGCCCCTCCGATCATTCCTGCCACAAACGGTTTCATGTAACGGATATTGACACCGAAAATCGCAGGCTCGGTGATGCCTAAAAATGCGGACAGCGAAGACGGCAGCGCAAGGGCCTTTACCCTGCTGTTTTTGGTTTTTAATGCCAGAGCAAGCGCCGCTGCACCCTGACCGACATTGGCTGCCGTCGCAATTGGCATCCACGTATTTAATCCGCTTTTTGAAATCAGCCCCGCTTCCAGCGCGCTATACATATGATGTACACCCGCTACAACCGTCGGCGCATAGACCGCGCCGCACAGTGCCGCACCGATTCCAAAGGGAAGCGTAATCAGCCACTGAGCGCCTTCCAGTACACCGTTTTCCACCCAGGAAAAAACAGGTCCAAAAATTGTCAGGGTCAAATACCCAGTTACAAGAACCGTCACAAGCGGTGTCACAAACAGGTCGATAATTTCCGGAACGATCTTGTGCAGTTTCTTTTCCAGCATGCTCATAAACCATACTGCGATCACAACCGGAATGACATGTCCCTGATAGCCGACAAGCTCGATCTGATATAACCCGAACCATGCATTCAATTTGGGAATACTTTCTGCATCTACAACACTCCATGCATTCATCAGATCCGGATGAATCATGATCATACCGATAACTGCACCAAGATACAGATTTCCGCCAAATACCTTTGCCGCGCTGATCGCGATCAGGATCGGCAGAAAAACAAATGCCGCATTCGAAAACAGGTGAAGGATCGTATATGTACCGGACTGCTCCATTGCAGGATAAACCTCACAAAGTCCTTCCAGAATCCCCACCAGCAGACCGCTCGCTACGATCGCCGGAATGATCGGAATAAATACATCTCCCAGTGTCTTTACTGCACGCCTCCAAAAGCTCGTCTTTATACTTGCTGCCTGTCGGACTTCTTCCCTGGAAGATGCGCTGATGCCCGCAATCTGGATAAATTCGTCGTAAACCTTGTTGACCGTTCCCGTCCCGAAAATAATCTGCAGCTGTCCGGATGCGAAAAAGACACCCTTCACACCGTCGATTGCTTCGATTGCTTCCTTGCTGCACTTGTCATTGTCTCCGATGACCAGACGCAGTCGCGTCGCACAGTGCTCAGCGCTGATGATATTTTTCCTGCCTCCTATGTTGTCACAGATCTGTTGTGCTGTTTTCCTGTAATCCATGGTAACCCCCGCCCTCTGTTTTCACGACATTTTGTAAATTCACGTTTTCGCCAAAAAGAGTATACATCTTTTCAGGCAACTTATACAAGCAGCTCCGACAATCCTTTTTTTAGATCGCCGGAGCTGTCTCTACGTCTTTATGAAATTGAAATCACTCCTCTTCGTCTACAGATTTTGTTTCTGCAACTGTTTCTTCCAAAGTGCTTTGCGCAACATTCTCCCGGATTTTGATATCGCCGTTTTCTGCGGATACCCGGATGACAGCACTGCCGGGTGCCTGTTTTCTGTACTCTACTGCGTCTCCGTTCTCATTTTCCATCATCTCATATCCCGAAAAATAAATTTTACCATATTCTGTGCAGAGATCATATCCATATGCATCCGCCTCCTGCATTCCGTATATGTTCGTATCCCCGTAACTGTTTTTTACATCCAGCGTGCCCTGCGTTCCTGCAAAAACAGTTACCGAACCGTTCTCCGCTTCCAAAGATGCCTGTGTGCTTTCGATACAGCCAATGTTCAGCTCTCCATACAAACCGGTGATTTCTACCTTATCACCGGTCAGATTTCCGGTCTTGATGTCACTGTCTTCGTCGTAAATACTCAGGTCAATTCCGTTCCAGTCCTCCATTTTAATCTCACCATAGCTCGTCTTTACAGAAAGCTTCTCTGCAGAAAGATTCGCTGCAAGATCGATATCCCACGGTGCATCGACCGAAACCTCTTTCAGCCTGGCACCCTTCGGCACTGTGATTTTCACATAAGGATCATCCTGCCGCCGTTCTCCTTCTTCTCCCCAGAGCCGGAAATACCACCGATTTCCTTCCTGCGTTTCCCCGAAATCGCCTTCTTTCACTATGAGTGTTCCATTCTCCACCTGGCACACCGGTTCTTCCCGATCGCCTGCCAGAAGATATTCAACACTATAAGAATCGCCTTCCTCCAAAGAAAACTCTCCGTATTTCAGATCCACCTCAATTTTTTCAAACGCTGCCAGCTGCATCTGTCCGGCATAATCCTGTACCGTCTCCGGGCAGGCTGTTGTCTCTTTCAAATGAATTCCTTCGTTATCCAGATAAAACACCGGGCTTCCTCCCATCGCAATCCCAATGCCAATACAGATGCCGCCTGCTGCCAACAGACCTGTCGAAATCAGAAGCGTCTTTTTCAATGTTTTATTTTTCATCGCTGTCCGCCTCCTTTTTTTCCAGCAGGTGAAATCCGTTGCTGTCCGTTTCAGCAGCAGATGTGCCCATCATCTGTTCGCCGGGCACTGCCTCAGGTTCCGGCTCTGCGCTGCCGGCTTTTTTCTTTCCGCCAGCCTTGCTGCGGATCCATAAAATTCCTTTCCAGATCAGCCACACCAGTCCGATCAGCAATGCTGTGCCCAGGATTGCTGAGCCTGTCATCATAAAGCCGCTGCCCAGAATCGCAAAGCCGCTGCCAACCGCATGAAACATCGAAACAATTCCTGTCCCGATGAAAAACAGTCCGCCCAGAAGCAGTGCTGCCAGCACAAGGATCATTCCGATGCCGCAGGCTGCACTGCAGGCCAACAGACCGAGCACGCAGGCACCCAGTGCTACTGCAATGCCGACTGCAGCGGCAAGCAGTCCGAACCCTACCGGGACCACCACCGGCAGGGCACATAATCCGAGGAGGATCACCAGCACGATCTGCCAGGGCTTCCAGTTTGATTTTTGCTGTGTTACAGATTGTTTTGTTTTTGTTTCGTTCATTGCTATTCCTCGCTTTCTCTTTCTGAGTACAAGCATACCGACACAACAAAAAAAGCTCCCGCAAAAACTGTGGAAGCTTTTCCAAAACAATTCTTAAATTTTTCTAAATCGCAGTTTAGCGCGTCGTCCCTCTCTCCTCTGTACGAAAACCCATTTTAATTTCTTTTCCCGCAGGATTTCCATTCATCAGCTCCAGCAAAAGCCGCGCCGCCTCCTGTCCGCTGGTCTGGTAAAAAAAGTGCACGCTGGAAAGCTTCGGCGCAACGATCCGCCCGGAAACCGTGTCGCCCACGCCGGAAATCGCAACCTGCTGCGGAATCCGGATCTGATGCTCCTGCAGCCAGCCAAGCGCGCCGAGCGCTACAGAATCCGTTGCCCCAAATACTGCATCAATCTCCGGATGCCGCTCCCATAAGCGTCCCATTGCCTCATAGCCGTCCTCAACAGAAAAAGCACTTTCCTCATAAAAGCTGTTGTCCCAGTCTATTCCCTTTTCTTCCAGAACATCCAAAAATCCACGGAAACGTTCTTCCCCGGCTGCATGATCTCGCTTCGTCACACCAAGACACGCCGGATGCTTCGCATCCTTTAACATCATACGCGCGGATTCCTTTGCTGCAAGATAATCATCCTGATAGACGCAACTGTAGCCTTCCAGCTTCTGTCCCAGCACCACGACCGGAACCTGCAGCGCGCGCAGTGCACGCTTGTGCGCCGGTGTGAAAATCGTCCCGATCAGGATAATCCCGTCCACCTGATTTTCGGAAAAGAGCTTTAAATACTCCACTTCCTCGCGTTCCTGGTTTTCCGTGTTTGCCAAAAGCAGCCAGAAGCCCGCCTGCTTTAACTCCTTGCTGATCCCGGAGACCATCCCGCTGATGGATTCGGAATTGATCTTCGGGATGATCACACCGATCTGCTTCGTCTTTTTGGTACGCAGCATCTGTGCCTGCGCAGACGGTTTATAACCGGTCTCCTCGATCACCCTGCGGATCTGCTCCCGCTTTTCTGCACTGACATAGCCATCGTTAAAGTAACGGGAAACGGTGGCCCGGGAGACATTTGCCAACTTTGCAATTTCATTTATGTTCATTTCAAAAAATCCATCCTCAATCTCTGCAGCATTTTTCTTTTGTGAGATTGATCTCAGTATAACATTCCGTCTGAAAATCTGCAAGCAGAATACAGCGCCTTATCCCAACACCTCCCGGTATACGCGCAGCACATTTTCTCCCATGACCTTATCACGCTGTCTGGCGGTAAGCCCTGCCTTTGCAAGCGCATCCTCCAGAACCGGCATTGCGTCTGCGCCCGGGAGCTCTGCATGGGTCCGAATTCCGTCAAAATCGCTGCCCAGTCCCAGGCAGTCCTCTCCGCCGACTTTTATGATATGTGCCGCATGGCGTGCCACGTCTGCAGCTGTGCCCGGATAGTCCTTTTGGGCATTTAAAAAGGACGGACAGAAGTTCAGTCCGGTCACACCGCCTTTTTCTGCCAGCAAACAGATCATGTCGTCCGTTAAATTGCGCACCGCCGGACAGATTGCGCGGGCATCGGAATGGCTTGCGACAAAGGGACGCTTCGCATGGGACGCCACGTCATAAAAGCCCGCGTCCGACAGATGGGACACATCCACGATCATTCCGAGCCGCTCCATCTCTTCCAGAAATAAAAATCCGAACTCTGTCAGCCCATCCTTCGTGTTCGGAACCGTCCTATCCGGCTTTCCATCCCCGGAAATGGCAAAATTCGGGAAACCGATCTCGTTTGGAAAATTCCAGGTCAGCGTCAACATTCGGACACCTCTGTCATAAAATTCCCGCAGCTTTTCCAGGCTGCCCTGACACACCGCACCCTCTTCGATTGTCAAAAGCGCGCTCATGCGCCCGTTTTTCTGATTTTCCAAAATGTCGTTATAGCATCTGACCTGACCAATCTGCTCCGGAAACATTGCCATCTGCCGATCAAAGCAGTCCGCCAGTGTCAGCGCCTGCTGATATGGATCTTCACAATTTTCTATACAGACGAACAGTGCAAAATTCTGAAGCAGGTAATCCCCCTGTTTCATCTTATCCAGACGAATATGCAGTCTGTTGTCCTGCAGTGTCCACCCTTTTTCTTTGTTTTCATAAAGTGCTGCGATCGTGTCGCAGTGCATATCAACAACTTTCATAAAATCCTCCATTCCGCAGGCGCTTTGTGCCGAAGGTGTCGTAAGGAAAACGTCCAGTTTGGCTCTGCGATCCCAGCTACTTTGTGATGCCTGCGTCACAAATCGCTGTGTGACGACAAAACCGGAACACACGTCCTGTGAGCCTATCACATGCGCATATTCCGGTTCTTTTATCTGTCTCTAAAATTCGTCTTATTTCTTCTTTGTATCTGCAGGTGCTTCTGCATCAGCCTTTTCCACCTGTACGATCGCGCTCTTCTGCATCGGAATACGGCAGTTTTTGTTGTTGCCGAACTCAACGATAACGGTATCATCTGTGATGTCGATGATGATTCCGTAGAAGCCGCTGGTGGTCAGGACACAATCTCCGATCTCCAGAGTAGAAAGCATTGCGCTGGTCTTCTTCTGCTCTTTCTTCTGCGGACGATACAGTACGAAGTAGAAAAATACACCAAAAACTACCACATACATTAAAATAAGCGGAATCATGCTGCCTGCGCTTGCTGACTCAGATGCTGTCAGTAAAATACTCATTTTCTATATTCCTCCTGGTTTATAAAGTAAAACCCTGCCCTGCAGGATTCTCCCTGCCCGGTCTCTTTACCGTAGCCTATTTTCCATCATACACAATTCTTTGCATGCCGTCAAGTTTTCGCTTCTTATATGCTGCAAATTCTCCCTTATCCAGTGCATCCCGGATTTCTGTCATCATCGTATTATAGAAATACAGGTTGTGCATGACGCACAGGCGCATGCCCAGCATCTCTTTTGCTTTTAACAGGTGACGGATATAGGCTCTGGAATACCGTCTGCAGACAGGGCATTGACACCCTGGCTCGATGGGCTGCATATCCAGCTCATACTGCGCATTGAACAGATTGATCTTGCCGAAGTTTGTATATAGATGTCCATGACGTCCGTTTCTGGTGGGATATACGCAGTCAAAAAAGTCCACACCGCGTTCCACTGCCTCCAAAATATTTGCAGGTGTACCGACTCCCATCAGATAGGTCGGTTTGTCCACGGGCAAATAGGGAACTGTCTCTTCCAGAATATGATACATTTCCTCATGGGTCTCACCGACTGCAAGACCGCCGACCGCATAACCGTCCAGATCCAGGTCTGTAATCCGTTTGGCATGCTCTACTCGGATATCCGAGTAAATTGCACCCTGGTTAATGCCGAACAAAAGCTGCTGCTTATTGATCGTATCGTCCAGGCTGTTCAGGCGAGCCATCTCTTTTTTGCAGCGTTCCAGCCATCTTGTCGTCCGGTCTACGGAAGGCTGCACGTAGCTTCTCTCCGCTTTTGCAGGCGCACACTCATCGAATGCCATTGCAATGGTAGATGCGAGGTTTGACTGAATCCGCATACTCTCTTCCGGTCCCATGAAGATCTTATGCCCGTCGATATGGCAGCGGAAGGTTACCCCCTCCTCTTTGATCTTCCGCAGACCAGCCAGTGAAAACACCTGAAATCCGCCGGAATCGGTCAAAATCGGCTTATTCCAGCTCATAAAGCGATGCAGTCCCCCCATCGCCTTGATCTTTTCATCACCGGGACGCACATGCAGATGATAGGTGTTGGAAAGCTCCACCTGTGTGCCCAGTCCTTCCAGATCCTCCGTAGAAACCGCACCCTTGATCGCAGCAACGGTTCCGACATTCATAAAAACCGGTGTCTGGATCGTACCATGCACAGTTTCCATTACCGCACGTTTTGCACGTCCCTCCTGTTTCAATACCTTGTAGGTCATCTTTTCACTCATCTTAATCTCCATTCCAGATTTTCTTTAATTTATCATCCGCTTTTTGGAAAAAGCCTGCGATCGCCGTACTTTTTTCAAAGGGTGCAAACAGTTTTTGCCGAAGCAGCTCGATCGCTGTACATACCAGGTAGATCGCTGCTATCACCCCAATACAGGCAAAGGGCAGATACCAGTGTCCAAGCCAGGCAGCGCCGTCGATTTTCGTCCAGAGACTTTCCCGGATATAGTAGTGATCATGGATCAGGTAAACGCCAAAGGACGCACCTGCAATCCGATTGATCAGGCCTGCGCCTCTTCCCGGTGCAATCCTCAGATTCAAAAATGCAAGAAACAAAAAAATCGACGCAGCTGTCACCAGAATCGAGCTATAGACATAAAACACACTATACCCCCACATCAGATCGTCCAGAAAGCTGATCGCGCCAAACGGAGAGGACAGCAGTGCCTCGATCACAAACCGGCTGAGGGGAATCAGCAGGGAGGTTCCAACTGCAGGCAGGAACCATTTCAGGAATTTTCCATCCGGCTGATAATACAAACGGATATAGGCTCCGCACAGATAAATCGTCAAAAACCACGATATACTTACACCGCCGGCGGTATTAAGGGCCGAAGAAAAATAAAAAATGTTTGGCCACACAGACACCAAAGCCAGAGCCAGAGCACACGCACAGGCAAGCTGACGCTTAGTCAGTGCCAGGATCAGCTTATTCATCACCGGTGCCAGCACATACATGCCTACATACATGGAAACAAACCAGTAAAAATCCGATGAGATCGGTAAAATCGAATAGACCAGATATTCCAAGTCATGGGGTACATCTGTAAAAATCCAATAAATCGCCGTAATTCCCAAGGCATAAAACAGTACCTGAATCGCCATTTTTACAAGCTTCCAAAGGCTGAATCTCGATTCCGTCAGAAAGTAGCTGCTGATCAACAGATACAGATTGATACAGGTAAAGGAAACGCCAAACAACGTCCAAACCAGATAATAAGAAGCAGTCCCCATCTTCGCAGCTCCGATCAGATTTCCATGGTTCATCAGGTGTGCCGCCACAACAAATACCATGGCGAGAAGCCTGAGAAGCTCCAGATTCGCCTGTCTCGTTTTTTTCATAAATCAGATATACCCCGTTTCTCTAGAAAATCGTTTTCACCATGCATAGATAAAAATTAGTATAACAGATTCCCTTGTATCCGTCAAAAAAATGTTTTATACTATAGGGAAATTCCCTTATCGAAAGGAGTGTGTTTCATGTCCGGTTCTGTTTTTGGCACCATTTTCCGCGTTTCCACATGGGGAGAATCCCATGGCAAGGCGATCGGCGCTGTCATAGATGGCTGTCCGGCAGGCCTTCCCTTATGTGAGGCTGATATCCAGCCTTATCTCGACAGGAGAAAGCCCGGCTCCGGCAAATATGTCACTCAACGAAAGGAGGCTGACGAGGTTCAGATCCTCTCCGGCATTTTCGACGGAAAAACAACGGGAACTCCGATTTCCCTGCTCGTCTATAATACCTCTCAGCGATCCTCCGATTATACGGAAATCGCCCAGAACTACCGCCCCGGACATGCAGACTACACCTTTGATGAAAAATACGGCTTTCGTGACTATCGCGGCGGCGGCCGTTCCTCCGGAAGAGAAACGACCGGACGTGTTGCCGCCGGTGCAATCGCCATAAAGATCTTAAACCGGCTCGGTATCGATGTTTGCGCCTATACCCGTTCGATCGGTCCTGTTTCCATTCATCCGGATACCTTTGACCGGGAAGCAATCACTCAGACCGCTACTGGTATGCCGGATAAAAAAGCTTCCGCCGATGCAGAAGCCTTTCTCGAAACCTGTATCAAAAATCAGGATTCCTCCGGCGGTGTGATCGAATGCTGTGTGACCGGTCTTCCTGCCGGGATCGGCGATCCGGTCTTTGACAAGCTTGATGCAAGGCTTGCTTCAGCGATCATGTCCATCGGTGCAGTCAAAGCTGTTGAAATCGGTGACGGCATCGAGGTTTCTTCCCGCAAAGGCTCCGAAAACAACGATGCCTTTTGCATAAAGGATGGACAGGTTTCCAAAAAAACCAACCACGCCGGCGGTATTTTGGGCGGCATCAGCGACGGTTCTCCCGTCCTTCTGCGCGCTCATATCAAGCCAACTCCATCCATCTTTCAGCCACAGCAAACCATCGGCCGTGATCATATTGAACGCACGCTGCAGATCAAGGGACGCCACGATCCCGTCATCGTTCCCCGCGCAGTCGTGGTTGTAGAAAGCATGACAGCCCTGACCATACTGGACCTGATGCTGTCCAATATGGGGGCACGAATGGATCATCTTGAAAAAATCTACACGAAATAAGCACTTTTGTTTTCTTTGGCAGAAGCTCTGCACCAGCTGCAACGCCAATGATTTTTCTTTCCTATCCACACACGTTTCAAGGCGCACCCATAAAAATTCCCCACCGGCCTTTGCCGATGGGGAATTTTCTGATTCTATTCTTCTTCCAGTCTGTGGAAAATAACGCAGTTAGGCTGATCCACCTTGATCTCCGGCCCGTTCATAACGATCAATCCGGTATCCGGGTGCACTGTAAAGAATGTCATTGTATTCGATTCGTGATTTAAGGAAACCAGATGTCTATTATCCGGGAACAGCATCGCATCCTTCGGATATTCTCCACTGATAGGCAGACAGAACAGTTTCGTCAAAAGTCCGGTCTTCTGGTCAATCTTGTACATTACGACGCTGTTATCCCCCGCATTGGAGCTGATCAGATACTGGAAATCCTCCGAAAGATTCAGCGCACTCGCTGCGGAATTACTCGCATGATAATCGTTGACTGTGGAGATCGTCTGTACCTTTTCAAAGAACGGATTGCCCTTTTTTTCTTCATAGGTATAAACATCTATGATATTTTTCAGTTCATGAACGATGTAAAGAATCCTTCCGTCCTTGCTGAATTTGATATGACGGGGTGCAGATTCCATTTCACTGCGGATAACATCTGCCAGTGTCAGCTTACCGGTCTGATGGTCGAGGCGGTATACCTTGACATGATCCATGCCAAGATCTGCTGCACACAGATAGTGATTGTCTCTCGTCATCTTCACACAGCTGACGTGGGGACGGAAATTCCGCTCTGCAATACTGCCCAGTCCACGATGGAAAATCTCATCGGTAATCTCTCCGACGCTGCCATCCTCCTTTAAACGCAGCGCTGTGATCTTGCCGTCATGCCAGCCTGCCACGAACAGGAAACGATCTTCATAATCTGTGGAAAGATAGCAGCCGCGCATGCCATTAATGCCCGCCATGTTGATCGGTTTTAAATGTCCATCCTTTAAAATTTCATAGGATTCCACACCAAAGTCTGTAATGGAATACAGCCATTTACGGTTGTGCGAAATCGTCAGATAGGATGAGTTCGTAATCTCGACACGATCCTTTAATGTAAATCTTCCATTTTCTACATCTACATCATAAATCGTAATACCATGATTGTCTCCCATTGTATAGGTAGAGACATAGGCAACGTACTTTTTCTGATTTGTCATGTTCAAACCTCCTGCGGCAAAAATGTTCTGCTCATTTATTTTACCATACCTGTCCCGTTTTTGTTAATCCCTTTTTCACTTTTCGTTTCAGTTCCATCGCTGCATTTCCAAAGAACCATCTAAAACCGGTGTTCAGCGCCTTGGGCTATTCCCGCGCAGGGACAGGCTGCGATGCAGCCGCAGACCGTTTGAAAGCGCCGGTACTTGAGCAGCGTGCTTTGCTGCCTTATGTACCGCTGCGCTTTCATCCGAGCGAAAGCATGTCTGCGCGCACGCAGCCTGCCCCTGCGCGGGAATAGCCCAAGGCGCCAAAAATCGCCCTAAAATGGCATTCTGCCTGCACCCGTGAAAAAACTATGTAAAATATTATTTTTCCCATTGACAGACCCGTCAAAAAACGTATAATAAAGCTCAGTGCGTTTGTTTAGTATCATTAAACTTTTTGTTTAAAATAACTATGAAGGATCAGACATGAAAATCGGAGCAAAGGTAAAGGAACTGCGAGTGCAAAAGGGACTGACACAGGAGGAGCTGGCTGACCGGACAGAGCTTTCCAAAGGCTTTATCTCTCAGCTGGAGCGGGATCTGACCTCTCCTTCCATCGCAACCCTGATGGACATCCTGCAGGCACTGGGAACAGATTTAAAGGATTTCTTTAATGAAGAACCGGAAGAGCAGATCGTTTTTAAAGAAAGCGACTACTTTGAAAAGCTGGACGAAGAATACGGCAACAAAACCGAATGGATCATTCCAAACGCCCAGAAAAACATTATGGAGCCCATCCGCCTGACGCTTGCACCGGGCGGCAGCACCTATCCGGACAACCCCCACGAAGGGGAAGAGTTCGGCTATATATTAAGCGGCAGCATCACGATCCATATCGGCAAAAAGAGCTACCGCGCCAAAAAGGGCGAATCCTTTTATTTTACGCCTAAGTCGACACATTATATTTCGGCAAGTAAAAAGACGGGAGCAAGCCTGATCTGGGTTTCCAGTCCGCCAAGCTTCTAATGCTTGAAGCTGACGCAAGCGATAAACACACCGTCAGGAAAAGTCGTCTTTTGCGCTGACATTTCATTATTTGAAGGAAGGGACAGTATCCGCTGTCGGATACCGCATGGGAGAAGTACCAATGAGCAACCGGCTGATCGATTTACAGCACATCACCAAAATTTACGATGACAACACCGTACTGGATGATCTGAACCTCTACATCCGTGAGAACGAGTTTTTAACCCTCCTTGGCCCCAGCGGCTGCGGAAAAACAACAACTCTGCGCATTATCGGCGGTTTTGAAAAGCCGGATAATGGCTGCGTTTTATTCAACGGCAAAGACATCACAAACATGCCGCCCAACAAACGTCAGCTAAACACCGTTTTCCAGAAATATGCCCTCTTTCCCCATATGACGATCGCAGAAAATATCGCCTTCGGCTTAAAGATCAAAGGAAAGACCAAAAGCTATATTCAGGACAAAATCCGTTATGCCCTCAAGCTGGTCAACCTTGACGGCTACGAAAACCGTATGCCTGATTCTCTAAGCGGCGGTCAGCAGCAGCGTATTGCCATTGCACGGGCGATCGTAAATGAGCCGAAGCTCCTGCTTCTCGATGAGCCCCTCGGTGCCCTGGACTTAAAGCTGCGTCAGGACATGCAGTATGAGCTGATCCGTCTGAAAAATGAGCTCGGCATCACATTCATCTATGTCACCCATGACCAGGAAGAAGCTCTGACCATGTCCGATACCATCGTTGTTATGAACCAGGGCTACATTCAGCAGATCGGCACGCCGGAAAAGATCTACAATGAGCCGGAGAATGCTTTCGTTGCAGACTTCATCGGAGACTCCAACATCATCGACGGCATCATGATCCGCGATGAGCTTGTTTCCATCTTCGGACAAAAGTTTCCCTGCGTGGATAAGGGCTTTGGCACAAACAAGCCCGTCGATGTTGTAATCCGTCCGGAAGACGTGGATCTGGTCAAACCGGAAGAAGGAACGCTGACCGGAACGGTAACACATCTGATCTTTAAGGGCGTTCATTATGAAATGGAAGTAACCGCAAACGGCTTTGAATGGCTGGTACACTCCACCGATATGTTCCCGGTGGGCACAGAGGTCGGCATCCGCGTCGATCCCTTCGATATCCAGATCATGAACAAGCCTGCTTCGGAAGATGAGGAGGCGGTATCCATCGATGAGTAAACCAGTGAAAAAAAATACGATGCCAAAGGCACCGTGGCCCCACAACAGGCTCATGGCTGCGCCATATCTGCTCTGGTCTGCCGCATTTATCATCATCCCGCTGTGCATGATCTTTTACTACGGGCTCACAGACAGAAGCGGTGCATTTACCTTTGAAAATGTCGCTGCCATCTCCTCGCCGGAGCATATGAAGGCACTGCTTACTGCACTCGTGCTTTCCTTAATCAGCACAGTTGTCTGTCTTGCGCTTGCCTACCCCCTTGCCATGATCCTGGCAGGCAGGCATGTCAGCCAGCAGAGCTTTATCGTCCTGATTTTCATCCTTCCCATGTGGATGAACTTTCTCCTGCGCACCCTTGCATGGCAGACACTCCTTGAAAAAACAGGCGTCATCAACTCGGTACTGTCCTTTTTCGGGCTGCCGACTTTAAATATCATCAATACCCCCGGTGCGATTATCCTCGGCATGGTATATAACTTCCTGCCGTTTATGGTATTGCCCCTGTATAATGCGCTGACAAAGATTGACCCGAATGTCATCAATGCCGCCCACGATCTCGGTGCCAACTGGTTCCAGACCTTTTTACGCGTTATTTTCCCGCTGAGCCTCCCTGGTGTCATCAGCGGCATCACAATGGTGTTCGTACCAGCTCTGACAACCTTCGTGATTTCGAATCTGCTGGGTGGCAGCAAGATCCTGCTGATCGGAAACGTTATTGAGCAGGAATTCACTCAGGCAAGCAACTGGCATTTAGGCAGCGGTCTTTCCATTGTTTTGATGGTATTTATCCTGATCAACATGCTGATGACTGCGATTTTTGATAAAAACGGGGAGGGAACTTCCTTATGATAAAAACAACTGCCCAAAAAATTTATATCGCCCTGATTTTTATCTTCATGTATGCCCCCATCGCAACGCTGGTCGTTCTTTCCTTTAACGCCAGCAAAACCCGGGCAAAATGGGGCGGCTTTACAACGAAATGGTACACTCAGCTGTTTTCCAACTCAGAAATCATGCAGGCACTTTACAACACGCTCCTGATTGCGCTGTTATCTGCTGTTTTTGCAACGCTGATCGGCACCATTGCTGCGCTATCCATTCAGGGCATGAAAAAAAAGAGCCGTGCTGTGTTGATGAGCATCACCAATATCCCGATGTTGAATGCCGAGATCGTAACCGGTATTTCCCTGATGCTTCTGTTTTTAACCTTTAAAGCGCGTTTTGGTTTTATCACCATCCTGCTCTCCCACATAACCTTCAATATTCCCTATGTGATCCTGAGCGTTATGCCGCGCTTAAAGCAATTAAACCCAAGTGTTTACGAAGCTGCCCTCGATCTGGGCGCATCCCCCTGGCAGGCATTTTTCAAGGTCGTATTTCCTGATCTGCTGCCCGGTGTCATGTCCGGATTTTTAATGGCCTTTACGATGTCCCTGGATGACTTTATCATCACGCACTTTACGAAGGGGCCCGGCGTAGATACCCTTTCCACCAAAATCTACACCGAGGTTAAAAAGGGCATTAAGCCGGAAATGTATGCACTTTCCACACTTATTTTTATGACCGTTCTGGTTCTTCTGATCCTTGTCAACAAGGCTCCGAAGCCAAAGGAAAAACAATAGAATGCACGCTCTGCGAGCATTTTATTGTCATGAATAACACTCCGGGATTCTCCCGTGATACACAGACAGCCAACTGTCTTCCTAAACTATTTTACTTACAGAAAGGAATCCATTCATGAAAAAGAACACCATTGCAAAGCTCCTTACTGCTGCCCTGTGCACCGGTCTGATTGCAGGCATGACAACCGGCTGCGGCAGCGCTTCCTCTGCTTCCGGCGAAAACGGACAGGTCATCGTCTACAACTGGGGGGAATACATCGATCCCGATACGATCACCATGTTTGAAGAAGAAACCGGCATAAAGGTGGTTTATGATGAATTTGAAACCAACGAAATCATGTATCCCAAGGTAGAAACCGGTGCTTCCGAATATGATGTCATCTGCCCTTCCGACTACATGATCAGCAAGATGATTGAAAGCGATCTGCTCTCCGAGCTGAACTTCGATAACATGCCCAATGCCAAGGCAAACATCGGCGAACAGTATTGGGAGCAGTCCAAGGGCTTTGATCCGGAAAACAAATATTCCGTTCCTTACTGCTGGGGAACCGTCGGCATTCTGTACAACAAAACCATGGTAGAGGAGCCGGTTGACAGCTGGTCGATCCTCTGGGATGAAAAATATGCCGACAGCATTCTGATGCAGGACTCCGTACGCGATGCATTTATGGTTGCACTCAAATTAAACGGCAATTCCATGAATACACTTGACGAAACCGAGCTTGCAGCTGCACGGGACCTGCTGATCAAACAGAAGCCTCTTGTACAGGCCTACGTTATCGACCAGGTGCGTGACAAGATGATCGGCGGCGAAGCAGCACTCGGCGTTATCTACTCCGGCGAAGCGATTTTCACTCAGCGTGAAAACCCGGATCTGGAATATGTCATCCCGAAGGAGGGTACCAATGTCTGGATCGATTCCTGGGTAATTCCCAAGAACGCTCCCAATAAGGAAAATGCAGAAAAGTTCATTGACTTTATGTGCCGCGGTGACGTTGCTTTAAAGAATTTCGAGTACATTACCTACTCCACCCCCAACGATGCAGCCCGCGACCTGATCGAAGACGAAGACCTGAAAAATTCCAAAATTGCTTTCCCGGATTTAAGCCAGTATTCCGGTCTGGAAACCTATACCTATCTCGGTGAAGACGGGGATTCCCTCTATAATGACATGTGGAAGGAAGTTAAATCCAACTAACTTATGGAACGCATTTTACATTATGAAATCAAAGCAAGCGACGATTCTCCTACCGTCGCTTGCTTTTTAAAACGGCAGGGGTATTCCTCCGCCAACTTAACAGATTTAAAAAAGATGCCGGAAAGCATCCTCATAAACGGTACTCCCTCCTATATGATCCGCCACCTGCAGGGAGGCGACCGCTTAACCGTACATATTCAGGAAACTGCGGTCTCAGAAAAAATACCCCCCGTTTATCATCCTCTGGACATCGTTTACGAGGATGAAGACCTCATGGTGATCAACAAACCAGCCGATCTTCCGATCCATCCGTCGATGCGCAACTACACCCATTCCCTTGCAAACGGGCTCGCCTGGTATTTTGCTCAGAAAGACTGTCCCTTCGTCTTTCGCTGTATCAACCGGCTCGATCATAACACCTCCGGTCTGACAATCATCGCAAAGCATTTGGTCAGCGGCAGTATTCTCGCAACCATGGTCCGGAACCGGGAAATCCACCGGGAATACCTCGGGATCTCTCGCGGCAGGGTCACTCCCTCCTCCGGAACCATCACTGCTCCACTGGGACGAAAGGACGGCTCCATCATCGAGCGTACCATCGACTTTGAACATGGCGAATCTGCCATTACTCACTATGAAGTGCTGGAAGAAAAAAACGGGCACAGCCTGATCCGCCTGACACTGGAAACCGGTCGTACTCACCAGATTCGGATCCATATGAAATATCTGGGCTATCCGCTGATCGGAGATTCCCTCTATAATCCTGATATGGAATGGATTTCCAGACAGGCGCTGCACGCAACCCGTCTGCGTTTTCATCATCCTATCACCAAAGAACCTCTGGAATTTCATGTTCCACTCCCGCAGGACATGCAAAACGTACTGGAGGGCATCCGGCCCGATGCCTGATGCCCTCCTTTTGCTTTCGACATACCTCTGCTTTCAACTGAGCGTACTATAGTGCAGCACTTATGTCTATTTCTGTCAATCTCTGACCCGCGTCCAAACCTGCATTTCGTTTTCACCGCGGTTTGCCCAGGTATAATACGGAATATACGAAAGTTCCGCTTTTTCAAACTCCGGCTTCTTCCAGACATGATACAGCGCTTCGCTTTCTTTTTCTATATGCGTATCAAGCTGCCGAAACCCTGCTGCAGTCAGCTTTTTGACCGGCGTTCCGCAAATATTTCCGTCCGACACCGTTACGTTTAACTCCGGGTCAATCAGCAGCTTCTGCAGATCTTTTCCGTTGTCTGTCTCTTCCAGACAATAGACAACCGGCCCTCTCATCACGGCCACTTTCCCTATATCCTCACGCACGGCTTCCTTTGCCGCAATCATTCGAACCTCCATCGGGAAATGAAGCGTAAATTCTTCTTCCTCTCCCCAATCCTTTTGCAGATACAGGTAGCCGTCCTTTTCTTCCGTACCACCGGTAAAACCATCCAGCTCATATCTGCTGCACCAGTCCGGTATCCGCAGTGCAAGCTTTAATCCGGTATCCTTTGCGCGGATTGTGATTTTCACATCCCCCTCCCAAGGGAAGTTGGATTCCACACGGATATCTGCTGTCTTTTCGCCGATCTTCTTTTCCAGGGTGCTTCCCATATAAAGATGTAAAAACAGCGTATCCTCGTTTTCCGTATATGCATAGGAACCGATCGAGCTGAGCAGACGCGCCAGGTTTGGCGGGCAGCATGCGCAGCCGAACCATTTCTGGCGAACCGGCTTGACATGAAATTTTCGTTCATCCTTATGACATGCCTCCGGCAGTACCTCCAGCGGATTGACATAGAAAAAGCTCTTTCCATCCAGCGCCATGCCGCTGAGTACGCCATTATAAAGTGCGCGTTCCATAACGTTTGCATACCTTGCCTCCGGCGCGATTTCCAGCATTCTCCGCGCAAAAAAGACAAGACCGATCGACGCACAGGTTTCCGCATACGCCGTGTCGTTCGGCAGATCGTAGGCATAGGTGAACGCCTCGCCCAGATGGGTGCTGCCGATTCCGCCCGTAACGTACATCTTTTTCTCCGTGATGTTGTCCCAGAGTCTCCGGCACGCCCCATACAGCGTTTCATCCCCTGTCAGCCTCGCCACATCCGCCATGCCGGAATATAGATAAACCGCACGCACGGAATGTCCGAACGCCTCGTCCTGCTCCCTCACCGGCAGATGCGCCTGATTATAGAAATAACGAAGTTCGTCCTCATGCCCCTTTTTTACTTCTTCGGGATGCTCTTGATCAAAGTAGTAGGGACGCTTTCCGCGCTCGTCCACGAAATACCGGGCAAGGTTTAAGTATTTTTCCTTCCCGGTCAGTTCATAAAGCCGCACAAGGGCCATCTCTGCGATTTCATGTCCCGGATAACCGTGAAGCTTTCCCTCTTCCGTACCGAAATTTGCCGCCACATAGTCTGCAAATCGTTCCGCCGCCTTCAACAGCTTGTCCTTGCCAGTCGCCTGAAAATATGCCACAGCCCCTTCAATCAGGTGTCCGAAGCAGTACAACTCGTGATGGTCCTTCAGATTCGTAAAGGTCGCGTCACGACCACTTAAAATATAGTAGGTGTCCAGATATCCGTCGTCCTGCTGTGCGGCGCAGACGATATCGATCGCGCCATCCGCGATTTTTTCCAGCTCCGGATCGGGATGCTGCGTTAAAGAATAACCAACCGCCTCGATCCATTTCGAAAAATCGCTGTCCTGGAACACAAACCCGTAAAATTCGTCATCTTTTAACTGCTTCGGATCCTCCGGCAGCACCTCAAAGCCGCGAAAGGTATACTTCGGCGCAATAAATGTGTTTCCTTTTTCTTTCTTTTCCCGGTTCAGCTTTCCTGCAGCCTTGAAATTGTGCATACAGAAGCTCGGTGCCGCGCCCTCCACGCGGTCATTTAAGGCATCCCACTGATACGGGATCACCTCCTTGCGTACGAGTTCCATTTCCCCTTTCCAAAAGGTGTCCGTCACCTGAATGTTTTTCAGCGAAACGGGTGCGGAATAATTGTGTTTATCCATGTTGTTCCTCATTTCTGCGCACGCTTTTTGCGTATGCCGAGTTTGTGTCCAGTGCGCGCAGACACAAATCTCGCTATTGAAAAATTTTATTTTTCAATCCAGTCCCTTATTCTGAAGCATGGACAGAGTCCAGTCATCCAGCTTTGTCAGCTCTGCACCGACCATCAGCGGGGAACGGAAAAATGTCCACAGCGTCATAACCGTCTTCTTAATCGTAGCTGTTCCAGCCCATCGGCGGTGTTGCGGCAAACTTGTTCTTGTTCATTGTAGACTCCTTTCTGTTCATTTTTCTATTTATTCAAAAAATGCTCCCTATTCGGATACTCCTGGCGATATGCCCGAAGGGCGGCTTCCTGCAGCAGCGAAAATTCTTTTTCCATGCGCAGCAGGCGGGGCGCCTGAAAGACAATTGCGCTGATCTGTTCGGCGATTTTTTTTGCAATTCCTTCTTCTGATAATTGTCCCATGCCAAATACCAGGGAGGTGAATCCTCTGCCCCCTCGGCTGACCTGAATGAACTTCAGAAATACATTATACAATTCCTCCAGAAGGATCTGTTGATAACACTCCTCTGACTGCATCGCTTCTGCCAGGCATAATGCAGAAAGGATCCGAGCTCCCATCCTTCTTCTGTCTCCCCCAAGGTCCAGAGTGCTTCCTTCCGCCAGGTATTTCAATTCCATCAGACATTTGACGAATTCATCCTTCTGTAGTCTGTATTTTCCGTATCGGGCTGTCCAGAGCCGGTTTCTGTATTCTTCCGCCCAGGCTTCTTCCTCTCCTGCATGCGCTTTTAAGATCTGCTGCCGTTTTGTCGGATCTGTCTCCCGGTAAAAATCATGGCTCCATGTTTTTTCCATCTGCTTCTTCCTCTTCTGCGTTTAAATATTCCTCTATATTGCTGCCGTCCACCTTCTTGTATTCCGAAAAATAGTACCGTCCATCTTTCAGACTTTCCTGGTCGAGGTCCTTTCCCTCAAACAGCGTCACTGCCATTTTTGCCATTTCCTTTGCCTGGTCCACTCTGTCGTTGTAAATGCTGCCCTGCATTTCTCCGGCCTTTACGGCCTCCAGCGCGTCTTCCAGGCCATCGATCCCAAAGATCACCGGCCAGTCTTTGCGGATATAGCCTACTTTCCGGTAGGCTTCCACAGCCCCCAGTGCCATCTCATCGTTATTGGATAGGACCAGTTCGATCTCTGTTCCATATTGGCTGATCAGACGGTTCATACGATTCTCCGCCTGTCCCCGGTTCCAGTCCGCAAACTGATAGCTTAATTTTTCCAGTGAAACATCGTTTTTCATCAGTGTTTTTACCGAATACTCTGTTCTGCTGATGGCATCCTGATGTCCTGCTTCCCCTTCCAGAAGTACATACTGGATCTTTCCATCCTCATTTTTGTCCACTTCCGGATGGCTGTTGATATATTCTGCTGCGATCTCTCCCTGCATGATCCCGGACTGTTCCGCATCACAGCCCACATAATACAGCTTATCCCACTGCATCAGATCTTCCTTTACCGGCTCCCTGTTAAAGAAGATCACCGGAATATTTTCGTTTCTTGCCATCCGGATGATCCGGTACGGTGCTGTCCGGTCTACAAGATTGACGCAGAGCACATCACAGCCCGCATCAATCATTTCCTCTACCTTTTCGTTCTGTTCCTGCTGATCGTCATTTCCGCTTTTTATCGATACGATGATCCGCCGTTCTTCGCTTTCCATGGTTTTCAGATGCGCCTTCAATTCATCCGTCAGTGCGTTGATAAAGGGGTCATCCTGACTGTAGGTGATTACTCCCACACGCAGAGTTTTCTCTGTCTGGCCTGACTGATCGGAACACCCGGACAGCGCAAGGACCAAACTCCCTATTATAGCAGATAATACCATTGCCATTCTTCTTTTCTTTTTATTCATAGGAATATAAAAACCTTTCTAAATCATCGTCCATAGAAAAACTATCTTTCTGAAACACCTTATATTCTGTTGTATATCCCTGCATTTTATAGAACTTATGCTCTATCTTTCTGACCATCTCTTCCACACTTCTATAACCGATTTCATATCCATCCGGCACAATAAGTCCCTGGATATTTCCCTGATCCAAAAGTGCGATCGTCCTCAGACTGTAGCCCACACCATAAAGCTCTGCTCCCCTGTATTTTCCATTTTCTGCCTGTTCTCCAAGCTCTTCCAGAACTCCGGCATCCAACACCACAAGGGTATCTGCCCTTTTTTCTGCCCCTATCCGTTCCACGATGTTCTGTTCTTTTCTCCGATAGATACACCAGTAGATCTCACTGCCGCTGCCTTCCAGTGCCTCATTCAATCCGCTGATCTCTGACTGTACCGCCTCAGACATCTTCCAGTCGGCAATAATTCCAATCTTTCGCTCTTTCGTTCTCAGCTGTTCTCCCAGACTTCTTCCGATCTCCCGATAATCCGGCTGGATCGCAGGACTGGCAGCTTCTCCCTCTTTTACCGCCAGGCTGTCTGCCATCAGCAAATAGGGTTTATTTCCACACTCTTTTTTCAGCATATTTTCGGTCTCGCGTCCGGGTGCGGGATACAGGACAAAGCCATCGATATCATTGTCCTTCTGTTCTTTGATAAATTCTCTTTCCGCCTCCGGTCCGTCGATCTCATCGGTGTTACAGATGATCATGTGGACATTGTTCTCTGCTGCAAACTGTTTCATTCCCTTGATCAGGGCATCCCAGCGCTTATCGCCGGACTCCGGAAGGACTACGGCAATCCTGGTCTCTGCAACGTTCTGATCAAAAATCTTCCATACAAAGAAGACCGCCAGCATCAGCAAAAAAAGCTCAATTATAAGAAATTTAATCCGGTTCTTTTTCATCTGCCGATCTCCTCTGGATATATTTTTGTGATTCCAGTCTTTCTGCATTTTCCGGTGTATATGGAATTGCAGGAATACGGATCGTGACCCTTGTTCCTTCATCCGGTTCACTTTCTATAGACAGACCATATTTTTCTCCAAACATCAGCCGGATTCTGGAATGCACATTGATCACACCCACGCCGGAGCCGTGCTTCGGAACTTTGCTGTTGTCCGTCAGGATTTTTTCCAGGACCTCTTCCGGCATACCCATACCGTTGTCTTCAATGGTGATCAGGATGTCCTCCTCTTTCTTTTCTCCACTGACGATAATCCTGCCGTCCTCATCCTCATCCATATTTCCAACACCATAATAAATGGCATTTTCCAGAATGGGCTGGATCACCAGCTTTACGATGCAGTAGTTTTCGATCTCTTTCTCGATCCGGAATTCTGTTTTAAATCGTTCTTTGTACCGTGCCAGCTGGATATTCATGTAGCTTCTGCTGTGCTGCAGCTCGTCTTTGATAGAGATAATGGTCTTTCCCCTGGACAGGCTGACACGAAGCAGTTTTGCCAGTTCAGAGATCATACGGACTGCTCCTTCATTTTCCTGGGCTTCCACCATCCAGGTGATGGATTCCAGTGTGTTATACAGAAAATGAGGATTGATCTGGCTTTGCAGGGCATCCAGTTCACTTTTTCTCCGTTCATTTTGCTGTCGGATGATCTCATCCATCAGTTCTTCGATCTGCTCATAAGACTTCTGTACCGAATGTCCCAGATGACGGATCTCAGAGGAGCCTCCAATATAAATATCCGGCTTTCCTCCTGCTTCATAGGTCTTAACAGAAGCATCCAGCTCCCGGATCGGTTTGGATATCTTCCGGGATACCAGCTGGTTTCCCTCCAAAAGCATGACCAGCAGGACTAAAATAGTGGCAAATACATAGTAACGGAAATTTTTAAAGTTTGACTTCTGCACGCTCTCTGGAACAACACCGATCATCTTCCAGCCGGTATAAGCTACGCTTCTGACAATCACGGTCTCGTTCTGACCATCGGCACGGATCTCGTAGGTTCCATTCTCATACTTTGTAGCTTCCAGACTGTTTTCTTTAAATAATCCGCGGTTTAATTCCGTTTCCCGGGGATGATAGATCATCTCTCCACCCTGGCTGCTCAGATAATAATAGATCCCATCGGAAGAATCGTTGATCTGTTTCATGACATCCCGGATCACAGAATATTTCATATCCAGTAAAAGAACGCCGGTTTCCGGTATTTCTCCTTTATTGACATCCACATAGCTGCTCAGAGAAACCACCCACTGGTACCGATAGGCTCCGTCTTCAAACAATTCCTGGATATGGGGTGTGGAAAAATGTACATTTTCAATTGCATTTTCTGCATTTTTATACCACTCCTGAGTCTGCACCTGCACATTTTTCTTTTCTAACGCCACCGGCTCAGATGCGATCAGTTTTCCTTCATGGTCATACAATGCCACACTCTGAACCTTATCGGAGTTGGTCTCATAAAGAAGACTGAATTGCTCCACAAATTCCCGGCTGGATATATCAAACTGCTGAACCACGTTATAGTTTGCTCCATTAAAGATCTGGCGAATATCCAGCAGATCTGCATTTAACCGGTCTACAGTTCCCTCCACGGTTGCTTCCGTGTTGTCCACTGCTGTTTTTTCCAATGCCAGCTTGAAGCGATGGTACAGCAACAGTCCCATGACAATGATCGTGACCAATGAGATTGCCATAAGGACAGATAGAATGATCGTCTGTATGTTAAATACGGTACTTTTTCTACTTTTCGTTTTCTTTTTTCCCGGAGGCTCTGTATTTGGATGGGGAAACGCCGAATTTCTTTTTAAACACATAACTGAAGTAATTTGCATCCTGATATCCTACTTTTTCTGCTATCTTATAGCTTTTTTCATCGGTGTTGAGTACCAGTTCTTCTGCTCTGTCCATTCGGTAATCCGTAAGATAAGTGACAAAGGGCTGCCCTGTTTCCTTCTTAAAAATAGAAGAAAAGTAGGAATTGGATACCCCAAGATCTGCACACACCTCATCCAGTGAAATGTCAGGCTCCATATATCTTTGCTTTACAATATTCTGTGCGTCAGTGATCATACGTCTGGAGGTACTGTTTCTGGTACTTTTCAGTTTTTCGCTGATGGCTGTAGACATATTGATGATCCAGTTTGTCATGGAGGTTTCGTCTAACTGTGTGACTCTTTCGTAAAGGTTTTGTACATTTCCGGAGATATCATTAAAATCCATAGAATTATTGGCACAAAACTTGAAAAATCCGCTGACAATCTCCATGGTAGCCAGATTATACTGACTGATGGTATCTGCATTCTTATGGAGTTTTTCTATCTCCTTGATCGCTTCTTTCCGGATCTCCTCCCGATCTCCCACGTGAATGGCACGGAACAGATCCTGCATTCTTGTTTCTTCCAGGGGAACCGTCTTTTTGGACTCTTTCGGAACTATCTCTGCAATATTGATCGCTCGTTTGGTTCCATATAAGACACGGTAGGACACTGCCTCTCTGGCTCCCTCGTAAGAGATGCTGATATCATGCAGACTATTGCATACGGTTCCGATTCCTGCAGTAACCGCCGCCCCCATAATTCTCCATGCCCAGCGGCAGAATCGGTCACAGCTATCCGTCAATTGGGCCATCTCCTCTTCTGAATGAAGCTCCATGATCAAAATTGTGTTGCCCATATAGATAAATTCCTGACAATTACAGTTCTCTGTCAGCCGCTGTTTCACTTCTCGTTCCACGGACATGGATAACAATAAGGGATTCATGCCATCCGGCACATCATTTTCCGAAGTATGAAAGATAATGCAGCAAAACAAAGGTCCCTTCATATCCACCCGATAGTTCTGAAGAAATCGTTCATAGTCCTCTTCGCCAACTCTTCCCTCGATCAGGGAAATAAAGAAATTGGACTGCAGCTTTGGCAGCACTTCCTGAAAATAATCCTCCAGTTTTTTTACATTTAATTTTTCTTCCCGTTCCTTGTCCAGGGTATTTTTCAGCTTCACCAGACTGTCTGACAGCTCCGTGGCGCTGATGGGTTTCAGCATATATTCTTTGATTTCCAGATGAACCGCTTCTTTTGCATATTCAAATTCGTCAAAGCCTGTACAAAGCATAATGTAAATATTCGGATAGTCCTGGTTCAGCTTTCTGGCCAGCTCCAGCCCATCCATGTAAGGCATCTTAATATCCGTCAGCACCACGTCCGGCTGAAGCTTTTCCACCAGCTCCAGGGCCTTCACGCCATTGGTGGCACTGCCTACCACATCAAATCCCAGATCATTCCAGCGGATTTTCTGTTTCATGATATCGATGACCTCCACCTCATCATCGACAAGAATCACTTTATATTGTTCCATGCTTATCCCCTTCTTTTTATCCCTTCTTTTTATCCCTTTCTTATTATAGCAGAATTTGCTTTCTTCTGAAGGAATATATAAAAAATTTACCAAAAGAGTAAATAAGAATGTGCCTTGGCACATTCTCGCGCCGAGGCGCGGTTGCTTTAGCAACCATCTACCCTTGCGCCGAGTGCGCATCCTCGCGGAGCGTTTTTATCGTATAGAAACGAAGTTTCCTATACGACAAAAGACCGCCCTCGCCATCCATCGGACGGCCGGGCGGTCCTGCTTTCCTATTTTCCTGTATAAACATTGTCGGAATCAAAAGCCTCCAACGTTGATATCCTTATTTTTTCTGTACATATTTCAGACAGTCAAGGGTTACGGCTGCCAGGATAATGATACCTTCAAAGATGAACTGAAGGTTTGTATCAATACCCAGAATCGTCAGAGAGTAGGTCAGAGAGGTAAAGATCAATACACCCGTTACAACTCCGGAAATCTTACCGATACCACCGGTAAAGGAAACACCGCCAACTACGCAGGCTGCGATGGCATCCATATCCCATCCCTGTCCATAAGCTGCACTGCCGGAACCAACCATACGGTTACATTCCAGCCAGGAGCCGAAGCCATACAGGATACCTGCCAGGATAAATGCTCCCATCGTTACTTTGAATACAGAAATACCAGATACTGCTGCTGCTTCCGGATTTCCGCCTACCGCATACAGGTTTTTACCAAATGTTGTTTTATTCCAGATAAACCATACAATGATAACTGCTGCAACTGCCCACAGGATGATCGTCGGGAATTTGCCGATCTGCGGAATGAAGGTGTTAGGGATCGCAAAATCGATGGCACCGAAGGATACACCCTTGGTAGCATAGGTTACCAGGCCAAAAATGATCAGCATATTCGCCATTGTAGAAATAAACGGATGCATTTTGAATCTTGCCATGAAGAAGCCGGCAATCATGGAAAATACCGTTGTAAAGATCACACACATTAACAATGCAAGCAACGCTTTCGCAGTAGGAGCCATAGCAGAGAAGTCAAATACATGACCGAATACGGCACCTGTATTGATTCCATTATGCATGATAATGGTTGCTGTAACCATACCCAGACCAACCATACGTCCTACCGAAAGGTCCGTACCTGTCAACAGGATCAGGCCGGCAACACCAAGTGCAAGGAACATACGCGGGGATGCCTGCTGTAAGATATTCAGGATATTGGTAACGGTCAGCAGTTGTGTATTTTTAACGATTGGTGTGATGATACACAGCGCAATAAAAATCAGGATGATTACGATGTACAGGCCATTTTTGTACAAAAACTGGGATAAATTGAAGGAGTATCTGTAATTTTCCAGTTTCTGTGCTCTCTGCTGAGGGAATGTGAACTTGGAGGTTCTCAGCAGATCGATCAGATGATATTTATGCATGAATGCTTCATGTCTTCTGTCTTTGATCTCCTGTATTCTGGATTCGTGAGCCATCTGTGCATCAAACAATTTGTTTTTCAACACATATTTTTCAGCCTTGATCTCCTCTGCATCCTTCAAAGAAGCGATCTTTTTCTGATGCTCGCTCTTTAAATCTGCTTTGACCTTCTCATATCTGCTGTTTTCTTCTGCCTTTGCAGCCTTACAGCTATTGTTTACTACATCGTAGTAATCCTTCTTGTAATGCTTCGCCAGATAATCCTCTGCCTCTGCGATCAGCTTTTTAATTTCTTCCTTGTTGTTTGCTTCTACCTTTTTCGCATTTTCCAGCTCTTTTTTGCTGTTTTCAATGATCTTATCTCTCTGTGCTTTGGATAAGTTCTTATTTTCCTTTGCGATAGCGATCTGGTTTTTCAGATCATTCACCTTGTCCGATCCGTCTACGCGCAATGCGTCAATTTTCTTTTGGATCTTTTCCACATATTCATCGATGGGCTTCAAAAGCTTTGCTTCTTCTTCAGCCGAAATAATAACGCTGTTTTCTGCCATTTCCACTTTTCCTCCTGTTACAGATATTTCGCACTGAGTCTCAGTAATTCTTCCTGGTTTGTTTCTTTTGTATTTACAATTCCAGCCAGGCGTCCGTTGGACATAACACCGATCCGGTTGGTAATACCAAGAATTTCCGGCATTTCGGAAGAAACAACGATGATCGTTTTTCCCTGTTTTGCCATATTGATGATCAGTTCATAGATTTCATATTTTGCTCCAACGTCGATTCCTCGTGTCGGATCATCCATCATGAATACGCTTGGAGAACGCTCCAGCCACTTACCGAAGATGGCCTTCTGCTGGTTACCGCCGGAAAGGTTGGAGATCATATCATCCGGTCCCATACATTTTGTATGCATGACCTTGATCTCATCGGCTGTTGCACGTACCATCTTATCATTGGATAATGCGATCCCGCTTTTATAATGATTCATATTTGCAATGGTAGTATTGAATGTGATATCACCCTTTAAGAACAGACCATTGGCTTTTCTTTCCTCTGTGATCAGTGCAAATCCATGATCCATAGCATCCTTCGGAGAGGAGAAGTTCATCAGTTTTCCGTCATACACGACCGTTCCTTCTGCTCTTGTACGAATTCCGAAGATCGTCTCCAGAAGCTCGGTACGACCGGCACCAACCAGACCATAAAATCCAAAGATTTCTCCTTTTCTGATATCAAAAGAAATGTTCTGCAGTTTTGGTGCATATTTTGTTGATATATTTTGTACGGAGAGAATGGTTTCTCCCGGTGTATTGTCTACAGGTGGAAATCTGTTATCCAGAGAACGACCAACCATGGCGGCGATCAGTTCATTCATATCTGTTTCTGTGCTCGCCTTGGTCATAACCAGGCTTCCGTCCCGCAGCACCGATATTTCATCACAGATTTCAAATATTTCATCCATTTTATGTGAAATGTAAATCAGAGAAATTCCCTGAGCCTTCAACTGACGCATCATCTTAAAGAGTTTTTCAACCTCCGGTGCAGTCAGAGATGAGGTAGGCTCATCCAGTACGATAACTTTGGAATGATAGGAAATCGCTTTTGCGATCTCACACATCTGCCTCTGAGATACAGACATTTTTTTCATTGGTTGGGTCAGATCCACTGTAATTCCCAGTTTTCTGAACAGATCTGAGGTTTCTTTTTTCATTCTTCCTTCGTCGACAACCCCAAGGGAATTCTTTGGGTATCTTCCAAGGAACATGTTATCTACAACACTTCTTTCAAGACACTGGTTCAACTCCTGGTGTACCATTGCCACCCCGTTTTCCAGTGCATCCTTTGGTCCGGAAAAGTTCACTTCTTTTCCATCCAGTACGATGGTTCCTTCATCTTTCTGATAGGTTCCAAAGAGACATTTCATCATTGTCGATTTCCCGGCGCCGTTTTCACCCATCAGTCCCATAATGGTTCCAGGTTTGACATTCATGCTAATATGCTTCAGAACCTTATTTCTACCGAATGATTTGCTCATGCCGTTAATCGATAAGATATATTTGTTCTTATCTTCTGTCATAGCTGTGCTTCCTTTTCTTAGTAAAGAAGGGCATCATTGCTGACACCCCTCTATAAATTCATCCATTTACGCTTTTTCGATCTCTAATTATTTGGAAAGAAGAGATGTGTATGCTGCTGCATTATCGGTCTTAACCATGTTAATTGCGAAAGCATCATACTCGCTCGGGTTTCCAAGACGGTTTGTGATATTGGATTCTGTCTGTCCATCTCCACCGATGTAATCTACTTTCAGGTTCAGCAGATCATCATACTTCTCCAGCAGCGGCTGATAGGTAGAGCTCAGGAAGTTATCCGATGCGTTGTAGATGTTCAGCCATACTTTTTTAGACGGGCTCTTGCTTTCATCCAGCTGGTTGGCAACCTTGTCATAAACTCTTGTCGAATCTGTGAAATCGTTGTAGTTTTCAGCTGTTACAGCAATATTTAACGCATAGTAGGATCTATCTTCTTCGCTGTATCTGTAGTCTTCACCTTCTACCAGGCAGTTTCCGGCATCATCTGCTGTACCGATACCGGTATCAATATCTACACCGTCCAGTGCGTTACGCAGGACTCTCAGTGTCAGGTAAGCCTGCACGTCTGCATGCTGAGAAATTGTTCCGCCGTAGCCTTCACCGATCGCTGCTACAGCATCGCTGTTTGCATCGTAACCGAAGGTAGGAACCTTGTTGTCTTTTGCCCATGCGTTGAACATGGACATTCCCATACCATCGTTATTGGAAACAACAACATCAATCTGATCGCCGAAGGAAGCTGTCCAGATTCCGATCGCATTACCAGCTGTTGCAGCATCCCATGTTGCACCTGCTGAGTTCTTCATTTCCTGAGAAGCCAGCTCACGGATCGTATATGTTTTTCCATCTACTTCCAGAGTTGCATCCTGTACAACCTTTGCTTTTCCATCTACGTTTGTTCCAGCCGGTGTGGAATCTACTGTGCCGTCTGCTTCTACGCCGGTTCCCAGTGTAGAACGAACACCACGGGTACGAGCGATAGAATCGTTATGTCCGATATCACCGATTGCCAGAACATATCCGATCACGCCATCACCATTTCTATCAATGGTTTCTGCATTCTTTTTGATGTAATCCAGAACCATCTGTCCCTGCAGTTCAGCACCCTGATTAGCATCAAAACCTACATAGTAAGTATTGCCGTTGAAGTTCAGAGCTTCTTTGTCCAGCTCGCCGGTAGCACTGCTGGAGGGCTGACGGTTAAACCAGCACAGAGGCTTGTCTTTATTTTCTACAGTTGCATCTGCTGATGCAGCAGAATCTGCAGCTTCTGTTGCCGCTGCTTCTGTTTTTTCTGTTGTGGTTGTAGATGCTGTAGAATCTGTTTTGGCTCCGCCGCAGCCAACCATGGATAATACCATAGCTGCTGCCATCATTGTTGCTAATGCTTTTCTTTTCATTTTTTCCTCCCATTTGGTTGTTTTGCTAAATTTCTTTCGTTCTCAGCTGATAAACCTATTATAATCACAAGAGGATTTATTAAAAATAGAATATTTTTTGATTAGTTATTGAAATTTTTAGCTATTTCATAGTTTTTTTAAGATTTTTACAGTAATCCTGTATAGTTTCTTTCATTTCAGGAGGTCAGGTATGTAAAAGATTTCACAGCCTCTTCAAACACGCCCGGTATCTTGCTGTAAAAATTCCGGCTGAGACAGCTGCAGTCAGCACTTCTGCCACCGGGAACGCACCCCAGACACCTGTAATACCGAATATCCTGCTTCCAATGGAAGCAACCGGAACGATAAGCACCAGATAGCGCAGCAAGGAAATGATAAAGGATGGGATTCCCTCCCCAAGTGCCTCCAGTGCACCGGAAGCCACAACGCTGATTCCGGAAACCACAAATCCGAGGCTGATGATCCGAAGTGCAGCCGCCCCTTCCCGGATCGTTACACCGTCCTTGGAAAACATACCCATGATCGGTTCCGGAAGCAGCAAAAACAGTGCCGTACCGACCATCAGGATTCCAAAGATCAGTCCGGTACACACGGATAGAATCTGCTTCATCCGCTTTTTTTCTCCTGCCCCGTAATTAAAGCTCAATATCGGACGCATGCCCTGCACAATACCGCTGGCAGGCAGATAAAGGAAGGTCTGCAGCTTGAAATAAACACCCAGCACCAACACATAAACCGAAGAAAACGCGCCTGCGATTTTGTTCAGCAAAGTAATCAAAAGGGACGGCATGCCCAGAGTCAGGGAAGACGGGATTCCAACCGCATAGAGCCTGCCGCAGATCGCAGGATCCGGCTTCATATCTTTTATATGGATGGAGACGCCCAGCCCTTTTTTCCTATGCCATACAATATACATGACAAGCGGCACGATCTGTCCGATCACGGTAGCGATCGCAGCACCCTTTACTTCCATCCGCGGAATGGGACCAATTCCAAAAATGAGGATCGGATCCAACACAATATTCGTCAGACAGCCCGCTGCCAGACATAAGGTCGGAACGATCATATTTCCCAGTGACTGATAAATTTTTTCATAAGCAATATAGACGGAGATCACAAGGGAAAATCTCAGTACCCAGGTTCCATAGGTAATACCCATCTGATAGATTTCTTCGTCTGTCGTAAAAAGTCTCAGAAAAGACGGAAGAATTGCTGTCAAAAGCACCGACATCAGTACACCGTGCACAATGCTCAAAAACAACCCCTCAGAGGCGCTCTGATCCGCTTTTTTATGTTCTCCCATTCCCAGGAAAAATGCGACTGCTGCACTGATTCCGACCCCAAAGCCTACGCTGATGCTCGTGACCAGCGTCTGCAGCGGATAGACAAGAGAAATTGCCGTCAGCGCCTTCTCTCCGACCCTTGCCACAAACATACTGTCAATAATGTTATAAAGCGAATTTATCAGCATCGACAGCATCATCGGCAAAGACATTGACAATACCAGAGGCAGCACCTTCTTTTCTTTCATAAAATTCTGATCCATTTTGACTCCTTCCTTTCCTCTGCAGAGCATTTTTATCGTATGGAAACGAAGTTTCCTATACGATAAAAAAGAGCTATAAACCCTGCAGTTTTAATCTCAGAAACTGCAAAATCTATAGCCCTGTATCAGACAAACCCTATGACCAAACTGTTAGGATATTACCATATCCTGTCTAAAAAGGCAAGCTAAAGTCTTGATTTTTCCGTTCAAATCGTGTATGCTTGTTTGGAATCAAGCAGGCTTAAATGCCTTAAATTACAATCAGGAGGAACAATCACTATGGGTTATCAGTTAGTTATGATCCGCCATGGCGAAAGCGTATGGAATCAGAAAAACCTGTTCACCGGCTGGACTGACGTAGATCTGTCCGAAACCGGACACAAGGAGGCTGCACAGGGCGGCGTTCTGTTAAAGGAAGCAGGCTTCTCCTTTGATGTTTGCTATACTTCTTATCTGCAGCGTGCAATCCACACCGCTAACCATGTTCTGCAGGAGTTAAATGAAGAATGGATTCCTGTTATCAAAACCTGGAAATTAAACGAGCGTCATTACGGTGCTCTGCAGGGTCTCAACAAATCCGAAACTGCTGAAAAATACGGCGAAGCTCAGGTTAAGGTATGGCGTCGTTCTTTCGACGTTCAGCCCCCCGCTCTTGAGCCTACCGACGAGCGTAATCCTGCTCTGCAGGCTCCTTACAAGAACGTAGATCCGAAGGAGCTGCCTCTGACAGAGAGCTTAAAGGACACCATCGCAAGAGTAATTCCTTTCTATGAAGAGAACATCAAGAAGGACATGCTGGCTGGCAAGCAGGTTCTGATCGCAGCTCACGGCAACTCTCTGCGTGCTCTGGTTAAATATCTGGACAACATCTCTGAGAATGAAATCACAGAGCTGAACATCCCTACCGGCGTTCCGCTTGTTTACGAGTTTGACGATAACTTCAACGTAACCGGTCATCATTACCTTGGCGACCAGGCTGCTATCGAAGCTAAGATGAACGCAGTTGCAAAACAGGGCGCAAAGAAATAAATTTCTTAGAAATAAATTTCTTTGAAATAAATTTCTTTGAATAAAAAGAAGGACATGCTTTTCATCTCCGGATGAGCTGCATGTCCTTTTTTTTATTATCGTATAGAAAACTTCGTTTTCATACGATAATAAACGCTCCGCGAGGATGCGCACTCGGCGCAAGGGTAGATGGTTGCTAAAGCAACCGCGCCTTGGCGCGAGAATGTGCCAAGGCACATTCTTTTTTATATAAGAAGCCTCATTTTCCATTCGCGATGTATGCTGCCGGGCGCGCCGTAGCAAAAACAGCCGCCGTACAAACACGGCAGCTGTTTTTGTTATCGCTATCTGATATTTTATTTATCGGTAATGCTTGCATGGAACTCCTGCAGAGACTGCACCGGAAGCTTGCCGTCACGTTTTGCGGAACGGATGCCTTCTACAGTTGCCTTTGCAGCAGCCATGGTTGTAATATACGGAATACGGTTCTTAATGGCAGCCTTACGAATGTAGCTGTCGTCGGTTGTACCCTTCTTGCCGCGGGGCGTATTGACAATCAGCTGGATCTGGTCATTCGTGATCTTATCCAGGATGTTCGGACGTCCCTCGTTGAGCTTGCATACCTTCAGGGCAGGAATACCGGCCTGTTCGATCAGGTCACAGGTTCTGCCGGTTGCCATAATTTCAAAGCCAAGCTGATAGAATCCTCTTGCAACGTCAACTACCTCTGCCTTATCTCTGTCATTAACAGAAATCAGCACGCAGCCGGAAGTGGGCAGCTTGGTCTTTGTCGCTTCTTCTGCCTTGAAGAATGCATCACCAAAGTCTGTAGACAGTCCAAGAACCTCACCGGTGGAACGCATTTCAGGTCCGAGTACCGGGTCAACCTCCGGGAACATATTGAAGGGGAATACCGCTTCTTTTACACCGTAGTGAGCGAATTTCTTTTCTTTCAACTCCGGCACCGGGCTCTTGCGTCCGGTATAAGGCAGGGTAACGATATCCGTTGCAATCTGAACCATGTTGATGCCGCAGACCTTGGATACAAGCGGAACGGTTCTGGATGCACGGGGATTTGCCTCGATGACAAATACCTTGCCGTCCTCAATCGCATACTGCATATTCATCAGGCCAACAACATGCAGCTCCTTTGCGATCTTTCTGGTGTAGTCTTTCAGAGTTTCGATCTGCTCTTCTGTCAGTCCTCTCGGAGGAATGATACAAGCAGAGTCGCCGGAATGGATACCAGCCAGCTCGATATGCTCCATAACAGAAGGAACGAATACATGCTCGCCATCGCTGATTGCGTCCGCTTCACACTCGGTTGCATGATGCAGGAATCGGTCAATCAGGATCGGTCTGTCCGGTGTTACACCCACTGCCTGCTGCATGTAGAAGGTCAGCGCTTCATCGTCATAAACGACCTCCATGCCGCGTCCACCAAGGACGTAGGAAGGACGTACCATAACCGGATAGCCGATTCTGTGAGCAGTTTCCAATGCTTCTTCCACATTGACAGCCATGCCTGCTTCCGGCATCGGAATCTCCAGCTTCTCCATCATTTCACGGAACTGGTCACGGTCTTCTGCAAGGTCGATGGCTTCCGGAGTGGTTCCGAGAATATTGACACCGTATTTCTTCAGGTCTGCTGCCAGATTCAGCGGAGTCTGTCCACCGAACTGTGCGATAACGCCAATCGGCTGTTCTTTTTCATAAATTGCAAGGACATCTTCCAGAGTCAGAGGCTCGAAATACAGCTTGTCGGAAGTGTCGTAGTCTGTGGATACCGTCTCAGGGTTACAGTTTACAATGATCGTGGAGAATCCAAGCTTACGCAGTGCTTTTGCAGCATGTACGCAGCAGTAATCAAATTCGATACCCTGACCGATTCTGTTAGGACCGCCGCCGAGGATCATTACCTTCTGTTTGCTGTTGTCTACCGGGCTTTCGTCCTTGATATGATAGCTGGAGTAATAGTATGCGGAATCCTCAGTAGAACTTACATGAACACCTTCCCAGCCTTCCACAACGCCAAGCTCTGTTCTGCGTGTCCGAATTGCTTCCTCGGATACACCCAGGATCTGGCTTAAATATTTATCAGAGAAGCCATCCAGCTTCGCCTGTTTCAAATCAGCATCTGCAGGAACCTGTCCGTGATAAGCAGCAACGAGCTTCTCTTCTTCCTCAACCAGCTCCTTCATCTGCTCGATAAAGTAATCCTTAACTTTGGTCAGTTTGTTGATTTCTTCTACAGATGCACCCTTACGCAGCGCTTCATACATGATGAAATAGCGCTCGCTGCTGGGAGTTGCAAGCATGGTCAGAAGCTCTTTTTTGGACTTCTGATCAAAATCCTTTACATGACCAAGACCATAACGGCTCTTTTCCAGAGAACGGATCGCTTTCTGGAATGCTTCCTTATAAGTCTTGCCGATGCTCATAACTTCGCCGACTGCTCTCATCTGAGTTCCGAGCTTATCTTCTACGCCCTTGAACTTTTCAAATGCCCAGCGCGCGAATTTCAGAACGATATAATCGCCGTCCGGAACGTATTTATCCAGTGTGCCATATTTACCGCAAGGAATTTCATCCAGAGTCAGACCGCTTGCCAGCATTGCAGAAATAAGAGCGATCGGAAAACCGGTTGCCTTACTTGCAAGTGCAGAAGATCTGGAAGTTCTGGGGTTGATTTCAATAACAACAACACGACCGGAAATCGGATCATGTGCAAACTGTACATTCGTACCGCCGATTACCTCAATCGCATCTACGATACGGTATGCCTGATCCTGCAGCTTCTTCTGTACATCCTCGGAAATCGTCAGCATCGGAGCGGAACAGAAGGAATCACCGGTATGCACGCCAACGGGATCGATGTTTTCAATAAAGCATACGGTAATCATATTTCCTTTTGCATCGCGGACAACTTCCAGCTCCAGCTCTTCCCATCCAAGAATGGACTCTTCTACCAGAACCTGACCCACGAGGCTCGCCTGCAGACCTCTTGCGCAGACTGTCTTTAATTCTTCTTTATTATAAACAAGACCGCCGCCGGCGCCGCCCATGGTGTATGCAGGACGCAGAACAACCGGATATCCCAGCTTGTCCGCAATCGCAAGTGCCTCGTCTACGGAGTAGGCGACGTCGCTTCTTGCCATCTCAACACCAAGCGCATTCATAGTATTCTTAAACTCAATACGATCTTCGCCGCGCTCAATTGCATCTACCTGAACGCCGATTACCTTTACATTGTATTTGTCCAGCACGCCTGCTGCCTGCAGCTCGGAGCAAAGATTCAGTCCGGACTGTCCGCCCAGGTTCGGAAGCAGTGCATCCGGGCGTTCCTTTTCAATAATCTGCTCGAGACGTTCCACATTCAGCGGTTCAATATATGTGATATCCGCTGTGTCCGGATCTGTCATGATCGTTGCCGGATTCGAGTTTACCAGTACGATTTCGTAGCCCAGCTTTTTCAGTGCCTTACAAGCCTGTGTGCCGGAGTAATCGAACTCACATGCCTGTCCGATAATGATCGGTCCTGAGCCAATAATCAGTACCTTATGAATGTCTTGTCTTTTCATAAATCCACCCATATTATCCTTTCTGTAAACGTATTCCCTAAAAACCCATTATATATTCTAGCACAATTTGCAAAGGACAACAAGATTTTTTTCGATTAGTTGAAGCCAAAAAACTTCTGGCAGATTTTGTAGCCTTCCACAGAAATCCATCTTCCGGTTTTTCCAGGCAGATTCATACAGTTTCCTAAAAGACCGTAACGCAGCTTTCTGTAAACCTTCTTGTCCTTTTGTCTGATGTAGTTTAACAGCTCACGCTTTTTCTCGAGAGATTCCGGTGTGTTGATGCGGATCAGCAGGATGGAGGAGATCGTCGTAATGATGTCCAGATAGCTTAGCATATACTTTGCAAGGGGCTTATTGCCCATGATCTCACTCTTCTTTTCCACAAAGTAGTCTGTCATGATCTGGTTGACCTTGATCTGCTGGTCGATTCGTCCGGTCATGACCTTTTCGTTGACGGACTGATCGGACCTGCCGATAAAATAGCGGTAGAAATTCACGTCCAGATAGTACATGTTGCGGACATACGGCAGAGGCTCAAAGACATAAATATTGTCCACATAAAACGTATGCTCCGGAAGCTTTAAACCGCATTCCCGCAAAAGCTTCGTCCGGTAAATAACAGAATGCATCAGGATATACTGACCGACACGGAAATGTCCGACATCTTCCCAGCCAAACATACGGTATTCCGGCAGGACATGTTTATAACGCATCACCTTTTTGCGGCGTTCCCCCTCTTTTTCGTAAACAAAGTTGCTGATCAGAAGATCAAGTGTATCCACACCGCCGGTCAGCTCTCTCAGCTTTTCCAGAATGGCGAGATAGGCATCTTCTTTTACCCAGTCGTCACTGTCTACGACTTTAAAATAAATGCCGGTCGCATTTTCAATTCCGGTGTTGACCGCAGAGCCGTGTCCGCCGTTTTCCTTATGGATCGCCTTTACGATCGTAGGATATTTTGCCGCGTATTCGTCTGCGATTTTAGCGGTGTCGTCCTTCGAACCGTCGTTGACAATCAAAATCTCAACATCCTCTCCCCCCGGAAGCAGAGATTCGATGCAATGTGCCATATAATCCTGCGAATTATAGCAGGGAATTGCAATAGAAAGCAGTTTCATAGTGTTGTTCCTTTCATCTTCTGGATACCTGTCTGAATTTTCAGATAGGCGCTGTAGGCTGCAAATGCGGACGGAATCGGGTAATTTTTTTCGATTTCCTGTGTCTCAACAAAAAGAAGGGATTCATCCTGACCCATGGGCTCCAGTTCATCCACCAGAACCTGATAGCCGGTCATGTGCCACTCCTTATGGGTGAAAATATGTTTTGATTCCGGAAGCTTCTCTATCCGGACAGCTTCCACACCCTGTTTTTTCAGCCATTCCCTGACCTCTTCCAACGATGCCTTTTTGTCCATCGCCGGAAATTCATACAGTCCTGCCAGCAGTCCCTTTTTCGGACGCTTACGCAAAACGACCTGTCTACTCGTTCGAATCACGAGAATCGTCTTATCTTCGATCGTCCTTGCCTTTTTCTCTGCCTTTTGCGGATACTGCTGCCAGGTGCCATGCAATCCAACCAGGCAGAATTCCTGCCACGGACAGTTGCTGCACTTCGGTGCACCGTTTGGCAGACAGACGGTTGCGCCAAGCTCCATCAACGCCTGATTAAAGTCACCGGGGCGATCCTTTGGCATGACAGGACGCAGATCATCCTCTACTCTTTTTTTTACCGACTGATCGGAAATATCGCTGTCATCCTCCAAAAGCCGGGCAATGACGCGCAGCACGTTTCCGTCCACTGCGGGATTGGGCTGTTTAAAGGCAATCGAAGAAACCGCGCCAGCTGTGTAGCTTCCGATTCCTTTTAGCTTTAAAAGCTCCCTGTAATCCGACGGCATCTCTCCGCCGTATTCTGTCACAATCTGCTGTGCCGCAGCCTTTAAATTCCGTGCCCTGCTGTAATAGCCGAGCCCTTCCCAAAGTTTTAATAATTCATCATCATCCACTTCGGCGAGCGCTTCGATATCCGGCAGTCGTTCCATAAAGCGCGCAAAATACGGTTTTACCGCCTCGACCCGCGTCTGCTGCAGCATGATCTCCGATACCCAGACCCGATACGGCGTCGGTTCTTCCCGCCAGGGTAAGCTCCGTCTGCTTTTATCATACCATGTTAATAGCCCCGGCGCAATCCGGTTTAACAGTTCCTGTTTTCTCTGTACTTCAATATTTGTTGGGGTTTGTTGCTTCAATCCAGTTCTCCGTTTTTTTCTTTTTTGCTCACCGCAGGCGATTGCACTCATAACGCTCCAGTGTCATCAGGCAGCTTTTCAGCGTGTCGTACTGCTCCTCCAAGCTGCCCTCCGAAAGCTCCAGATCCAGGGAAGCAGCAATGGCATTCAACATATGAAGATCGGCTTTGCCCTCCAGCGATGCAAATACTTCCAGCTTTTCTTCGTAGCTGTCCGCATCTAAAAAGGCGAGCAGACCGGGATCAGGCTGAGGTTCAACAGGGCTCTCGGAGGATGCTGCAGCGGGCCGGGGCTCAACAGGGTTCTCTGACGACATTGCAGCGGGCTGGGGCTCAACAGGGCTCTCTGACGGCATTGCAACGGGTCGGAGCTCAACAGGGTTCTCTGACGGTGCTGCAACAGGCCGTGACACTGCCGCTGCTTCTGCCATCGGGATCCGCATAAAGCGGTCTTTTCCCGCTGCATCAGGATATTTTTTTGCATCCACCTTTTCCAGAAACATGGAAAGCGGCCTTGCAAAAACCTGGAATTCTCCATAAAGCGCCTGATAGATCACAAGCTGCTCTCCGGTCTCCGTGTGGGTTGCCAGCGTCACGATCCGATAAAGCTTTCCTTTAAAATGCTGATAAATTTCTCCTGCCTGGGGAATCTGGTTCATCAAGTCTGCCTCCTGTCCTTTTCTGTCATCGTTTCATCCAAACGATTCTCTGATATCACAGTATACCCTAAATTTCAAAAGCTGTCATGCGAAAAGTTTTCCTCTTTACGAGCCTTTCATTTGGTTGTATGATGTCTTTGAAATCTAAAGACCGCATCATTCAGAAAAGAGGCATCTTCTATGTCAGACAAGGACACGCACACTTACCTTGAAGTCAACGGTGATTTCCGCATGCGCGAGCTCGATCACAACGATCTGGAGCAGTTCAACGCACTTTTACAGTATGCTTTTCAGGTAACCTCCTACGAGCTCTTCCAGACCGGCTGGGAGCAGGAAGAGATCAAATATGCCAAACGTCCGATTCTCGAGGACGCTTATGTACTCGGTTGGTTTTATAAAGAAAAGCTGGCATCCATGATCGTTGTTTATTCCATGCAGATCAACATTCAGGATAACATTATGGCGATGGGCGGCATCACCGGAGTCACTACTTATCCGGAATACACCGGACGCGGACTGATTCATTCCCTGATGCGCTATGTCATCGACTATATGCACAAAAAGAAGCTTCCCATTTCCTTTCTATATCCATATTCCATTCCATTTTATCGGAAAATGGGATGGGAGATTGTGTCCGACAAGCTCACCTTCACAGTCAAGGATACGCAGCTTCCAAAGGCCTTCCCCGTCCGGGGCATGGTCGAACGTGTCAGCCTGGATTCCGAGGATTTTCATAACGTGTATTCCTATTTCGCCATGCAGCACCACGGTGCACTCATTCGCGACAAGCTGGCCTGGGATGAATACTGGCGCTGGGAAAATGATGATATGATCGTAGCCCTTTATTATAATGAAGAGCACAAGCCCCTTGGTTATCTGGTTTATTACATTGCAAATGAAATTTTTCATATTAAGGAAATGGTTTATTTAACCAGCGAGGCCAGACACGGTCTATGGAACTACATCAGCGCACATTTTTCTATGATCACACAGGTACGGGGGGATAATTATTCCGGTGAACCCATGGCATATCTGTTCGAAGACAGTGAGATTGAAGAAACGATAGCTCCCTATATTATGGCGCGAATCGTGGATGTTGAAAGCTTTTTGCAGGAGTATCCCTGGCAGATCCAGCCGGAGGATTTCAAAATCCATTTCCGGGTTACTGACGGCCTTGCTTCCTGGAATCAGGGAGATTTTCTCGTTTCCTGGCACGAGGGGGAAACAACCTGTGAGCGTGTCGAGGACAATCAGTCCATTAACGTCGTAGAACTCGACATTAACACGCTCACTGCCTTGATGATGGGCTACAAGCGCCCGACCTATCTTTACGACCATGAAAAAATCTCGATGGAATACTATATGCTGACCTGGCTGGAGCGGCTGATTCCGGTCAAAAAACCGTATTTTTCGGATTATTTCTAAACTTCGCGACAGAAACCCCGCCCTGCAGGAATGCGCACCGGGTATACCAACACAAAAGCGGTACAGAGCTCAAAATCTGTACCGCCTTTTTCTGCACGTTGTTTCCGATAGTTCACTCTTTCTTTGCCGCCTGAATCTGATCAAACAGCTCTGCGCATGCAATTGTCGTCGCATGCGGAACAACCGGACTTTCCGTCTTCTTTGCGCGCACGCAGCGGATCGTCTCTTCGATCTCGTAGGTAAAGCCCTTCTGCGTCGTCGTATCTGTGAATTCTTCCTTCAGCGTTCCATCCGCCCCGTATAAGAAGCATTTGGACGCATAATGGGGATCGGGCAGCTCAATGCGCCCCTCCCGACCGTAGATCACCATGCTGTTGCCCATAGGCGCTGCAAAGCTCGTCACAAGATCTGCCAGCACATGTTCGAACTTCACCGTAACCTGATCGGTTAAGTCCACACCGGTCTGATCAAGGTTCGCAGCCGCATAAGTTTTGCGGACAGGCTCATTGACCAGCCAGGTCGCGATTTCATAGGCATAAACCGTGATATCCGTCGCAGCTCCGCCGCACAGCAGAGGGCTGTGATACCGATTGTCTGCTCCCTCCGGCGCGAGAAAACCGATTCTTCCCTGTAAGGCTTCCAATCTGCCGATTTTTCCTTCTGCCGCCCATTTTTTTGCCTGGTTGACCGCGGGCAAAAACCGGCTCCACATCGCTTCCATTACAAAGGTTTGGTCTTTTTCTGCTTTTTCAAAAACCGCTTTTGCCTCTGCACTGTTTGTAAACATCGCTTTTTCGCACAACACCGGAACGCGATGCTCCAGACAAAGCATCGTCAGACGGAAATGGTCGTTTGGCGTCACCGCAATATAAACACAGTCCGGCTTTTCCTCTATCAGCATCTGCTCATAGTTGTCATACGCATGGGCTACGCTGCATTCCTCCGCAAATTTTTGTGCGCGTCCCAGATCCTTACTGGCGATCGCGCTCACCTCACAGTCCTCCACCAGCGTCACTGCATCGCAAAACTGATGTGCGATGTTACCTGCTCCCATAATGGCAAATCGAAATGTGCTCATGTTTTTTACCCCTTTTCTTATATTGTGTTCTTACGCAAAAGCTGCGTATTACTATGCATATTCCTCGGCTGCGTCGCTCAGCCCTTTTCCTCTCCCCAGCGCAGCAGCAGACGACTCAAATACCGTACCGCAGGCATCAATGCCGCCGGGTCCACCTGAAAGGTCGGCTGATGGATTGTCGCCCCCTTTCCGATGCCGATTTTAATATAGCAGCCGGGCACTTTCTCCATGTAGAAAGAAAAATCATCTCCGCCGAGCGACTGTTCTTCCGGAACAGTCTGAAAGCCCTCCGCTTCTGCCGTTTCCTTTGCAAAAGCCGCCATTTCTGCATCGTTGCAAACAGCCGGAGGACCGGGAATCCACTCTACCTCTGTGGACGCTCCATAGGCGGATGCGGTCTGCTCTGCAATTGCTTTTAAGCGTTTTTCAAACAGGCAACGATCCTGCCGATCCATGGTCCGAACAGTTCCCTCCAGCTGTGCTGTCTGCGGAATCACATTCCAGGTATTGCCCGCTTCCAGTCGCGTGACGCTGATGAGTGTAGGATGGAACGGATTGATATTGCGGGTCACGATCGTCTGAAATGCCTGAACCATGGCTGCAGCCGCCGGAATTGGATCAACGCCATCATCCGGGTGTGCGCCGTGGCAGCCGACGCCCGTTATCGTAATCACAAACCGATCTACTGCCGCCGCAACTGCGCCCTCCCGGATGCCGATGGCATTGACCAAATTGGTCGGATCAGAATGAAAGCCCCAGACGCGCGTAACCGAATCGAGTGCCGTCGTTTCCAACACTTTCCATGCGCCCAGGGAGGACTCTTCTCCTGGCTGGAAGAAAAACCGCACTGTCCCACAGAGCTCGTCCTTATGTTCCTGCAGCCAGATCGCAGTCCCGATTCCCGCCGTGATGTGAAAATCGTGTCCGCAGGCGTGCATCTTTCCCGGACATTCCGACGCATAAGGTAAATCCGTCAGCTCAGTAATCGGCAGCGCGTCAATATCGCAGCGAAGCGCCTGCACCGGACCATCCTTTTCTCCTTTTACCTCCGCAATCAGACCGGTTTCCATCGAAATCGGCAGGATCTTTACATCCGCTGCTTTCAACAGCTTTTTAATCTGCGCAGTTGTATCGTATTCCTCATAAGACAGCTCCGGATGTCTGTGAAACCAGTAAAAAATTTCCATTAAATCCATTTCCTGTATCATCGCAAATCCCTCCGATGTCCTCCTGTAGTGTTCCGGCTGCAGTTCTTTCTGCTTTTGCGTGTTCCAGTCTTACTTTCCGCTATTGGGATCCAGCGCATCCCGCAGCGCGTCACCAATAAAGTTAATCGCAATGACCAGCACCACGATCATCAGCCCGGACGGAATCCAGAGCCACGGCTGTTTCGTCAGTACAGTCAACGACTGCGCGCCGTTTAACATGTTTCCAAGGCTCGCGGTCGGCGGCTGCACACCCATTCCGAGGAACGAAAGTGCCGCCTCATCCAACATCGACAACGCCAGAACCGACGTTGCATACACCAGAATCGGCGCAGCGGTATTCGGCAGAATCTCGGAAAACAGAATATACGGAAGCGGCATTCCTGCCACGAGATCACTTTTAATAAAATTACTCTCCCGCAGGCTCAGCACATTGCCGCGAACCAGACGGGCAATTCCCGGCCAGTCTACAAAGCCCAGAATCAGGATGATACTCCAGAGCCCCGGCTTAAAAATCGACGCCGCAACCAGCACCAGCAAAATATAGGGAAACGACATGACCATATCCGTAAAACGCATGATAATCATATCCGCAGCGCCGCCAAAATACCCGGCGATCAGTCCTAGAATCACACCGATCACAGTAGAGATCGCCGTCGCCAGCACACCGACCAACAGGGAAATCCGCGTCGCATACAAAAGCCGGCTCAAGACGTCACGACCGATCTGATCCGTTCCCAGCCAATGCTCTGCTGTGGGCGCTTTGGAAAAGCCTCCGACGATTTCATCCGGATTGTACGGTGCGATGATCGGTGCCAAAAGCGCTGCCACCACCAAAACCGCTAAAATCACAAGGCTGACCGTTGCCAGATGATGCTGTTTAAAACGACGGATGACGGTCTGCAAATAGCTTTCTCTTGAAATATCTTTTTTGATACGATCTTTTTTCTCCATCTTCGCCGCTCCTATTTCAGCTGGATTGTCGGGTCTGCCAGCGCATATAAAATATCCGTAATCAGGTTTGCCGCCAGCACAACGATTGCAGACAGCAGGCAGACACCCATAATAACCGGATAATCCCGGTTCGTGATTGCGCTCATCGTCATCAGTCCGAGTCCCGGCCAGGAAAAGACCTGCTCAATGATAACCTGACCGCCGAACAGCACCGGAATCTCCATTCCGATTACCGTAATAATCGGAATCAGTGCGTTGCGCAGCGCATGCTTATTGATGACAAGAAATCTTCCGATTCCCTTTGCCTTTGCCGTGCGCAGGTAATCCTGCTGCAAAATTTCCAGCATCGCGCTTCGAATATAACGGATATTCGTACCCGCCATGGAGGTAGCCAGGACTAACACCGGCATCACCATATGCTTTGCCACATCACCCGCGCCGCCTGCAGTTCCGAGCGTCGCCATTCCGCTGGACGGAAGCCAGCCAAGCTTTACCGTAAACAGATAGATCAACAGCAAAGAAAGGAAAAATCCGGGCACGCTGCTTCCCAGGAAGGAAAGTGTAACAACCGTATAATCTCCTGCGGAATACTGCTTGATCGCACTATAAATTCCGGCGGGCACCGCCATCAGCAAGCTGACCAGAAGCGATACGCCCATCAGCAAAAGCGTCGGTCCCAAATGGCTTGCGATCATCTCGCTGACTGCCTGATAGGACTTGATCGAATAGCCCATATTTCCATGTAAAAGCTGTTTTAACCAGACAAAATACTGCACATAAAACGGTTTATCCAGACCGAGGGCGATTTCCTTTGCCGCAACCGCAGCCTGGGAAATTCGGGGTCCCTGCAGCATCTGCAGCGGGCTGCCCGCAAGACACATAATCGCATAGTCGATGATCGTGATCCCGATCAGAACCGGGATGGCGATCAGGATGCGCTTGATCATATATTTTCCCATGTCACTTTTATCTCCATTTCTGCTCTACGACAACCTGCTGCATCTTCGCATCGTATGTGGGTGCGCCGCCAGCCAGCTGCGCAATTGCATATGGGCACGCCGCCAGATGACTGCTGCCTGGGAAAACACTGCAAAGCTCCGGCACTTCCTGTCTGCAGCTTTCCGTCGCATACGGACATCTCGGATGGAAGCGGCAGCCGGAGGGCGGGTTCGTGCTGGAGCCGATTTCTCCGGTCAGAAGCGGTTTTTGTTCCCGCTTTTTGGGATCTGCAATCGGCACTGCATCGATCAGGGCGCGGGTGTAAGGGTGTACCGGATGATGGAACACCTCCTGCGCCGGTCCGATCTCCACAATTTTACCAAGGTACATGACTGCGATCCGGTCGCTGACATAATTGACCGCGCCGAGTCCATGTCCAACGAACATGCACGTCAGCCCGAGGTCCTTTTGCAGGCTGCGCAGCAAATTCAGAATCTGTGCCTGAATCGAAACGTCCAGCGCGCTGACCGGCTCATCGCAGACCAAAAACCTGGGATTTAAAGACAACGCCCGCGCAATCCCGATTCTCTGCCGCTGTCCGCCGGAGAACTCATGCGGATAACGCCCGAGGACGTGCTTGGAAAGTCCTACCATATCCAACAGTCGGTCAACGTCCCTGTGGACAGTTTCTTTATTGGAAGTCCCATGATAGAGCATCGGCTGGGATAAAATTTCATAAATATGCTTTCTCGGATTCAGGGAAGAATATGGGTCCTGGAACACCATCTGCAGCTGCGTGCGCACGCTCTTTTTCTCTTTTCCGGAAAGCTTCTCCATATCCTTTCCATGATAAAACAGCCTGCCGCCCGTCGGCTTTTCCAGGCCGACCAGCTGTCTGCCCACCGTCGATTTGCCGCATCCGGATTCGCCCACCAGACCGAGGGTTTCTCCCTCTGCAATCGAAAAGGAAACGCCGTCCACCGAATGCACATAGCCTGTCGTATGGGTAATAACGCCGCCCCGGATGGGATAATATTTTTTCAGGTTTTCTACCCGGATCAGCGGCTCCTTCTCCGTGTTTTTTTCTTCCATATTTATGCTCATCTTCACGTTTCTCCTTCTTTGGCGAGCATACATCTGACAAAATGTCCTTCCCCGATCTGTCTGTAGCTCTGAGGCTGATCGCAGCCTTTTGTCCGGAAGGCGCAGCGGTCTGCAAACCGACAGCCGGGGATCGAATCATAATTCTCCGGGACCATGCCGGGAATCGCGACAAGCTCCCTGTCCTTTTCGTCATAAATTCCGGGAACCGTCTGCAAAAGTGCCTTTGTATACGGATGTGCCGGCGCAGCAAACAGCTCCTTTACCGGTGCTTCCTCGATCATCTGTCCGGCGTACATAACGATCACGCGGTCCGCCATGCTCGCTACCAGCCCGATGTCATGGGTAATCAGGATCATCGACATCCCACTCTCTTTTTGCAGATTGCGCAACAGCGCCATAATCTGTGCCTGAATCGTCACATCCAGTGCCGTCGTCGGTTCATCTGCGATCAGCAGGCCCGGATTGCAGCACAGAGCCATCGCGATCATCACACGCTGGCGCATGCCGCCGGAAAGCGTATGGGGATATTTTTTCATGACACTGTGAGGATCGGGCATACCAACTTTTCCTAAAATCTGCTCTGCCCGCTTTCGTGCCTCTTCTTTTGACAGTCTCATATGCTTTCGGATGCTCTCCATCAGCTGGTTGCCGACTGTAAAGACCGGATCGAGAGAGGTCAGCGGGTCCTGGAAAATCATCGTCAGACGGTCGCCCCGGATTTTATCCAGCTCTTTTTCCGTCATCGTCAGAAGGTTCTTGTCCTCGAATACGACGCTTCCCTCCGTCACGGTTCCGCCTCTTCCAAGCAGCCCCATAATAGAAAGTGAGGTCACACTCTTGCCACAGCCGGATTCGCCGACGATACAGACAACTTCTCCCTTATCTACATGAAAATTTACATGGTCCACGCTGACAGTGCGTCCGTAGTCGCTGTCAAAAACGGTTGTCAGCCCCTCTACTTCCAGTAAATGCGGCATTTGCTTTTCCTCACTTTACTCATATATCAGATTCTGCCGCACACCTTCCAAAAAAGAGATGTGCGGCAGTTATTATCATAGCATAAAATATATGAAATACAAACTTTTTATCGGAGGAAAACTTCATTTTTCTCTGATAAAAATACTCCGCGAAGATCCCACTGCGGCAGAATGGAATCCTGTGAAACAGGATTCTTCTTTATTCCACTACGTCCCAGTTCTGGACATCGTTGAAGAAGCCGTATACGCTGGGAGCTGCACCTGTAATCCGCTTGCTGACTGCCCCCTGTGCGCTGATCACATAGGCGGAGAACATCGGAACATCTTCCTGTACCTTTTTATCCACAACGGAGAACAGCTCTTTTGTTTCCTCCGGATCACTTGTCAGCTGGGATTTGGTCAACGCATCGTTTAACGTATCGTCGCTGTAGCCGGTCCAGCTTCCTTCACCGCCAAGCAGCCATGCTACATCCGGATAGGGATCCACCGGCGCATAGGTGTACTGTACTGCCAGTACATCATAGTCCTCTGTGCCTGCAACGCTCATCAGCGTTGCGAAGTCAACGGTCTGGATTTCCGCCTTGATGCCGACTGCAGCCCACTCTGCAGCGATGATGGAGGCTGCGTTTACAAAGGTCGAATCGCCGGAATTTACATAGAAACGGATTGTCTGGGAGCCGTCCCATCCAGCTTCTTCCAGAAGTGCTTTTGCCTTTTCCGGGTCATAGGAAACCGGTGTAAGGGAATCATCATAGAACGGGCTTGCACTGGACAGGAATCCATCTACAATTTCGCCATGTCCGTTTAGCAGTTCCTCCAGAATCTGCTGACGGTCGATCGCATACAGCATCGCCTGACGAACTTTTACATCCGGAACGTTCTTTGTCTGGATAAATACGGACTGGTTGGTAACCGGGGAACCGTATACAACTTCTACGTTGTCCAGAGCTTCTACGCTCTCATAGTCCTCCTGCGGGATATCACTCATCGTCTGCTGGGTGATATCGATTTCGCCGGATTGCAGACCTGCATACAGCTGACTGCCGTCTACGATTTTGATGTTGAGCTTGTCGATCTTGGGCGCGCCCTTCCAATAATCCTTGTTCGCTTCATAGGAAATATAATGATCCACATCGAAATCCGTTACGATGAACGGTCCGCTGACAACATCGGGATGGTTGAACCAATCCGCTGTGGAAAGCTCTTCCTCGGAATACTGCTCGATCACATGCTTGGGCAGGGTCAGCAGATATCTCGCATAGCTGTTTTCAAAGGTAGTAATCGGCATTTCTTCTTTGGTCGTAAACTGTACCGTTTTATCGTCTACCTTCTGAATGCCGTCGATGCTCTCTGCACCTTCCTCTACAAAGCCGTCGTCGCCAACACCTTCAAATACATAATACATCATTGCGGTATTGCCGATGACCGGGCTCGCCAGGCGAAGCGCGGTATAAACCACATCATCTGCCGTAACAGGTGTTCCGTCCGACCAGGTTGCAGCATCATCGATGTGAACGATAAAGTTTTTGTTATCTTCTGTTGTGATGGAATCTGCCAGCATGCCCTCGAAGTTCAAGTCAGCATCCAGCTCCATCAACGGCAAAAACATCAGTCCGGTCGCATATTTGTTAATCTCGCCGCCGTTTAACAAAAGGGGATTGATACTGCCGATGGTATTGGTCACACCGACGTTGATAATCTTCTCTCCCGAAGCTGCTGTGTCTGAGGATGCACTCTCTGTGCTCACCGCTGCGCTTCCGGTTTCATCTGCTGCAGCACCTGCATTCGATGCGCCGCACGCGGTCAGTCCCAGCGCCATCACTCCTGCCAGAAGCAGGCTTAAGATCCTGTTTCGTTTTTTCATAACTGCTCCTCCTTTTAGCGAATCATCCGCCGCTCAATACCTATCTATCCGGTATGTTAGTGAGAATTGTATTCTATTTTTTTCGATCTGTCAAGACTCTATTCCCATATTCTTGACAAAATACGGGGTTCGCGTTATATTCGACAGCAGAGCGCACGATTCTTTCTATCCTATAAGGATGCCAGGATCAAAAGGTCTAAGCCCACAGGAGCTTGCTCATAGGTGGGTAGGATTGTGGGAGTGCGCAGTACGGAACAATCCACTGACCTTATATAATATGCTTTACCGGAGGATTTTTCAATGAAAAATTACTTAAATTATCAGTCCTCAGAATATGACTGCGGTTCTGTTTCTATTACCAACGGAATCCGCTACCTGTTTGATCGGGAAGAAATCAGTCCTGACATCCTCAAATGTATTATGCTCTATACAATGGACACTTATAACGAGCAGGGACAACCATGCCGTCACGGCACTTCCGCCGCCGCAATGCGTTTTGTCGGCAGTTGGTTAAATCAGCTGGCAGCTGTCCGCTCTTTTCCGATTCAGACGCAGTTTCTTTTCGGTAACGATGTTACACTGTCCCCGGACAGCGAAATCAGTCAGGCGCTTTTGCACGGCGCAGCTGTCGTGCTGCGTCTTTTTCTCGAAGTTCCGCACTATGTACTTTTAACCGGCATTTCCAGGGACGAGGTGTTTTTCTTCGACCCTTATTATGAGGAAGAAGGAACTCCCGAATTCGACGCTGAATATTACGCCAAGGGCATCCGTTTTATTTATGACCAGCCCAAATGTGCCAACCGCGCAGTTTCTCTGGAACGCATCAACCGACTTTCCCACGGATACTATGAGCTGGGTGAATTTTCCTGCCGCGAGGCGCTGCTGATGTTCCGCACGTCCGGCGAATGCGAATGGAACGCGTAAACGGGTGGGGCTTATAAGTCCCACCCGTTATTCATGACAATAGAATGCTCGCAGAGCGTGCATTCTATTGTTTTTATTTTCCGCTGTCACCGTAGTTTGCCAGCACACGGGCACTGGGGTCATTGACATTACAGCCCTCCCAGCTCTTGTTGGGCATCCAGAAGTCCGGCACCATCCTTGCCTGTCCGGGATAATACTTTTCAAAGATTTCCCGATACAACAGGCTTTCTTTTGTGAAGGGCTGGGCAAAATCATATTTCTGGCGGAGCGTTTCGTATTCCTCGTCGGTGTAATACTTCTCTGCATATTCTTTTAAATCATCCACCATGCTGTGTCCTACTGCATCGCTGAATGCAGCTTTTTCTCTCCACAGGATGTTTTCCGGCAAAATATGATCTGCTTCAAATGCCTTGCGCAGCAGATATTTTCCTTTTCCGTAGGTGTTTAACTTCTTCGCCGGATCAATGGACATCACATAACGGACAAAGTCGAGATCGCCGAAGGGTACACGGGCTTCCAGGCTGTTTGCCGCAAGACACCGGTCGGCACGCAGGACATCATAGCAGTACAGCTCACGGATTCTCTTTGCTGCCTCTTCCTGAAAGGCTGCCGCGCTCGGTGCAAAGTCCGTATATTTATAGCCGAACAGCTCGTCGGAAATTTCACCGGTCAGCAGCACCTTTAAGTCTGTTTTTTCATGGATTGCCTTGCAGACAAGGTACATGCCCATGCTCGCACGGATCGTCGTGATGTCATAGGTTGCAAGCGCTTCGATAACGGTTTCCAGGCTTTCCAGCACTTCTTCCTTTGTCATGATGACTTCGGTATGCTCTGCGCCGATAAAATCAGCAACTTCTTTTGCATATTTTAAATCAATCGCATCTGTGTCCATGCCGATTGCAAAGGTCCTGATCGGTTTTTTCAAAATATCTGCTGCAATTGCACATACAAGGCTTGAGTCCAGACCGCCGGATAACAAAAAGCCCAGCGGAGCGTCTGCATCCAGACGTTTCTTTACCCCCTCCGTCAGCTTATCATGGATGTTTTTTGTAATCACATCAATATCTTCGTGCACATAACCATGGACAGCTGCGATATCCTCATATTTGACAAATTTTCCATCGTAATAATAGCTTCCGGGCGGAAATGCACGCACCTCGTCCACCCAGCCGATCAGGCTCTTTGCCTCACTGGCAAATGCAATCTTTCCGCTCTTGGAATAACCATAAAACAACGGACGAATTCCGATCTGGTCACGGGCTGCGATCAGCTTGCCGCTTTTGTGATCGTACAATACGCAGGCATATTCCGCATCCAGATGGGAAAACATTTCCAGTCCATATTCTTCATATAGCGGAAGCAAAACCTCACAGTCGGAACCGCTCTGGAACTGATAACCGCGCTCTTCCAGTTCCTTTTTGATTTTGCGAAAGCCGTAAATTTCACCATTGCAGATCACCCAGCTGCCGTCCCGTTGAAACGGCTGCATGCCGTCCGGGGTCAACCCCATGATCGCAAGTCTTGCAAAGCCGAGATACCCGAATTCGGTCTCAACGACCTGCTGGGCATCCGGTCCTCTCATCTTTGTCTTTAACAGATATCCTTCCATCGTTTCTTTGGTGACATCTTTTCCCGCGTAGCAGAGAATGGAACACATAAGCTTTTCCTCCTTTTCTTTTGCTGCGTTGCAGTTTCTCTTTAGCTTTCCGGGTGCAGATTCCATGCTCGCATGAGAAGCTGCGCACGGAAAGCTGCGAAGGGAACTGTAAGAACGCAAAAACAGCAGCCATTTGTCCTATTGGAGATAGGACGAATAGCTGCTGCTATATCCGCGGTGCCACCTAACTTGCCGCACTTCCTTGTACGGCCCCTTTTTCGCGTTCCCATGAAACGCTATCCCTGTAACGTGGGACTCCGGCTCGCCTACTTACAGATCCTGCGTTCAGCTTGCAGCTCGGAAGTGTTCTTTCCTACAGATATCCGCGCAGGACTCCCACCGCCGCCTGCTCTCTGTGCCGTCTGTCTGTACTACTTTTCTTCGTCATCGCTTTTTGTTTTTTACAAGATAGCATACCCGTTTCGCTCTGTCAAGAAAATTTTCACGAATGGCACGGGTGAACTGTAACAGAGCTTAAACTCTGCCTCTTACTCTTCTGTAAACAGAGGGGTAGACAGATAACGATCACCGGTATCCGGTAGGATCACAACAATGTTCTTTCCTTCATTTTCGGGACGCTTTGCAAGCTCGATCGCTGCCCATACTGCTGCACCGGAGGAAATGCCTACCAGCACACCTTCCTGATGACCGATCTTTCTGCCGGTTGCAAACGCATCCTGATTCTCTACGGTGATAATTTCGTCATAAACCCCGGTGTCCAGGACGTCCGGTACGAAGCCTGCGCCGATTCCCTGGATCTTGTGTGCGCCGGCTGTGCCCTTGCTCAGAACCGGAGAGCCTGCAGGCTCTACAGCAACAACCTTTACATCAGCCTTTTTGCTCTTTAAGTACTGGCCTGTACCGGTCACGGTTCCGCCCGTACCAACGCCTGCTACCAGGATATCAACCTTGCCATCCAAATCTTCCCAGATCTCAGGACCGGTTGTCTTTTTGTGTACCTCCGGGTTTGCAGGGTTTACAAACTGTCCGGGAATGAAGCTGTTGGGAATTTCCTTTGCCAGCTCGCCTGCCTTTGCGATTGCACCCTTCATGCCCTTTGCACCTTCTGTCAGGACAAGCTCTGCGCCGTATGCCTTCATCAGCTGTCTGCGCTCTACGCTCATGGTTTCCGGCATTACGATAATGATCCGGTAGCCTCTCGCCGCTGCAACAGACGCAAGGCCGATGCCGGTGTTGCCTGAAGTAGGTTCAATAATTACAGAGCCTGCCTTTAATGCGCCCTTTGCCTCTGCATCATCGATCATCGCTTTTGCAATTCTGTCCTTTACAGAGCCTGCAGGATTAAAGTATTCCAGCTTGCCATAGATGTGCGCCTTTAAGCCCTCTGCCTTTTCAATATGTGTCAGCTCCAGCAGGGGAGTTCTGCCGATTAACTGATCTGCGGATGTATAAACGTTGCTCATTTGCTCTTCCTCCTTAAACCTACTTACTTTATATGTTAATGTGATTATATTCTGCCTTTTCGGATCTGTCAACCCTTTTTAAACAATAGAATGCACGCTCTGCGAGCATTCTATTGTCATGAATAAAATATTCCATGGTTTTTCCGGCGTCAGCACAGACTTTTCATGGAATAAAAGCACCGCCTCCCGGCAGTTGTTTTTGCGTTATGAATTTCTTTCCCGGCAGGCTGCTTCCAGCTGTGTAAGCGCCTGCAAAAGCGTTTTTTTCGTACACGCCAGTACGATGCGTTCAAACTGTCCCGACTTTTTGTCAAAGACAGAGCCGCCATCCAGCCAGAGCTTTGCCTGATGTGCAATGAGATTTTCCAACGCTGTGTCCGACAGTCCCAGTCCCGAGCAGTCCAACCATGCAAAGTAAGTGCCTTCCGGTTCGATCAGACGGATCTTAGGCAGTCTTTCTTTTAAGAAGCTGCGCAGGACCTTCAAATTTTCCCGCAAATATGCCTGGCACTGCTCAAGCCACTCGCCGCCATTTTCATAAGCTGCCTGGCACGCGATTAAACCGAGGGCGTTCAACTGGGAATATCCCGCTGCGTTGATCTCGGCTTTGAATCTGTCCCGGACCTCTTTTCCGGGAACCCAGATATTGGAAACCTGCAGCCCCGCCAGATTAAAGGTCTTACTCGGTGCAGTGCAAAGAATCATCTTTTCTTCCAGCTGCGGACATGCCTTTGCAAATATCGTATGCGGATGCTCCGGAAATGCAAAATCACAATGAATCTCGTCTGACACAACAAACACATGGTAGCGGTCGCAAAGCTCTCCCAGTTTTTGAAGCTCTTCTTTTGTCCAGACTCTGCCGACAGGATTGTGGGGACTGCACAGCAAAAACAGCTTTACATTCTGGGATGCGATCTTTTCTTCCAGATCGTCGAAGTCAATTTCATAATGTCCGTCTGTTAAAAGGAGCGGGCTTTCTACGATCTTTCTATTGTTATCGCGAATCACCTCAAAGAACGGGTAATAAACCGGCGGCTGAATCAGTACACTGTCGCCCTCTTTTGTCAGAGCGCGTACCGCCATCGCAAGGGCGAATACCACACCGGGGGTTTTTACAAGCCATTCAGACTTTGGCTGCCAGTCAAACCGACTGTCAAACCAGCGATACAGCGCGTCAAAATATTCTCCTTTTACCTCGCTATAACCGAAAATCCCATGGGAAACCGCATTCTGCAGTGCATCCAACACAGGCTTCGGCGCCTGAAAATCCATATCCGCCACCCACAATGGCAACACATCTACATCACGTCCGCGTTCCACGGCGAAATCATATTTCAGGCTGTTTGTCTTTTTCCGGTCAATTTCCCGGTCAAAATTATAGGTTGTCATTTCTAATCTCCCTCTCAACAAAAATCCTGCCCTGCAGGATTCTTATGCCTGCAACGGGTCGCAAACGCGACATTTTTCTGCTCCGCCGCAATGCAGTCCCTACAGCGTGGATTTGTTTCTCAGGAAACAAACGCCTGCTCCAGATCCGCAATCAGCTCGTCCACATGCTCCAGTCCAACGGACAGGCGCAGCAGAGTGTCGGTGATGCCGAGCTTTTCTCTCCACTCCTTCGGAACATCCGGATGGGTCTGCTTCATCGGATAGGTGATCAAAGATTCTGTTCCCCCAAGGCTCTCCGCAAAGGTGATGACGCGCACCTTTTCCAGCACGCGCTGTGCCGTTTCCACGCTGTCGACGTCGAAGGAAATCATCGCACCCGCACCTCTCGCCTGCTTTGCATTGATCTCATAACCAGGATGCGTTTCCAGTCCGGCATAATATACTTTTCTGACTTTCTTCTGCTCCGTCAGCCAGCGCGCGATGTTGCCCGCATTTTCCTGCTGCCGCTCCATGCGCACCGCCAGTGTCTTGATGCCGCGCATTACCAGCCAGCTGTCGAAGGGGGACAAACAGCCGCCGGTCGTCTTTGCAATCAGGCGGATTTTTGCTGCGAGCTCTTCCTTTGCAGAGCAGACAAAACCGGCGATCGTGTCGTTATGTCCGCACAGAAACTTGCTCGCGCTGTGAATGACGATATCTGCACCGAGCGCAATCGGGTTCTGCAAATATGGAGATAAAAAGGTATTGTCTGTGATCATCAGAAGGTTGTGTTCTTTTGCAAGCTCTGCGCATGCCGAAAGGTCAGTGATCTCCATCATCGGGTTGCTGGGTGTCTCGATATAAAGTGCCTTTGTTTCCGGACGCAGCACCCGTTTGATCTCATCCAAATCACCGGTATTGACAAAATCAACCATCAGTCCGTTCTTTTTGCCGATGGTATTGACCAGACGGGTTACACCGCCGTAAAGGTCTTCAGAACAGATCACATGGTCGCCGGATGCAAACAGATCAAATACTGCTGTCACCGCCGCCATGCCGGAAGAAAATGCCGTCGTGTCATAAGCGCCCTCCAGCGCGGTAAGGATTTCCTCCAGATGCTGTCTGGTCGGATTTTTCTCTCTCGTGTAGTCAAAGCCGGTCGAATGTCCCAGACCGATATGTCCGAACGTCGCCGTCTGATAGATTGGAAAGCTCACCGCCTTTGTCGGCTCGTCCCAGGAAAAATCCAGATTTCCGTGAATACACTTTGTTTCTATATGATTGCTCATTTTTCTGCTCTCCTTTGCAGTTATTTTTCGGATATTTTCTATCATTCTAATTGGATGCTTCCCATTTGTCAACACCAACATAGTTGGTATATATGTTTATAATCGGTTCCACAGTGGCCTTCTCCATGACGTTCCTACGCGCCATTCGCAAAATCGCGCCTGCGGCGCTTTCCGCAGTGGCTGCGCCACCGCTTCTTTTGCTCATGAAGTGGCGCTTCCTCCGTGACTTCATGTGCACAGATTCTCATGCGAGCATGGAATCTGTACCCACGAAGTCACGGGGGAACTGGTAAACAAAATAAAATTTATTCTTGACCGCCCCCTTTTCCAATGCTATAATGCATCAGATGAACAAAGGCGTTCATGAGTGAAATACTTTTCTATTTAGAAAAGTGTTTGATTCATGGACGCCTTTCAGTATTTGTACAGCAAACACGAGAGAATGAGCGAGGTGTACTTATGGAACAAACTGTGTACTTACAGCTGGAGGACGGGACCTGTCTGACCGGAAAACATTTCGGCGCTCCTTTGAAAGAGGACGTCATCGCGGAAGTCGTTTTTACGACGGCTATGACCGGATATACAGAAACACTGACCGACCCCAGTTATTACGGACAGATGGTCGTTCAGACATTTCCCCTGATCGGCAACTACGGCGTCAATCCAAAAGACTTTGAAAGCAAAGGAATTCACATGAGCGCATACATCACCAGAGAATGGTGCCCATGTCCTTCCAATTTCAGATGTCAGATGGATCTTGACGCTTTTTTAAAGCAGCAAAATGTCCCTGGCATCTATGATCTGGATACCCGCTACCTGACCAAGCTCATCCGCGAGCGCGGCGTCATGAACGGACGGCTCACATCCCTCCGCCCGGACTCTGCAGCTGTTGAAGACTTAAAGGGCTGGGCAATCACGGACGCGGTAGCACACGTTACCTGCAGGGAGCCTTACCAGATTCCGTCCCCGCTTCCACGCCATCATGTCGTTTTGTGGGACTTCGGTGCAAAACAGAATATCATCCGAAAGCTGCACGCATTAAACTGCGACCTGACCATCGTTCCCGCTTCCACGACAGCAGCACGCATCCTCTCCTATTCGCCGGACGGTATCATGTTGAGCAATGGTCCCGGCAACCCGAAGGATAACCCGGCTATCATTTCCGAGCTGTCTCACCTCTGCAAATCCGGCATTCCGATTTTCGGCATCTGCCTGGGGCATCAGCTTCTCGCCCTTGCAAACGGTGCGGACACCGAAAAATTGAAATACGGACACCGCGGTGCAAACCAGCCGGTGAAAGATCTGCTCACCGGCAGGGATTATATCACCAGTCAGAATCACGGCTATGCCGTCAAAAACGATTCCCTCCCGGATAATGCAGTACTTCGTTTTATCAACCTAAACGACGGAACCTGTGAGGGCGTTTCTTATCAGGATTTTCCCGGCTTCTCAGTACAGTTCCATCCGGAAGCCTGCGGCGGTCCTCATGACTCCGAGTTTTTGTTCCGCGAATTTGTCGCACTGATGGAAAGGAGGGCATAAAGCATGCCGTTAAATCCCAATCTGAAAAAAGTAATGGTAATCGGCTCCGGTCCCATCGTCATCGGTCAGGCTGCCGAATTTGACTATGCAGGTACCCAGGCGTGCCGCGCTTTAAAAGAGGAAGGTCTGGAGGTTGTGTTAGTTAATTCTAACCCCGCAACAATCATGACAGATGCAGCCATGGCAGATCATGTCTACGTGGAGCCTCTGACTCTGGATTTTCTAAAAAAAATCATCAAAAAAGAACACCCCGACAGCATTCTTTCCACCCTCGGCGGTCAGACCGGCCTGACGCTTTCGATGCAGCTGGCAAAGGAAGGATTTCTGGCACAGGAGGGCGTAACACTTCTTGGCGCAAACCCGGAAACCATTGCCAAAGCCGAAGACCGTCAGGTTTTTAAAAGCACCATGGAAGCGATCCGGGAGCCTATCATCCCCTCTGTCGTTACGACGACGCTTGAGGGTGCCCTCTCCTTTGCGCACTCTGCAGGCTATCCGGTTATCGTGCGTCCCGCCTTCACCCTCGGAGGCACCGGAGGCGGCATCGCTGCAGACGAAGCCCAGCTGCGGGAAATCGCTTCCGCAGGTCTTCGACTTTCCCCGATCACGCAGATTCTGGTGGAAAAATGTATCTCCGGCTGGAAAGAGATTGAATTTGAGGTCATGCGCGACGGCGGCGGAAACGTCATCACGATCTGCTCTATGGAAAATCTTGATCCGGTGGGCGTCCATACCGGCGATTCCATCGTTATCGCCCCTGCGGTCACCCTCGCGGACAAAGAATACCAGATGCTTCGAAGTGCTGCACTCCACATCATCGAAGCCATGGGCATTGAGGGCGGCTGCAACGTACAGTTTGCTCTAAATCCCGAAAGCTTTGAGTACGCTGTTATCGAGGTAAACCCCAGGGTTTCCCGTTCCTCCGCCCTCGCCAGCAAGGCGACCGGATATCCGATCGCCAGAGTCGCTGCCAAAATCGCCATCGGCTACCGGATGGACGAAATCAAAAACGAAATCACCGGCAAAACGAAAGCATGCTTCGAACCGGCATTGGACTATGTTGTCGTCAAATTTCCGAAATGGCCCTTTGACAAATTCGTGTATGCGACAAGAAAGCTCGGAACCCAGATGAAAGCCACCGGTGAAGTCATGGCCATTGGCAGAAACTTCGAGCAGGCGCTGATGAAAGCCGTTCGGGGAGCAGAAATCTCCCATGACTGCCTGGCAGACGTGCATATGCGCGCACTCGACGACGAAGCCCTAACCGCCAAAATCCTGGCGCAGGACGACGAACGCATCTTCGCTGTTTACGAAGCGCTCTTCCGCGGTTTTTCCATCGAAAAAATCCATCAGCTGACTTTGATCGACGAATGGTTTTTAGCAAAGCTTTTGCATCTGTGCGACCTCGAAAAACGGCTGGAGACAGAGCCGCTCACACATGATTTTCTGCGGGAATTAAAGAGAAACGGTTTTCCGGATAAAACGATTGCACGCCTATCCGGCAACTCTACTTTCCCCCACCTTCCGTATTCCTATAAGATGGTCGATACCTGCGGCGCGGAGTTTGCGGCAGAAACCCCCTACTTCTACTCCACCACTGACGAGGAGGACGAGGCTTCCGCTTTTATCGCGGAACACAGCTCCAAAAAGCCCGTCGTCATCGTCTTTGGCTCCGGTCCGATCCGGATCGGTCAGGGAATCGAATTCGACTATGCCTCCGTTCACTGTGTCTGGGCATTAAAGGATGCCGGATATGAAGTTGTTATCGTCAATAACAACCCGGAAACCGTTTCCACCGATTTCAATACAGCAGACCGCCTGTACTTTGAGCCCCTGACTCCGGAAGATGTCGGAGACATCATCCGTGTGGAAAATCCGGTCGGTGCAGTTGTTGCCTTCGGCGGACAGACCGCAATCCGCTTGACCAAATGGCTTTCAGAAAACAACGTTCCGATTCTGGGCACACCTGCAGACAGTATTGACGCTGCCGAAGACCGGGGTCGGTTTGAAGCTCTCTTAAAACAGCTCCATATCAAGCAGCCCGTCGGAGATACCGTCCACACTGCAGAGGAAGCGATCGAAACAGCGAACCGCCTCGGCTATCCGGTTCTGCTGCGCCCCAGTTATGTCCTTGGCGGCCAGAACATGATTATCGCCTTTTCCGATGCGGATGTAAAAGAATATATGGATATTATCCTTTCCCATATGGAAGGGAACCTCGTTCTGATCGATAAATATATGATGGGCACGGAGCTTGAAGTCGACGCAATCTGCGATGGCGAGGATGTCCTGCTGCCCGGCATTATGGAGCACATCGACCGTGCAGGCATCCACTCCGGCGACTCCATCGCAGTTTACCCTGCCTGGAATTTAAGCCCCGCCAAAACCGCAAAGCTCGTAGACTACTCCACCCGCCTTGCCCTCGCCTTAAACACGAAGGGCTTGATCAACATCCAGTACGTCATCTGCCAGGATCAGGTTTATGTCATTGAGGTAAACCCCCGTTCCTCCAGAACCGTACCTTATCTGAGCAAAGTCACCGGCATCCCGATGGTCGATATCGCCACCCGCGTCATGCTCGGGGAAAAATTAAAGGATATGCCTTACGGCACCGGTCTTGCCCCGATTTCCTCCTACACCGCGATCAAAGTGCCTGTCTTCTCCTTTGAAAAGCTGTCTGGACTGGACACGCAGCTCGGACCTGAAATGAAATCTACCGGTGAAGTGCTCGGCATCGCACCCACCATGCGGGAAGCGCTCTACAAAGGATTGGTCGGCGCAGGCTACCAGCTGACCGACAAGGGCGGCATCTTCATCACCGTGCGCGACACCGATAAGGATGAAATCCCTGATATTGCACAGCGGTTTGCAGATCTTGGCTTCCACCTGTATGCAACCGCAGGTACGGCAGCTGTACTGCGTGACCATGGTATGTCGGTTACCCTTGTCCATAAGATCAGCGAATCCGAGCACAACACCATCGCACTTCTGGAAAGCGGAAAAGTCAATTACATCATTTCGACCTCCAAAAAGGGGCGTACCCCTGCCCGGGACAGCGTAAAGGTTCGCCGCAAATCTGTAGAGCTTGGCATTCCCTGTCTGACCAGCCTGGATACGGCAGTTGCCCTGGCGGATATCTTAAAGAGCGGCTTTACGCCGGATACGGCAGAGCTGGTCGATATCTGCACGCTGCAAAAATAAAATTTAAAAAGAATCCTGCGAAGCAGGATTCTACGCCTGCGGCGGGTCGCGTAAGCGACATTCTACCATTCCGCCGCAGTGCGATCCTCGCGGAGCGTTTTTATCGTATCGAAACGAAGTTTCCTATACGATAAAGGAACAGATGGAAGAGTGACTTTCCGTCACTCTTCCATCTGTTCCTTATGATATTGCAGCGTATACAGCTGGTAATATCGTCCATGCTTTGCAAGCAGCTCCTGATGCGTGCCCTGCTCCAGGATCTTTCCGTGGGATAGCACAATGATGTTGTCCGCATGCTGAATCGTGGAAAGTCTGTGGGCTACCATCAGCATCGTGCCGACGCTGCGCATTTTTTCCAGGGAATCCTGAATCAAAAGCTCCGTCTCGGTGTCGATATTAGCAGTCGCCTCATCCAGAATCATAACACTTGGTTTGTGAATGATAGTTCGCGCAAAGCTCAGCAGCTGACGCTGTCCGGCAGAGAAGTTATTTCCTCGCTCCCGCACCTCCTCATCCAGACCATGCTCCAGCTTGTCAATAAAATGATCGGCATTCACATACTGGCAGACGCGACGGATTTCTTCATCCGAAATGCCTTCTTCCCGCAGAACGATGTTGCTGCGAATCGTGCCGGAGAACAGAAATACATCCTGCAGCATCTGACCAAAATGCCTGCGCAGGGAAGCGATCTTGATCTTGCGAATGTCGATACCGTCGATCAAAATCTCGCCCTTCTGGAACTCGTAGTTGCGGCAGATCAGGGACAAGATTGTGCTCTTTCCGGAACCGGTCGATCCGACAAACGCCACCGTCTCCCGGGGATTTACATGGAAAGACACACCCTGCAGCACCCATTCCCCGGGAATATAGGAAAACCACACATTGCGAAACTCGATTTCGCCGTGCACCTCTTCCAGCTCTATGGCATCGGGCGCATCTACCAGCTTCGGCTCCAGATCCATGATCGAGAACACCTTTTCCGCAGACGCCAAAGCCGACTGCAGCCAGTTAAACTGCTCCGCCAGGTTCTGGATCGGGGTGAAAAATTTCGAAATATACATATAAAAGGTAACGATCGTTCCGCCCGTGATGGTCTGTCCTAAAAACGCCACGCCGTTTAAATGTCCCATGCCGCCCAGATAAAACAGACATAGGATGGAACAGATGTAAAGCATATACACCAACGGACGAAATACACTGAACACGAAAATCTGACTCAGGTTTGCCTTTGCCTGCGTCTGGCTTTTCTCACGAAATTCCGCCATCTTTTCCTCTTCGCGTCCGAAAATCTGCGTAACCTTGATGCCGGAAAGGTTTTCCGAAAGATAAGTATTGATATCCGTCGTCGCATCCTTTACCCTGCGGTATGCCCGGCGGGAAAACTTCCGGAAGATCACTGTAAAGATCACGATGAAGGGAACAAAGCACAGCACCATCAGCGTCAGCTCATAGTTTAAACAGATCATTGCAATTAATATGCCTATAATAACAAAGGCATTCTTTGTCAGACTGACCAGCAGGTTTGTGAACATCATCGAAATCGCATTGGTATCGTTGGTCACACGAGTCACCAGCTTGCCCACCGGAATTTCATTGAGCTGTTCGTGGGAAAGGGATTCGATATGGGTAAACAGATCCTCACGCAGATCGGATACAATCCGCTGTCCAACCCGTTGCAAAATCACTGCCTGCAGATAGGTACTTCCCATTGAAAACAGCAACACCACCACATAACCGCCTACCCGGGCATACAGGGCAGGCAGAGCAAAATCGCCTGCAACCAGCTCTTCGATATTACCGATGATCAGCGGCGAAATAATGTCATAGGCGATGGAAAACATCATCAGGAACAATACCAGTACAAACTGCTTCCAGTACGGCTTTGCGTAGGCTACCAGACGGTGCATAATTTCGCCGTCCTTCATCGTGCGTTCAAATCCCATCCGGGACTTTTTGTCCTTTACCAGCACATAAGCGGCGATCAGAAGCGCCGTGATCGTACCGATGACCGCGCCGGTCAAAAGCAACGGATTTACTTCAATCATGGCTGGCACCTCCTTCGCACTTTTCCACAGACTCCGACGCATGCTCTGGGGCATCAACGGAATCCGCTATGTCAGACGTCCCTACCGCATCGGACGAATCTGCCGTTTCATCCTCCAGACGCTGTAAATCTACCATCCGCCGATACTCGGGACAGCTGTGATACAGCGCATCATGCGTACCGACCGCTTCTACTCTGCCGTCCTCCAGAAATACGATCTTATCCATCCCCTCCACTGTCGAGATGCGATGTGCGATCAGCAGGGTGGTCTTGCCTGCACGGGTGGTCTTTAAGTTATCGAGAATAATTTTTTCAGTACGGGTATCCACTGCAGAAACCGAATCATCCAAAATCAGAATCGGCGCATTTTTTAACAGCGCACGAGCAATGGAAATCCGCTGCTTCTGACCGCCGGAAACAGTCACACCCCGTTCTCCCAGGATGGTTTCATAGCCTTCCTTGAAATCTACAATATTGTCCCGCACATCTGCCATGGAAGCGGCGCCATCGATCTGATCGGGCGTAGCGTCCTCTACGCCAAAGCCGATATTGTGTGCAATGGTATCTGAAAACAGGAAATTATCCTGTGGCACATAGGCACAGGCATTCCGCACAGAATGAATGGAAACGCTGTTCACATCCTGACCGTCCACAAACAGCGTTCCGTCCGGCACATTATAGGTACGAAGCAGCAGATCTACTACCGTAGTCTTACCCGCGCCGGTTTTGCCTACAATACCGACTCTCTCACCGGCAGCTACCTGAAAGCTGACGTCCTGCAGTACATTATAATCGCCGTCCGGATAGCGGAACGTCAGATGCCGGAATTCAATACTGCCTTTTGGATTTTCAAGATTCCCTACACCATCCCGGTCCGTCACATCTACAGGTGCATCCATCAGCTCCGTAATACGATTCAGAGAAGCCTTACCGCGGGAAGTCTTTTCAATCAGCATCGAAATCGCCATGATCGGCCAGACGATGGATTCAAAGTAGCCGATGTATTCCACCAGCTGTCCGGCATTGAACTGACCGCCATAAACCAGCCAGCCGCCGTAGCCTAAGATGACGCAGATGACAGATTCCACAAACAGCGTCACCAGCACCTCCAGCAGGGTTGCAATCTTTGTATAGGTAACGTTGATCTCTTCATTTTCACGGTTTAGCTTACGGAATGCTGTCAGCTCCTTAAATTCTTTGACAAATGCCTTGATCACCGCGATGCCGGAAAAGTTCTCCTGTGCAAAATCCGAAAGATCAGAGAAAGCCTTCTGCCGTTCCTCCCAGCGTTTTGTCATCGTCGTACCCATAATAGTGCCGATGCCAAACATGATCGCCGCAGGAATCAGGGCCAGCAGCGTAAGCTTGAAATCCATCCGCCACATTTTGTACAGCGCCAGCAGACCAAGCACCAGAGCGTCGAAAAACATCAGAATGCCGTCGCCGAAGCACTCCTGAATCGTATCCAGGTCATTTGTATACAGGCTCATCAGGCTTCCTACCTTGTTGACCTGATAATACTGCTGCGACAAACGACGGCTGTGATCAAACATTCGCTCCCGCAGATCTGCCTGTACACACACTGCGGAACCGAAAAAGCATACCCGCCATAAAAAGCGCCCGATCACCATCATCAAAACAATCCAGATCATGGGCAGACAGATATTTTGAAACAGTACCTCCCTGGTAAAGGTCAGCGTCTGACCATCCACCACCACTTTCCCTAAGTTCACACCATTAATGACCAGACGATACAGCTCCGGAATCATCAGCTGGGCAATATCGACGATCAAAAGTGAGAGCAGTCCAAGCAGCAGCGCAGGTGCATTTTTCAGATAGTAACGATTGATATACTTGCCGAAAATCACGACTTTCCCCTCCTTTTTCTTTTGTTTTCCCCTGTAATATTTTCCCCAAAAGTAAAATAGTCGTATTTTTTTAGTATAAAGGATGCCATCAGGGAAGTCAACGCAATGGGAGAAAAAGAGACTGCCGGATCCGCCTTTTACGGAAGAAACGGCAGCCTTCTGATGTGGAATTTTACAGCGGATCCCTTGAGGTTTTTGCATCACCGAAAAAGAACATAAAATCCTGCAGCTCTGTTCGCATCATCCGGTCATTTTTCAAAAGTCTCTTCGCCTCTGCAAGCTGCAGCGTTCTGTCATAGGCAATGCTTTTGAGCTGTATTTTTCCATCCACGATCACCGCGTAGTGCGCAGTCTTGTCGGGATCATCTGGCCTTCTGTAGGAAATGCTTCCCGGATTTATCCATTCCACCCCCTCCCCAAGGGTATGAATGCATTGTCTGTGGGTATGCCCGAAAATCAATCGTCGCTTTCCGTCACACTCTGCTCCATAGCTGGCATTCCAATACTGATCAAAGGCATAGCGGCTCTCGATCGTCCCGTAGCCATTGTCGTATTGATGCGCGATTCCATAGCTCCATCCATCTGCCTCAAAATATGCCTTTTCCGGGAGCTGCTTCATCCAATCGACATCTTTTTCACTCAGTCTTTCACAGTTATAATGCACCCATTTGTATGTTCCATCCGCTACATTTGTCCATTCTCCGCTCTCGTAAATATTTATGACATGGCGGTCATGGTTTCCATATACGAGGACTGTATTTTCCAACCGGCGAAACCGCTCCAGGACCTCCCGCGGTGAGATCCCGTAGTCCGTAAAGTCCCCTGCACAGCATAACAGATCATAGTCTGCTTCCTCTCGCAAAATAGTATCCAACGCCTGAATATTTGCATGAATGTCTGAAATTACAAGTACTTTCATATCTCTGTATTCCCTTATGTGTCAGTTACATAAAGCCAATAGGCATAGTCGGTCAATCCGAATAGGACACCGACCATTTGATTCATGACAATAGAATGCTCGCAGAGCGCGCATTCTATTGTTTGATCAAATGCAAAACACACTATATAATGGCACTGACTTTATCCCGTTTACCATTCCAAAATTTCTTGCTGAAATCCGAATTGCATACACCGGGTCATATTTTTCCATATAAACCATCATACTTTTCGCTTTCACATGATTTCCAGCTTTACATTCCACCGGAATTACATGACTATCTTTTTGTATAAGAAAATCTACTTCTGCCGTATTATCTGATTCCCAATAATGAAGATCATAGCCATTCGTTTTCAGCGCAATTGCAACATAGTTTTCTGTCAATATACCTCGGAAATGCTCTGTTTCTTTACCCTGTAGCGCCTCCAGAGTCATTCCCAATCTGGCGGACATAATACCCATATCACTATAATATAATTTAAATGCACTCACATCCTGATATGCTGCAACCGGATAAAATCCCTGACTGCATTTCATACACTTATTCACAATTCCAGCCCGAATCAGCCAGTCAATCGCATCTCCATATTGAGAGGCCCGCGCGCCCGATTTTATCAACTTATACTGAAATTTTTTTGCATCCCTTGCCAACTGTGCCGGAAGGGAATCATACGCTTCAAAAATACGCACTGTATCTGACTGATTCGCATATTTGGTCATGTCCGCAATATAAGAATTTAATAACATCTGCCGAATTTCTGTCTGCTCTATAGGACTGTCTTTTGCAAGGTCGGCCTTCACCGCTGCAGGCATCCCTCCCACAATACAATAATGATAGAATTCCTGCATGGCCTCCTCATGGAGTATTTCATCCAACGGCTGATTATTTTCATAATGTTCCCGGATCGTATCTGCAAGCATCTGTTTTTCTTTTGCCCACAGCACCTCTTCCAGATCCATTGCGTACATGGTCAGCATCTGAACTTTTCCTACCGGAAACGAATATTTTTCCCGGTTCACTGCTACCCCCAGCAAACTTCCCGCGGCCATCACATGATATTCCGGAGCCTCTTCTGAAAAATATTTTAACGAAGTTAATGCTCTTTCACACATTTGAATTTCATCAAAAATAATAAGTGTATTTTCAGGTACTATCTTAGCCTGATAGTATTTTTCCAAAACAGCTATCACATGATCTGCATGAATATCTGTTTCAAAATATTTCCCAATTCTTTCATCTGTTTCAAAGTTTACATAGATAGTATTCTTGTAATATAATGCTCCAAATTCGCGCATCTCAAATGTTTTTCCGACCTGACGCGCCCCGTAAATCAGCAATGGCATTCTACCATTTAGCATATTTTTCCACTCATACAACTTTGACGTTATTTTACGTTTCATACGTGCACATTCTCCTTCCCTCAATATTTAGTGTATTTAAATGTATTGTATTACATTTTTACATATGAATCAATGTATTTTTTAACACTAATTCCTTAGAAAATACTACACGCCATCAAATAAACATCAAAATTTTTCAAAGCGACGGGGTTTGACATCATAGTTTTTCAAATGCTGCTTTCAGTTCCGGCCGCAAAGCTTTGAATTTCACTTTCCAATCATCGGAGATCCGGTAGGAATCACAGATTTTCTGAATGGCCTTGCCGCAGATGGAATAAGGAAGCCCACAGCTCTTCATCCACTGATGAACAACCTCCGGCTCAAAAATAGTCAGCTCTGCAATCAACCAGGCTTGCGCCATCTGTACATAATAGTGATCGTCTGCTTTCATCAGCGGCAGCAACCGCTCTGCATGACCATGCCCCAGCCGGGAAATAAACATTACATAGCCCCAGCGACGAATAAATGGATCATCGGAATGGATATATTTCCGGGCATACCCTATCGCCATTTCAAAATTCAGCGCCGCCACATACCGAATGATTTGATCCGTGTGCCACCAATCCGTAAACAGTAAATTATTGTGAATAAAAGCCATCCGTGCAGCCACATCCTTAATTTGCTGTAAGTTTACATAATAGTAGATCCGATGAAACTGCTGCTCTGTCAAAATATGTTCCCGAAGGGGAGCCGCGTCCGCCTGTTCCTTGACATAGCGGCGGATCAGCCTGTCCACGTCTGCTGTTTTGTATTGCCCCAAAGCGTCCAGATCCTGCTGAACGGACTGTGGTGTCAAAATTTTTCTTTCTTCCATAATCGTTTCTCCGTTTTATTCTGCCAAGTTCAGATAATTGCCCTCGAATGCGATCTGGATATTAGCGCATTTTGAGAAAATCAGAAATTCTTTTTCCACACCATTGCATATTCTTTTTCTCCGGTAGCTTCATCCAATCCATCGCTCTGGATCTCAAAACCTTCCCTCTTGTAAAAAGAGATTGCCCGTGTATTTTTCCGATACACATTTAAGCGTAATTCGTTTCTTTTGTCTTTTGTATCATTCAGCAGAATTTTACCGATACCCTGAGACTGCATTTTATCAGAAACAAAAATGCCCTCGATATAATCGTTGTTCAGCCCTATAAACCCCTGGATTTTCTGATCACTTTCATAGACATAGACTTCCGCCTGTAACAGCATTTCTTTTACCAATTCAAAATTACGTTTCCAATATTGAGCAGAAATAAAATCATGTGCTTTTAAATTCGTATCTAACCATATATCGGCAACTCTGTCTATATCTGCTTTTTGTAATTTTCTGACCATAACCGGTATTCCTCTCAAACGCAACTTCGTCAAACCAAAGTTCACAATACCTGCAAGCTTGTTCCACCCTATCTTATCCCCAGCTCGTCCAGTGCTTTCTCCCAATAGGAGTCCGCAATATTATACCAGGGGTCCTGATAGTCGTTTAGTTTCATGACATGATTTAAGACCGTTCCGTGGGGCAGCTCTCCGGTATCCAACAAATGCTCCGTGATCCTGCACCAGTACGGCGATGCATCCCAAAGCCCGGATTCGTGAATTTCTTTTATTACGGTATCCACGTCATATTCCAGGGAAAGAAATTCCGGCTTCCAGTCCTTTCCGTCCGAGGTCAATATCATGTACTGTGTTTTTTTCGGGGACTTCAACGGAACTCCGACCGCTCCCGCGTTTATGATTTTCTTTTTCCCGTCAGAAACGAATCCCTGCATATGGGTATGTCCGCATATGATATAGCGCTCTTCGCATTTTTGAACGAATAAATCCTCCGAAAGCAGCGCTTTCTGATTCTCAAAAGGCGTTCCATGACAAGCCAGAACCGGTTCCATCCCGGCAAACCGGATGCTTTGGCTGATCGGCAACGTTTCAAAAAAATCAAGATCCTTTGCATTCAGACTGTTGTAATTATAAATCATTGCCATGACACTGCGGTTTCCACTTTTCCAGTCACAGTTTTGATCTTTTCTGCGATTGAGCCAGTAATCTTCTTTATTTCCCCTTATAAAAATGCAGGAAGCATTTTGTTTCAGTTCATACAGAATCTCCAGCGTTCTTTGCGGATAGGAAAACTCGCCCAAATAATCGCCCCAAAAAAATATAGGCATCCACATTCTGCTCCAACGCATGCGCCAGACAGCGCTGCAAGGCGATATAGTTTCCATGTATATCTGACATTACTGCTATTTTCATGTCCGTTCTCCATTTTTCTTCGCAGATCCTCTACCGTTGCAGTGACTGGAAAAGTGCAGGTATTTTTTCCGTCCTCCTACATGCAATCCGATGCCGATGCAAAGAAACGTAACTCCGAGTATACCCCATACCAGTATAAAAAATAAGAATATTAGTGTTGTTGTTTCCATTCTGTCACTCCCAGTTCATCGAATTGTGTAAATGCCTCTGTCAGTTCTGTTTCCACTCCACACAAAGCGCCTGAACTTAATTGTAGCATAGAAAGAAGCTTCTTCGCAAATACAATTCCCGGGAGTTTGACAGTTGCTTTGCGACTGTTTCGAAATTGGATATATAACTTCTATTTTTCTTGATACCATCCTGCCTGTGCCCAGTACAATCTGGCATATTCTCCGTTTTTTCTCAATAACTCCTCATGTGAACCAATCTCCACAATTCTACCTTTTTTCATTACTACAATTTTATCCATTTTGCAACAAATTCCAATCCTATGTGAAATCAACAGAGCTGTTTTTTCTTCCATCACTCTCATAAACAAATTCAATACTTCATTTTCCGTAATTGCATCTAATGCACTAGTTGGCTCATCCATCACAATTATTTCTGCATTTCTTAGTATTCCCCGTGCAATCGCCAGCTTTTGCCACTGCCCCAACGAGAAATCAACACCTCCATATTCTGTTCCAAGCTGTTGGTTCAATGAAATTTTTTCCGTAAATCCAACCTGTTCCAACACGCCTATAATTTCCGGATCAGACTCCAATTTTTCTACACATGAAATTCCTATGTTTTCCTTCAACGTCAGATAATACTTCACAAAATTTTGTGAAACCACCGAAATATGGCGATACAAATTCTCTACCATACACTGATTCAAATCAATCTCCCCCCACCGTATTGTTCCTTTCAAAACTGGATATAATCCGAGGATAAGCTTTGCTAATGTACTTTTCCCACTTCCATTTTCTCCAACAATTGCAATATGCTCTCCTGGCAAAATATCTAAACAAATATCTTCAAGAACGTTTTTCTGCATCTCCGGATAAGAAAAAAATACATGTTCCAAACAAATTTTCTTTTGGCTAAAAGAAATTTGTGGTTGTCTATCTACACATCGTTTATCTTCCTTTTCCTTAAATTCTTCTCCCAATTTTAAATATGCATCATAATTATTATAAAGACTTAAAAGCTCCGGCAATTCTCCTACTGCCTCCAGAAATGCTTTTATACAATTCTGCATATTCAATAATGCGGAAATCAATGCACCAAATACACAAGCTTCCATCTGTCCCCATACGGCAAGCCCCACGGCAAGTAGTAATGCTCCTATATATCCTGCAAATTGAATTATGTCACATAAGAAACACCATACTGCATCCTTTTTCTTTTCCATCCATAACTGTTCTCTTACAAGAAAACTTTCTTTCTTCCATAGTCGTGATAAGTATTCCTGACATCCCAATACTCTAAGTTCTTTTGCGCTATCCTTTCCTGTCAATATTTTCCAATAATACTCCATCTTGCGTACCGTCTTGCTTTGTGCATTTTTTACCCGTACATGACTTTTCCCCCTTATAACTTTTACAATTGGAAATGGCAATACTGCCAAAATAGCTGCCAGTGCAAGAACCCAATGATAGTCCAGCATGATTCCCAATACTGCTACAACACCAAACGCTGCTGATGCCGCCTCTAAAAACTGATAAAATACCATTGCCGGAACATCCTCTTCAACTGTTCGTTCTGCACGCTTCTTCTGATCTAATATCTTTGAATTTTCCATATTATATAAAGACATTCTTGCCGTTTTTTCCTGCAGAAATTGCCTAAAACACATGCTGCCTTTTTCAAAAATCCCCGTATTGACCAAAACACTATATCCATAATTCAAAAAATACATTCCCCCTCGCATCCCAAGATAAATCGCTACATTTTTTATCAGGAGTTCTCTGTTACCTTCTTGCAACTCAATTACCCCTTGGAGTATTCCTGCAAATAAAATAGTCGACAGCGCTGGGATGATTGCCTGACAAATATAATAAAGTACAGTGACAGCTGTCGAAAAAGGGGCTGCCCAAAACAATATTTTAAATATATTTCCTATTTTCCTCATCACATTCTCTCTCACTCCCATGATTCTCATACCAGCTGCTCTGCATCCTATACATATCTGCATAAATGCCGCCGCGTTCCATCAGCTCCGCATGACTTCCTTCTTCCTGAATTTGTCCCTTGGATAAAACAAGTATTCTGTCCGCCATCTTGGCACTCGCCAGACGATGTGAGATAAAAATACAACTTTTCTGTGTCAATATAGATGCTATATTTTCATACATAGCGTTCTCCGCAATAGGGTCCAGAGCTGATGTAGGCTCATCCAAAATCACAAATTCGGAATCCATAAAATAGGCCCTGGCAATCGCTATTCTCTGCCACTGCCCACCGGACAACTCTATCCCCTGTTCTTCTAACTTTCCAAGCGGTAAATCCAACTCCATCAGTAATTTTTCATTTTCAATCCCCGCCATGCGAAGTGCTTTTCTCACATTTTCATCATCCTCTTTACGCTCCAACGCCCCTGCTGCTACATTTTCCCGAAGTGTCAAATAAAATCTATTATAGTCCTGAAATACTACTGAAAATAGCTTCTGAAGTTGTTCCTGTGAAAATTCCTGCAAATCAATTCCATTTACTACAATTCTTCCACTCTGTGGTCGATATAAACGACACAACAATTTAATAATGGTCGATTTTCCAGCGCCATTTACGCCTACCAACGCAATATGCTCTCCACCTTTGATTTCAAAACTCACATTCTTTAAAATACAATGTTCACTTCCCGGATATGTAAAACTCACATTTTCAAATCGTATACAGTTGTCTCCTTTTATTTCCTTACTTTTTGGGGGATCATGTTCTTCCTCCAACCTCATAAACCTCAAAAAGTGAGATACAACATTCGTTCCCCATCTCATTTTTTGCAAAGTCATATATAACGCTTCAGAATCATCCAAGGCTTCTCCCATCGCAGTTAAAACGGCTGCAAAAGCTCCTAATGTAATACTTCCTTTCAGTGCACTCATACATAAAAACACTAAAATTGAGAATAACCAGACAAATGTCAGAAAATTTCCAATCAAATAATAATTGTGTGCCTTTACCTTTACTCTGATTCTCCGATTTAACACCTCTTTCACTAATGCTTTTCTCTTTTTTTCCAGAAATCTAACAGCTCCAAATATCTTTAACTCAAGCAATGAATCCTTTTCTGTTAAAAGCTGTTCTAAGTAATCCCGTTTCCGCTGCTCTATAGTTTGTTCATTATAAATTTCATTCATCATGTCTGCCGTCTTGAAATTGAGCCAAATCAACGGTGCGAACAAAACTGAAAAACTGACTGCAATCCCAACTCCCGCTTTCAAAAAGATTCCTGTCAGTCCTGCTAATATCATAAAATATCGCATTGCTATTATCGTATTTTGAAACAACTTTAGAATCATCCTATCCGGACTTCGCGACATTTGAATCAATGTATCCTGAAATTCCATACTTTCAAAATCCGCATATGGAATCCTCATAAATTTCCTGATTACATCCTCTGATAATTTATCACCTATTTTTCTCTCCATTTCAATCTGTATCATACCATCCACATAACTACTGCATATGATCGGAATCAACATCGCTATCAGAAAACCAATCCCTGCCGAAATAATATATTCTATTGTTCCTCCATTCAAAATCTTACTACTAACTGCATCTACTAACCTCTGCATAAACCAAAAGGAGCAAGAAGTTCCTGCTCCTGATATCATTGCTAACACAATCTTTATAATCGCTAATGTAGGTACATAATGAAATATAATCCCAATTGCCCTCAGCGACAGATGAATGGTTCTAAATTTTTTATTTTCTGCTTTCATATTCTCATTCCTGTATTATTTTTCATTAAAGATAATTTATTTCCAATTGATTCATTTTCTTCAATCATCTCAAAAGCATTTATATCTTCTTTCTTGCTAAATCTAAAAATACAAATCTACACGATTTGCAACAATAGAATGCACGCTCTGCGAGCATTCTATTGTCATGAATAATAAAATTGCATAAATTTGTAATACATTCAATAGCATTTGCATGAAACGACATTTTTCGTTCAATTTTGGTCATTTTGAGTATTTTCACTCTGGATACTTGCATTTCCTTTCTATTTCTATATAATGGAAAGTGTTTTTTCGGCAGGAGGTTTCTGCAAATGCAACTTATTATTTGTGATGATGACAAACTATTTATTCAAAAACTCCAACACTGTCTGCAGCTTTTCTTTAAGCAACATCACCTAACACTTCCTAAAATTATCACTTTTACAAGCGGGGAAGAATTGCTGTCCTATACCGGGAGCATTGATATTCTTTTTCTGGATATTGAAATGCCCGGAATGAACGGTATATATATTGGAAATGTCTTAAAAGAACGTAACAAAAATATTATTATATTCGTAGTCACCTCTTACTCTGAGTACCTTGATGAGGCGATGCGTTTCCATGTATTCCGCTACCTTTCCAAACCCTTAGAGAAGCAACGCCTGTTCCGTAATCTGAAGGATGCCCTTGCTGTATACCATACTTTGTCCCAGAAGATTGCCTTGGAAACAAAAGAAGAAACCCTGACCCTTCCTGTCAACGATATTATTCTTATTGAAACTCAAGGGCGAAAAATCATTGTCCATACCTCCAAAAAAGATTATGAATCTATTCACAGTATACAATACTGGATTGAGATCCTTCCTAAAAATTGTTTTATTCAATCTCATCGCAGTTTTATTGTGAATTTGAAGCATGTAAGTAATTTTAATCATGACATAATTTATCTAGAGGACGGACAATTTACTGCCTATCTGACTAAGCGGAAATATACGGAATTTAAAAATGCCTATTTATTATATTTAGAAAGCAGGGCGTGACTATGGAAACATTTATTGTTTTTTTCTTATCCTATTTCATAGAAGCAATTATATTCTGGGCTTATTCCGATACGTTTTTTCCAGCCAAATTTTCTCCCCAAATCCGCGCCGCTTTCCTAAGCGCTTCATATGCCATCCTTCTGGGCTTTTCTTTTCTGAAACTAACCGGATTAAATTTAATTTTATACACTCTGATCAACTTCCTTCTTCTATATCTCCTCCATAGGACAAAATGGTATACGGCATGTTTCCATGCTATTATCCTCTCTGCCCTGATGGCAGCGTGTGAAATTCTGCCGATTGGTATCCTCAGTGTTTTCACCCCAACTTTTTTACATCATTATGATATTTTCCCTTATTCGCTCATTTTTGTAATTTTCAGCAAAGGGCTGTTTTTTATTGCTGCTTATCTTCTTATCTTTTTCTTTAAAAAGGAAACATATCATCCCCAAAAAGATTGGCATAGCTTATTGCTCCTATTTACTCCGGTTGCAACAATATTTACCTTAGCTACCTTAATTAAGGTTGGAGAGTATATCTCTTTACCTTCCTCCATCAATATTCTGGTCTCTATCAGCGCCATATTACTGCTAATCAGCAATATTTTTGCTTTCGGCATCAACCAGTATACACAAAAGAAAAGCGCACAGTATACAGATATGCAGCTTCTATTGCAAAAAGAATCCGACACCGCTGCCTATTATAAAATGCTCTTATCCCAGCATGAGAGCCAGCGTATTTTAATCCATGACATGAAAAAGCACCTGCAGTCCCTTGAGATTTTAAATTCTGCCAAAGAATATGAAAAAATTGACACCTACATCCATACCCTTTTACAATCCTCAGATTTGACAGAAAGCGCCCGTGTTTGCGACCACCATATGCTGAACGTAATTCTTTCCCGTTATCAACGTCAATGTCAGGAAAAATATATCACTTTCCATACGGATATCCGCAGCGGTGTCCTGCGCCATCTCCCGGATGCTGATCTTACTGCTATTTTTTGCAATATTTTAGATAATGCTTTAGAGTCTGCATCCAAAACCGATCATGCCCTGATTGAACTGAATGTACATCGAAAAGAACATACTCCTTTTGCCGTTATTACTATGATAAACTCCTGCCGTACAGATCCTTTTACTGCACATAACCATCAACTGATAACTTCCAAAAAAGAGCCTTCTTCGCATGGATTTGGTTTGAAAAGTGTTCGCCGGATTGTAGAGCGTTATGAAGGCAGCATGAATCTCTATTATGACGAAAAGGATTTGCTTTTCCATACGATCATCCTGCTAAGGCAGCCCTATCCCTCCACCCCCTTTTCGTAATACGAATTCCTTTTTACAGAGTATCCTCGAGGATGTTTTTCGAACACTTTTTCATACAAATCCTGCGTTGCATTTTCCTTATTCCAAATTTTCCACCTTGTTCTTTTTGACTTTCTTTAACAGGGCATATCCCACCAGGCAGGCGGCAAGCTCTGTGATCGGGAACGCCCACCAGATCAGCGAAACGTCTGCCTGTCCGTTTCTGACAAACACGGAAAAAATACCAGCCAGCGGCAATAGGATCACAAACTGTCTGAGCAGAGAAATCACCAGAGACTCTGCACCGCTTTCCATTGCCTGGTAGATTCCCTGATATGCCACATTGATTCCCGCAAAGAGAAAGCTGATCGAAATTATCCGCATCGCTCCAATGAAATACTCTCTCGACTGTCCGGCATTGAACAGCGAAGCAAACGCATCCGGGAAAATTTCCGTAATTGCTGTTCCGATTACCATAAGCACAGCCGTATAAATCAGACCATATTTCATTCCGTCCTGAACTCTCTTTTTGCTTCCCATTCCATATGCAAATGCTATGATCGGCGTGATCGCGTCCCTCAGTCCGAAAGCCAGAAACAGTACAAACTGCTGGACTTTATAAAACAGTCCGTATGCGGTCTGGGCGGAAGGATTGAATTTTAAAATCAGATTCATCACATAAACCATGACAGACATCAGTGCCTGTGCAAGGATTGCCGGAAGCCCGATTGCGTAGATTTCTTTTATAATTCCGATGTCCGGTTTCAGGTATTTTACGCCATGCTCGAATTCTTTATTGAATTTTATATGGAAGAAAAACAGCAATGCCGCAGATGCCACCTGTCCGATCACCGTCGCGTATGCAGCGCCCTGTACTCCCATTTCCGGAACGGGTCCGATTCCGTAAATCATAATCGGATCGAGAATGATATTTACTACCGCACCCACAACCTGACCGATAGTAGAATAAAGGGAACGTCCCGTCGCCTGCAGCAGTTTTTCAAAGATGGAAAAGAAAATAATTCCAAACGAAATCACGCAGCAGATGCTCAGATAATCCGTTCCCATCGAAATAACTTCCGGGTCAATGGTCTGGGAGGAAATATACGCTTTTCCCCCAAATATCCCAAACAGCAGGCACACTGCATAGATCACCGCGCCCAAAAACAGACTGTTTCCGGCGACCTTCGCCGCCTTTTTGGAATTTCCCTGCCCAAGGGTCAATGCGAGAAGGGCATTGGTTCCAACACCGGTACCGATTCCGACTGCCACCATCAGCATCTGAACCGGAAATACGAGTGTCAGCGCATTTAACGCCGCTTCGCTCCCGGATTTCATATTTCCGACAAAAGCGCTGTCCACAATGTTGTAGACCGCCTGCAATGCCATCGATAAAATCATCGGAATTCCCATCTGAATCATGAGCTTATTGACCGGCATTTCTTTCATTTTGTTGCTTTCCGCTTTCATAAGTTTCCTCCTTTTTTCGCACAAAAAAACGAGCAGCAAAACTGGATTTACGCAATTTTGCTACTCGTTCGTAAGTTATTATATTTCTGATTTTTGAAAAAGTCAAACAAAAATCTTTTACCAGACACCTTCAGGAAATCTTTTTGCGGTAATACAGATTTCTCCATTTTAAAAAATGCTTCCAGCTGCACACAGACTATTTTTCAAATCTTCCCGATATCCCGGCTCGCCCTCCCACAGGGAATTGACGGTCACACAGCTGCTTTCGGGATGTCCGGTCGCATGGATGATCTTTCCATTTCCCAGATAAATCGCCACATGTCCCGGAAAAAAAAGCAAATCACCCGGTTTGGCCTGTTCTATCAGAATTTCATGAACCGGATAGCCTTCTTTGATCGCTGCATCCCGCCAGATCAGGATCCCATTTCGGAAATAGCTCATAAACGCAAGACCGGAGCAGTCAATTCCACCTGCTGTTTTCCCGCCCCAGCGGTACTGCGTCCCGAGATAGAAATACGCAGTCTGCAGGATGCTTTTCCGAAAAGTTTCTTCCGACCTGAACGCGTCTGCATCCTCGCATCCCTCCAGCTCCGACTGTGACACTGCATCTATAGGATCGATACGCTCCGTCAGAATCGCCGACCGCTGCAGCGCCCATTTTCTCCACCGCTCCTGTCCTTGGCACAGCTCCAGAAAACGGCTCCGCATATATCCATCCCTAAGACCGCCCATTCCATCCGGTAAAAAGACGCGTCGCCAGCCCGGCTGCAGCAGGCGGGCTGCAGCGCTGCTATCGCCTAAAGCCGAATCCTTCTCTGCCCAAATCAGACTCCCGGCATACAGTGTCGTGATACGCCTTGCCTGTACCCGTTCCGCTTCCAGCACGTCTGCTATATTCTGGCAAACCTGAAAAAGCTGCATGGCACAACCGGAGTTTTGTGCATCACAGCATACGCCTGCATCGCCTACACTTTCCATGGACACATACTCTTCTGCCGCAATCCATCCCTCATATCCATAATGTGTCCGGATTTTATAAAAGGAATCTTTCTCTTCCAGTACCTCATATTGCCATCCAAAAAGAATTTCATCTGCAACACCGCCATTTTCCGGCACGCCCGTAGGTTCTGCGCCGACAGCCGTACCACACGCTGCATATGCCGGCGTTTCATACAACGTTATTACCGGTTTCTGGCAAATTCCAGGCTTTCGCAACATTTCCTTTTCCCTCTTCTTTCTGCTTCATCGAAAAAACAAATATGATAATACAATACAAAATTTATGCAATTCAGGCTTCCGGTATACGGAAAGCCTGTATGCATCCGTCAACCTATCTGTGCGCATGCGGACGATGGCTGCACAGCATCGCTTTCCGCGCAATGTATCAAAAGAAGCTGCTGCACCTTCGTACAACAGCTTCTCCCATTTTTTGCAATAGAATATTTTTTATCTCATTCCAACTGTTACGATTTCAAAGCCTCTGACAGGAATTTCATACCAGCCGTCTGCAGTTGCAGTTTCGGGACGAACCTCTTCCTCCAGAATATTGGAGAAGTACAGGGTTTCAAAAGAAGCGTCCTTCTTGATACGCAGAACGGTGGGTTCGCCGGAGCAGTTGACAAAACGTGCCATCCGGTCAGTGCCTTCTGCTTTCTCCTTGAGGTTGGAGAACATCATGCGCTCGCCTTCCCAGGTCAGCCAGGATTTCTCAGTCGGCAGGGTTCCTGCATGAACCTTGGTCTGTGCAACTGTATAAGGTACCTGGAACTGATATGCGCTTCTGAAGCTGTTGCTTTCAACCAGATCCCCTGCAAAGAAGGTCATCTCGTACTCTGCAGTGATATGACGCAGCTGCTGGGACAGCTCGGTGGGGAATACGCCCCAGTCGCCCAGTTCGCCGACACTGCGCAGGATGGTAACTGCCAGTGCATTCTTTTCCTCCGGAAGGATTTCATACTCATACAGACCGATGTTTGCAATGAGCATGCCGCCCTTTTCATCGTTTAAGCCAACAAAGCTCTGCTGATGCTCGCACTTGCAGGGATTCTCCCACAGCTTGCTGTGCTCGTTGGGACGGTTCACCACTTCAAATACGCTGTCTGCATAGTGGTGTGTGCAGGAAATTCCGGTCGGTGCTACCACGCGGATTCTGTGATCCTTTGCGGTGTTATCGAACTCGGTTACAAACCTCACGCTGCGGCTGTCTTTTTCCAGAGTAATTGTGGTATGCAGAACGATCTGTGTCGTCTCACTGCTTCTGCCGCAGGTACGCTTCATGAATTCTACAAGACCTTCCTGCTCTTCCTTTAACTGATCGTCTGCGGAAACCGGAACGGTCAGCACATTGGTCACTTCCACGCTTGCCGCAAAATCGGTATTTTCCACCAGCTTGATTTCTGCCTTTGTGCCCTTTGTCACAATTGCAGGATTTCCCTTCGGGCAGAAGTAGATGTATTCGTTGCCCGCATCCAGGGTATCTTCAAAATATCCAAGACCTTCGTAGGTTTTTCCGGTCTGCTTGTCCAGAACATTCAACGTACCATCGTCGTTGATCGCAACCTTCAGGAATTCATTTTCCAGATGACGGTCATCGCTTGCAATGTTGCTGCCCTTTCCAGCTGTCCCAGCGGCTTCTGCAGGAACCAGCGCATAGGTACGGTAGCCCAGTGCAGGCAGTTTTTCTGCAAAAAGGGAAACCTTCACCTGTCTTGCCATGTAAGGCTGACGGAACTTGTCATCCGGCAGGTCATAGCCGAATTTTACGTCTGCATCTTCTACAGTTGCTTTCTGTACATTGCCTTCACTGTCCACAACAACGTACTTCGGCAGCTCCCATGCCTTCATATCGCGGCGTCCGTCCCAGAGCCACTTGTTGTAGTCACGCTTTGCATCCAATACGACTGTCACCTTACCGGTGCGCTCGTCGCCAGTGGTGTTGAACACAACAAACGGAACTGCGTTTTCGCCATATTTTTCAAATGCAGAAGTATCTGTCAGGTCTGCAACATAAGCGGAGGCATCCTCGGAAAGGGTATGGGCGATCTCTGTGGAACGGTCAAAACGGACTTCGATTTCTTTGTTGACCTGATCCACGCTGCAGCCGCAAATGCTGTCGTGGGGATGGTTCTGCATCAGGATCTTCCATGCATAGTTGAAACGGTCATGGGGATATTCCTTACCGTTTTCTGCTGCAAATACAGCCAGAGGCTCGGATACGCGCTCCAGTGCAACCTCGTTTCTGCGGTTCTGGCGCTTTAAGGTTACATGGGAGGAACAGGTATTGACCAGCGTATACCAGCCGTCTGTCTCCTGGCTTGTCAGCTCGCCTTTTACGGTAGAAAGCTTTTCGCCTGCCTCTGCCTGAACCTTCTTGACATAATCTTCGAAGTTAGAATGAACAAACTCGATATCGGGATACAATCTGCGCGCGGTTTCAATTGCTGCAGAAAGATCCTTCTGAACCGGCTGATGGTCGCAGCCGTTCATGAACAGCAGCTCATCTGTGGAAGCAAACATCTCCGCTTTTGCCAGACGTTCCTCCCAGTATGCCTTTGCTTCTTTTTCATCCACCGGGATTTCCATGCCGTTGCAGTACCAGTTTGCAAACAGGATACCCAGAAGCTTTGTGCCGTCGGGGGACTGCCACTGCATTTCAGAATAAGCGGATTCGTACTCGCCGCCTTCTTTTAATTCATTGTTAAAACCAACCGGCTTTACGCCGCGGCCAAATGCAACAGCTTCCATGCCAGCCTGGGTCAGCAGCTGAGGCATCTGTCCCGCATTGCCGAACGCATCCGGAAAATAGCCAACCTTTGTCAGGTTGCCGTAGGCTTTCGCTTCGCGGATACCGGTCTGGATATTTCTGACATTTGCTTCGCCGCTGGTTAAAAACTCATCCTGCAGGATGTAGAAGGGACCCACACGGAAATGTCCCTCTCTGACATGTCTTAACAGCTCTTCCCGCTTCTCCGGACGGATTTCCAGATAGTCGTCCAGCACGATGGTCTGACCATCCAGATGGAAGCTGTAAAAGCCGGGATCTTTGTCAAACAGTTCCATGTTGGTGTCGATCAGATCCAGCAGTTTCATTTTATGCCGCTCTAACGGCAGATACCATTCTCTGTCCCAATGGGAATGGGAAATAATATGTACAGTCTTTTTCTTCATAGGTTTCTCCCTCTTTCCTGTCCGGCAATTCTCCGGAATCTCTGGTTTTATCATCCCCTATTCCATGAAAAAATGCAACACCCAAAATAGTTAGGTTATCTCTAAAAAAAGAATGTGCCTTGGCACATTCTCGCGCCGAGGCGCGGTTGCTTTAGCAACCATCTACCTTTGCGCCGAGTGCGCATCCTCGCGGAGCGTTTTTATTTCATAGGACGCATTTTCCTATGAAATAAAAAATCACAGCCGCAGGGTGCATGGATTTGCTGCACCCTGCGGCTGTTCTATAAATCATTACCGTTCACCCGCGCCATTCGCAAAAGCGCATCTTCGATGCTTTCCGCTGCTTCGCAGCTCATTTTTGCTCATAAAGCGGCGCTCCCTCCGTGGTTTCTTGTGCACAGATTCTCATGCGAGCATGGAATCTGCCCCCAAGAAACCACGAGTGGACTGTAACTATAAATCCGTTACATAATTTTATGAACCCATCCTGCAGGTCCTTCGATCTTACCCATCTGAATACCTGTCAGAGTGTCATACAGCTTCTGGATCACCGGTCCCATGCTTTCCATACCGCTGGGGAAGCAGATCTCCCTGCCATGGTCTACCACCTTGCCGACCGGGCACACAACAGCTGCTGTACCGCAGACGCCGCATTCTGCAAAATCAGAAAGCTCCGCCAGCTTAACCGGACGCTCTTCCACCTTCATGCCCAGGATATCCTTCGCAACGACTGCGATAGAACGGCGTGTTACAGAAGGAAGGATGCTGTCAGACTTGGGAATGACAAGAGTTCCTTCTTTGTCGATGAAGATAAAGTTTGCGCCGCCGGTCTCCTCTACATAGGTGCGGGTTGCGGGATCAAGGAACATGTTTTCATCGTAGCCATTCTGATGTGCGGTTACATAGGCATGCAGACTCATCGCATAGTTCAGACCAGCCTTGATATGTCCGGTTCCATGCGGTGCTGCGCGGTCAAAATCACTGACACAGATGGTAAGCGGATGAACGCCGCCCTTAAAGTACGGTCCAACCGGAGTTACCAGAATGCGGAACTGATATTCATCCGCGGGCTTAACGCCGATAACCGGAGAGCTTGCAAACATATAAGGACGAACATATAAGCTTGCGCCGCTGCCGTAAGGAGGAACCCATGCAGCATTTGCCTTAACCACTTCTTCTACTGCTTCCAGGAAACGCTCTGCCGGGAACGGAGGCATCTCCAGACGCTTTGCGCTGTCCATCATACGGACTGCATTTAAGTCCGGGCGGAACGTTACGATATGTCCATCCTCTGTTGTATACGCTTTGAGACCTTCAAAGATCTCCTGGCAATAATGAAAAATACCTGCACATTCGTTCAGGGTAACTGTCGGATCGTCTGTCAGTCCACCCTTATCCCAGGCACCATTTTTGTAGTTTGCCACATAACGGTAATCTGTTGTCATATAGCCGAATCCGAGATTTGCCCAGTCCAGATTCTTTTTTTCCATCTTGTCCACACTCCTTACCTCTGGCTCCCATCCGCCGGGTTCTTCTTTTGCCGACGTCTGTTTTGCAGTTTTCTATAGAATTCGAAAATATTATAGCACTATTCTTTCCGATAGAAAAGATTTTTTTCACGCGCCTTCTCCTGCCGCGCCCGTTTAGAAACCGCAGCGTGGATGCTTCCGCTTATTCGCTGTGGCTGACCGTCTCCTTCATCATCCGCACATAGGTGTATAAATGTCCGCCCGCATGAGAGCCGTATTTTGCGATCAGCTTTACAACTGCACTTCCGACAATAACACCATCCGCCGTTTTGGAAATCTCTGCCGCCTGATCCGGTGTGTGGATACCGAAGCCAACCGCTGCCGGAACGCTGCTGACACTGCGGATTTCTTTTAACATCCCACCGATATCGGTGGTGATATTAGTTCTCTCTCCGGTTACGCCCATCGACGATACCACATACAAAAATCCTTTCGCTCCTTTGGCAATCTTACGGATTCTCTCTTTGGAGGTCGGTGCAATCATCGAGATCAGGTCTATGCCATAGCGGCTTGCAACAACATCAACCTCTTCTTTTTCCTCAAAGGGCAGATCGGGGATGATGATGCCGTCGATCCCTACATCCTGGCAGCGTTCAAAAAACGCCTCGTAGCCGTAATGGAACACCGGATTCAAATATGTCATAAATACCAGCGGAATTTCTGTTTTCTCCCGCAGTTTCTTTACCATGTCAAAAATATCGTCGGTCGTCACACCGCCGGAAAGCGCCCGGATATCCGCCTCCTGAATGACCAGTCCCTCCGCGATCGGATCGGAAAACGGAATGCCGATCTCGATCAGATCTGCGCCTGCCCGCTCCATTTCCAGAATGTATTCCTCTGTCTTATCCAGGGACGGATCTCCCGCTGTCAAAAATGCAATAAATGCCTTTTTATTTTCAAATGCCTTTTGGATTCTGCTCATCTTTTTCCTTCTGTCTTTCGGACAGCCTTTCCTGCAGGTTTTTTGCGCCTGCCAAAGTTTTCTTTTATTCTCTGTTTTTCGGGTTTACTCTGAAATATCTTCGCCGCGATATCTTGCAATCGCTGCAACGTCCTTGTCGCCGCGCCCGGATAGACAAATAATGATCGACTGATCCGAAGACAAGGTCGGTGCAAGCTTTCTCGCATGCGCAACCGCATGGGCGCTCTCTATCGCGCAGATGATGCCCTCCGTACGCGCCAGATACTCAAACGCTTCTACCGCTTCCTCATCCGTTACCGGTACATAGCTTGCGCGTCCAGTATCGTGCAGCCATGCGTGCTCCGGTCCGATGCCGGGATAATCCAGGCCTGCAGAAATCGAGTACACCGGTGCAATCTGTCCGTACTGATCCTGACAGAAATAGGATTTCATACCGTGGAACACACCTGGCGTTCCCTTTGCCATTGTTGCTGCATGCTTATCCGTATCGATTCCTTTTCCTGCAGCCTCGCAGCCGATCAATGCAACTTTCTTTTCCGGAATAAACTCATAGAACATCCCCATTGCATTGCTGCCGCCGCCGACACACGCCAAAACAGCTGCCGGAAGCTTTCCTTCCTTTTCCATAATCTGTGCCTTTGCCTCCCGTCCGATGACAGACTGGAAATCCCGCACGATCGTCGGAAACGGATGCGGTCCCATGACAGAGCCCAGTACATAGTGGGTGTCCGATACGCGGTTTGTCCACTCACGCATCGTCTCGTTTACTGCATCCTTTAAGGTCTGGGTTCCGCTTGTTACCGGATGCACCTTTGCGCCCAAAAGCTTCATTCTGTAAACATTCAGCGCCTGCCGGTCCGTGTCCTCTTTTCCCATAAAAATCTCACATTCCAGTCCGAGCAGTGCCGCAGCTGTTGCACAGGCAACCCCATGCTGTCCGGCGCCAGTTTCTGCGATGACGCGGGTTTTACCCATCTTTTTTGCCATCAGCACCTGACCGAGTACGTTGTTGATCTTGTGAGAGCCGGTGTGGTTTAAGTCCTCCCGCTTTAAATAGATCTTCGCACCGCCCAGATCCTTTGTCATTTTCTCCGCATAATATAACAGCGACGGTCTTCCTGCATATTTTTTTAACAGATCATCAAGCTCCGCACAAAACTCCGGGTCATTTTTATAAAATTCGTACTGCTCCTCCAGATGAATGATCTCATTCATCAGCGTCTCCGGAATGTACTGTCCTCCGTGTATTCCAAATCTGCCTTTTTCCATCAGTTGTATTCCTCCTTCTGCCGTGCTGCCGCTACGCACGCGAAAATTTTCTCCCGATCCTTAAAACCGTCGGTTTCTGCGCCGCTGCTGACGTCGAACGCCCAGGCTCCCGTTCGCACAGCCTCTTTTATATTCTCTGCATTCAGCCCGCCCGCCAGGAAAAATGGGCGGCCGATAGATTCTATTAAAGTCCAGTCAAAGACTCTTCCGGTTCCGCCGCTGCCCTGATCCAGCAAAATGTAATCTGCGTAGCTTTCCCTGGCACGCAGCACATCTTCCTTCGTCCGGACGGAAAACGCCTGGATCACCGGACAGCTGACTTTGCTTTTCAGTTCATTTATATATGCCTCGTCTTCCTGCCCGTGCAGCTGCACCCAGTCAATGACGCCATCCTCTACCAGACCGACAATGGTTTCTATTGTTTCGTTGACAAAAACACCGACTGCCGGGATTTCTTTTTTTAACATGCTATGCAGCTGTTTTGCCTGCTCGGGTGAAACCTGCCGCCTGCTCCTTGCAAAGACGAAACCTGCAAAATCAACTCCGGCGTCGTTGACCCATTCGATATCGCAAGGGCGGGACAGCCCACAGATCTTGAGGTGTGGGCGTGCAGATTCTGCGATGTTTGCAGTTCGAATGATATCTTTGCTGCGCTGCTTTTGCTCACTCATGGCAGTCCCTCTTCAACTCCTGCAGCATCGCCGCTTTATCGCTGCTTCTCATCAGCGTTTCGCCAATCAGCACCGCGTCCGTTCCATTTTTATATAAAACGGCAACGTCCTCTGCACCCCTGATGCCGCTTTCGGAGACGTAGAGTACCTCGGGCGGAATCAGCGCCCGCAGACGCACACTGTTTTTGACATCCACAGTAAAATTCTTCAGGTTCCGATTGTTGACGCCGATGATCCGCGCTCCGGCACGCAGCGCCCGCGCAACCTCTTCTTCGTCGTGTGCCTCAACTAACGCCGATAAGCCAAGGCTATGCGCCTTTTTTAAAAACTGACCAAGCTCTTTCTCGGACAAAATCGCACAAATCAGAAGCACCGCAGAAGCACCTAAAAGCTTTGCTTCATAAATCTGATATTCATCCACCGTAAAATCCTTGCGCAGCACCGGAATGCTCACCTCACGTGCAATCTCTCGAAGGTAGTCATCGCTTCCGAGGAAGTATTCCGGCTCCGTCAGCACGGAAATCGCAGATGCGCCCGCGCGCTCATACTGCCGCGCGATTTCCAGATACGGAAAGTCTACTGCAATCAGTCCTTTGGATGGAGATGCCTTTTTGACCTCGCAGATAACCGAAATCCCCGGCGCCGCCAGCGCTTTTTCAAATGGAAACCCGGTATCTGCAGCCAGGCTCTTTGCTTCTTTTTTCAGAACCTCCATCGGCTTTTTCTTTTTATTTTCCTCCACACGCGCCCGCGCAGCGTCCGCGAGAGTATCCAGAATCGTCTTTTCTTTCATGCTTTCCACTCATTTCTGCGCACGCTTTTTGCGCATGTCGAGTTTGTGCCAAGTGCGCGCAGACACAAATCCCGCGATTGAAAAATTTTTTCAATCTTCTTACTCCTGATTCGTCAGCGCTGCAAACTGCTCCAGCTGTGCAAGCGCCTTACCGCTTTCGATGATTTCCTGCGCTTCCCTGATCGCATCTTCGATTGAAATGCCCTTTGCGATATGGATTGCCGCTGCGGAGTTCAGAACGACCGCATCCCGTCTGGGTCCTTTTTCCCCTTTTAAAATCGCCAGTGCAATCTGCGCGTTGTCCTGGGGGCTTCCGCCGATCAGCTCGTCTTTGCTGCAGCGGGTAAAGCCGAACTGCTCCGGAGTGATCACATAGGATAAAAATTCCCCATCCTTTACTTCGCAGACTGTCGTCGGTGCACTCATGGAAATCTCATCCAGACCGTCCTGTCCATATACGACCATTGCCTTTTTCACGCCAAGATTTGCCAGTACCCGTGCTAACGGCTCCACCAGTGCCTCGTCATAAACACCCATCAGCTCCATGTTTGCACCTGCCGGATTGGTCAGCGGTCCAAGAATATTGAAAATCGTACGGATACCCAGCTCTTTTCTGACCGGTGCGACATATTTCATCGACAGGTGGTAATTCTGTGCAAACAGGAAGCACAGACCGATTTTTTTGAGCACTTCTGCGCTCTTCGCCGGATCGATGGTAATCTTTACACCAAGTGCTTCTAAAACGTCCGCCGCACCGCTCTTGCTGGATGCTGCACGGTTGCCGTGTTTTGCCACCGGAACGCCTGCTGCCGAGATCACCAGAGAAGACGTTGTAGAAATATTAAAGGAATTGGAATGATCACCGCCGGTTCCAACGATTTCCAGCACATCCTGATCATGTAGCAGGCGTACACAATTCTTTCTCATCCCCGCCGCACACGCGGTAATTTCCTCGATTGTCTCGCCCTTCATCGCCATCGCGGTTAAAAATGCACTCATCTGTACCGGACTTGCCTTTCCGCCCATGATTTCGTCCATCGAAACTTCTGCGGTCTCATAATCCAGGTTCTGCTTTGCTGCCAGTTTTACAATCGCTTCTTTAATCATTGTCTTCTCCTTTTTCTCTGCATTCGCAAGTTGTAAAAAATTTTCAAGCATCTTTTTCCCAAGTGGAGTTAAAATTGATTCCGGGTGAAACTGTACGCCGTACACCGCTTTTGTTTTATGCTGCAGTGCCATGATCTCGCCGTCCGATGTCCTGGCAGTCACCTGCAGGCATTCCGGAAAGGTTTCCTCCTGCGCCGCCAGCGAATGGTACCGTGCCACCGTCGTTTCCTCCGGCAGACCAACAAACAGCGGCGTTTTCGTATCGAGCTTTGTCACGGACTGTTTGCCGTGCATCAGCTGTTTTGCATAGGAAACAACTCCGCCGTATGCCTCGCAGATCACCTGATGCCCCAAACACACGCCGAGGATCGGGATTTTCCCGCCGAGCTTTTGCACCACCTCAATGCAGCAGCCCGCATCCTGCGGACGCCCCGGCCCCGGCGACAGAATAATCGCTTCGGGCTTTAATGCCTCAATCTCTTCTGCCGTCAGCTCGTCATTTCGGATCACCTTAATCTCCGGATTGATCGCCCCGATCAGCTGATATAAGTTATAGGAAAAACTGTCATAATTATCGATCAGTAAAATCATGCCTGTTCCCCTTTCTTTCCAAGTTTCTGCGCTTCCTGCAGCGCCAGCACCACTGCTTTCGCCTTATTGATGCATTCCTGATATTCCTTCGGTGCTACACTGTCCGCCACAATTCCGGCTCCCGACCGGACGAATACTTTTCCATTTTTGCAAAATGCCAGCCGGATCGCGATACACATATCCATATTTCCCGCAAAATCCAGATAGCCAATGGCACCGCCGTAAATGCCGCGCTTGTTGTTTTCCAGGTCGTTGATGATCTGACAGGCGCGAAGCTTTGGTGCACCCGAAAGGGTTCCCGCCGGAAGCACTGACTGCAGGGCGTCCAGCGCCGTTTTATCGCTGCGAAGCTCGCCCCGCACGGTCGATCCCAGGTGCATGACGTGGGAAAATTTTTCGACCGAAAGATATTTTTCCACTTCTACCGTTCCGAACCGGCAGAATCGCCCAAGATCATTTCGTCCGAGATCCACCAGCATGTTGTGCTCTGCCAGCTCCTTTTCATCGGAAAGCAGATCGGCTTCCAGCTCCTGATCCTCCTTTTCGTCCTTTCCCCTGGGTCTTGTCCCGGCAAGAGGGAAGGTGTATGCGGTCTGATTGTCCACCTTTACCAGTGTCTCCGGCGAAGCGCCGGCGATTTCCAGATCGTCGCTGGAAAAATAAAACATGTACGGTGACGGATTTTTTGTCCGCAGAATCCGGTAGGTATCCAGCAGGCTTCCGTCAAATCCGGCTTCCAGACGGTTCGAAAGCACCAGCTGGAAAATGTCTCCCTCATGGATGTATTGCTTGACCTGTTCCACCTTTTCACAATAGCTTTCCTGATCGAACAGCGGCGTGAGCTCTGTTGTCAGCCTCCCTGCGGACACATTTTTTTCTGCACCCTTTTCGATGATGTCCTGCATCTGATCAAGGGTCTGAAGAGCTGTGCGGTAAACCGCTTCCAGGGTGTCGGGCTCTGCTGCAGATACCGGGGCGTCCGCTGCTGCCCGCGCGCTTTTCCCCCTTGCCCGGAGGTCCGTTGCCGCTGCCGCGCCGGCTGTCTGTCCACCTTCTGCCTGCACGTCTGCTTCCGATATCCGACTGTTACAGATCAGGATGATCTTTTGTCTATAGTGATCAAATGCGATCATCTTATCAAACAGCATCAGATCGACGTCCCGGAACTTTTCCTGATCCTCTGCGTCCAGCCGAAGCGTCGGCTCCGCATATTTGATATAGTCGTATGCAAAATATCCAACCAGACCGCCGGTCAGAGGCGGGAGCTTTTTGATCTGCGGCGCGCGGTTTTCTTCGATCACCCTTGCAATCACCTGCGCCGGATTCTCTGTTTCAAACTGCTCGACATGGTCTGTTGTAATTGTCACCTGATGGTTCATGCAGGTCAGCTCCATCGCAGGATCGAACCCAAGAAAGCTGTACCGTCCCCACTGCTTGTTGTCCTCCGCACTTTCTAACAAAAAGCAGTGGTCGCTTACCGCCAGCAGTTTTTTCAGTACCTGTACGGGTGTTGCGATATCTGAAAAAATCTCACGCCAGATCGGAATCCTCCGGTAAGCTCCGGACGCTGCCGTTCTTTTCAGTTCTTCCAGTGATGTCTGTTCCATGCGACTGTTCCTCCTGTAAAAAAGAATGTGTCTTGGGATATTCTTGCGCCAAGGCGCCGTTGCTTTAGCAACCATCTACCCTTGCGCCGAGTGCGCATCCTCGTAGAGCGTTTTTTATCGTATGGAAACGAAATTTCCTATACGATAAAAAAATACCCCCGCCCATGACAGATTTGTCTGTCAAGGACGGGGGCTCATCATCTTTTAAGCTGCAGGCACTTTATACCTGTCTTCCCGCGGTACCACCTTGCTTTGCGATCGTACGCACTCTTTATCAGGGTACAGATATCTTTTAAAGAATTCAAACATTCCAAAGGATACTAACATACCCCCGGCAAATAACGGATGCCCTCCGTCACAGAATACTCGGAACAAAATTCCTTTGACTGTGCCCTCTGTGGTCCATTTGATACTCCGCTTTCTGCCCGGCTCCCACCTGCCCGGACTCTCTGGAAGTGCGCCTGTACCGTTATCTCCACTTCATCGGTTTAAATTGATATAAGTTCAACTTGTTAAAAGCATATTAAAACAGTCTGATTTCTTTGTCAATACTTTTTTGAAAATTAGTTTTCTTCCGGAATATCTGCATCAGCACCGATGTCGAGCATATTCATCGTCCTGCGCTTCAACCGCGCCTTCTCAGACGCTTCCAGAATAAAGTTTTTGATATTTTTTGCATTTTTGATATGGGTCAGATACAGCTCCGGATTTGTCGTATCGCCGGTGTAGCACTTTACAGTACCAAGTCCGAACATCCGCTCCCCCAGCGTCCGGATCAGTTCTACGTCCTGTACTTTATATATGTAGCAGTCGTTCTCCCGCTTGTTAATAAATCCCTCTTCCACAGTAATCAGCTCTTCTGTAACCATGTAGGTTGTAAAGGTAAAGGGAAGTCCAAAAAATCCCCATCTTTTCTTTTCCCGAAATTCCATGCTATTTCCTCCTTTTGCATCTGGTGGATTCGATACAGTTCATCGCGCCATTCGCAAAAGCGCATCTTCGATGCTTCCCGCTGCTTCGCAGCTCTTTTTGCTCATGAAGTGGCGCTCCCTTCGTGGCATTCTGCAAACAGATTTTCATACAAGCATGAGATCTGCCCACAGGAACGTTCGAGTGAACTGTAGTATCATTATACGCCATCGCGATATTTTTTTCAATTCTTCCTTGCATTCAAAATATCTCTATGCTATACTTGTCCAAGCAAAATGAAACCCAAAGGAGGAAGCGCGATGACCATGCAGTCTGTCATGTTTTATTTTCAACAGTTCTGTTTATTCGGAAGTTCGTTTTTTTCTTTTCTTTGTCAGATTATTTCCGGCAGAGGACATGGATTTCATTTTTTTAAAAAGAAATACAGGCATTTTGTTTCAAATCGAAGGGAGTTTGATTCTCTTCGATTTTATTATGTCTGAAACTCAACTGTTCAAGGAGGATTATCATTCATGAGACACCTGATGAACCCACTGGATTTTTCTGTGGAAGAGCTGGATCAGCTCTTTGATCTTGCCAACGACATCGAGAAACACCCCGACAAATATGCCCATACCTGCGAGGGCAAAAAGCTGGCGACCTGTTTCTACGAGCCGAGCACCAGAACCCGTTTAAGCTTTGAAGCCGCTATGATGAACCTGGGCGGCAAAGTGCTCGGATTTGCGGATGCATCCAATTCCTCCGCTTCCAAAGGCGAAAGTGTTTCCGACACGATCCGCGTCATTTCCTGCTACGCCGATATCTGCGCAATGCGCCATCCCAAAGAGGGTGCTCCGATCGTTGCCGCTGAGAAATCCCGCATTCCCGTCATCAATGCCGGTGACGGCGGTCATCAGCATCCGACCCAGACCTATGCCGATCTGCTGACCATCCGTTCCTTAAAGGGGCATTTAAACAACCTGACCATCGGTCTGTGCGGCGACTTAAAATTCGGTCGTACCGTGCACTCCTTAGTCAACGCGCTCTCCCGCTACGACAACCTCCGGTTCATCTTCATTTCCCCGACCGAGCTGCGGGTTCCGGATTATATCACAGAGATGCTGCGTGAAAAAAATATTCCTTATGAAGAAGTCATCCGTCTGGAAGACAAGCTGCCCGAGCTGGACGTTCTTTACATGACCCGCGTTCAGAAAGAGCGTTTCTTCAACGAAGAGGATTATGTCCGCCTGAAGGATTTCTATATCCTGACTGCTAAAAAAATGAAGCTCGCACCGCCCGACATGCTGGTGCTGCACCCCCTCCCCAGAGTTAACGAAATCTCTGTCGATGTGGATGACGACCCGAGAGCCGTTTATTTCAAACAAGTGCAGTACGCGGTCTATGTTCGGATGGCGCTGATTCTGACCCTCTTAAATATTCATGTGGACTGAGAAAAAGGAGATTTCTTATGTTAAACGTAGGTAAAATTGAAGAAGGCTTTGTACTCGACCATATTCAGGCAGGCATGGCAATGTCCATCTATCACCATCTGCAGCTCGATAAGCTCGACTGCACCGTTGCGATCATCAAAAATGCGCGCAGCGACAAGATGGGCAAAAAGGACATTCTGAAGGTAGAATGCGATGTCAACATGCTCGACCTCGACGTTCTCGGCTTTATCGACCATAACATCACCGTCAATGTCATCAAAAACGGGGATATCGTCGAAAAGAAGGAATTAAAGCTTCCCAAACAGATCAAAAACGTCATCCATTGCAAAAATCCCCGCTGTATTACCTCGATCGAGCAGGAGCTGCCGCAGATCTTCGTCCTCGCTGACCCGAACAAGGAAGTTTATCGCTGCAAATACTGTGAAGAAAAATTTGACAAACAAAATCTATAATGCTTAAAATAGGGGGTAGTATACAAAGGAGAATCCCATCATGTCCTTTTTTGATGAAATTAAAACAGAAATCCAGACAGAGCAGAACCAGAAGTCAAATTTGGCAGAGCAGGTGTCTGCCGCCCAGGCTCCACAGGCTGCTTCTGAACCTGCCCCCACAGCTCCCGTTTTGCCGGAGCGCATGCCGGAATTCGTTCAGGAAGAGTTAAAGGCCTTGCAGGAAACCATCCGTCAGGATGCCCGCAGCGGGAAATACCAGACCGTCGGCGGCAAGCATCTTTTCGATGGAACCCGCCTCTGGCACGAGGGCGACTACCGTCAGGGAACGGCCCTGCTTGCAAACTTTTATCCGTTTCTGTCTCGCGACCGGATGCAGGAAAAGGAAATTCTGACACAGAGCAAACGCCTCTTTTCCGGCTACCGCTACGAGGTACGCTATACGCTTTCCAAAGACGGCGCCTTTTATTTCAATTATTTTAAAGAAGAAATGAAAAAACAGGGCTTTGTCATCAGCGACCTGTCCGTTTCCTTAAAAGACGGCAGCTTCGCACCGCTCCCGTTTACAGCAAGCGGCACCGTTCGGTATGATTTCGAGCTCGAGCATTATCTTTCCGATTATCCGAAGCTCTATTATACCTGGCACCTGGAAGTTGTG